>ERZ1370068.1621-contig-11528_pt1 | contig 154954 bp, 184 predicted proteins | sample MGYA00561227_ERZ1370068 | MGnify/ENA primary metagenome ERZ1370068 (study PRJEB38410, sample SAMEA6850437) | metagenome | study: Metagenomic assessment of the ecological functions of the soil: analysis of the soil microbiota associated with the... | reverse complement strand
CGGTCTCACGGTAGAGCGCGTTCTGCGTCTCCCAGGTGTCCAGGCCGATCAACGACTTCGGCGTCGCGAAGCTCGATGACGTCGTCGTTGATGTAGAGGTAGACCCAGTCCTTCGACTGCCCCTGGATGATGATCGCGTCGTAGCCGCAGTACTTCAGATTGGTCCCGAAGAATCCGTTGGCCTGCGTCGAGGTCGGGCCGTTCGTGCCGGGCCCGATCGTGCACACGGTGAGGCCGCCGGTGCCCCACACCGGCAGGCCCGCGAGCGGGCCCGTCCCCAGCACGAGGCCGATTGTCCGGATGGTCCCACGCGACGTTCTTCTTGCCGCCCTTCGCCGCCGTTTCGCGATAGAGGATCATCGCGCCGAGACCGACGCCGCCGAGCTGCTCCCGCATTCGCTCTCGGGCCCCAGGGCTCGGCCCAGCACGTGCGGCGCGTGAGGTCGACGCGCAGCGAGATTGCCGGCGAATCCGCCGGGGCGCGCGGCCGTGAGGGGTTTCGATTTGAGCTGCTTGGGTGCGCTCGCGGTTGCTGGACTCATACGGCCACCGGACTTTCCCCGGGCGCTTTCGACGGGCGTCCCAGGATGGTTTCGGGAAGCAAGCGTGCTCGTCGTCTTCGTGGCGATGAACGCGGGCTTGATGTCGAACGGGTTCTTCTTCAGGTGCGCCTTCCAGGCGTCCAAGCGAGACGCCCGACTGCACGAGCCCCTTGAGCATCCCGACGTCGTTGGTGGTCCAGATGTCAGTCGACGGGCCCGAGGATGATCGCGCCGGTCAGCCGATCGCCCCGCCAGAGGAGCTTGCGATACGCCGGCCGGTCGGCCTTGACGCCGCTCATCGTCTCGGCCTTCGCGTCGTCCCAGGCGCCGAACGACGCGACGTCGAGGTGGCAGACCTCGACGATGTTGATGATGAGGCTCCCGCGGTAGCGAACGTCCTTGCCGGCCATGTTGGCGCCGACGATGCGGCCGTGCTCCTGCGCGGTCGGCTCGATGGCGTGGACCGCGTTGGTCTGCGAGATCAGGTCGCGGCCCTCGGCGACGTCGCCGGCGGCGTAGACGTTCGGGACGCTCGAGCGCAGGTGATCGTCGACGACGACGCCCTGATTGATCCTCACGCTCGGAGCCGTTGAGCCAGGCGAGGTTCGTCCGGATGCCGGTCGCCATGATCACGACGTCGGCGACCAGATCGCCGCCCGTCGGCCATCTTGAGCCGCCGCCGGCCCTTCACCTCGTCGATCCGGGTGAGCTTCGCGCCCGTGCGGACCGCGACACCGTTCTTCTTCGAGCCACGTCTCGACCAGAGCCGCGCCCGGTGTCGTCGATCATCCGCGGCAGGATACGCGGCGCCACCTCCACGATCGTCAGCTTGGCGCCGAGCGAGAGGATCGAGTTCAAGATCGTGAACGCGATGAACCCCGCGCCCACCATGACCACGTGGCTGCCCGGCCGGATCTGCGCGAGCACGCCGCGCGCCTGATCGAGGGTCCAGAACGAGTGAACCCCGGGCCCGTCCGCGCCGGGAACCGGGGCCCGGACCGCGGAGGAGCCCGTCGCGATCAGGCAGTCGTCGTACTCGACGGCCGTGCCGTCGTCGAGGGTGCACACGTTCGTCTTCGTGTCGAGCGCGGTCGCGCGCTTGCCCAGGTGCGTCGTGACGCCCCAGTCGGCCAGCACCTTCGCGGTCGCGGTGAACACGTGCGACTCGGCGATCGAGCGATCGAGGTAGTAAGGCAGGACCATCCGCGAATAGGGTTTCTCCGGCGCTCACCAGGGTGATCGTCGAGCGCTCGGTCTCTTCCTCGCGAATCGTCCGCATCGCGTTCATCCCGGCGGTGCCGCCGCCGATGATCAGATGCCGGCGCGCCATCAGCGTGCCTCCGCGAGCACCCGCGCGGTCCGCTCGCGGGCGAAATCGCCGAGCCAGTCGGCGGTCTCGACGTCCTCGTAGGTGATGGCCGCCGTCGGGCACGCGTCGGCGCAGGCCGGAGCGCCACCGCAGAGGTTGCACTTGAAGGCTTTGCGCGTGGATGGGTCGTAGAACATCGTGCCGTACGGACAGGCGATCGTGCAAAGCTTGCAGCCCACGCATCGATCGTCGACGACGTCCTTGGCGCCGACGGAGCTGATCGTGATCGCGCCCACCGGACACGCGGTCATGCACCAGCCTTCCGCGCACTGGGTACAGGTGTAGGGCGCATAGGAGGTATGGCCCTCGAAGGGCGAGACACGAATCACGGACTTGGCGGGCTGGTAGTCGCCGGTCTGCATGTACGAGCAGGCGAGCTCACAGCGCAGACAGCCCGTGCACTTCTCCGGATGGATCTTGAGAACCTTCAACGCCTCTTCCTTTCGCCGCGTCGGCGAGCCGTGCCGCGCTCCAGCCGTCCGATGAATTCGTCGAGCGGGATCGCCGCCATCGTCATGCCGGCGACGCCGCCACGAGCGCCGAGCTCGACGGACACGCGCGAGATCGTCGCGTTGTCCGGCGCCTCGATGATGGTGACGAAATCGTACGGGCCCAGCACCGCGTACTGGGCGACGACGCGCGCGCCCATGCGCTGCACGTCGGCGTTGACCTTGCGAATCCAGCCGGGCCGCCCGCGGAGGACCTTGCGTCCCGACTCGGACAGCGTGCTCAGCATCACGTACATCGCCACGATGGCCCTCCTCCGCCGCTCACGCCCGGGTCAGCATATCAGACCGGTGATTCGCGGCTTGATGCTCTGAGGAACATATAGATCGACGAGAAATCCTTGCGCCCGAAGCCGTGGGACGACGCGAGCCGGAGCGCCTGCTGCGCTGCCGGCGCCACGAGCACCGGCACCCGCAGCTCGCGGGCGGCGTTGACGACGAGCCCGAGATCCTTCGCCATCAGGTCGGTGGTGAAGCCGGGCGCGTAGTCGCGGCTCGAGGGCGCCTTGCCCACGAGCCCGGGCACGGGATGCATGTGCTCCATCACCCAGGTGTTTCCCGACGACTTGGAGATGACGTCGGTCAACACCTTGGGATCGACGCCGAAGCCTTCGGCGATCCGGAACGCCTCGCTGACCGCGACCGCGGCGACACCCGCGACCAGATTGTTGCAGAGCTTGGCCACCTCACCCGCGCCCACGGGCCCGACGTGGATGACGTTGGCGCCCATCGCCGCCAGCACCGGCCGGGCCTCCTCGAAGTCTCGCGCGTCGCCGCCCACCATGATGGCGAGCGTCCCGTCGGTCGGCGCGCGGCACGCCACCGGACACCGGCGCGTCGATGAAGCGGGCGCCGCGCTTGCTCACGGCGTCGGCGACTCGCCGCGACACGCTCGGATCGATCGTGGACATGTCGATGCACAGACGCCCGGCGCCCACGCCTTCGAGCACGCCCCCTGGCCGAGATAGGCCGCCTCGACGTGCGAGGACGACGGGAGGATCGTGATCACCAGCTCGCTGTCCCTCGCGGCCGCGGCGGACGACGCGGCGCGAGTGGCGCCGGCCTTGACCGCGCCGGCCAGCGCGGCCTCGATCACGTCGTACGCGACGACCTGATGGCCGTGCTTCACGAGGTTTGCCAGCATCGGCTGGCCCATCGCGCCGACTCCGATGAATCCGATCTTCATGGAGAGACTCCTTCGTGGCTCCGGTGCGCCGGGTGGTGCGCGCCGGCTGCGGCGCGCCTTTCAACAGATGGTTTCGAGAGGCCGCGAACGATGCCGCGCCCGAGCTATGATCGCGGGGTGCATCGAGCGCGTCAAGCCCCCGGACCGTCATCGGTCTGGTCCTCATCGCGCTCGCCGCGATCTCCTGGGGCACGAGCGGCTCGGTGATGACCGTGCTCGCCGAGCGCGCGGCGGCGAGCCCGCTGCTGGTCGGCGTCGCGCGCCTGTGGATCGCCGCGATCTTCCTGCTCGTCGCAGCCGCGGTGACCGCCCGCGGCGTGGTCGTCGCGACGGGTGACCGCTGGCGCTGTCTCGCGATGGGCGCCTGCATGGCCGGCCTACCAGGCCGCGTATTTCACGGCCGTCACGCTCGGCGGTATCGCCGTCGTGGCGCTCGTCGCGATTTGCTCGGCGCCGCTCATGATCGCGGCGCTCGCGCCCTGGCTGCTCGGCGAGCGCCTTCCGCCACGCGTGGGCGGCGCGCTCGCTGCCTCGGCGTGCTCGGCACCGCCCTGCTCGTGGCCGCGCCGGCCGGGGCGCTCGACCTGTCGCCGCGATTTCTCGTCGGCGTCCTGCTCGCGTTCGTCGCGGGGCTCGCCTATGCGTTGTACGTGCTCGTGGCGAAGGCGACGCTCCGACGCTCGGCGCCGCTTCCCCTGACGGCGCTCACGTTCACGATCGGCGCGCTTCTGTTGACGCCGGCCCTCGTTGTGGACTGCGGCCCCGTGGACCCAGCTCGCGCTCGGCTGGCCCTGGCTCTTGTATCTGGGGGCGTGGCGACGGCGGCCGCCTACGCGATCTACACGCTCGGTCTGCGCAGCGTGCCGGCCTCGGTCGCCGGTGTCACGACCCTGCTCGAGCCGTTGACGGCCACGATCCTGGGAGTGGCGCTCTTCGGCGAGCGGCTTGGCGCCGCAGCGGGATCGTGGGCGCGTTACTCCTGGTGACCGCGCTCGGGCTCCTGCTGGCCGACCGCGGGCGATCCGGTTCGTAGGCACGCCTCGGCCGGCGGGGGCCCAGCCCCGCCGAGCTGCGGCACGACTGCCGTCAGCGGCCGCTAGAGCGACCGGATCGGGCGCGAAACAGCCCGGCTGAAGGTGCAGTTCGGGACGACCGCCGAGTGCTTGCCCGGGCCGCCCGCGACGATCACCATCACGTCCTCGGGCGACGGCACCTGCGGCAAGCAGTGCGTCGTCGTCGGTGACGGCGTTCATCCAGCGTGGCCAGTCCTGGATGCCCCACATGCCGCCGAGCTTCAACGTGCGCAGCGGCAGGCGCGCGTTCTCGAACACGAAGCGCTGGACGTCGGCCCGGCTCAGTCCGTCGCCGGCGACCGTCTTGCGCGTGCTCCGGCCCCAGCACGATGAGCAGCTGGCTCTGCGAAAAGTACCAGCCGACGTTCGACCCGAGCGAGACCGGCGGTGTCGGCCACCGTCGCGAGAATGCCGGCGGCGGTCGTCGAGACGTGGTCGTTCACGTTGTGCGGCGGCTCGCCGCCGAAGACGGTGACGACGTTGTCCTCGTGGAGGGCGCCCCAGGGCGACGCGTCCGCGCGCTCGGCGATGCAGTAGGAGAATTTCGCCGGGCTCCCCTGGGTCGCCATATCGTGGCGACCGGGCCAGGCGCCGCCGACGTTCAGCAAGATGAGCCGGATCGCGCGACCGATCGTCGCGTTGCCGCGGAAGCCGGGACCGAAACATCCACTGCCGGAGTGCACGCCGAGCTCGGCGGCGATCGGTCCGTGGACGATCAGGAGCGGCGCGACCGAGTGCGTCGTTGCCTGCACGCCGTAGAGGTTGAACGATGGGTCGAGCATCGCCTCGACCGCGGCGACGATGAGCGGGAACGCCGCCGGGCTCGCAGCCGGCCATCACGGCGTTCACCGCGAGCTTCTCGAGCGTCGCCAGCCGCCAGAGCGGCGGCATCACGCCGAGCGAGCGTGCGCCGGGCGCGCCGCCCAGCATGGCGCGCACGCGCTCCTCGGTGGGTGGAATGATCGGCAGCCCATCGCACCATTGACGCTCGCAGAAGGCCGCGAGCACGGCCTCCGGCGTGTCGTCTGTACGGGTTTGTTGTAGCGGGGTCCGTGAGGTCGGCTTGGACCGAGGGTGGCCTGAGAGAGGTGCTTGCCGGCTCCGCACGCGCGGATCTCACCCGTGCCGATGCTGGCTTTACCGAGGAGGCTTTGATCTGGTCGACGGCCTGGCGGGCTCTTCGGGTGACGCCCTCGCTACGCTCGCCGCCGAGCGGATGCTCGATCGCGACCATGGAAAGGCCCGAGACGCCGAGCGCCCGCATCTCGCTCTGGGCGAGCCCCTGGAAGACCGTCGTGCCGATGACCGCACTCGGGGTTCCTGCCTTCGCCAGCTCGATGGCGTCGTGGAGACTCCACGATGTGCAGGATCCTCAGTCGGCGGAGCCGGCGAAGACGACGTCGCAGTCTTTCGCCAGGCCCGCGAGAATCTCCGGGCGGCCGGTGTCGCGGCGTTCGCCTTGCGCCGCCGGATGACGGTCTTGACTCCATGCTCGGCGGAGAGGATGGCGCCGATCTCGTCGGCGAGCAGATCGAAGTTCGCCTTCCGGTTGTCGATGAAGCCGATCGTGCGGCCGGCGAGCGATCCGGGCAGCGGCGGCACGCTCAGCGTGTCGCCGGCAGCACACCGACTGGGCTCAGAACTCTGATTTGGCTCATGACGTTCTCCGTGTGATCCCGGTAGACCGGGCGACCAGGACCCTCAAGGTGAGAATTTCCCCCGCCTCCGCCATGGGGCTATCTTAACTCAGTGGTCATCGCGCTCGACGTCGGGCACCTCGTCCGCGCGGGCCGCGTTCTACGACGGCGAAGGTCGGCCGATCGCAGGGCGCTCCCACCAGGTGAAGCACACGCCGAGCCTCACCTCGGACGGCGGCGTCGAGCACGACCCGCACCGACTGCTGGAGGCGGTCGTCGCATGCCTGGACGCGATCCATCCCAATCGGCCTCCCGAGGAGACCCGAGGGGTCGGCGTGGCGACATTCTGGCATGGGCTCCTCGGCTTCGACGCGGGCGGGCGCCCGATCACGCCCGTCTATATGTGGGCGGACACTCGAAGCTTCGCCGAAGCCCAGGTGCTTCGGGCGGCGCTCGACGACGACGCGGTGCACGCGCGTACGGGATGCCATCTGCACTCCTCGTACTGGCCCGCCAAGCTGCGGTGGCTCGCCCGTGAGCGACCTGCCGAGGCCAGTCGCGTGGCGCGGTGGGGCTCGTTCGGCGAATTCCTCGAGCTCAGCCTGTTCGGCGAGGCGACCACGAGCGTGTCGATGGCGTCAGGGACCGGCCTCATCGACCAGAAGACCGCGCGGTGGGACGTCGAGGCCGCTGGCGGCCGCCGAGGTGGACGAGCAGCGCCTCTTTCCCCTGTGCGATCGCACCGAGCCTCGACACGGCCTGCGCGCCCCGTGGGCGAGTCGCTGGCCCGCGCTGCGGACCGCGAGCTGGTTCCCGGCCGTCGGCGACGGGGCCGCCAGCAACGTCGGGTCCGATTGCGTCGATCCGACGCGGATTGCCCTGAACGTGGGCACGTCGGCGGCGCTCAGGGTGGTGACCCGCGATCAGCCGCCCCCGCCCGCGCGGGCTCTGGCGCTACCGGGTCGATCGCAAACACGCGATCGTGGGAGGCGCGACCTCCGGAAGGCGGTAACATCTATGCGTGGTGCCGTCGCGTGCTGCGGCTCGGGAGCGACGAGGAGATCGAGGCGGCTCTGGCGGCGTTGCCACCGGACGGCGCACGGCCTCACGATCCTCCCGCACCTGGCCGGGGAGCGGGCGCCGGGATGGCGCGACGGGCGCCGAGGAGCGATCAGCGGCCTTCGCCTCGACACGAGCGGCATCGAGATCGTCCGCGCCGGCGCTGGAGGTCGGTGGCGCTCCGGCTCGCGGCCGTGTACGACCTCCTGGCGCCCTGCGCCTCGGCCGGACACGCCATCGTTGCCTCGGGCGCGGCGCTTGGGCACTCCGCGCGCCTGGACCCAGATCATCGCGGATGCAATCGGTCGCCCTATCACCTATTCCGTCGAGCCCGAGGCGACCAGCCGAGGCGCCGCGCTTGCTCGCCCTGGAGGCACTCAGGGTTCTCCCCGATCTGTCATCGGCCTCGCCCGCCACCGGGGAGACCTTCGTGCCCAATACCGCACATCACATTCGCTACCGAGAAGCGCTCGAACGCCAGCGCCGGCTGGACGAGAGGGTATGATCTGATCATGGCTTCCGACGCCACCCTGACCGTCTGCGCGGATCCCGCGGCGCTCGCCGAAACCGCCGCCAACCTCGATCATCGACGTCGCAACCGAAGCCGTCCGAGAGCGCGGCCGATTCATGCTGTGCCTGGCCGGAGGCGAGACGCCACGCAAGACCTACGAGCGCCTGGCGCTGCCCGCGTTCAGCGAGCGCGTGCGCTGGGACCGCACGTGGGCGTTCTTCGGCGACGAGCGCGTCGTGCCGCCGGACCACGCCGAGTCGAACTACCGCATGGCGAATGAAACGCTCTTGTCGCGGGTACCCATTCCGCCGGCGCAGATTCTTCCGGATGCGCGGCGAGGACGACCGATGCCGACAGCGCCGCGGCGGCGTACGCCGCCGTGCTCAGCGAGGCGTTCGGCACGCGTCGCGGCGAGCTGCCGCGCTTCGATCTCGTGCTCCTCGGCCTGGGCGTCGACGGGCACACGGCGTCGTTGTTCCCGGGCTCTCCGGTGCTGCCGCGAGGTGTTCCGCACCGTCGCGGCCGTCCACGTCTCGGCGGCGCAGATCCCGCAGCGTCTCACGCTCACGTTCCCGGTGCTCAACGCCGCTGCGCGCGTGATCTTCCTGGTCGCGGGCGCCGAGAAGGCGAAGATCGTGAAGGCCGTGCTCTCGGACCAGGCTCTGGTGCCGGCGGGGATGATCCGTCCGACCGAGGGCGAGCTCATCTGGCTCGCCGACCGGGCGGCAGCGGCGCTCCATCCGATCGGCGGGGCTCGCTAGCGATGCCCGCGATGTCCGACGAGCCCTTCACGCTCGTCATCTTCGGCGCCTCGGGCGATCTGACGCGACGGAAGCTCGTCCCCGCCCTCTGGAGCCTCTACGCCGGCGCGCACCTTGCCCGAGCCGTTCGCGATCATCGGCAGCGCGCGCAGCGAGGTGACCGACGACGAGTTTCGCCACCGCATGCGCGACGCCGTGCGCGAGTTTGCGCGCGTCAAGCCGCCGTCGGCCAATGTCTGGGATCGCTTCGCGGCATCGCTGTCCTACGTCAGCGGCGACCCGGCCAATCCGGCGCTCTACGGCTCGCTCGAGCGCGCGCTGCAGGACATCGAGAAGGGCCGCCCCGGGCCCGCGAATCGCCTCTTCTATCTCGCGACGCCCCGAGCCTCTACGAGGCATCGTCGAGAACCTCGGCGCCTCCGGCCTGGCGCGCCCGCAGGGGCTGGACCCGCATCATCGTGGAGAAGCCGTTCGGGCACGACTACGAGAGCGCCCGCACGCTCAACAGCCGGCTCGGGCAGGTCTTTCTCGAGGAGCAGATCTACCGGATCGATCACTACCTCGGGAAAGAGACCGTCCAGAACCTCCTCGTGCTCCGTTTCGCCAACGGCATCTTCGAGCCCTTGTGGAATCGGAGCCACGTGGCCGAGGTCCAGATCACCGTCGCCGAGACGATCGGCGTCGAGACACGCGGCGCCTACTACGAGGAAGCCGGCGCGCTGCGGAGACATGATGCAGAATCACCTGCTCCAGCTGCTGTGCCTCATCGCGCTCGAGCCGCCGGTGACCTTCGACGCCGGCCCGGTCCACGACGAGAAGAACAAGGTCATGCGCGCCATCCGGCCGATCGACCCGCGCAAGGTCGACGAGGTCGCGCTCCGCGGCCAGTACGGTCCCGGATTCGTCGGCGGCAAGCAGGGACCGGGCTACCGGCAGGAGAAAGGGGTCGCGCCGGACTCGAGGACCGAGACGTACGCGGCCCTGCGGCTCACGGTCGACAACTGGCGCTGGGCGGGCGTGCCCTTCTATCTGCGCACGGGCAAGCGTCTGGCCAAACGCGTGAGCGAGATCGCGATCCGCTTCCACCGCACCCCGCACATGATCTTCCACCGCGACCCGGCCGGCGGCGTCGATCCCAATGAGCTCGTGATCCGCATCCAGCCGGACGAGGGAGTCGCGCTGACGGTCGCCGCGAAGATGCCCGGCCCGGACCTCAAGCTCCTGCCGGTCGGGCTCGACTTTCGCTACGGCGAGGTCTTCGGCGCCGAGCCTCCGAGGCGTACGAGCGGCTCCTGCTCGACGCAGTGCACGGGGATTCGACGCTGTACGCTCGCTCCGATTGGGTCGAGCAGGCCTGGTCACTGCTGGGCCCCGTACTGGATGCCTGGGCGCACGACGGAGCGGCCGGACCGTACCTCTACGAAGCGGGGACCTGGGGACCGCCGGAGGCCGACTCGTTCATCGCCCGCGACGGCGGGGCCTGGAGAACGCCCTAGCGGCGGCCGACACCGGGTCGGAGGATCGCCTCCCCCGACCCGGAGTGCCTCGTTACTTCGTAGCTTGCTGTTGCGCGCGGCTGGCCGTCAGCTCGACGAACGTGTACCACCAGCCGTCGATCAGGTGAACCTCGAGCGAGCTTCCCGACTTCTCGTAGACCTGCGTGATGCCATGGTCCGCGGTGGAGGTGCTGCTGACCGAGCGCCAGCCGTTCGCCTCCAAGGTGGTCCGCATGGCGACGCTGAGGCTGTCGACCTCCAGCCGTCCGCGATAGACGAGCCGCGCGGCCTTCACCGAGGGCGATTCGATCACCGTGGACTTGCTGGGCTGATACGTCAGCCCCTTCGGCACCGGAATGTCTTCGAACTCGCTTCGAGCGGGCCTGGACGACGTGGTCGCGCATCCGGCCGTGAACGCGAGGACGAGGAACGCGGCGAGAGTACGTTGAATGCTCATGCTCGGAGCCTAGCAGGGGCCGACCGCAGCATCACAAAGAAATTCGGCCCGAATCACCTCGACGAGGACGTTCTCGCGTCCGAGAATCAGCGGATTCTCACGGATGCGGCGAATCGATCAAATGGTACCAGCGGTGATTTTGCGTCCACCCGCTCGGCTCGTGGCTTCGGTCGTCAGCCGAGCACGGAGTAGCCGCCGTCCACCGGGATGGCGGTGCCGGTGACGAAGTCGGAGGCGGGGCTGGCCAGGAACACCGCGACGCCGGCCATGTCCTCGAGGGTCCCCCAGCGTCCGGCGGGCGTGCGCCTGAGCACGTTGTCGTGGAGCTCGGTGACCTGGCGTCGCGCGCCCGCGGGTCAGCTCGGTGTCGATCCAGCCCGGGAAGCACGGCATTCACCTGGATGTTGTCCTTGGCCCAGGCGGTCGCGAGCGACTTGGTCAGCTGGACCAGCCCGCCCTTGCTCGGGCCGTACGCGGGCGAGAACGAGACGCCGAAGATGGACATCATCGAGCCGATGTTGATGATCTTGCCGCCCCCGACCGCCTTCATCGGCGCGTACGCCGCCCGCGAGCACAGAAAGGCGCTGGTCAGAGTTGGTATCGAGGACGTGATGCCACTCGGCGAGCGTGTAGTCCTGGGGCTGCTTGCGGACGTTGGTCCCCGCGTTGTTCACGAGGATGTCGAGACGACCGCACCGGTCGACCGTGGATTTGATCAGCGCATTGACCGACGCCTCGTCCGCGACATCGACGGCGATCGAGAGCGGCTGGCCGCCGAGCTTCTCGAGCGCGCGCACGGCCGCGTCGGACTTCGTCTGGTTGCGGGCGGCCACGACCACGCGAGCGCCCGCGCTCGCGAGCCTCGAGCCATGCCCAGGCCGATACCGCCGTTACCACCGGTGACGATCGCGACTTTGCCCTTGAGATCGAACATGAATGCCTCCGGGGCTGCATCTTACCCGAAGTCGTGGGACGGAACGTGATGACCGAGCGCCGGAAGCCCCTGGGCACGGCGCGCGCGCACGGAGATGACGCCGTCCTTGCCGCTGCGCGATCCCGTCGACCAGGAGATAGGGCTCGGACACCAGCGCGCAGGCGATGCCGCGCGAAGATCGGCGGCGTCACGATCACGTTCGCGATCCCGGTCTCGTCCTCGAGGGACAGGAAGACGAAGCCCTTCGCGGTGCCCGGACGCTGGCGGACGATGACGCTGCCCGCCACCTGGACCTTCGCGCCGTCCTGCACGCGCCGCGAGCTCCGCGCGCTCAGCACGCCGCGCGGTCGGAGCGCCGCGCCGGCGCAGCGCCATCGGGTGGCGCCCGAGCGTGACGCTGGTGCCGGCGTAGTCGGCGGCGAGCCGCTCGACGTCGGTCATCGTCGCTCAGCGGGCTGCGGCTCGCGTGGCGGATCCGCGAACAACGGTCCGGGACGCGAGCGCCGCCACCGTCCAGAGATTCGTCCGGCGTGTCCCGCCGAGACGGGCCAGCGCGCCGATGGCCGCGAGGGTCTCCAGCTCGTCACGGTCGAGCTGCGCGCGGCGAGCGAGATCGTGGATCGGAGCCGAACGGCGCGCGCCTCGCCGCGCGCGACGAGCGCGCGGCCGGCCCGCTCGCGCAGTCCCCGGACGTACCGCAAGCCCATCCGCATCGCCGGGCCGCCGCGCGTCGGTCGGCTCGATCGTGCACAGCCACTGCGAGCGCGTGACATCGATCGGCCGGATACGCAGGCCGTGTCGCTGCGCGTCCTTCACGATGGTCGCCGGGTGATAGAAGCCCATCGGCTGGTTGTTGAGCAGCGCCGCGTAGAACGCCGCCGAGTGGTGGACGCTGCAGATACGCGCTCGCGTAGGCGAGCAGCGCGAAGCTGCTCGCGTGGCTCTCCGGAAAGCCATACAGCGCGAACGCGGTGATGGCGTGGACGATCTCTTCGGCGGCGGCGCCGTGGATTCCCTGACGCGCCATGCCCGCGCGCAGCTTCGTCTCGACCTCGGCCATGAGGCGCTCGCTCCGCTTGAAGCCGAACGCGCGCCGCAGCTCCTCGGCCTCCGTCGCCGTGAAGCCGGCGGTCACCATCGCCATCCGCAGGAGCTGCTCCTGGAAGAGCGGCACGCCGAGCGTGCGGCGGAGGATCGGCTCGAGGCTCGGATGCGGATACGTCACGGGCTCGCGGCCGCGCCGGCGCCGGATGTAGGGATGCACCATGTCGCCCACGATCGGCCCGGGGCGGATGATCGCCACCTGCACGACGAGGTCGTAGAAGCGCTCGGGCCGGACGCGCGGGAGCGTCGCCATCTGGGCGCGGCTCTCGACCTGGAACACGCCGATCGTGTCGGCCTCCTGCAAGCTCCGGTACACGGCCGGATCGTCCGGCGGCAGCTGCGCCAGATCGACCGCGCCGCCCGTCTCGCGCACCAGCGTCAGCGAATCCTGGAGCACCGACATCATTCCGCAGCCCGAGGAGATCCACCTTCACGATGCCGAGCCCCGCGCAGTCGTCCTTGTCCCACTGGACGACGACCCGACCCGGCATCGTCGCGGGCTCGAGCGGCACGACGTCGTCGAGCCGGCCCGCGGCGATCACCATCCCGCCCGAGTGCTGGCCGAGATGGCGCGGCAGATCCTGGATCCGCGTCCAGAGCGTGGCGAAGCGGCGGATGCGCGGTGACGTCGGATCGCAGCCGGCCTCGGGCAGATGCTTGCGTCAGGAGCTCCTCCGGATCCTGATAGCCCCAGTTGGCGACGAGCTTCGCGAGCCGATCGCGCATGTCGCTCGGAAGCCCGAGCGCCTGGCCCACTTCGCGCGCCGCGCTCCGGCCTCGGTACGTGATCACGTTGGCGGTCATCCCGGCGCCGAGCCGTCCGTAGCGTCGGTAGACGTGCTGGATCACCGCTTCACGCCGCTCGCCGCTCGGGAGATCGAGATCGATATCGGGCCACTCGCCGCGCGCCTCGCTGAGGAAGCGCTCGAACAAGCAGCTCCATGCCGACCGGGTCCACCGCCGGTGATCCCGAGCGCGTAGCAGACCGCGCTGTTGGCCGCCGAGCCGCGTCCCTGGACCAGGATGTCGTGGGTGCGGCAGTGCTCGACGATGTCCCAGACGATCAGGAAATAGCCGGCGAGGTCGAGCCGGCCGATGAGCTCGAGCTCGTGCGCGACCTGGCGGCGCGCGCGCACGGCGAGCGTGCCCTCGCCGTAGCGCGCCCGCACGCCGCGCTCGGTCAGCTCGCGCAGGTAGCCGAGCGGAGTCTGGCCGGGCGGCAGCGGAAACTCCGGGAACCGATATCCCAGGTCCTTCAAGCGTGAAGGCGAGCCGCAGGGCCAGCTCGCCGGTGTTGTCGAGGGCATCGGGCAGGTCCCGGAACAGCTCGGTCATCGCGTGAGCGCTCTTCAGCGAGCGCTCGCCGTTCGCCAGGAGCCGGCGGCCGGCGTGATCGAGATCGGTCTTCTCGCGGATGCACGTGAAGACGTCGGCCAGCGGCGCGCCCTCGGGACGCGCGAAGAGCGGCTGGTTGGACGCGACCAGCGGCACGCGGGCCGACGCGGGCGAGCGTCACCAGCCGCTGGAGCATCTGTTCCTGCTCGCGGCGAATACTGGCGCTGCACTCTCGACGAAGCAGCTCGAGCGCCCGAAGAGCGCCGACCAGCTGATCCAGGATCCGGCGGGCGCCGTCGTCATCACCGGCGGCGAGCCGCAGCGCCAGCGGGCCGCGCGCGCCGCCGGTGAGACACACCAGCCCCGCGGTGCTACGGCTCGAGGTCGTCGAGGGCGAGCGACGGCCGATCCTTCGGGGCTCCGAGCTTCATCCGCGTGATCAGGCGGCACAGGTTCTGGTAGCCCTCGCGGTCTTCCACGAGCAGCGGCAGGCGCGAGCCGTCGGCCAGCGTGAGCTCGCTGCCGACGATCGGCTTCACGCCGCGCTGTCGCGGCGGCGCGAGCCAGCCGGGCCGCGCCGTAGACGCCGTCGCGATCCACCAGGGCGATCGCGGGCATGTCGAGACGCGCGGCCTCGGCGGCGAACGCTTCCGGATGCTCGGCGCCTTCGAGGAACGAGAACGCCGACTGCGCGTGCAGCTCGATGAACACGGATCAGTCGTAGAAGCCGTCGAGATACCAGTGGCCCGCGAGTCGATCGCGGGCGAGCCGGCAGAGCGCGCCGTCACCCAGCACCACGTCCCACTCGTCGCGCGCCCAGGCCTCGACGGTCCCACCACTCGCCCGACGCTCGCCACGGACCCGCGGAGGCGACGACGAGCCGCGACTCCACGCGCACCGGACGCTCGCCCGCGATCTCGACCTCCACGCGCCGCGCCGGCCGCATCCTGCGCAGCGCGAGCCGCCGCCCACGACCTCGGGGCGAGGCTCTTCGCCGCGGCGACCGGACGCTGCGGCATCGCTCGGCGGCGAGAACGCGAGCATCGTGAAGGCATCGGAGCGGTGCGAATCGAGGAGCACGGGCGATCCCAGATTGTCGGCGCCGACGAGGGCCGCGAGGCGCGCGAGCACGGTGACGAGATCGCGAGGCGCAGGCGCGGGCGGCTGCCAGAGCCCTCCCTGCCCCGTCTCGAGTACGGATCGGATGGGCGCTGATCGCGACGCGCGTCACGGCGCGCAGGCGGTGGATGCGCCTCGAGGTCGAGGACCGCCAGGGTGAGCATCGGCTTGACCTCGCTCATCGGGTACGCGAGCGAGACGTCTCGCGCATGATGACCGCCGGAGGCGAGGCCGAGCCGGATCTCGAGCGAGTCGGCGACGAGCGACACCGCCGCGAGTCGCCGGCAGAGCCGCTCCAGCACGGTCTCGAGCACGCCCGGCGAGGACGCCGAGCGAGTCGATCTCCCACTCGAGCCCCTGCGCTTCTTCCCAGAACGGCGGCGGCGTCCACGGACGGAACGGATCGCGGTCGAGACCGAGCGCCAGATCGTGAGCGCGGAGCCCGGCGGGCCCGAGACGCGCGGCCAGGCCTTCGCGAGGCAGCGCGGCCAGCTCGCCGAGCGTCCGCACTCCCCACCGGCCGAGCGTCGCCGTGAGATCCGGAGCAAGATCGAGCGCGGCGATGGAAATCTTCGCGAGCATCGCGCGCTCGTGTCCGGGGGAATGACGGTCACCGGCTCCCGATCCCGTCGACCGCCGCCATCCGCGCGGCGGTACGGCTCGCCGCGAGCCCGATGCGCGGGATCAGCCCGATGGCTCGCACCTGATGCACGAGACGTCGTCCGATCGTCGCGGGATCGCCGATGAGCCGCTCGAGGCCGACCGTATCGACGTACGCGAGCCCCGCTCCTCCGTCCTCGATCCGCGGCGAAACGGCCAGCGCGGCCTCGAGCAGCGCGTGACGCGCCGACGCGACGTGTTCCTCGACCCGACGGCCGCGTGACCAGCATCGGGCAGCGGGCCCGCGCCTCCGTCTCGGTCATGCCCGGACGCACGCCCTGCTCGCGCGCGGCGGCGTTCGCCTCGATGGTCGTCATGATCCTGGCCGTCGGAGCGCCGGCGCGCTCCGACGTTCGGGCGATCGACTCGGGGATTGAGGATCGCCAGCGGACGCTCGCGGAGCGCGGGCTCGCACCGCTCGACGGCTGCCGCGTCGAAATGCTCGACCAGGATGCACGCGAACCGGCTCACGCGCTCCACCAGCTCGACGGCTGCCGTCCGGGCGCACCGCCGCGAGCGCGGAGCACCGCGTCGTCGTGCGCACGCGCGCGAGCCGCGTGGGGCGGGCCCCGGCCCGGCCCACTCGATCCCCTCCCGGAGCGTCTCGACGGCCAGCGCCGCGCTCGCTCCGGTGAGACGGCGACGACCGACGATCAGCAGGGCAACGTCGGTCCGCCGCACCGCGAACTTCAGCCGAAACGCCATGGTCGTCGGCAGGCGTGGCACCCGCTCGCCCAGATCCAGCGCGACCAGCGCGAATCCCGGACAGCGAACGAGCATGTCGGCGGCGCGAAGCGCCACCTCACGATTGCTTCCGCAACGAACCCACAGGAGACGGCGGAGATCGATTCCGGCCTGACGCGGCCGATCCCGGGTCGAAGATCTCCTCGGTGTCGACGAGCGCCGCGGTCTCGCCTCGGTCCACGACCTCGCCCGAGACACGCGAGCAGATGGCTGCGTGCGACCGGACGAGAGCCCGCCGACGATCTCGGTGATCTCGCCTCGAATCGGCGCCAGGCGGTCGCCCATGCCGAAATGCTAATCACGTGACGAGTATCAGAGCAAGACGAAGATGTGGGGGAACGAGCGGGAAACCGCCACTAGATAGTGGGGATCAGCCCGGACAGGACGCGATCGGCTAGAATGCGAGCCCAGGAGGAGCCAATGGAACTTCGCAGCGTGAAAGCCGTCGTGACCGGAGGCGCTTCGGGGCTCGGGCGCGCCACCGCCGAACGTCTCCTCGCGGCTGGGGCCACCGTCGCATTGCTCGACCGCCCGGCATCGCCCGGCGCCGAGACCGCAAAAGCCATGGGCCAGCGCGCGATCTTCACCCCCGCGGACGTCACGAACGCCGACGAGGTGAGCGCGGCTCTCCAGACCGCCGGTGACCGGCTCGGCGGCATCAACGTTCTCGTCAACTGCGCCGGCATCGGCACCGCGATGAAGACCGTTCGGCAAATCAGGCCCCGCGAAGCTCGAAGAATTCACCCGCGTCATCCAGGTGAACCTCATCGGAACCTTCAACTGCATCCGCCTCACCGCCGCGCTCATGGCCAAGAACGCTCCCGGCCCCGAGGGCGAGCGAGGCGTCGTCGATCAACACCGCCTCGGTCGCGGCCTTCGACGGTCAGATCGGCCAGGCCGCCTACTCCGCTTCGAAGGGCGGCATCGTCGGCATGACCTTGCCGGTCGCGCGTGATCTCGCCGAGCTCGGCATTCGCGTCGTGACGATCGCACCCGGGATCTTCGACACGCCGCTCCTGGCCACCCTGCCCGATCCGATCCGCGTTTCGCTCGGCAAGCAGGTGCCGTTCCCGCAGCGCCTCGGCCGGCCGCCGCGAATTCGCCGCGCTGGCGGCGCACATCATCGAGAATTCGATGCTGAACGGCGAAACCATTCGCCTCGACGGCGCGATCCGGATGCAGCCCCGGTAGTGCGAGCCGCAGGACGTCGCGGGGCTGGGGCCCCGCCGGCCGAGGCGAGCGATTCAGATCAAGTGCGAGCCGCAGGGCGTCGCGGGGCTGGGGCCCCGCCGGTCGAGGCGAGCGATTCAGATCAAGCGCGAGCCGCAGGACGTCGCGGGGCTGGGGCCCCGCCGGCCGAGGCGAGCGATTCAGATACGACACGCGTCGCCGTAGACAGCTCCACACCGGCCGGAGCTCCCGAGCCCGGCGCGATCGATCGGTCTGCCCACCGTGCGCCGCTCCGTGTGATCGAGCGGCCGCGAATCGCTTTCCGCGGCTGGTCGCGTCTGTCGGGCAAGATCCGAGTCGTCGACCGCGGCAAAGACCGCCAGCTCATGGTTCACGGCGAGATTCTTTCGATCTATCCGCTCGACGGGAACTGGACGACGCATGCGGCGCGAGTACTGGTGGAAGGCGCTCGCGTTCATCGAGCTGCCGCGGCGGCCGTCCCGCGCTCCTGATCGGGCTCGGCGGCGGGACCCAGATTCATCTGCTCCATCGGCTGGCCTCTCCGCGACAGATCACCGTGATCGAGCGCGACCCCGTCATCGTGCGCGTCGCCAGCGAGTGGTTCGGGCTGGATCGGATCGGGAAGCTCGAGATCGTCTGCGCCGACGCCGAGACCGCGATCACCGGGCTCGCGCGGGCCGGACGGCAGTTCGACTACGTGATGGAGGACGTCACCTACGCCGACGAGCCGGAGGTGGCGCTGCCGAAGCTCCTGGCGATGGTGCCGCTGGTGACGCCGCGGGGATCGCTGGTGATCAACCGCCACCGGCACGGCGATCCCAAGCCGATGGCGCGGACCTTGCGGCTCTACTTCCGCGACGTGAAGATTCGCCGCGTGCGGCGCACCGGCGAGAACACGCTGATCTGCTGCTCGCGCCCGCTCGTCAGTCGCGCCGCAGACGCTTGAACCGCAGCCGATGCGGCCGCTCGGCCTCGGCGCCGAGCCGCTTGCGGCGATCGGCCTCGTAGTCGGTGTAGTTGCCCTCGGACCAGACCACACGGCCTTCGTCCTCGAACGCCAGGATGTGGGTCGCGATCCGGTCGAGGAACCAGCGGTCGTGGCTGATCACCACCGCGCAGCCGGCGAAGTCCAGGAGCGCGTCCTCCAGCGCGCGCAGCGTGTCGACATCGAGATCGTTCGTGGGCTCGTCGAGCAGGAGGAGATTGGCGCCGCTCTTGAGCATCGTCGCCAGGTGCAGGCGGTTGCGCTCGCCGCCCGAGAGCTCCGAGACACGCTTCTGCTGGTCGGTGCCGCGAAAGTTGAACGAGGCGACGTAGCTGCGCGACTGCACCGTCCGGCCGCCGAGCATGATCGTGTCGGCGCCGCCGGAGATCTCCTCCCAGACGGTCCGCGCGCCGTCGAGGGCATCGCGGCTCTGGTCGACGTAGGCGAGCTTCACCGTGTCGCCGACGCGCAGCGTGCCGGCGTCGGGCTTCTCCTGGCCGACGATCATCCGGAACAGCGTCGTCTTCCCGGCGCCGTTGGGGCCGATGACGCCGACGATGCCGCCGCGCGGCAGCTTGAACGAGAGGCCCTCGATCAGGACGCGATCGCCGTACGCCTTCCGCACGTCGTCCGCCTCGACGACGACGTCGCCGAGCCGCGGCCCGGGCGGAATCGCGATCTCGAGCGCGGACGCGCGCTTCTCGAACGACTCGTTGAGCATCGCGTCGTAGGCCTGCAGGCGCGCCTTGCTCTTGGCCTGGCGGGCCCGCGGGGCCATCTGGACCCACTCGAGCTCGCGGGCGAGCGTGCGCTCGCGCGAGAGATCGGCTTTCTCCTCCTGCTCGAGCCGCTGCACGCTTCTGCTCGAGCCAGGACGAGTAGTTGCCCTCCCACGGGATGCCGTGCCCGCGGTCGAGCTCGAGGATCCAGCCCGCCACGTTGTCGAGGAAGTAGCGGTCGTGGGTGATCGCGACGACCGTGCCCGGATACTCCTTGAGGAAGCGCTCGAGCCACGCGACCGACTCGGCGTCGAGATGGTTCGTCGGCTCGTCGAGCAGCAGCATGTCGGGCGCGCGAGGAGCAGCCGGCAGAGGGCGACGCGCCGCCGCTCGCCGCCCGAGATCTTCGTCACGTCGCATCTCGCCCGGCGGGCACGCGGAGCGCGTCCATCGCGAGCTCGACGGTGCGGTCGAGGTCCCAGGCGTTCGCGGCGTCGATCTTGTCCTGGAGCCGTCGCCTGCTCGTCGAGCAGCTTCTCCATCTCGTCGGCCTCGAGCGGCTCGCCGAGCTTGCGCGCTGACCTCCTCGAATCGCGTGAGCAGCGCCCGGACCTCGGCGACGCCTTCCTCGACGTTGCCGCGGACGTCCTTGGCCGGATCGAGCTGCGGCTCCTGCGGCAGATAGCCGATCCGGAGTCCCGAGGCGGGAACGCCTCACCGAGGAAGTCCCGGTCGACGCCGGCCATGATCGCGGAGCAACGAGGACTTGCCGGCGCCGTTCGCGCCGAGCACGCCGATCTTCGCTCCGTGGAAGAACGACAGCCAGATGCCGCGGAGGATCTCCCGCTTGGGCGGGACGACCTTCCGGAGATCTTTCATGACGAACGCGTATTCGCCGGCCATGTGTCCGGCTTCCTCCTCTTCAGTCGCCCAGAGATCCCTGGGATTTGAGCCGCCGGTGCTCGGGCATCATGCAGCGATCCTGGACCACGCGGATGCCGGCCCGCGCGAGCTTCTCGGCGGCGCCGTCGTTTCGGATCCCGAGCTGGAACCAGACCGTCTTGGGGCGCCACGGCAGAGCCAGGATCTCGTCCGCGTGACCCGGCAGATATTCGGGGCGCCGGAAGATCTCGATCACGTCGGCCGGCTCGGCCAGGTCACGAAGCGACGCGACGGTCTCCGCGTCGTGGAGCGGACGGCCCGCGAACCTCGGGTTGACCGGCCGGATCCGGTAGCCGCGCGCATGCAGATAGGCCGGCACGTAGTGCGCAGGCTCCGCCGAGTCGGCCTTGGCGCCGAGCACCGCCACGGTCTTGGCCTCGCGGAAGATCGCGCTGAGACCGGAATCGTCGTCGACGAGCAGATCGCGCCAGTCAGTCATGGAGCTTCACCTTCTCACGGCGCGGCGAGCGCGGCAACGATCTCTCCGCCGAAGGTCTCGGCGCGCCAGCGCCGTACACCGTCGAGCGTCGCGAGCGTGCCGGCGTCGCGAGGCGCCGCGAGCGCGACCGTGGTGATCAGCCGGTTGGGCAGGAGCAGACCCGGCTCGAGCCCGAAGCGCGGCGCCGCCTCCGTCCGCCATTGCCGGAGCGCTTCGATGCGGCGGGCGGCAACCCCGGAATCCTCAGGCGCGGCGAGCGCTCGAGCACCGGCAGCGCGTCCTCCGGCATCGCTCGACCGCGGGCCACCGCCGCCAGCACCGCCTCACCCCACCGTCGATCACTTTCGGCGTGCACCCGGAATCAACGCGAGCGCCGCCGGATCGTCCGGAGGAGTCTGAGCCAGCCGGACCAGCGTCTCTTCGGCGAGGATCTTGAACGGCGGGCGATCCATCGTGCGGGCGAGCTGCTCGCGGAGCTCGTAGAGCTCGCGCAGGATCGCGAGATTCTGCGGCGGCAGGTCGCGCGCACCTTGAGGCCGCGCGAACGCGTTGCGGGTCCGCGACGCGCTCGACCGCGGGCTGGGCTGCGAGGGCCGCGCATTCCTCCTGGACCCACGCGAGCCGCCCCACCCGCTCGAGCTCCTCCGTCAACCGGGCCTTGAGCGCGAACAGATGCAGCACGTCCGACTCCGCGTAGCGCTGCTGAGCCTCGGACAGCGGGCGGCGCGACCAGTCGTCGCGCTGGCGCGATGGCGGCAGCTCGACGCCGAGGTACGTCCCGAGCAAGACGTCCAGGCCGAGGGCTTTGGCGCCGAGGAAGCGCGCGGCGATGGACGTGTCGAAGAGCCCGGAGAACGCGAAGCCCGCGGCGCTTGAGCTGGACCAGGTCGTTGTCGCCGGCGTGCAGGACGGTGACGATCGACGGGCGTCGTGAACACCGAGGCGAGCGGTCCGAGGTCCCCGAGCGCGATCGGGTCGACGAGCCAGGCATCGCCGGACGCTCACGGCCAGCTGGATGAGCGAGAGGCGCTCGGGATAGTGATGCAGGCTGTCGCCCTCCGTGTCGAGGGCGATCTCGCCGGGCGCCGCGAGGCGCTGCGCAGCCTCGGTGAGGTCAGAGGCGGTTTCGACCCAGCGAGACCCGAGCGTGGCGATGGGGCGCGTCCCGCTCAGGCCTTCGTCTCGAGAATGGCTTGCTCGAGTCGCTCGTGCCGGCGACGGAGCGCCTCGAGAGCTTCCTCGTGCGTGATCACGTAGAGGCGGTTCGCGCGGATCGCGGCGAGCACCATCTCGGCCACCGCCGCCGGCGCGAGCGTGCGCCCGATCAGCTCGACCGGCTCCGACGCGCCCGGCGCCTCGTTCTCGAGGTCGGCGGGGCGATTGCGGGCGCTCTCGCGGATCTGGGTCGCCACGCCCATCGGGCACAAGACCGAGACGCCGATGCCGTAGGCCCGGAGGTCTTTCGCCAGGGTCTCCGGAGAGGCCGACGACCGCGTACTTCGAGGTGTTGTAGACGCCGAGCCCGCGCGACGCGATCAAGCCCGCCATCGACGCCGTATTGACGATGTGTCCGGGCTCCTTCGACGCGATCATCCGCGGCACGAACGCCTCGACGCCATGGATGACGCCCCAGAGATTGACGCCGAGCACCCATTGCCAGTCGCGGTGTGTGGCGGTCTCGAGGCCGCCCCACAGGGCGACGCCGGCGTTGTTGCAGAGCACGTTGACCTTGCCGAAGGTCTTGAACGCGCTCTCGGCGAGCGCCTGCACGGACTTGAGATCGGTGACGTCGGTCGGTACGCCGAGCGCCTCGCCGCCCCGCGCCTTGATCGACTGGACGACCGCGGCGAGGCGCGCTGGTCGATGTCGGCGAGGACCACCTTCGCCCGCTCGCGCGCAAAGAGCTCGGCCATCGCGCGCCCGATCCCGCTGGCCCCGCCCGTCACGACGGCGACCCGTCCAGCAAGCTCCGTCACCATGCGTTCATCGAACCGATCGTTCCCTCTCCTCTCGAAGGTCTACTGCCGTGCAGGGTCGAGCATCGGGCCGAGCGCCATCGCCAGCTGCTCGGCGCCGACGGGGCGCGCAGCGCCCCGGCCATGCCCAGCGCCTCGGCCCTCAAGGAGGGGTATCCGGGCTCATCTCGCGGGTCAACGCGACCACCGACACGCCCGAGGGCGCTCCGGCTCGACAGAGATGCTCCGCCGCGGCGAGGCTCGCCAGTACGAGATCGGCCCGCTTCGCGCCCGACGACCTCGGGCTCGAGGTCGCCACCGCACGGCCACGCACGCGGGCCCGAGGGAAGAGCCGCCGCAGGGTCTCGACGAGGGCGTCCCGGCTTGCGGCGTCGTCGTCAGAAACGAGGATCACCGGCACGCGCCGAGTGTACTCCGGGTCGCCGAGGAGCCGTCGCGCACCATGGTAGGATGCCTGGGCATTCGCGGAGGATTTCGATGACGAAGGAAATCTCGATCGTCCACCACGCCGATCGGCGTACCGACGTGGTGATGCCCTACGCGCCGGGAATCGTCGTGCGACGCGGCAAGCCTCGTGTTCCTCTCGGGGTCACCGCGGCCGCCGTCTATCACAGCCACCCGCATCGCGACGAGGAGTTCGACCTTCCGGCGACGATGCGCGAGCAAGCCGCCCTCACGATGGAGAACCTCAAGAAGACGCTCGAGGCCGCCGGCTGCACGCTTCGCCGATCTGGTCTCCGCCACCCGCTTCCTGACGGACGTCGCCGAGCAGGACGACCTGAACCGCGTGTGGGCCGCGTATCTCGGCGGTCACCTGCCGACCACCACCACGGTCGAGGTGTCGCGCTTGGCCACCCACGCCCGGTGCAAGCTCGAGATCAGCGCGATCGCCGTGGTCGACGAGGGCAACGGCTGATGGCGCCCGCTCGGCTTCGTCGGGCTCGGGCACGATGGGAGGTCGCATGGCAAAGCGGCTGCTCGCCGCCGGGCATCGGGGTCGTCGGCTACAACCGGACGCCCGAGAAGGCCCGCGCGCTGGTCGACGCGGGTCTCGTGCTCGAGAAGTCGCCGCGCGCCGTCGCCGAGGCGGCGGACGCCGTCTTCAGCATGGTCACGGACAGCACCGCGCTCGCGCGCGATCGCCCTCGGCCCCGACGGCGTGATCGCCGGGCTCAAGCCGGGCGCGGTCTGGGCCGAGATGAGCACGGTCAGCCCCAGCGTCACGCGCGAACTGGGGCGTGCGGTCGCCGAGCGCGGCGCCAGCCTCATCGACGCACCCGTGTCCGGCAGCGCCGTGACGCGTCGAGGCGGGCCAGCTCTCGTTCATGGTCGGCGGCGATCCGGAGGCGCTCGAGAAGCGTCCGCACACCGTTCGCTGGCCATCGGTCCCGACCATCACGCACGTCGGCGAGCTCGGGCTCGCCGTCACGATGAAGATCGCGACGAACCTCGGGCTCGCCGTTCAGATGCTCGCGTTCAGCCGAGGCGGTGGCGCTCGCCGAGAAGGCCGGGATCCTGCGCGAGCGCGCCGTCGAGGTGCTGCTGAAGTCGGTCATCGCCTCGCCGATGGTCAAGTACCGCGGCCCGTTCGTCCTCGGCATGCCGGCGGAAGCGCTGTTCAACGTCGACATGATCCAGAAGGACCTCGGCCTGGCGCTCGAGATGGGACGGGCGCTCGGCGTGCCGCTCCCGAGTGTCGCGCTCACCGACGAGCTCATGACCGCCGCGCGCGGGCTCGACCTGGCCGACTACGACTTCGCGGTCGTCTTCGACGTGATCGCGCGAATGAGCGGCCTGCGCCCGAGCGTCAAGCATCCCTCGCTGATCCGCACGCGCGTTCCCGGGCGTCGTCGATGCGGCTGGCCGTCAGCGCGGCGTGAGCGTGGCGCGGCCGGAGGCCGTATCCACGTTGAGCGTGAACGACGTCGAGCACGTCGCCGGCCGAGGAGGCCGTCGATCGAATGCCCCGCGGCGCCGCCCGACCCCTCCGGCCCGCGAAACGACGGCGGCAGCGCGTGGGCGACCACGACGATCGGCCCGATCCGGGCGCCGGCGACGTCGAGCAGCGGGATGGTGACGAGTGACGCCGTCGACGTGCCGGTGACTCCGATGACCTGGATCGAGCGGCCTTCCTGGCCGCCCAGTCCCGCGCGCTCGATGGCCTCGGGCGAGATCACCGTGCGGTCGGCGCCCGTGTCCACGATGAGCGTGAGCGAGACGCCGTTCAGACGAGCCTCGACGGTGATCGGCGCGCCCGGGGCTCACCTTGAGCCCCACCGGCTCGTTGGTGGCCGGCGGCGGAATCGACCGCGGCTGGAGGCGCGTTGAGGAGCTCGGCCGAGTCGCGAAACTCGGGTGGGATCGAGGCGAGATCTCCGGTGTAGTGCACCGTCCCGTCCGAGTCGGTCCAGCGATAGAGCTCGGCCGCGGCGGGAGTCGCGAGAAGGCAGCCGGCCAGGACGAGGAGCCCGAGTCCTGTGGATCGCGTGGCGGCCTCGGTAGTCTATCGGACCACTTTTCGCTCGGAGCTCGCCGATCGCCTCGGCGGAGTAGCCACACTCGGCCAGCACCTCGTCGGTGTGCTCGCCCTGCAGTGGGGCCGGTCTGCGGACACCCGGACGCATCCGAGAGTATTTGGTCGGCGTGCCGATGACCGGGATCTCGCCGAGCTTGGGGTGCAGAACCCGCTCGATCATCTGGCGCGCCGCGGTCTGCGGATCGTTCATGACCTGCTCGACCGTATTCACCGGCGTCGCCGGAACCCCGCGCCTCCTCGAGCAGCTTCAGCAGCGGCTCGCGATCGTACGTGGCGATCGCGTCGCCGACGACCTTCTCGAGGTCCTCGCGATGGCGTACGCGGCCGAGGTTCGTCGCGAAGCGCTCGTCGCGCAGCGCGGCGAGGTCGAGCGCCGCGACCAGCCGCTGCCAGAAGCGGTCGTTGGCGCCGGCGATGAACACCCACTGCCCGTCGCGGCAGCGGAAGGTGCGGTAGGGCGCGAGCGACGGGTGGGACGAGCCGAGCGCCTTCGGGATGTTCCCGGTGAGGAGAAACCCTCGGCGTGGTAGTTCAGCAGGGTCACGGCGGTCTCCAGGAGCGAGCCGTCGACGCGCTGGCCGAGGCCGGTCTTCGCCCGGTACAGAAGCGCGTTGACAGATGCCGAGCGCGGAGAAGATGCCGGTCGTCAGGTCGAGGAACGAGACGCCGGCCGCGGACCGGCGCGGCCGTCGGGCTCTCCCGTGATCGACATGATCCCGCTGAAGGCCTGCATGAGCGCTTCGTACCCGGCGCCGTCCTTCGCGGGGTCCGGTCCGCCCGAAGGCCGAGATCGAGCAGTAGACGAGCCCGGGGTTGATCGCGGACAGCGCGTCGTAGCCCAGGCCGAAGCTCTCCATCGTGCCCGTCCGGAAATTCTCGATGAGCACGTCGGCGCCCTTCACCAGATTGCGGAGGACGTCGGCACCCGTCCGGGGCCTTGAGATCGAGCGTCAGATCGCGCTTGTTGCGATTGATGACCAGGATACGCCGCCGACTCCCCGCCCTTGTGCGGCGGCCAGGTGCGCGACTCGTCGCCGGAGCCGGTGTCTTCCACCTTGATGACGTCGGCCCCCATGTCGGCCAGGAGCATGCCGCAGAAGGGCCCCGCCAGGACACGCGAGAAGGTCGATGACGCGGACACCGTCAGAGCGAGAGGGCCGTAGGTGACCATGTGCGCTACTATAACTCTATGTCGCGACTCCGCGCGGCGGTGAAGGAGCGGATCCTCGTCCTCGACGGGGCGATGGGCACCATGATCCAGGCCGCGAGCCTGACGGCCGAGGACTTCGGCGGCGCCGAGTACGAGGGCTGCAACGAGTACCTGAACCTGACGCGGCCCGACGTCATCCGCAAGATCCACGACGCCTACCTCGAGGCCGGCGCCGATCTCATCTCGACCAACACGTTCGGCTGCGCGCCGTACGTGCTCGCCGAGTACGGCTCTGGCCGAGCGCGCGCACGAGATCACGCTGGCCGCCGCCCGCCTCGCCCGCGCGAGGTCGCCGGGAGCGCGCTTCGTCGTCGGCGCGATGGGGCCGTCGACGCGGTCCATCAGCGTGACGCGCAACGTGACCTTCGACCAGGTCCGCGAGGCGTACGCGCTCAGGCGGCGGCGCTCATCGCCGGCGGCGTGGACGCGCTGCTGCTCGAGACGGTCGCAGGACACCCTGAACGTCAAGGCGCGCGGCGATCGGCGTTCGCGCGGCGATGCGCGAGGCGGGCGTCGAGCTGCCACTGATGGTCAGCATCACGATCGAGCCGATGGGAACGATGCTCGCCGGGCAGGGCGTCGAGGCGCTCTACGTGGCCCTCGAGCATCTCGACCTCTTCTCGATCGGGCTCAACTGCGCCACCGGGCCCGAGTTCATGACCGATCACCTGCGCTCGCTGGCGCGCAATGTCGACCCGATTCGTGAGCGTCTATCCGAACGCGGGCCTGCCCGACGAGCGCGGGCAGTACGCCGAGACGCCGGCGAGCCTCGCGTACAAGATGACGCGATTCGTCGACGAGGGCTGGGTGAACTTCGTCGGCGGCTGCTGCGGCACGACGCCGGCGCACATCCGCGCGCTGACAGGCGCTGGCGAGCGGCCGCGCCCCGCGCGTGCCGGCGGCGCGGAGCGCAGGCGGTCAGCGGCATCGAAGTGTTCTATCCGGCCGACGACAACCGCCCGCTGTTCGTCGGCGAGCGCACGAACGTGATCGGCTCGCGGCGAGTTCAAGGGAGCTGATCGTCGACGAGCAGTTCGAGGAGGCCGCCGAGATCGGCCGCGCGCAGGTGCAAGAGCGGCGCGCAGGTCCTCGACGTCTGCCTCGGCCAATCCCGATCGCGACGAGCCCGCCGACATGGACCGCATTCATGACGCAGGTCATCCGCAAGGTGAAGGTCCCGCTCATGATCGACTCGACCGACGCGCGCGTGATCGAGGCGGCGCTCACGCACTGCCAGGGCAAGTCGATCATCAACTCGATCAACCTCGAGGACGGCGAGGAGCGCTTCGAGAAGGTCGTGCCGCTCGCTCGCACGCTACGGCGCGCGCGGTCGTCGTCGGCTGCATCGACGAGGACAAGCGCGCAGGGCATGGCGGTCACGCGCGAGCGCAAGCTCGCCGATCGCCGAGCGCAGCCTACGAGCTGCTCACCGAGCAAGTACGGCGTCCCGGCGCGAGGACCTCATCTTCGACCCGCTCGTGTTCCCGGTGCGGCACCGGCGACGCAGAACTACGTCGGCGCCGCGCGTCGAGACGATCGAGGGCATTCGCGCTCATCAAGCAGCGCTTCCCGGACTGCAAGACGATCCTCGGCATCTCGAACGTCTCGTTCGGCCTGCCGCCGGCCGGTCGCGAGGTCCTCAACTCGGTCTTCCTCTACCACTGCACCAAGGCGGGCCTCGACTACGCGATCGTCAACACCGAGCAGCTCGAGCGCTACGCCGTCGATTCCCGAGGAGGAGCGGCGGCTCGCCGAGGATCTGATCTACTGGACGCGGCGACGATCCGGTCGCGGCCTTCGCGGCGCACTTCCGCGGCACGGACGAAGGCGCCGCCAGCCCGCGCGCGACGCTGCCGCTCGACGAGCGGCTCGCGCGCTACATCGTCGAGGGCAGCCGCGACGGCCTGATCGACGACCTCGAACGACGAAGCCGCGAGAGCCAGCGCCGCTCGAGATCATCAACGGCCCGCTGATGAAGGGCATGGACGAGGTCGGGCGGCTCTTCAACGACAACGAGCTGATCGTCGCCGAGGTGCTGCAGTCGCGCCGAGGCGATGAAGGCGGCCGTCGGCGCATCTCGAGCCGTTCATGGAGAAGGCCGACGCCGGCGACGCGCGGCACGATCGTGCTCGCCACGGTCAAGGGCGACGTCCACGACATCGGCAAGAACCTGGTCGAGATCATCCTCTCGAACAACGGCTATCAGCGTCGATCAACCTCGGCATCAAGGTCCCGCCCGAGGACGCTGATCGCGGCGTACCACGAGCACAAGCCCGGACGCGATCGGGCTCTCCGGCCTGCTCGTGAAGTCGGCCCAGCAGATGGTGGTCACGGCGCAGGACCTGCGCGCGGCGCGGCATCGACGATCCCGCTCTTCGTCGGCGGCGCGGCGCTCACGAAGAAGTTCACCGCGCACGCGAATCGCGGCCGACGTACGGCGGGCTCGACGGTCTACGCCAAGGACGCGATGGACGGGCTCGACCTCGCCAACCAGCTCTTCTCCGCGCCGACCCGGGACGCCCTGATCGACACGCCTCAGGCGCGAGCAGGCGTCGATGGTGGCGAGCGCAGCGGCCGCGAGTGAGGCGGCGCCGGCGCGCGCCGTGCATCGGCTCCGGCGCGGCGGCTCGAGCGCGCCGTCGTGCCTGCGGCCGCCCGACTCTCGAGCGGCACGTCCTCCGTGACGTGCCGCTCACGCACATCTATCCGTACCTGAATCTCCAGATGCTCTACGGCAAGCACCTCGGCGTGCGAGGGCTCGTCGAGCGCCTGCTGGCGGCCGGGGACCCCAAGGCGCAGCGAAGTTCACGAGATCGTCGAGCGTTGAAGCGCGACGCCGTCGATCAGCGTCTGCTCGAGGCTCAGGGCGTGTACCGCTGGTATCGTGCGTCGGGCCGCCGGCGACGCCGTGATCCTGTTCGACTCGTCCGGGCAACGAGACCGCACGGCTTCGACTTCCCGCGCCAGCGCGATGGCGAGCGCCTCTGCCTCGCCGACTACGTGCGCGACGACGCCGACGACTACGTGGCGCTGTTCGCGCGTCACCTGCGGCGCAGGGGTGCGAGAGCTCGCTTCAGCGTGGAAGGAGCGCGGGGAGTACGTGCGGTCGCACGCGCTGCAGGCGCTGGCCATCGAGTGCCGCGGAGGGCTTCGCGGAGATGCTTCATTCCCGGATGCGCACCCTCTGGGGATTTCCGGATCCGCCGGAGCTGCCGATCAGCGAGAAGCTGAAGGCTCACTACCGGGGCATCCGCGTGTCGTTCGGGTATCCAGCGTGCCCGAATCTCGCCGATCAGGCCACGCTGTTCCGGCTCCTGGAGCCCGAGACGTTCGGCTCTGACTTTGACCGAGGGCTTCATGATGGATCCGGAGGCTTCGGTGTCGGGTCTCGGTGTTCCATCATTCCGGCGGCGAAGTACTTCAAGGCCGACTGACTGACCTGATCTCGGAGACGCCGCGGGCCCGAGCCGGAAGTTCCGGCTCGGGCCCGGCTGCGAGCGCGACGAGTGAATCAGGAACTAGAACTCGACCTCGAGGCGCACCGTCGGCACGCCGAGCGACCGCTCGTGGTCCTTGATCTTCTTGAGGTGGCCGCCGTCGTCATGTCGGTACGCGTCCACCTCGCGGCGGGCCCGGTGCTGGCGGCCGCCGTCGTCCACGGAGAAGGGCAGCCGGAAGGTCCCCGTGAACTTGAAGCTCGCGCTGGGGCGACCATCGATCGTCGCGACGCCGCTGGTGATGAACCTGAGCGGAGCCTGACGGCTCATCGACAGCGAGCAGTCAGCGTCGCCGCCGAACGTCTCCGGTCATGATCACGAATTCCGGAGCGTCCACGCTCGTTGTCACCCTGCACCACCACCGCGATACGAGCCGCCGAGGCGCGTGCCTCTGCCCGTCGCCAGGCTCAGGTTGTCAGCACCGGTGGCGTTCACCGTGCACTTCTTGGCGCGCGGCACGAGCGCCAGCACTGACCAGGGGCATAGCGGCGTCCCGACCTTCGCCCAACCCGGAGCTGGGCCACGGCCGACCGACGTCCGCCCGGCACGACACTGCCGACGAAGTTTCCGGCCGCATCCCTGAGGTACATGTCTTCCGTGACCTCGTACAGGACGGCGTCCGCGCTGCTCGCCAACGCCGGAAGGGGTCCGACCATCAGGATGAAACAGCAGGAGCATCAGCCCGAGCAGGCTCCATGTCACTGCGCTCTTCCAACAGATGCTAGTCATTGCTCTCTCTCCTCGTCGCCGTATCGAACGGTTGAACAGCTACAGCCAACGGGAGGTAGTGCAAGGCGGGGACCAACGAGATTTGATTCGTAAGATACTGATTATATTATCTTTTCGCGTTCGTCTTTCCGGAGTTTAATATCCGTAAGTGATTGATTTATTAGTCGTTTTTCGTCCGGAAATCGCGTTTTTACCAGCGATTCTCATGGAATTCAACAGCTTACGGGCGATTGCCGAGGAACGTGCGAGCGAACAGAAACTTAACGGAGCTGAGAAAGAACCGGCCGCTCTCAGAGCCTCGGAATCCCGGCTCTTCGATCGTCGCGCCGCGGCTTCGCCGGAAGCTTGACCGTGAACGTCGAGCCCTTGCCGAGCTCGCTCTGAACTTCGATCGAGCCGCCGTGGCTCTCCACGATGCCAAGACTCACGGAGAGGCCCGCAGGCCCGTGCCGCTGACTTCAGGCTTGGTCGTGAAGAACGGCTCGAAGATGCGATGCATGTGGTCCGGCGCGATGCCGGTTCCGGTATCGATCACCTCGACCTGCACCATGTCGCCGCTGGCCGACGATCGGATCGTGAGCGAGCCGCCGCGATCCTTCATCACGTAGACCGCGTTGTTGATGAGATTCAGGAACACCTGCTTGATACGCGGGACGTCGACCTCGACCGGAGCCAGGCCCGACGCGTACTCCTCACGGAGCGTGATCGACTCCAGCGCGCCCTGGCGACGCACCATGGCCAGAGTCTGCTCCAGCACGGTATTGAGATCGGTGATCTGCGGGATGAACTCACGCTGGCGACTGAAGTGCAGCAGGTCCCGCACGATGTCACGGGCGCGCCCCGCTTCCTCCTGGATGAGATCGAGCTCCTCGCGCCACGGCTGACCGGGCGGCACCTGCTCGGCGAGATACGACGCGAAGCCGAGCACGCTGGTCAGCGGGTTGTTGATCTCGTGCGCGATGTTGGCCGCCAGCTCGCCGATCGCGGCGAGCTTCGTCGACTGGATCAGCTGGGCCTGCGTCCGCTTGAGCTCGGCCACCTGTTGTTTCTCGGCCTCGTAGAGCCGCGAGTTCTCGCTAGCGACGGCCGCCTGGAGCGCGATCGCCTCGGCGAGCCGCAGCTCGTCCGAGGTGAAGCGGTGATGATCTTTCAGCCACGCCAGCGCGAATCCGCCGATGCTCTCCGCCTTCCAGCGCATCGGCTGGATGAGGACCGACTTGTGCGGAATCATGCGCGCGCGAGCGGATGATCGAAGCGCGCGTCCTCCTGGCTGTTGCTGGAGTACACCGGGCCCTCGACCCGCCGCCAGTCGCTCACGCGGGGATCGAGCGCCTTGAGTGTCGCGCTCTCGACCGCCCGAGGAGCTCCTTGGGCACGTGATAGCCGGCGATCGGCACGAAGCGGCTTCCGTCTTCGCTTTGGAGCCACGCTCCGCCGGTATCGGCGCCGAGCGCCCGTACCATCGCGCGCGTCGTGCGGCGCAAGATCTCGTTCAGCTCCAGGGTCGCGCTGGCGTCCTGGCTCACCGCGAGCAAAGTCTCCGTGTGGCGCAAGCGCTCCTGCGTTTCCTCGTGGAGGAGCTTGACGCCTTCGTACAGCCGCGCGTTCTCGACGGCGATCGCCACCTGGTCGGCGACGATCTTCAGGAGCTGTTCCTCGTCGGCCTTCGCGCCGGGAGGCAGCACGTGCCGGGCGATCATCACCCCGAGGGGGCGACCGCGCACCGTGAGGGGCAGCCGCCACTCGACTTCGGTCCAGTCGTCCGCCGACGAGCCGCCCGAGCCGGCCAGCACGCCCCGCGGCTGAGCTCCGGTGTCACTGGCGCACGGAGACGTGAATGCCCGGGGGCTCGCTGAGCTCGACGCTGAGGCTGGTGCTGCCGACCGCGCGCGCGAGGCCGCCCAGAAGCTTCTCGAGCATCGCGGCGACGCCCAGCTCGGAGGTGATGTCTTCCATCGAGCGGTGGAGATCCTCGAGCTGTGAGGCGCGCCGTACGAAGTGCTGATTCAGCCGCTTGAGCTCCTCGACCTGATTGAGCAGGCGGTAGACGAGCCGCTGGTTCAGCTCGCGCAGGTAGACGCCTTCGTCGTGGCTCTCGACTCGTTCGCGCTTGCCCCGCAGGAACTCGGCGACCTGGCGCGGGAACGCGTCGACGTCGATGGGCTTCTGGATGTAGCCGTCGCAGCCGGCCACCAGGGTGCGCTGCCGATCGCCCTGCATCGCGTACGCCGTGACCGCGATCACCGGCGTCGAGGCCAGATTCGGGAACGACTTCAAGATCGCGACGATCTCGTAGCCCGTCGACTCCCGGCAGGTTGATGTCGAGCAGGATCAGCGCCGGCTCTTCGCGGATGGCCGCCTCGATGCCGGCCAGGCCGTCCTCGGCGTCGACGATCAGGTAACCCGCCGCCTCGAGCACCGCCCGGACGAGCATCCGGTTCTCGCGGTTGTCCTCGATGTAGAGGATCTTCACCTTCTGATCGGCTGGGACGTGCCGGCATTCGGCGCCTCTTCTCCTCAGATCAGCGGGAGCGTGAAATGGAACGTCGAGCCTTGGTTCTCACGGCTCTCCGCCCAGATGCGGCCGCCGTGGAGCTCGACGAACTTCTTGCTGATCGCCAGCCCGAGGCCCGTGCCTCCGGCGCTGCGGGCGACCGGGTTGTCGAGCTGCTGGAACGGCTCGAACAGCCGCGCCAGGTCGTCCTCGCGGATCCCGATGCCGGTGTCGGCCACGCTGAGCCGGACGGCGTCCGGCTCGGCGACGACACTGACCAGCACCCGACCCTGCGCGGTGAACTTGATCGCGTTCGAGAGCAGATTGAGCAGGATCTGCTTGAGCTTCGTGCGGTCGGCCGACAGCGGCGGCAGCTCGAGCGGCACGTTCTTCTCGATCTTGAGCTGCTTGCCGCGGCCCAGCGGCATCGACGACTCGATGCACTCGTCGACGAGCTCGTGCAGGTCGATCTCTTCGGACAGCATCTCGAGCTTGCCCGCTTCGATACGGGAGAAGTCGAGAATGCCGTTGATCAGCTGCAGGAGGTGCGCGCCGCTGTTGTGGACCGAGCGAATGTAGGTCTCCTGCCGCTCGGTGAGCTCGCCGTCGAGCCGGTTGAGCAGCACCTTCGAGAACCCGATGATCGAGTTCAGCGGGGTCCGGAGCTCGTGCGACATGCTCGCCAGGAACTGGGACTTCAGCCGGCTGGCCTGCATGAGCTGGGCGTTGGAGTTCGAGAGCTCTTCGTAGAGCCGCGCATTCTCCAGCGAGATCGCGACCTGGTTGGCGAGCACCGCGAGCACTTCGAGCTCTTGATCGTCGAAGATGTCGCCGGAGAGCTTCTCGCCGACCAGCAGGATCCCGGTGAGCTTGCCCTCGATCTTCAGCGGCACGATCAGCGCCGCCTTGATCGCGTCGAGCTCGTTCTCGGCCGTCTCGAAGTAGGCGGCGATCTCGGGATTGAGCTTCGCCTCTTCCTTGACCAGCACGCGGCCCTTCTGGTTCAGCCACTGGACGATCGGGCTGTCGACCCGGATCGACGTGATGCCGGCGCCCTCACCGACCGTCGTGTCCTCGCGGTAGACGACGAACGCGCTACGCTGCGGGTCGAAGATCATCAGGACGCAGTGGGTCAGCGGGACCCCGCGCACGAGGCCGTGCACGAGCGTCTCCATGAGGCGGCCGAAATCGAGGATCGAGCCCATCCGCTTGCTGAGGTCCAGCAGCGTCTCGTAGCAGCCCCGGCGCCGGCTGAACATCAGGCGCTCGATGCGCTCCTCGAGCCGCTGGCCGATCGGGCTCACCAGCATCGTCAAGATGAAGCCGAGCGGCAGGATGACCCAGAGCGGGTTGACGTTGATCCCAGTCGGCGTACGACTCCGCCGTGACCAGGGTGCCGGTCAGCACGCCCCACAGGAGCAGATAGATCGCGCCCTTCTTCACCAGCACGTTGACGTCGAAGAGACGGTAGCGAACGATCGACGTGCCGAGCATCAGCGCGAAGATCATGTTCGCCGGGATCCCCATCGGGTACACGAGGTCCGCCGCCGGCACGAACCGCGTGAGGATGAACCGGGCGAAGTCGATGACGCCGCCGATCAGGCTCACGCCGGTGCCGAGCAGGATGAGCGTCGCGCGGTTTCGTCGGAAGCTCGATTCGACGCCCTTGTAGACCCGGATCAGGTGCAGCAAGCCGTAGATCAGGAAGAAGTTGAAGTAGATGAAGAACGGCGTGTAGAGCGGGCCGGTCGCCGGCGCCCATCCCCAGTACGTCGACTTCACGCCGCTCATGAAGAGCGGCGAGCCGCTGACGTTGATGATGTTGAACACGATCGCGAGCGTGTAGGCCACGACCAGCGAGGGTCGGTGGCGCGTCGTGCTCTCGAGGAAGATCAGGACGAAGTGGTAGTAGAAGGCCGGGAGCGCGATGACTCCCGTGTGGATCACGATCTCCCAGAACACGGCCGTCGGCTCGTCCGGCGCGCGGCGCAGCATGAAGACGCCCAGGTTCCAGACGGCCATCCCGCCCACGAAGTACGCAAACAGACGGTTCAGCCGGCTCCCGGAGTTGCGCAGGAGCGTGATCCCCGCGAGGGAGACGTTGAGGATCAGCGCGAGGAGCGGGAGGAAGTTATGTAGCGTCACGCGCGTCCCCTCGGGACCGTCGAGAGGGAGATACACCCGGTCCTTCTTGCGCTGCTGTTCGATCTCCTGTTCCAGGATGCCGAAGACGAGCATGTCCCAGCACTGACCATCCTGGTATCCGGCCTTGCGGAGGATGCCCTCCTGCCGGAAGCCATTGCGCCGTAGCGAGTTGGCGCTCAGCCGATTGTATTCGTACACTTTGGCCTCGATACGCCGAAGCCCCAGCACGTCGACCCCATAGTACGAGATCAGCTTGCCGGCCTCCACCCCAAATCCCCGACGGATCGCCTTCGCGTCGGTCAGCATCACCTCCAGGAACGCGTAGCCCTCCAGAAGGTGGATGTTGAACAGGCGCGCGATCCCCAGCGGCGTGGCCCATTCCGGGTTCGGCCTCGATGACGAGCACGATCTGGGTCGAATCCATGAGGCACGCCTCGTAGAACGAGGGGTCCTTGTCGTAGACGTGCTTGTAAGTGTTCAGGAACTCGCTGCCGACCATGCGCTCGAGGAACGGATCTTCCGCCCAGTTCGAGAGATACTCGAGGTCCTCGGGGCGCTAGGTCCGCAGATGAGACGCGCGTGCCCCGCGAGACCACACCCGTGCGGCGCGCCCTTCTGGCGTCGGGCCTCCGTGACACGGACGGCATCTCTTCCACGGCGATCATTCCCCTGCCGGTCGGCTGCGTTAATCGAAGTCGACCTCGAGGCGCACGGTCGGGTCGCCGAGCGCGCGCTCGTCGGGCAGCACCGGCACCAGCCTCCCGCGATCACTCAGGTACACCGCGACGTGATGGACGGTGAAGGGCAGCCGGAACGTGCCGGTGAAGAACGCCTTGTGCGGGCAGTGGGAACCCGGGCAACACCATGGTCGGCGTGAACATGCTCCCGGCAGGATTTCGATGATCCGACCGGCCGCATCCGCCACCTGAATCTGGCCCGTGAAGCTGCCGTTCATGACGACGAGCTCCGCCGCGTCGGTCAGATTCGTCGCCACGCTGTTGACCACCACCCAGAAGGACCCGCTGATCTCCCGCTGCCGAATCCGGACTGTCGCGGGTTCACGTCGATCTACGCTGCGACCGATCGCGACGACCCGGCAGCGCGGGATCGTCTTCACGGACGACGGCCATCGCGGAAGCAACTGCCTTCGCGTACGCCTGCAGCCCATCCGGACAGAGCGCCGATCCTTCCGGGCCTTGCCCTCGAGCGACGGAGGTTGCGATCGCGGAAGCCGTCCGGCCTGAGCACCGCTTGCTCCGTCAGCTCGTAGAAGACGGCGTCCGGCCTGAGCCGTCGCCGCCATGAGTCGCCTCGCTCGTCCCGAGCGCCGGTCCCACCAGCATCACCGCGGTCACCAGCACCACCGAGCTCACGCGCGTCCACATCGTACGGCACCTCGTCGTCACGGAATCCGGGACGAGCCCCGGTGCTTCGCCCGCGATGCACCGCGCCACCATCACTCGGTCGCGCTCACTTCGCGCGGCACCACGCGAGACGGCTGAGGCCCGACAGGAACGTCTGGCGGGCCTCGAGGACTTCGAAGCCGGCGCGGCCGAGAGTCTCGTGAAACTCGGTCGCGCTCAGATAGCGGTGCTCGCTCTCCCGGAAGAGCTCGAACGCCATGGTCGGCAGGAGCCAGCGCAGCGATCGGACCGCCGCGCCGAACCCCTGGGATGCGCGGACGTCGTGGAACGTCGTGAGGCCGGCCGGGCGCCCGTAGGTCAGGAAGATCGCGTGACCGCCTGGCTTCAGCGCCCGCCGACACGAGTCGAGGAGCGCCGTCGGATTCGGATGCCAGTACAGCGTGTGCATGCTCACCAGCACGTCGAATGTTCCGGCGCCCGGCACGTTGTCGCGCGCGATGTCGAAGTGCTGGAAGGTCAGGTTCGTCCCGCGCGGGAAGCTCTTCTCGCGCGCGATCTCGACCAGGTGTCTCACGCCGTCGATGCCGACGACGGTGTAGCCCTCCTTGGCCAGGCGGAGGCTCACGTTGCCGATCCCGCACGCCACGTCCAGCACGCGGGTCGCGCGCGGCGCGGTCGAGTCCGGGGCCGAGCGGGCGACGAACGCGACGATCTCCTCGAGCATCGCCTCGTAAGGCGGAAATGCGTCACCACGGCGTCGTAGGTGACGCCGTACGTGACGGCAATCATGTGCTCGAGCGCTTCCCGAAAGGGCATACGATCTCCCGCCCCCACCGCGGCCGCGACCGGCGAAACGCCGGTGAGGGGTTGCGATTGGTGTTGCGCGATCTCTCCGCGATTCATTCAGTTCTCACCGTTCTTCCGCGCCCACACCAGGAGGCTCGCGTCTCCGAGAAACGTCCGTCGCATCGCCAGGATCGAGAACCCTGAACGGCGCACCTGCGTGGAAAACGTGTCTTCGTCCCAGTAGTGAGGGCCGACCCGTCGGCGTACCGCCTCGAAGATCGAGTTGGGCAGCACCCACAGAAGGCCGTGGAGCGCCGCGCCCAGGCCATCCCGGCGGGCGAGCTCGCGCACGGTGGACCACCGGCCGATCTGTCGCGTGTGATTCACGAACACGGCGTGGCCCCCTGGCTTGAGGACGCGATAGGCCTCGCGCAACAGCCGATCCGGCGCCGGATGAACGTACAAGGCGTGGATGCTGACGACCTGATCGAAGGTTCGCGTCGCGGAACGTGTTGCCCCGCGTGAGCTCGCCGTGACGGAAGGCCAGGTTGGCCAAGTGGCGAGCGCGCCGCTTTTCCTTCGCCACGTCGACGAGCGCGGCGTACGCGTCGAGCCCGGTGACGGCGAAGCCGGCCTCGGCCAGCGCGCAGGTGAAGTTCCCCGGCCCGCACGCCACTTCCAATACCCGCACGTCGCGCCGCTCGACTCGCGCGGGAACCGCGGCTTCCACCAGATCTCGCACCTCCGCCTGGAGTCGCTGATAGTGGCTGAAGCGCGGGTAGACGTAGTCGTGAGACCACGCCGTAGCCGACCGAGAGCATGCGATCCAACCACCCGCGCAGCGCATCGGCCGCCGCTTTCATGATGGTGGTTCCGGCCGCTTCCGCCGTCAGGATCGCGGGCGCGCTCGGCGGCACCCTGCGATCTCCTAGGCTTTGCTCGCGAGGACCTTGTCGACGGCCCCTCGGAGCTCCGACGGCGTGAAGGGCTTCAACAGGATGTAGTCGAAGCCGAGGCGAGTCGCCTCGTTGATGATGTCGGGGTGCCGTGTGCCGTCATCAGCATGCACGCCATGCCGGGACGAATCCGGCGGGCCTGCTCGAGCACCTCGAAGCCGTTCATCCCAGGCATCTTGTAGTCGACCACCAGGAGATCGAACAGCTCCTTGCGGCAGAGGTCGAGCGCCGTCTCGCCACGATTCGCGGCCCGGATCGCGTATCCCAGCGCCTGCAGCACGTTGACGCACAGGATCACGACGGGGCCGGCGTCGTCGACGACGAGGATCTTCGGCCGGGAGCTCTCGGTCAATGGACCTCCAGCAGCGGCGAAATCGGCGAGTCGATCGCCGGCGACCGCAGATCGAGATGTTGGCTGATCTGCTCGAGGCGCGCCAGCGGGATCGTCAGGAACGCGTCGGCGGCCGTCGGGTCGAACTGGGTGCCGGCGCCGCGGCCGATCTCCTCCAGCGCTGTCGCCAGCGGCCGCTTGCTCCGATAGGGGCGGTCCGACGTCATCGCATCGAAGGCGTCGGCAACCGTCACGACCCGCGCGATGAGCGGGATGTCATCGCCCTTGAGGCCGTCCGGATAGCCCTTGCCGTCGTACCGCTCGTGGTGATGACGCACCGCCTTCGCCTCGCAGGCGAGGAACCGGAGCGGCTTCAGGATCTTGTCGCCCACGACCGGATGGGTACGGATCAGCTCGAACTCTTCTTCGGTGAGCTGCCGGGGCTTGCGGAGAATATTGTCCATGATCACGAGCTTGCCGAGGTCGTGCAGCATGCCGGCCCGGCTCATCATGACCACATCCGCCGACGGGACACCCATGACCGTCGCGAGCTCACCGGAGTACAGGGATACGCGCGCTGAGTGGCCCTTGAGGTACGGATCCTTCGACTCGAGCGCGATGACGAAGGACGAGATCGTGTCGATCAGGTTCTTTCGAGGTTCTCGCGCAGCAGCAGCTTCTGGAGCGCGACCGCCGTGGTCTGCGCATACCCGAGCAGGAGCGCCTTCTCGTCGGGCAGGAAGCCGCCATGGTCGGCCGCGCGGCCGATGCAGAGAATGCCCATCGCATCGCCCACGCCCGGGACCATCGCGGCCAGCGCCTCGAAGCCGTGCTCGCGCTTGGTGAGTACGAGCGTCTCGCGGCCGGCGGTCTTGACCACGTCGCCGAACGAGGCTTGCAGGAGCGCCAGGATCTGGCCGACCATCGACGGCTCGCCCTTGCGGCTCGCGTTGAACTGCCCGCCCTGGTCGCGGAGCAGCATGAGCGCGCCGTCGCACCGGAGGCTCTGCATCGTGTACTCGACCACCTTCTCGGCGAACACGCTCGGCTCGAGACCCTGCAGAGCCACCTCACCGATGCGCGAGATCGCCTCGACGCCGCCCTGGCGCCGGGCCAGCTCTTCGGTGAGCCCGGCCGGGTAGTTGACGTTGCCGTTGCCATCGGCCCGGTCGCGCCGGAGACGGCGGATGAGCTCCTTCACCTCGGTGACCGAGAACGGCTTGGGCAGATAGTCGTAGGCGCCGTGTCGCAGTCCGAAGACCGCCGAGTTGACCGAGGGCACTCCGGTGATCAGCACGACCGGCGTGCCGGGCTGCTTGCCCTTGACCGCGCGGAGCAGGTCGAGGCCGCTGAGGCCCGGCATCTTGATGTCGGACACCACGAGGTCGTAGGGATCGTCGCTCAGCTGCTCGAGAGCTTGCTCGGCAGTCGCCGCCGTCGTGACCTGACATCCGTTCGATGAGAACGCGGACGCCAGGAACCGGAGCACGGACGCGTTGTCGTCGACCAGCAGAACGCGGAGCCGCTCAGCCGGCGCGCTGCCGGGAACCTGAGTCTCGCCGTCCATCGTGGTCGTCACAGGGGGCTCCTGTTACTTTGTCGCGCCGAGCTGGCTGAGGAACTCCAGCCACTGGCGGGACAAGCCGTCCTTCGGGAAGCTCAGCGATTCGAGCTCCGGACGGTCGTCGACTTCGAGTCCAACCTTGCTCGCGGCTGGTGGCGAGGCCGGCTCGGCAGTCGCCGCCACTACGGCGACCATGGCCGGAGCTTCGACCGGGCTAGTGCTCTTCGTCGCGTGCGCGAAGAAGTGAGGCTTGGTCCCGTTGGCCTGCGCTCCGGGCTTGGCCCAGACCGGCGTAGGCGGTACGGGCGCCGGAGCGGGCTCCACCGGCACCACGGGAGCGGGAGCCGCCTCTGGCGCCGCGGGGACAGGCGCCGCGGGCGCGACGGCAATCGGCTCTTCGACCGGGACCGTGACGCGCGGGGCAGCTCTCGGTCACGGGCGCGACGACCGCGTCAGGCTCGGCGACGTGTCCATTCGTGTCGGCGCGCGTGGACGTGGTCTCGATGGCCTCGAGCGCGAGCGCGGGCTCGACCGGCATCGTCACGATCGGCTCGGGCGCCGCCACGATCGGCCGGGCGCCGCCGTCGACGATCACGGGCGCGGCGGCACGATGGCGGCTTCGACCTGAACCTCGGCGACCACACTCGGCTCCGGCTCCACCGGCGCGGGCGCGCTCGGAACCGCGACGACCGGCGCAACGGGCTCGGGCTCGGCGGCGACGACCGCGGTGGACTCGACGCGAATCGGCTCCGCGACGACGGCCTTGAGCGGATCGACCCGCTTGGGCTCGCTCACCGGCTCGCGCGACTCCACGCGCGTCGCCCACGCGAGAGCGGGCTTCGCCGGCTCGACGAGAGACGGCAACGGACGGGCCCGGCCGGGCAGGCCGCGGGCGCCGCGACCTCGCTCGGCGCATCCACGACCGACTTGCGCAGGCGCTCGACGAGATCGAAATAGACGACGGAGGCGCCGTTGACTTCCAGGTAGCGGAACTCGAAGCAATCGATCTCGAGGAAGCTGAGCTGCTTGACCCGGCGGAGGAACGCATCCGTCATCTTCTCGACGACGAACAGAATGCGCGGCGGCCGGGACGTTGCCTGCGCCATCGGGTAGAGACGGCGGAGCGTGTCCGGGTACTCGAGACACCAGAGTAGGCGTCCATCACGCGGAGCAGGAGTCCGTCGTCGGCGCTGAAGTCGAGGGCGATCAGCACGAGGGAGTCTTTGGAGTCGAGACCCACGAGGTCGATCGCGGCCTGACCGAGGAGCAGCCGCGAATCGACGACCTTCAGGCCCGGCTCGACGCCGTCGATGTTGTCGGCGACCAGCCGCTCCAAGTTGCCGATGTCCTTGACTTCCAGCTTCCTGAACGTCGGTCTCATTCCACTCTCCCCTGGCCGTTTTCGTGCGAGGCTCGCACGAAGAAGTAGCAAATGGGAGACCAAGGGTCCGCTCGCTTGTAAGTAGTCATAAAGTCAATCGATTTGGGATTTCCGGCGTCGCCCTTCAATGGCTGATTAGTTGCCAAGATTTCACAGAGCCAGGCGACCCCCATTCCGGAAAGAATTTAATTTCAACTACTTGCGCTTATCCGGATCCTCTGGGTCCGGAGTGGCCCCGAACTCACCAGTGGCGATGGACTGATCGACCCGTCACTCTTCCATCAGCTTCTTGCGAAGCGTCTGGCGCGAGATACCGAGAATCTTGGCGGCCTTGCTCTTGTTCGATTCCACGCGCTGCATGATCTGCGCGATGTAGGCGCGCTCCACTTCGGCCAACGTTCGCGGCTCGTCCGTCGACGCTTCCGGAACGACGGCCTGACGGACCTGGGTCGCGAACTGCACCGGCAGGTGCTGCGGCTCGATGAGCTCGGAGCTGCCCAGGATCACGAGACGCTCGATCAGATTCCGGACCTCGCGGACGTTGCCCGGCCACTGGTAGCCCACCATCAGCCGCTCCGCGTCCGGCGTGAACCCTTTGATGGATTTATGGAAGCGCGTGTTCGCGTCCATGACGAAATGTCGAGCCAGCGGCATGATGTCGTCGCGGCGCTCGCGCAGCGGAGGAATGTGAATCGGAATCACGTTGAGCCGATAGAAGAGGTCCTCGCGGAACAGCCCTTCCTTCACGCGCATCTCGAGCGGCCGGTTGGTCGCGGCGATGATTCTCAGATCTACCTTGATGTCCCGCGTCCCGCCCACTCGCCTGAGGACGCGTTCCTGGAGGACCCGGAGGAACTTCGCCTGGCTGTTGAGCGACATCTCGCTCACCTCGTCGAGGAACAGCGTGCCGCGGTCGGCCAGCTCCATCAGGCCCTTCTTCGCGGCCTTGGCGTCAGTGAAGGCCCCCTTCTCGTGCCCGAACAGCTCGCTCTCGAACAGGGTCTCGGTGATGGCCGCGCAGTTGACCTCCATGAAGGGCGAGTCGCGCCGCGCGCTCGTAGTGCAGGCCGCGCGCGACGAGCTCCTTGCCGGTTCCGCTCTCGCCGTGGATCAGGATCGTCGCCGCCTCGCTCCGCGCGAGCTTACCGATGAGCCTCGCGGAGCCGGCGCGTTCCCTCCGACTCGCCGATGAGCTGATCGACCCGGTATTCCTTCTCCTGCAGGCGATGAAGACGCTGGATCTCGCGGCGGGCGCGCACCTCCTCGAGCGAGCGCGCGACCGCGAGCTTGAGCTTGTCGAGGTGCTCGAACGGCTTCTCGAGATAGTCGGTGGCGCCGGCCTTCATCGCCTCGACCGCGCTCTGGATCTGCCCGGAAGCCCGTGATGATGATGACCGCGGTCTCGGGGTGGCGGCCCTTGAGGGCGCGAAGAACGTCGATGCCGTCCATGTCCGGGAGGCGGAGATCGAGGAGAACCAGGTCGGGACTCACCTCGTCGGCCGTCTGGAGCCCCTCTTTGCCGGTACCAACCCCGTGGACTTCGATCTGGTCCCCGGCCAACACCCGCGAACAGAGCGTGCGGATGTTCCGTTCGTCGTCGACGACCAGGATATTGTCCATAGTCATAAAATAGCGGAACTAGAGCAGCCCTCGCCCACTTCTTACCACCGCCGACGGTCCTATTCGCGGTAGCCAGAAAGCGCCATGCCCCTATGGACGGGATAGTCCGAGCGGGTACTTCGTGATGCGCCTTTCCGGATAATTTCGGAGCGAGAACCGATCAGTGATGGCAGGTGACGCAGTCGAGGGGCGCGTTGCTTCCTCGCGTCGCGTTCTGCCTCACGATGGCACTCGACGCACCACCCCATCGTCAAGGCTCTGGGGGGGGCGGAAGCCGACGAGCCGGAGCAGGTCGTCACTCAGCTTCGGTCCCGTGTCCGCGCCGACCACCCGCATTCGCTCGACCGGGCCGTGGCACGTCTGACACTCGAGCCCGAAGCGCACGTGAGCTCGATGCGGAAGTAGGTGAACTCCGGGAGCTTGAAGATCCGCACCCAGGGGATCGGCTGGCCGCGCTTGGCGTAGTCGTGGATCTTCGCGATCTCGGGATTGTCCTGGGCGCCGATGATCTTGTGGCAACCCAGGCAACGCTCGACCGACGGAAGCCCCGCGTACTCCGATCGGCGGGCGTCGGCGTGGCAATACTGGCACGGGATCTGGAAGGAGCCGGCGTGAATCACGTGATTGAAGAAGATCGGCTGTCGCGGCGCGCGCGGGACGACACGAGCGGCTTCGCCATCTCGGCGCGGAAGGACGGCGAGGCGATCGTGCGAAGGTACTGGATCACCCGGCGCGTTTCGGCGTCGCTCAAGTATGCGGACAGCGGCGGCATGCCCGGCGACAGTCCCTCGGCCGGTCCGCCATGCATGATGACGTTGTACAAAAACTCGTCGGGGAGTCCGTTCATCAGACGGCCGTCGGTCAGGTCAGCGGGCTTGGTGGCGAACGAGGCGGCCGATGCGCCGTCGCCACGCCCGGCATCGCCGTGGCAGGTCGCGCAGTAGCGCACGTACACGCTCTCGACCTGCCTTGACGTCGCCGCTGTCGGCGCTGGCGCGAGCGGGCCGAGCGCCCGGAATCAGGGCGAGCCAGACGAGGCAGCCGAACGCGGCGGCCGCGGCGAGGACCTCGAGGAGGATGATGCGCCCCCTCACGTTACTCCTTGATCAGCTGCTCCCGACGCCGGAGATAGCCGTGTCGGACGGCGCTGTACAGGTCGACCACGCTCTCCTCGAATCCCTGGAACAGGTCGAGATTCAAGGCACGATCGTTGACGATCTCGCCGAGCTTGAGGGCGAGGCCGGTCCAGATGAACGGAATAGGTCCGAAGTACGAGAACGGATTCATCAAGGCATCGACGCCCCGGCCGATCCCGTCGCGAACCGTCATCGGCTCCAGGAAGGGCACGATGAGGAACGGGCCCGGGGTCACCCCCCAGAACCCGAGCGTCTGCCCGAAGTCCTCGCGGCTCTTCTCGATCCCGTAGTACTTCGCCGCGTCGAACAGCCCACCGATGCCGAGCGTGCTGTTGATCAGAAAGCGGGACACCTCGCGGCCAGCGCCGCCGAACTTCCCTGCAGCAGGCTGTTGACCAGCCGCGGCACGAAGGCCGATGTTGTCGAAGCCGTTGCCGATCATCACCTCGAACGGCTCGGGCAGAATCACGCTGTAGACCTTCGCAACCGGCTTCAGCACGAACCGATCGGCCTGCCGGTTGAACTCGAACATCTTCTCGTTGAACTTCTCCCAGGGATCGTAGTCCTCGTCATCGGCCGGCGGCTCCCTGGGCTGGCCCTTGTCTTGAGGCGTCTCCGCCTGAGCGACCTTGACCTCGGCCGCGCCGTCTCCGTTCTGGCCCGCGCCCGGCTCGATGGCCGGCGATTCGACAACTGTCGGGACTGGCTCGCTGGAAGCGCTCGATAGTGGGCCGGAGTCGGACGGCGGGTGCTCGCGCTCGGAGGCTGCGAACCGGCGAGGAGCGACGACTCGGGCTTGACGACGCTCGATACGCTGCCGCAACCACTGAACGCCACCATCGCGATCGCTACGGCCAGTGGGGCCGCCGCGGAGCCCAGCCGGCCGGTCAGAACCCGAAGCAAAACGACGCACCCTCCTCTTCGAACGTCGCGGTTATTTTGGCGATATCGGTACGCTTGCGAGTCAGGTCCTTTATAGCTGAATCGCGACCTTCGTTCGACACAATTCGCGGCCGGCGTGAGGAAAAACTCACGGACATGTTGTATGGAAACGGCTCCTGTCGTATGGTGAACGAGCCCCTAGTAATCGAGTGCGACGCAAGTCTGGTCGCGCTGAGGAGATGACGTGAGCCGAAGCCGAGCGCGCTGAGTACTGGTGTGGAGTCGTGTCCGAGAGTGTTGAGATCCGACTGAAACGGCCTGGCGGATTCGGACGGCCTCAAGGCTACTTCGTGCAGTGCAACCAGACCGATTGCCAGTACGTCGACGAGAACAAGCCTCCCTGCCCGCTGACAACCGCGATGTTCGCCGACGAGATCAAGGCCGCCGAGGAAGCGCGCGCAGCGAACCGAGTAGTCGCCGAGCGCAGTTCGGAAACCCGCCGCGCGCCACCGCCCGATCAGCTCACCCCGTTGAGGACGTAGTCGAACACGTCGAAGTTTCGTAGATCGCGGGCTCCGGCCAGTCGCCGCGCGTTTGCGTCGTCGAGCGGTCGATTGATGACGAAGGGCACCATCTGCTCCGACACCCCGCCGTGCGAGCGGAGCGGCTCCTCGAGCAGCGAGAGATCGTGCTCCTCGGGCGATTTTCCGAGCACCGTGTGGATGTCGCCGATGACGATCAGATCGCCGACCCGGTCGCGCGGGAGCTCGAACCGCGCGCAGCCCGTCGCGTTGTCGTAGACCTCGGCGATGCCGGGTGTCGCGGCAAGGCGCGCCGCCACCGTCCTACGCCCGCGGCGCGTCGTCGAAATAGATCGTCGCGAACGAGCCGAGCGCCCCGTGATGCACGACGTAGGGATCCGTGATCGGCAAGATCACGCGCGCGCGCCTGGCGCCGACGAGCTCGTCGAGCAGCGGACGGCAGGTAGACCACCCTCGGCGTGCCGTCCGAATTGGACTTGGCGTTCATCCCGTGATCGGCGGTGATCCCGAGCACCGCGCCGGCGCGGTCGAACGCGTCGAAGTAGCGGTCGAGCATCGCGTAGAACGCCGTGGCGGCCGGCGCGCCCGGCGCGTGCTTGTGCTGCACGTAGTCGGTCAGCGACAGATACATCGCGTCCGGGCGCTCGCGTTCGCAGCAGCTCGAGTCCGGCCGCCAGCACGTACTCCGACAGCTCTGCGCTGTAGACCGAGGGCACCGGCATCCTGACGAGGTCGGTGGCCCGCTCGATCCCGTGCTCGCCCTTGGTCGTCTGGTCGGCCTTCTCCGAGGAAAAGCAGATCCCGTCCATTCCGTGACCGAGGAGGCGCCGAAGCTTGTCCTTGGCGGTGACCACCGCCACGCGCGCTCCCGCGCGAGACAACGCCGCCAGCAGGGTCTCGCAGCGCAAGAACTTCGGGTCGTTCATCATGACTTCCTGGCCGGTCGCGGGATCGTAGAAATAGTTGCCGGAGATCCCGTGGACCGCCGGCGAGGCGCCGGTGACGATGGACAGGTTGTTCGGATTCGTGAAGCTCGGCACGACGGATCGGAGCCACCCGGTACACGCCCTCGTTCCGGAAGCGCGCGACGGCGGGCGTCGTGTTGCCGGCGATCCCGCGCTCGAAGTATTCCGGCTCGGAGCCATCGATGCAGACCACGACGACCGGGCGGCGGGGGTGCGATAGTCACGACCGTTGACGGAGACGGTGGTCGAGTTCATGGTGCCACCGATACTACGGCGGCGGCGCCGCTCACGAAAGCGGGTTTTCGGCGCGTGGACGCACTGCCGGGAAGCCGCTCCGGCGCGGTCACGGCGCCGGCGCAGCGCCCGCCGTCCCCACTCCCATCCGCGGACACCGAGCAGGAAGATGAGCACGGCCGCGTACCAGTACGGATCCTTCACGCCGACCTTCGCGAGCCACAGATAGTGGAGGACCGCGCACACCGCCGCGACGTACGCGAGACGATGCAGGCGCGTCCAGTTCCGCGCGCCGAGGCGTCGGATCATCCCGGTCGTCGACGTCACGCGCGAGCGGGATCAGCGAGAGCAGCGCCAGCATGCCCATCGTGATGTACGGACGCTTGACGATGTCGGCCCACATCCGCGGCCAGTCGAAGAAGAAGTCGAGCACGCTCCACACCGCGAAGTGCAGGCACACGTAGGCGAACGCGAACAGCCCGAGCAGCCGGCGAAGCGTGATCGGCCACGACAGACCGAACAGAATGCGGAGCGGCGTCATCGCGAGCGACGCGAGCAGAATCCGCAACGTCCAGTCGCCGAGCGTATTGGTGATGAAGCTGATGGGGTTGGCGCCGAGATCGTCGGTCCAGGCCCGATAGGCCAGGAGCGTGAGCGGCGCGAGGCAGATCCCCCACACCGCCACCTTGAGCCCGATTCGCGCCGGACGCGTCACGGCGGTGCGCTCAGTAGTTCTTCTTCAGGTCCATCCCGGCGTAGAGCGACGCCACCTGCTCGGCGTATCCGTTGAACGGAAGTGTGGGGCGGCGGCGAAACTCACCGATGCGCCGCTCGGTCCGCCTGGCTCCAGCGCGGATGGCTCGACGGCGGGATTGACGTTGGAGTAGAAGCCGTACTCCTGCGACGCCGCCTTGTTCCCAGGCGGTCTTGGGCTTGCTCGCTGACCAGCCGGATCCGGACGATCGACTTGGCACTCTTGAAGCCGTACTTCCACGGCACCACCACGCGCACCGGCGCGCCGTTCTGATTCGGCAGCACCTTGCCGTACATGCCCACCGTCAGAAGCGTCAGCGGGTGCATCGCCTCGTCCAGCCGGAGCCCCTCGACGTAGGGCCAGTCGAGCGACGAGCCGAAGAGCCCGGTTTCTGCCCCGGGAACTGGTTCGGGTCGAGCAAGCGTCGTGAACTCGACGTACTTCGCCTGCCCGTTCGGCTCGACGCGCTTGAGCAGCGACGCGAGCGGAAAGCCGATCCACGGGATCACCATCGACCATGCTTCGACACAGCGAAGCGAGTACACCCGCTCCTCGAGCGGAAACAGCCGCATGAGCTCGTCGATGTCGAACGTCTTGGGCTTGTTGACGAACCCATCGACCTGAACCGTCCACGGGCGAGTGCGCAACGTATGCGCGAGTCGTGAGGGATCATCCTTGTTGACGCCAAATTCGTAGAAATTGTTGTACGTCATCGCCGCCTCGGCCTTCGTCGGCGTGCTCGTTCGACGCTCAGGGCCGCGTTCCGGGTCGCGGACAGGGCCTGAGCGCCGGCGGCGCAGCCGCACTCAGGGGCCGGCGCCATCACGAGAGCCGCGGCGGCGCCGGATATCAGCTCGCGGCGGCTCAGATAGAGCTTGGGATCGGTGATCCTCACTCGCGGTGAACCGCGGTGCGCGTCGAATCAGCATGGGGTCTCCTCTTCCGTCATATACACGCGTCGCGCGGCCGCGGCGCTACTCGGCCGCGAACTTGTAGCCGTGGCCATGAAGGGTCAGGATCCAGACTGGACGGTCGGCGTCGGCCTCGAACTCGGCGGAGCCGAAGAACGTGCGTATCGACCGTCCGGGTCGTCGGGAACCGCTCGTAGCCCCACACCTCGTCCAGCAGCCGCTCGCGCGTGACCACCTCGCCGCGATGGGCGACCAGGAACACGAGCAGGTCGAACTCCTTGCGCGTGAGGCGTACCTCGCGGCCGGCCTTGAACACCTGCCGCGCGCGCGGGCGGACTGCGCACGTCGCCGAAGGCGAACTCCTCGAATCGCTCCCGCGGACCCGGCCGGCGCAGCACCGCGCGGACGCGGGCCAGCAGCTCGCGCAGCGAGAAGGGCTTGGCGACGTAGTCGTCGGCTCCAAGCTCGAGGCCGCGCACGCGGTCGGCTTCCTCGCCCCGCGCAGTGAGCATGATGATCGGCACGTCGACACCTTGTCTCCCGCAGCGCGCGACACACGTCCCACCCGCTCATCCGCGGGCATCATGACGTCGAGCAGGACGAGATCGGGGGCGCCGCTCAGGGCGAGCGACAGCGCTTCCTCGCCGTTGGCCGCCGACGCGGTCTGGTAGCCCTCGAAGCGAAGATTGTCCTCGAGGCCGCGCACGATCTCGGGCCTCGTCGTCCACGATCAAGATCTTGGCCATCACGCCCGCCGAGCGGCAGGCGCAGGGCGAAGCGGCTCCCGGCGCCCGGCTTGCTCTCGACCGCGACGTCGCCTCCATGAGCCTCGGCGACGTGCCGTACCAGCGCCAGGCCGACTCCGCTGCCTCGACGCCCTTGCGTATCGCTGCGCCCGACCCGATAGAATTTCTCGAAGATCTTCGCCTGCTCTTCGGGCGCGATCCCGAGGCCGCGATCGCTCACCGCCACGACCAGTCGGCCGTCAGCGACTCGCGCATCGACGGTCAGCGATCGATCGTCGGCCGAGTACTTGATCGCGTTGTCGATCAGGTTGGCGAGCGCCTGCCCGACCGCGCTCGGCGTCCATCGTCACGTCGGGCAGGTCCGGCGCCACGCTGACCTCGACCTTGAACCCCTGCTGGGCCAGCGGGTACGCGAACGCCTCGAGCGTGGAGCGGATGAGCGGCCTCGACCGGCGTCGGCGCCATGTCGTACGTCTGGCGCCCGCCCTCGATCCGCGAGAAGTCCAGCACGTTGTCGATCAGCCGCGAGAGCCGCTCACCCTCACGGGTGATGACTCGATAGTATTCCTGGCGGCGGCCTTCGTCGGTGACGCGGCCCATCTCGAGAGTCTCCCCGAACATCCGGATCACGGAGAGCGGGGTCTTCAGATCATGAGACACGTTGGCGACGAAATCCGATTTGAGCCGGGCCATTTCGGTCTCTCGACGCATCAGCCGCCACGTCGTGACGATCCCCGCCGACGATGACAGCCACCAGCACGCCGAGGGCGGCCGTGAAGAGCATGACCTGGCGGCGCACCGCCTGGCGCGGCGACCCTGCCGGTGTCTGGTAGATCGCCAGCCGCCAGTCCGGTAGCCCTTCGCGAAATCCGACGGAGAGCAGGCGCTGGGCATCGCCGATCGGCGCGCGGCTGTAGACCGTGCGCCCCTCGTGGTCGAGCACGGCGATGATCGTCGACGACTCGAGCGTACCGAGCGTGGCCTCGAGGATCTCGCGCCGCAGCGTGTCGGGGTCGCGGACGAAGGCCGCCACGACCGGCTCGCCGCTGCGCCGAGTGAGGAGCGCCAGGCACACCTGGCTGTTCGCGATCACCTCGCGCTTGCCTCCCGCGCCGAGCCGCGCACCGCGGTCTCCGACAGGAGCGGTCCGAAGACCGCCTGATCGCCGTCTTTCCACGCGCGCGGATAGAGCAGCTCGCCCTTCGCGCCGATCAGGTAGAGCCGGCGGATCAGCGGCGAGCCGGCGAGCACGTCATCGACCGCGCGCTGGGGCGGCGTGTCCGACCGCAGGGCGGCCTGCACCCGATCGAGGAACGCGTCCTCCGATCGGCGCAAGGTCATCTCGACCTTCTCGGCGGCCATCGCCGCCATGTCGCGCGCCTGCTCTCGGTAAAGCAGCTCGGACGACGCCTCCCACTGGCGGATCGAGACGTAGCCGAGGACCGCGACGATCGTGGCGGGCGCCACGATCGCCAGGAACGCGAGCGCCGAGAATCTCGCGGACGGCGACAGCACTCCGGCGGCTACTCCGCTCCGCCAGCAGTCGCCGGATCATGGCTTCGGTCTGCTCGTAGTCGCCCTCGCCGATGTGCTGATAGCGGACGATGCCCTTGCGATCCATCAGGACCGTCGTCGGCCAGGCCCAGATGCCCCAGCGCTTCCAGATCGCGTGCTCGTTGTCCTGCACGACCGGGTACCGGACCCCGAGCTTCTTCGTGGCGTCCACGACGCTCCCATACGGCTTCTCCCAGAAGAACTCCGGGGTGTGGACTCCGACGATCGTGAATCCGTCCTTCTCGTAGCGCTCGAACCAGCCCCGCAACTGCGGGATCACGTTCTTGCAGTTGATTCAGCCGAAGGTCCAGAACTCGACCAGCACGACCCGGCCGCGCAGGCCCGGCGTGGTCAAGGGCGCGCTGTTGATCCAGTGCTCTCCCGCCACGTCCGGGGCCGGCGCACCGAGACGCGAGGTCTGACCGGCCGCCGACTCCCACACGAGCCACGACGCCGCCAGCGCCACGACGACGAGGGACGCCCGCCATGCCACGGCTACTGCTTTTTCTCCATGGTCTTGTCGCCCTGCATCATCTTATCGTCCTTCTTCATCTCCTTCTCACCCTTCATCATCGTGTCGCTCGACTTCACTCTGCGTCGCGCTGCGCGACTCGACGCACGACAGCTCCGCCGAGCCCGAACACGATGCCGACCACCGCGACCACGACCGCGCGCCCCAGCCCCTGCCCGCTTCAGCATGTGCATCCTCCTTGAACGGATGGAATGTCGATCTGCTAGCGGGAAGTATGGCGGGGCCCGAAGCCGCAATCGTCGCAACGGTGTCAAATCTTCGGGGCCGGCGCTCGGCTGCGGGCTGCCGAGGCGGGCGCCTGAGCGGGGCGGGCTAGATGACCTCGTCTTTGCGGGCGGTGGTCTCGCCGAAGCGGCCCATCGAGAACGGCGGCAGTCCCCGATAGACCTCGTCGCAGCCGGAGATTGATCTCGCGATTCGCCAGGGCGAAACAGGCTTCGCCCTTGACGATCGCCCTCGACCAGAAACGGCCCGAGCCTCTCGACCTCGAGCACCCAGAGAGCCTGCGCGATGCCGAGCTCGAGCCAGTGCACGTCGACGCACGCGCTTGATCGCAGCGCCCGTACGCCGCGCCCAGGCCGTAGCCGACGGTGGTCAGATACACGGCGCCGTGGGGCACGAACCATTCGCGGTATGCGGTCTCGGTGAGACCGGCCTTGCCCACGATCAGCTTGGCGCCCGAGCGCTCGAACCAGCGGCTCATCGACTTGCCGAAGCGGAAGCTCGCCGTCGCGGTGACCGCCTCGACCGCGTACGTCCCGTCGGGACGCACCGTGGCGGCGGGCGAGCAATGGAAGTTGACGTTGGTCAGCGCGCGCACGCCCGCGGGCAGATCGACGCCCTCGTCGACGACACGCCGGTAGACGCCCTCGCGCGCCGTGTAGACGCACGCCGTCGAGGTACACGACGTCACCGAGCTTGAGCCGGCCAGATCGGCGTCGGTCACGGGCGTCGTCAGCCGGACCTCGTCCATCCTGACGTCGCCAAGCCGTTCGATCGCCGGCGCTGTCACTCGATTCCCTCGCGCCGGTAGTAGTCGGTGAACCACATCGGGTCCGCGCGAAACTCGACCCGCCCGTCGGGATGGATGCGAGCCGTGGCCCGTCGCGAGGACAGACAGAAGCTGTGGAGCCCGACCGGCATGCCGCCGGTGTGCAGAAGGCCACCTCGACGTGCGTCGCGACGACGAGCGAGGTGCCGGCGAATCCCATCGCGCCGATGCCGATATAGTTGCCGAGCGCGGTCAGCTCGTCCTCGAGCGCCGCGATCGCCGGATCCGGGTTCCGGCTGCCGACCGTGCGCAGGCACGCCGCTTCCTTCCCGAGCCGCACGCAGGTGTCCTTCGATCCGCCGATGCCGAGGCCGACGATCGCCGGCTGGCACGCCAGGCCGCGCTTGCCGAACTGCACGAGCGTGTCGACGAAGAATCGCTTGATGCCCCCGATGCCGTCGGCCGGGAACAGCATGCGATAGTCGCTGCCGAAGAGCCCGCCCTTGTGCACCGTGGTGATGTCGATCCAGTCGCCGCCGGGCTCGAAGGCGTAGGTGACCTCGGGAGCATGGATGCCGACGTTGTTGTCGTGATCCACGCGGGTCAGCGGGATGGACGCGGTTCGGGCCGCAGCGGAATCGACGCCGTCGCGTCGGCGGTCGCTCGACGGAGCGCGCGCTCGAGCGCCACGAATCCGCCCTCGACGAGCGCGTCGTTGCCGGCACGGACGTAGTAGCGCGCGGAGCCCGGTGTCGGCGCACATCGGACGGCGCTCTTCCGTCGCGATGTCCCAGTTGTGGTCCATCTCGGTGAGCACGAAGCGGGCGATGCGGTTCTGCTCGCGATCGCGGGCCTGCCGGACACCTTCGCGATAGTCGGCGGGGATGTCGATGGCGGCGCGCGCCGTCAGCTCGCGCGCCGTGTCTTCGATCAGCTTGATCGAGATCGGTCTAGGCATGCTCGTCTCACGGCTAGGCTTATTACAACGACGGCGCCTTCGCGCGCACGACCCTGAGCCGATCTGGAGCCAGCCCCCACGCGCAATACGCCGCCAGGAGCCCGCCGCCCCGAGCGCCACGAAGGCCCAGCCCCATGTTGCCGGCGACGGTCCCGGTGCGTTCGTCAGGTCGAGGATCCAGCCGAACACGATCGGCGCGACCGCGCCGGCTCCGAAGCCAAGAAACGAGCGAAGCGCCAGGGCCGCCCCGAGATGGGACGCGCCCACCGCTTCGGTGAGCGCGGTCGACAGCACAGGCGAGTCCCCGAGCGCGGTAAATCCGTAGAGCGCGCCGACCGCGAAGACGATCGCGACGGGCGCCGCGATCAGCCAGCCGAACACCAGCGAGCACACCGCGCTGGTGGCCGCGAGCGCGAACAGCACGACGCGGCGCCCGAGCCTGTCGGACAGTCGGCCCATCGAGGACGAGGCGACGAGCCCGGTCAGATGGAAGGCGGCCGAAAGGTAGCCGGCCAGCTCGACCGCGCGAATCATGCCGGCGCCGGTCGCGGCGAAGACCGCGGCAATGAACGCCGGCGTCCACGCCCACATCCCCAGGAGCTCCCAGGAATGGAACGTGTACCCGAAGATCAGCCGCATCGCCGGGCGGTTCTTCAGCACGGCCGAGCCGAAGCGGGCACCGGCATGCGGCGGATGGATGGTGTTGGGCGTGGTCCGGAGCGCGAACCAGAGCACGACGACGCCGACGACCGGGCCGCACGCGCTCACCAGAAACGCGGTCTCGTAGCCGCCCCAGGCGAGCGAGGGCGCCGCGAGCAGGAGGGAGAGCGCATATCCCGCCGACGAGCTGGCGATCAGCCAGCCGACCGCGGCGCCGCGCCGCTCGACCGGGTACCGGTCCGCGATCAGCATGATCGCCGTCGTGTAGGTCCCGCCCTGAGAGAGCGCCATGAGCGTGCAGAGCACGAGGCCGGTCGCGTAGGAGCGCGCCCAGAGGCCGAACGCGATCGCGGTGACCGCGCTGAGCCACGCCGACCCGATGAAAACACGGCGCGCGCCGACCCGGTCGGCCATCGCCGAAAACGCGACGAGCGCGACCGCGTAGCCGAGCTGGAAGCCGGTCGAGACGGATCCAGCGGCGGTCGCCGACATGCCCCATTGAGTCCTCAGCACCGGGACGACCGCTGCGTACGTCATGAACACCGACGTCATGCAGGTCCGCGCAAGGCAGACGGCCAGCAGCCAGCCGTCGGGTCTCACGGCCGATTGAACGCTTGCGCGATGAACTCGGGGAAGCGTGCCTCGAGCTCGGCGACGACCGCGTCGGCGACCTCCGCCGCGCTCCCCGACCGCTCCTGCACGTCGCCGCGAGCCCACAGGTCGAGATACGCGTCCTGATCCTGGAGCCCGAGCCGCATCGCGACCGAGTCGATGAGCTGCTGGAAACGGTCGCTCAGCTGGCGGGTGACGGTCTCGGCGCCGTCGGAGGCCTCGACCATCGCCGGCACGTCCTTCCAGGCGATGATCTGATAGCTCGCCATCGACCGGAGCGGAATTCGGGGCTAGACCCCCGCCCATGAACTGAGCGAGGAGCGTGATCCGATCTCCCGGACGCAGCGGCGAGTCGAGATCGTGCTCGATGCCGAGCACCGCGTCGTTGACGAGGACCTCGATGTGCTCGCCCAGGTCTTTGCCGTGCCAGAGGGCCTTGTGGAGCTCGGGAAACTTCGGCCGACAGTCCCGTCAGCACGCTGCGGACGGTGGCGCCCGGGGCGAGCGGCTCGTCGACGACGCGCCGGCCCGAGCCATCGCCGCCGACGAACTTCGTGATCCACGAGGCGATCTCGATCGGCACGGTCGCGGCAGGAAGGGTCGTCACGCTTTGAAATCTAACAGATTGCGACGGCGGGTCAACGACCCGGCTGGAGAGACAGCTACCCGGAGGAGCGACGGGCGCGCGGGGCCGACTCGTTCGAAAACTCGTCGCGCTTGGTCTTGAGCCGCTTCACGAGCTCTTCGTAGGAGCTCGATCGGATGATCCGGTCGAACTGCGAGCGATAGTTCGCCACGAGGCTGACGTTCTCGATGAGGATGTCGTAGATCAGCCAGCGGTCGCCGCGAGAGGTTCATGCGAGATTCCACGGCGACCTCGGTACCGCTCTTCGTCACGATGCGCGCCCGCACCGCGGCGAAGTTCCCGTCGACCGTCTCGCCGGTGTATCGGATCCGCTCGCCGCCGTACTCGTCCATCCGCGCGATATAGGTCCGCTCCAGCAGGTCGGCGAAGAGCTGCGTGAACTCGTCGCGCTCGGCCGGCGTGCGCGCCTGCCAGTGCCGCGCGAGGACCCGCTGGGCCGACTCGGAGATGTCGAACGCCTCGTGCGCGATCTTTCGCACGGCCGCGCGGCGATCCTGGCGCGGCAGCGACGGGTCGTCGAGGACCTTGGTCACCTGGTCGGTGTACTCGCGGAGCTGATCGGTCGGCCCGGCCCACCCGGGCGAGGCGGCGAACAGCACCAGGGCCACCGTGAGGGTCGTCAGCATCTTGCCCATGCCAGAAGTATACGGTGCGGAGCGAATCACACCGAAAACCTCGCGCTCGGCTCGAGGCGGCTCGGCAGGGCTCATGGCGTGAGCACCGGCGCCGGCACGCGAACCCGTAGCTCGCGGCCGATGAGCCATGCCCCGGAAAACGTGAGGATCGACGCGATGAGGTAGACCGCGTGAATGCCGAAGGAATGGATCACGAGCCCGCCCACGAGCGGTCCGGCGATGCCGCGCACGCCGGCGAGCGTCGCGCCGATGGCCACGTACTGGGCCGTGCGCTGAGGCCCCGCGACGTCGATCACCGCCAACATCCAGACGAGCTCGAGCCCGATGGACACCAGCGAGTCCGTCACCACGCTCGCCACCAGCACCCAGGGGCTCCAGGCGAGGTAGTAGATGAGAGGCGTCATCGCGCCGACCAGGTACATCACGCGCAGCGCCTCGAGGCTCGACTTCCGGTCGACCAGCCAGCCCCAATAGGCGCTGCCCGCCAAGGTCGCGACCGCGCCCACCGCGGCGAGCACACCGACCTGTGACGCGCTCACCTGGAGCACGTCGACGAGCAAGAGCGGATGCGCGGGCGTCTGGATCCAGCAACCGAAGCCGAACAGAAACGACGCAGTCAGGAGCCGACGAAAGGCGTGATCGTCCCGCACCGTCTCCCAGGCATCGCGGAGGCCCGCCGGAGCCTCGCCTCCGACGGCTCTCAGGCTCGGGCACGGCGAGCCGCCGCAGACGGAGGCTCGCGGCCATGCCGAGAAGGGCCGCCGCGACGAAGATCCAGCGGTAGCCGACTCGATCGAAGAGCTGGCCCGCGGGCAGGGCAAGCCCGATCCCCAGCACTGCGCCCGCCATACGCATCCAGGCCGAGGCGCGGGCACGCCGGAGCACGCGGATAGACTCGCTCGACGACCGCGGCGTGGGCCGGCCCACGGCGGCGCCGAAGAAAATCCCTGGCGACCACGAGGCCGACGAACGACCACGCCGAGCTCACGAACGGCACCAGGAGAAAGACCCCGCGCGCCGCGAACGCCGGCCAGACCAGATACGGCAGCGGCGGCCGCCCATGAGACACCCGCGCCCACAAAAGCGACAAGAGCAGCATGCGCCGCACGCCGAGGGACATCACGGCGAGCTGCAGCGTGGTGGCGCCGAGGTCGCGCGCAGGATCAGACCAGAGGAACGGAGCGGTCAGCGCGGCGAAGACCGTGAACAGGAGTGTCGCAGAGATGTCGATGCGGAGGGCGCGGCGAGTCTCAGGGCTGAATCGGCGATCCGATCATCTCCGTCCTCCGGGCTTGGCCGAGACGGCCGGGCGAAGCCCTGAAACCGTCCCACGAACGATTATGGCGCATCTCCGGGTAAGCGGCCTCGCTTCGCGATGATGCCGGCTAACCCCGCGTCGCGGCGTCGATCCAGGTCGGCCTACAATCGGCCGCATGAGTCCCCTTTCGGCCGCCGATCCGTACCTCCGCAAGCGCGTCCGAGTCCTCGATACCGAGATGGCCTACGTCGACACCGGCGCCGGCGACCCGATCGTCTTTCCTGCACGGCAACCCGACCTCCTCGTATCTCTGGCGCAACGTCATTCCTCACGTCGCCGGACAGCCTCGCTGCCTGGCCCCGACCTGGTCGGCATGGGCGACTCCGGCAAGGCGCCGAGCGGAACTCTATCGGTTCGTCGATCACGCGCGGTATCTCGACGCCTGGTTCGAAGCGCTAGGGCTTTCGCGAAACGTCGTACTCGTCGTGCACGACTGGGGCTCGGCGCTCGGTTTTCACTGGGCCCGGCGTCATCCAGAGCGCATGAAGGGCGTCGCCTACATGGAAGCGATCGTGCGGCCGGTGACCTGGCAGGAGTGGCCGGAGGCGGCGCGCAAGGTCTTCCAGGCGCATGCGCTCGCCGGGCGGCGAGGAGATGGTCCTGCAGAAGAACGTGTTCGTCGAGCGGATCCTTCCGGCGAGCGTCATCCGAGGCCTCACCGCCGAGGAGATGGACGCGCTACCGGACTCCGTATCGAGAGGCCGGCGAGTCACGACGCCCCACCCTCACCTGGCCACGCGAGATCCCGGTAGACGGCGAGCCCGCGGACGTCGTCCGCATCGTTCAGGAGTACGGCGACTGGCTCTCGAAGAGCCCGATTCCAAAGCTCTTCATCAACGCGGATCCTGGATCGATCCTCGTGGGCGCCCAGCGTGACTTCTGCCGGAGGTGGCCCAATCAGCAGGAGGTCACGGTGAGGGGCAGCCACTTCGTGCAGGAGGATTCGCCGGACGAGATCGGCCGCGCGCTCGCGGCCTTCGTTCGACGGACGTGAGCTTGGAAGCGGGGACGCGCCCGGATCACGCCGGGCGCGTCCCCGAGGTTCAGCCGGCTAGTCTTCCTTGTTGACCATCAAGCGCACGGTCACCTTGCGCTTCTCGGCGTTGGGCGTCCCTTCTCCGCGATGGGTCCGAGCCCGATGAGGTTGATCCTCGGAAGCTCGATCCCCTTCTCGACCAGGAAGCGACGGACCGACTCGACGCGGCGCTGGCTCAGTCCGACGTTGTAGGGGTACGTCCTGACCGGATCGGCGTAGCCCTGCAGATCGACCGTCAGATTGGGATTCTCCTTCATCTCCTTGATGATGGAGACCAGCGTGGTCTGAGCGCCGTCGTTCAAGTCCCACTTGTCGAAGCCGAACAGGACCTGATACGTCTCGGCCTGGCTGCGCGTGTTGCGGTTCGACCACAGCCGAGTCAGCCGGCTGTTCGTCTCGTCCGCCTTGGTGTACGCGCTGTCCGCCCGCTCCTTCGCGCCCTGGCCGTCTCGGACGTCTGGGTGAGCGTGCCCTCGGTAGCTCTTCAGCCGGGTGTCGACACCGTCGACCTTCTGGTCGACGCGCTGGCTCTCGGCGCTCATCTTCGAGTCAACGCCGGAGTTGATGTCGACCTTTCCTTGCCGACGTACTCGGTCACCCACTTCTTGGTGGCGCAGCCGCTGACGAGCAACAGCGCAGCAGGAAGTACCACCCCGACCATCACAGCCTGTCGCATAGCCGCCTCCTCATTGGTGCCCAGACCTGTAGTGGTTGGGCTCGCGACGACACCGATGCAACCGGGTCGCCATGTTTTGGACGCGAGTGTTTGTGCGGATAAGTGGCGACATCGCGCGTCCAGTGTGTTCTGCTTCGCGACACTTCCGGAGTCAGCAGGCTGACGGCCACGTCAGTTCAGCCGACCGCGAAGTGAGTGGAGCGCACGCTGGAGCTCCGGCGTCACCCGGCGCGAGACGAACCGGCTCCTTCGAATTCACGCAATGCGTCCCACCATCGTCCCTGTCTTACATGGATCCGCGCGAGGTTCATATAGGGGAATTGCCTGGGTTCGTAGCGCTTGGCCACCTTCGCCCGCTCGAGCCAGGGCACCGCTTCGTCGAGCTTCCCCTGCTGCATCAGGTAACACCCTATGTCGTTGTAAGGGTTTCCGAAGTCTGGATCGACCTCGATGGCTCTCATACATTCCTGGTCGCCTCGTCGAGGCGCCCCTGGAAGCTATAGGTCCAGCCGAGAAAGGTGTGAGCTTCGGCCGTCGGGCACATCGTCGATCGAGCGCCGGTAGAGCTCGATCGCCCGGTCGAGCTCTCCCGCATCTGGTGGCGGTAGGCCTCTCGCCAGATCTCGGTCGCCCGGTCGAATGCCTCGGGCATGCTCACTCGTTCACCACGCCGGGCCAGGCCTCGCGACGCAAACCCATGTCCCAGAACATCCACTCGTAGCGGCTGGTCGTGATGAAGTGTTTCCGCATCGCCTCCCGCTCATGCGGCCTCAGGCCCGCCGCCACCTGATCGGCTGCGGCGAGCACGGCACGAACGACCGACCCGAACTCCTCGGACGCATAGGTGCCGATCCACCGCTTGTAGAGAGGGTCGGCGGAGCCGACGCGCTCCAGCTCCTTGCCGACTTCCCAGTAGATCCAGTAGCAGGGCAGCAGCGCCGCGATCGCCTCGTGAAAGGGCGAGCCGTACGCGACGGCCAGTAGATAGCTGGTGTAGGCCAGGTTGGTCGGCGCCAGCGGTGTCGCGGCGACTGCCTCGGACGTGAGCCCGAACTCCTGGAAGAAGCTCTCGTGCAAGGAGCGCTCGACCTTCAGAGCGCCGGCGGCGTGCTCGTTGAACATGATGATCCAGTCGTCCTGGGGCGCTCGGGCGCCGGCGAGCGACAACGCTCGCGCGAACTCGCGCAGGTAGAGCGCATCCTGACCGCGTAGAACTTGAAGCTCTCGCGCGGCAGGGATCCATCGGTAAGCCCGCGCAGGAACGGATGACGGAGGATGGCCGCGTAGATGGAGCTCGATCGATTTCCAGAGCTCGCCGGTGAAAGCCATCAGCGGCCCTTGAAGACCGGTTCGCGCTTCTCGACGAAGGCCTTGGCCGCTTCCCGATGGTCCTCGGTCATCCCGCATCGCGTATGGTGCCAGGCCTCGAGGTCGAGCGAGTCCTTGAGGGTGCCGCTCTCGGCGGCGTTGAAGTTCCGTTTCATATAGCGGTACGCGACGCGCGGACCCCGGGCCAGTCGTCCGGCCAGCGCCAGCGCCTCCTCCTCGAGCCGGGCATCGGGAACGACACGGTTGACCATGCCGAGCGCCAGAGCTTGCTGCGCGTCCACGATATCGGCCGTGTAGTACAGCTCACGCGCCTTGGCGGTGCCGACGAGCTGCGTGAGATACCAGCTCCCGCCGAAATCCCCGGAGTAGCCGACGCGGGCGAAGGCACTCGCGAACCGCGCCAGTGTCGCTGGCGACCCGCAGGTCGCACGCCAGCGCCAGGGAAAGGCCCGCGCCGGCCGCCGCACCTCGAACCATCGCAATCGTTACCTTCGGCATCTCGTGGAGCCAGCGCGAGACCTCCATCGCCGCGCGGAGCGACTGCGCCTTCTCCTCGAAGGTCCCGGTGAACTCGCGGCCCTCCGCCATCGCCTTCACATCGCCGCCGGCGCAGAACCCTCGGCCCGCCCCGGTCAGGACGACCACACCGACCTCCGGATCGTCGGCGAGCCGTGGCAGCGCCTCGAGCATCGCGGTGAGCATCGATCCCGACAGGGCGTTCAACCGTTCGGGACGATTGAGCGTGAGCACGGCGACTCCATCCTGACGACTTCCAGCAGCTCCTGCGCCATGAGCGATCCCCCGAGGTGACGGTGCGGCGATGGTACCATCGCCGCCGAGAGGAGGCGCGCCATGGAAGCCGTCGAACGCGAAGGGGTGAGGGACGCGAGCCATCTCTACGAAGTCGAGCGTCGGGCACGGCACGCCGAGCGGCCGGGCTTTCGGATCTCGGAGCTCCAGATCGGCCTCGCGGCAGCAAGTGCCCTGGCACTATCACAACAACATCCAGGACACGTTCTATGTCCTCGAAGGTCGTCTGCGTGTCTTTCTCCGCGATCCGAAGGAGGAAGTGCGCCTGGGCCCGGGCGAGACGTACGCGGTCCGTCCCCGCCGTCCCCACCTCGTCACCAACGGCGGCGAGACCTCGGCCGTCTTTCTGGTGCTCCAGGGCATCGGCGAGTACGACTACGTCCCGCTGACGTAAGGGTTCGGTTGCCCGTCAGCCCGATCGAAATCGGCATTGCGGATACGGCGACCCCCGAGGTCGTCGACGCGTTCGCGCGGCTCCTGCCCCAGCTGTCCTCGTCGGCGACCGCGCTGACCCACGAGACGCTGACCGAGATCATCGCCTCGCCGTGCAACACGGTACTCCTGGCGCGCGACCCGAGCGCGGGCGGCCAGATCGTCGGCACCCTGACTCTCGTGATCTTCCGCATCCCGACGGCGACGCGCGCCTGGATCGAAGACGTCGTCGTCGATGGCGCGGCCCGCGGCCGCGGCGTTGGCGAAGCGCTGACCTTGACGGCCGTGAAGCTGGCGAAGGCGCGAGGGGCCAAGACGGTGGATCTGACGTCGCGCCGATCGAGGCAGGCCGCGCACCGTCTCTACGAAAAGGCCGGCTTTCCACGTTCGCGATACCAGCGTCTATCGTTTCGGGCCGAAGCCGGAGGCCTGAGGAGCACGAACACCCGACGATCCAAACCACGCGCGCACGGTCACGGCTACAATGGCACCGATGATTCCGCGGCTCTCCGTGACCGCCCTCCTCGTGCTGGTGCTGTCCGCGCTCGGACCGTTGGCCAGCGCGAGCCCGCCCGATCCCGGCTGGATCGGCGGCTTCTACGATGCGGCCGACTACGACGACGTGGTCCTGGCGGTCACCGGCATGGATCCGGCGCCGCCGCTGGCGCCGGTCGTCACGGTCGAGCCCCATGCGATCCGCGTCGGCTCCGTCGCGCTCCCGGCGCGGCCGGCCGAGCGTGTGTTCGCGCTCACCGCGCCCGCTGTTCGTGCTCCACCGTCCGCGTGAGTGGTCCGAGGCGACGACAACGCCGGAATTGACGGACACCACTTGCTAGTCCGCGGACGGACAAAGGAGCACGACCATGATCGGCACGCAGGATTTGCTCATCGCGCTCGCGATCGGCGTCTTTTCTTCGGGGCCAAGAAGCTTCCCGAGCTGTCTCGCTCGCTCGGCAAAGCGCTCAGCGAGTTCAAGAAGGGATCGAGGAAACGCCGGACCGGAAGCCCCCGGAGCCGACCCCGAGAAGCCTGAGGCCAAGTGAGAGGCTGGATCGTCCTGATCGTGACCTTGCTGGTCGGCGCCGCGCTCGGCGTGGCCGGCACGATCTACGTGCCGCCGCGCGTCGATCCCTATCTGCCGAAGGAGCTGCGCCTGAAGTCGCGCGTCGTCGAGGGCCAGGTCGTCCAGAAGCAGCGCGAGGGCAATCGGGTGCTCGTGAAGGTGCAGACCGACCAGGGTGTGATCCTCGCGGCGTTCTCGAAGCGGGTCGCCGAGATCGATCTACTGGTCGAGCCGGGGGCCACGATCGCGCTGTCGCTGCCGAGCGATGCGCCGGTCGTCGACGACCCGGCCATCGAGCGCGTCAAGCGCGCGAAGTAGCGCCTCAGGCGACGCGCGGCGCGATCATCGCGCGCGGGTCGCGCACGCGGGCGATCAGGAGACCGAGCGCGACGCTGACGGCGATCGCCGCCACCACGAAGACCGCGAGGAAGCCCAGCGCGTCCGCCAGCAGCCCCGCCGCCAGCGGCGCCCCGAAGGCGATCGGCGCCACCAGCGTCGTGCCGAGACCGATGTAGGTCGGCTGCTCGGACGGCGCCGGCGCGAATTCCAGCATCACGCTCAGGTTCGACACGTTCATCGCGGCGATCTGGATTCCCATCATCACGAAGACCACGCCGAACACGCCGAGCGTCGGCGCCGCGATGGCCATCAGATTGCCGGCGAGCGTGGCGCCCAGGCCGAGGATGATCACCAGGCGATGCCCGTGCCGGTCGGCGAGCCACCCGAGCAGCGTGTTGCCCACCATCTGGCCGACGAAGAGGAGCGTGGTGAACACGCCGACCTGCGCGGTCGGCGCGTCCCACGCGCGTAGCGCGTACACGGTGTAGAAGCCGCTCCCGATCGATCCCAGGACGCCGAAGGCGCGCGCGGTGAGATACCAGGCGAGGTTCGGATCGCGGCCGAGGAGCGCCGGGATCCGCGCGAGATATTCGCGGAGCGGTACGGCCGGCGCCGACGAGCCTGAGGCAGGCTCGCGGACGACCACCAGCGCACCGAACGAGAACGCCAGGCACACGAACGTCAACAGGAAGCACCAACCGTAGCTGGCCGGCGCGGGAACCGTCGCCAGGATGCTCGCGGTCACGACGCTGGCGGCCAGCCCCCCGCGCTGGCCGCCAGATTCGCGAAGCCGAAGAACCGCCCGCGCAGGGTCACCGGGACCACTCGACCGATCAGGTCCATCCACGCCGGCATGAGCACGCCGCCGACGCCGGTCACCACGAGCAATACCAGGAGCATCACGCCGAGCGTCAGCGCCGGCGCGCGGTCGGCGAGGAAGAACGCGGCGAGCGCCAGGACGACGAACGGCACGCGCTCCCAGATCGTGTGGCGTACCACGAACGGCAGCTTCCGCTCGAGGGTCTCGGTGTGACCCGCCGCGAACAGCGACGGCATGAACCAGCCGAGGGTCATCACCGCCGGAATCGCGCCGATGACGACGTTGGGCGCGCCGAGATAGACGGCGAAAGGCCGGCAAGATCGTGGACTGCGACGCGAACGCGAGCCCCACGACGAAGAGCGCATAGTCGGCGCCGAGCGCCGCCAGGTTGTGGCGGAGGTTTTCCGCTCACGCGGTCAGCCGAGCCGGATGTCGAGCCAGCCGTGCGGCGTGACGGTCACGCGTTCGGACTCGCGCACCAGCACCGTCGTCGTCGCCGACTCGAAGATCGCCGGGCCCTTGACCTCGAGCCCGGCCGCGAGCGTCTCCATGCGGTAGAGCGGCACCTCGACCCAGTCGCCCAGCCAGACGCGACGGCGCGCGGAAGACGCGGCGGCGCTTCGACCGATCGCACCGGCGCCGGCGGGCAGCACCGGCAGCGCGCCGACGACCGCGACGCGGGCGTTGACGATGACGACCTCCTGCCCCGGCGCGCTGTAGGCGTAGAGCTCTTCGTGGCGCCGGTGGAAGCGCTCGGCCGCCTGGTCCAGGAGGTCGCCGGCCTGGAGATCGACCCCGTCGAGGTCCACCTGGATCTCGAAAATCTGCTCGCCGTAGCGCATGTCGAGCGCACGGCGCACCGTGACCGGCCCGTCGAAGCGGGCGAGCCGCTTGCGGCCTTCGCGCTCGAGCGTCGCGAAGAGCTTGCGCAGGCCCGCCGCCGTCATCCGCCCCACCTCGCTCACGTGGGAGCGCACGAGCTCGTAGCGCAGATCCGTCGCCAGCATGCCCCACGCCGAGAGCACCGCGGCCACCGACGGCACGACGACCTGATGAATCTCGAGGAGGCGCGCGACCTCGGTCGACGTGCAGCCCGGCGGCGCCGCCGAACGAGACCAGCGCGAACCGGCGCGGATCCACGCCACGACGGACCGAGACGATCTTGATCCCTTCCGCCATGTTGGTGTTGACGACGCGCGAGATTCCTTCGGCCGCTCGCAGCGCGCGTCGTGCCGAAGGTCGCGCGCAACCGCATCGACGGCGGTCCGGGCCGCGCGGCGTGTCGAGCGCGATACGACCGCCGAGGAAGTTCGCGGGATCGAGGAAGCCGAGCACCAGGTTGGCGTCGGTCACCGTCGCGCGCGTGCCGCCCCTTGCCATAGCAGGCCGGCCCCGGGCTGCGCGCCGGCGCTCTCGGGTCCGACGTGGAGAATCCCTCCCGGGTCGACCGAGCGCGACCGAACCGCCGCCGGCGCCGAGCGTGTGGATGTCGATGGCCGGCAGCGCGACCTTCGCGACGCCGATCGTCTTCTCGCCGGTGAGCTGCGGCTCGCCGCCCTGGAGGAGCGCGATGTCGGTGCGACGTGCCGCCCATGTCGAACGTGATCAGGTTCGGCTCGTCGAGAAGCCGCGCGCAGTAGCGCCCGGCGGCGACACCGCCGGCCGGCCCCGACAGCACGGCGCCCGCCGCCAGGCGCGTCGATTCGCGCACCGGCGCCACGCCGCCGTGAGACTGGATGATCAGGACGTCACCGCGATAGCCGTGGCTCGCGAGGCGCGCCGCGAGATTCTTCAGATAGCTCGCGAGCGCCGGTCCGACGTAGGCGTTCACCACCGTGGTCCAGACGCGCTCGTATTCCTTGATCTGCGGCAGAACCTCGGACGAGAGCGAGACGTACGCGCCCGGCAGGCGGCGCGCCACCGCACGCCCGGTCAGCTTCTCGTGCCGATCGTTGCGGTATGAGTGCAGATAGCAGACGGCGACCGCGTCCACGCGCGCCTTCGCCAGGGCCGCGATCGACGCCTGGAGCGAACGGGCACTGAGCGGGATCGCGACGGTGCCGTCGAAGCGCATGCGCTCGCGCACGCCCAGCCGGCGAGCGCGCGGGACGAGCGGCACCGGAGGCGCCATGCGCAGGTTGTAGCGGTCGTCCTTCAGGCCTTCGCGCATCTCGATGACATCGCGGTGGCCCTCGGTCGTCAGCAGACCGACTTTCGCGCCCTTGCGCTCGAGCAGCGCGTTGGTCGCGACCGTGGTGCCGTGCACGATCGACTCGGTCTGCTCCAGGAGCCCGTGCAGGTCCGTGCCGACCTCGGCGGCGAGGAGCCCGAGCCCGTCGATCAGGCCCAGCGACGGGTCTGGCGGCGTCGAGGCGCACTTGGCGATGGCGAGCGAGCCACGCTCGTCGACCGCGACCAGGTCGGTGAAGGTGCCGCCGACGTCGATGCCGATACGGTAGCGTCGGCTCAGTAGAGCGTCCTCTGGATGCCTTCCTCGCTCTCGCGTACGTAGTCCTCGAGGCTCTTGCCTTCCGGCTGGAGCTTGTCGTAGAGCACGCACGCCATCGACGGCAGGACCGAGCGATCGGGCCAGGCGTCGGGCTCCCAGAGCTGAGAGCGCCGAAACGCCTTGGGACAGTGCAAGAAGCACTCTTCGACCTCGACCGCGATGGCGACGACGGGCCGCTTGCCCTTCGCCGCGAGCGAGTCCAGGACATCCTCGTCGCGCACGATCGAGGCGCGGCCGTTGACCCGCAAGGTCTCCTCGCGGCCCGGGATCATGAAGATCATGCCGACGTGCGGGTTGTCGAGGAGGTTCCGGAGCCCGTCGAGGCGCTTGTTGCCCGGACGATCGGGGATCACGAGGTGCCGCTCGTCGAGCACACGCACGAAGCCGGGCGCGTCGCCCTTGGGCGAGACGTCGCAGCGACCCGTGGCGTCGGACGTGGCCAGCAGGAGAAACGGCGCGTGGGCGATGAACTCCCGGCTCGGCGCGTCGATGAAGGGCGATTCCTTCTTGATCGCCCGCTCACTCGGCGTGCCCATCAGATCGCGCAGCTCTTTTTCGGAAGTTATCGTCCGCTTGAACATGTGAATCCTCCTCGCCGGTCACAGGCTCCACGCGCGACGCCGGGCGACCGTCGCTCAGCCAAAGTAGTCGGCGCCCACGAGCAAGTCAATGGTCGGTGTGGTCTCGCCGGATCGCGTACGGATACGGCCCTCGGGTGATTTCCCTCGGCGAACCGCCGGAGACTGAACGCGTCGATGTCGACCGTCTTCGCCCGGCCGTCCACGATCAGCTCGGCCATGCACACGCCCACGGCGGGCGCGATCTTGAAGCCCGAGCCGCTGAACGCGGTCGCGAGATAGAGGCCGTCGATGCCGTCCACGCGTCCGAGGATCGCGTGTCGGTCGCGGCTATAGCAATCGACGGCGCGGTAGCCGCGCGCGAGCGTGGCGCCTTCCATGGCCGGGATCCGGTGCGTCAAGATCTGGGCACCGACGCTCGGCGCGCTCGGCGCCAGCACCATCGGCGCGTCGGGATCGAGATCCCACTCCTGGCACGGCACGCCGACGATCGTGCGGATTCCGCTCTCGGGCCGGAAGTAGGTGCCGAGCACGTTGTCGATGAAGATCACGTGGGCTGCGCCAGCGCCCGCGGGCGTGTGACCTGCACCGTGTCGAGCCCTTTCGGCCGTGCCGGAAGCTCGATCCCGATCTCGCGGCAGATCCGCGGAGCCCACGCGCCCGCGGCCACGACGACGGCACCGGCGTCGATGCGCCCGGCGCTCGTCTCGACACCGATCACACGACTCGCGGCGCAGGATCGTCCGGACCGGAGACCACTGGCGGATCTGCGCGCCGAGCTCGGACGCCCGGCGCGCGAATCCATCCACAGTCGTGGCCGGATCCGCATACCCGCCTCGGGCTCCCACGCGGCGGCGCCGATGTCATCGACGTTGGCGAAGGGCTGGAGATCGCGGAGCCCGCCGGGAGTCATCGCCACGGTATTCACGCCGATGCCGCGCAGCATCTCGACGTTCTTCCGGAGCGCGTCGGCGTACTGGGGGCGACGACGTTGACGAATCCGGTGTGCGTGAAGACGGACGGCCCGCCCATGATCTCCGGCCAATGGCGGAAGATCGGAAAGCTGGCGAACGCGAGACGCGCGTCCCACTCGTTGGTGTAGTGCATACGGACGAGCGCGCTCGAGCGCCCGGAGGCGCCGTTGGCCAGCGCGGCCTGCTCGCAGAGCACGACGCGCCCGACGCCGCGCGCGGCGAGCGCATACGCGATGCTCACGCCGTTGACCCCGCCTCCGACGACGACGACGTCGGCTATCTCGCTCACGCGGAATACCTTATCATGTGCTGAGCCCGCCGACAGTTTTCACAACCGGAGCCCCGGCGGTGTTTTCACAGATGATGGGTGCACAACCGTTCGAGACGATCGTGGGCGCGCATCATAGCGAGATCTATCGCTACCTCCGACGAGTCACATCTCGACCGACGGAGGCGGAAGATCTGTCCCAGGAGACGTTCCTGCGGGCCTATCGGGCCTACCGAACCTTGAGCCCGGACGCCAACGTGCGGGCCTGGCTCTTCGCGATCGCCACCAATCTGAGCCGCAATCATTTCCGGTCGGAGAAACGCCGACGGGTCGCCCACCAGGCCGTATCGGTGGAGAGCCGCGAAGCCGATCTGGAGGGACCGGAAGCCGAGGCGCGGTTCGGCGAGGCCCGAACGCTCGTGGAGAGCACCGTCCAGAGCCTTCCCCTCAAGCAGCGCCTGGCGTTCATCATGCGCAAGATCCACGATCTCGACTACGAAGCGATCGGCCGAAGCCTCGACTGCTCGGCCGAGAGCGCACGGGCGCATGTCTTTCAAGCCCTGCGCAAGGTCCGGCTGAGTCTCAACGGTCACGAGCTTCCGCCCCGGAGGCGTCGAAAGGCGGGCATCGCCTGCCGAGACCAGCCCGTTCGGCATGGAGCGACCGCGATGACGCGCAAAGCACGAGTGTGCCTCGAGATCGAACCCGACCTCATCGCCGCGGCCACGGGCGACGCCGAGCCCTCGACCGCGCGGCGAGTCGAGCATCACATCGACTCCTGCGGCGCATGCCGCGGCGAGTTCCACCGCTATCGCGAGATCGAGGGCGTCGGGGCGCGCTCCGGCGGACGCCGGCGGGGGCGGAGAGCGCGGCGCGGGCGCGCGAGGGTCTCGAGTCGAAGCTGGCGGACCTGAAATCGCGACTGGTGTCGTACCGGGTGTTCCCGTCGCCGCTGGGACACATTCTCATCGCGCGCTCGGAGCACGGCGTGTCGCTCGTCGAATATCTGCACGGCCGCGCCGATGTGAAGGCCTCCCGGCTCGGCCGGGTCGCCGGGGTCGAGCTGCAGGAGGACGGCGCCGAGGTCGAGACGCTCTATCGTGAGCTGCTCGAGTACCTGCGCGGCGACCGCACGCGCCTGGAGTGGCCGCTCGATCTCCGTCTGGCGCGCAGCGACTTCCACCGCGCGGTGCTCCGCGCGACCGCGGCGATCCCCTACGGCGCCGTCACGTCCTACGCCGGCATCGCCGCCGAGATCGGCAAGCCGGCGGCCACGCGCGCCGTCGCGCAGGCCCTGCGCTGGAACCCGCTGCCGATCGTCGTGCCCCGCCATCGCATCATCGGAACCTCGGGCGCGCTCACCGGCTACTCCGGCGACAAGGTCGGGCTCAAGCAGCAGCTCCTCGCCGTCGAGGGCATCCAGGCGATGGGCAAGCGCGGCGATTCGCGCGTCGCGCGCAACACGCTCTACCACTACGAGCGCAACGACCAGCACGAGTACTGCCTGCCGACGTGCGGCGACATCGCGCGCCGTCCGATCGGGCCTGTCACCTTGCTGGCGTCGCGCGAGCTCGCCGGCTCGCTCGGCCTCGTCCCCTGTACGAGCTGCCGGCCGGATCTCCACCCGCTCGCCGCCTAGCACTTCTCTCGCCGTTTCACGCCGCCCTCCCCGCGGTGTCATAGGGAGCAGAAGGGGAGGTCGACATGCAATCCGTAACGCTTGGCACGCTGTCGCTGTTGGTGGCGCTGTTCCCATTCGGACTGCTGATCGCGGCCCTGAAGATCTCGAGCTGGCGGCAGCACGTGCGGCTCGCCGAGATCGCGCGCCAGATCGCGGTGACCGACGCGATCCACGCGGAGCTCGGCGCCGTCGTGTCGCCGGTGGTGCGCCGGAAGCTCGGGCGGGGCTGGCGGCTCTCGATCCCGGTGCCGCTCGATCGGCCCGACACGGTCATGCAGGTGCTGAGCGCTGCGTACAGCGCCTTCAGCACCGCGGAGCGGACGAGCCCGCGGCACTTCGAGATCGTGCTGACGCCGCAGGGAGCAACCCGTACCGCGACGAATCCCCATGACGGTTCCGGCGGCGACGCCGAGAGGGAGATCGGTGTCATGGACATGAACGTGTATCTGGTGGAGTGGTGGGCCAAGGAGCGTCTGGACGAGATCCGCGCCGCGGTGGTGCGCGAGCAGCTGGCGGGCTCGGTGCGGCAACGGCCGCCGTTCCGGGTGGCGCTCGGTCTTGCGCTGATCAACGTCGGACGGAAGCTGCAGGGCAGCCACGCGGCGGTCGGAGCTCCGGCGACCGGCGCCTCGGCCGCCTCGTAGCGGCGTCGCAACATCGGGGAGCTTCGGCTCCCCGATTACTTCTTCACGAATCCATTCTCGCGATCGGTCGCCCGCGCTTGCCGGGCACGCTTCGACGGGGGCCCATAGCCGCCTCCGCCCGAAGACTCGATCAGAAATACGTCGCCCTTCCGAACGGGCACGCCGACTTCCTTGGTCTTCAAGACGCGGCTCGCCCGCCCGCGCGACTCGAGCCGGTAGCGATGAGGCAAGCCGTCCTTGCCGCCGAGGAGGCCGTACGGGGCGTGGCGCACGCCGTCGCCGGCCGTATTGGCGACCGCCGGATCCTCGATGTCGACCCGCAGGCGCAGCACCGCGCCGACGCCGCCGCGATGCATGCCGTCACCGGCGGAGTCGGGTCTGAACTCGTGGCGCTCGAACGTCAGCGGGAACCGTGCTTCGGCGACCTCGACGCTGCCGAACTTGATGCCGCCGGCTGCCTGTCCCTCGCCCGCGGTCTCCCACCCGTCGCCCGCGACGCTGGCGCCGCCGCCCGGCCGCGCGTGGAACATGTGCCAGATGAACGGCTTGCGGGTCCGCGGGTTCACGCCCTTGATCGCGATGCGGAATCGACGGCCCCAGCCCGAGAGCACGCGATCGGGGCACGCCGGCGCCAGCGCCCGGATCATCGCCTCGGCGATCTCCTGCGCGCAGTGATTCGTCGCCAGGGTCACCGGCGCCGGCGGAAACGGCCAGACGATCGTGCCCTTGCTTGGCGATCACCTTGACCGGCCGGAACGTGCCCGAGTTCTTCGGCGTCCGCGGATCGATGAGATACGCGAAGGCCATGTGCACCGCCGACATCGTGTTCGGGAACGACGAGTTCACGAATCCCGTGACTTGAGGATGCGAGTCGCTGAGGTCGACCGTCAGCCCATCGCCCCGCTTGGTCACCGTGGCGCGGATCCAGATGTCGGTGAACTCGTGGCCGTCGTCGTCCAGGATCGTCTCGCCGCGATAGACGCCGTCCTTCCACGTGGCGACGCACGCGCGCGCCTGGCGCTCGGCGCCGTCCAGGATCTCGTCGATCGCCTCGAGCACCGTCGAGGCGCCGTACTCCGCGATGAGCGCGAGCAGCCGCCGCTCGCCGACGCGCGCCGAGCCGATCATCGCGCGCAGGTCGCCCATGAAGTCGTGCGGGTGGCGGACGTTCGTGGTGATCATGCGCAGCACGTCGTCGCGCAGCTCCCCGGCGTCGTAGAGCTTCAGCGGCGTGATCCGCAGCCCCTCCTGCCAGATCTCGGTGGCGCCCGGATTGTAGGCGCCGTGGGTCGAGCCGCCGATGTCGCTCTGGTGGGCCCGATTGATGGACCAGAAGGCGACCTCGTCGCCGACGAACACCGGCACGAACGCCGTCAGGTCGGGAAGGTGGTTGTTGCCGTGATACGGATCGTTGAGGAGGTAGACGTCGCCCGGTCTCACCCGTCCCTTGAAGGAGTCGCGCACGGACTCCACCGCCCACGGGATCGCGCCCACGTGGATCGGCACGTGCTCGGCTTGTGCGATCAGCCGCGCGCCCGCGTCGCAGAGGGCCGTCGAGAAGTCGCGGCTCGAGTTCAGGATCTGGGAATACGCCGTGCGCAGCATCGCTTCGCCCATCTCCTGCACGATGGCCTCGAGGCGATGCGTCAGGACCGACACCGTGACCGGATCGCTCATAGCCATCAGATCTACGCGATCGGATCGCCGGGGTCAACTCGCTTGGCGAGCGGCCGCGGGACCGCGCGACATCGGGCCCGATCGCGTTTGAGTATCATCGGCGGGTGCGTGACGCCGGACCGTCTCACGCGGGATCGCTGAGCGAGGTCGCCGCGCTGTTCTTGAAGCTCGGCTTCGTCGCATTCGGCGGGCCCGCGGCGCACATCGCGCTCATGCGCGACGAGGTCGTGACGCGGCGGCGCTGGGTGACCGAGCAGCAATTCCTCGATCTGCTCGGCGCCAGCAACCTCATCCCCGGCCCCACCTCGACCGAGCTGGCGATCTACCTCGGCTACGCGCGGGCCGGCTGGCGCGGCCTCGTCCTGGCCGGCACGCTGTTCATCTTGCCGGCGGCGCTCATCTCGCTGGCGCTCGCCTCGGATCTACGTGCGATACGGATCGACGCCGGAGGCGGTCGTGGCTCCTGTACGGGATCAAGCCGGTGATCATCGCCGTCGTCGTGCAGGCGATCTGGGCCCTGGCGAGAACCGCGGTCAAAGGGTGGCTGCTGGCCGCGATCGGCGCGCTCGTCCTCGGGCTGTACGCCGCCGGGGTCAACGAGATCGTGCTGTTGCTCGGCGCCGGTGTGCTCGTCATGGCCGCGCGGAACGCGGGGCGCCTCCGCCAGCGGCCGCGCGCGCTCGCTCTGGTGCCCATGCTCGGCGCGCCGGCGCTTTCGACGGCGGGCGCCGCCGCGGTCGATCCGGTCAGCCTGTTCTTCGTGTTCCTGAAGATCGGCGCGGTGCTCTACGGAAGCGGCTACGTGCTGCTCGCGTTCCTGCGCAACGACTTCGTGGTGCGGCTGGGATGGCTCACCGACCAGCAGCTCATCGATGCGGTCGCCGTCGGCCAGCTCACCCCGGGCCGGTCTTCACGACCGCGACCTTCATCGGCTACATCGTGGCGGGAACCAGCGGCGCGGCGCTCTCCACGCTCGCGATCTTCCTGCCGTCGTTCGTGTTCGTCGCGATCGTGTATCCGCTCGTGCCCCGCCTCCGCGGCTCGGCGTGGATGAGCGCCTTCCTCGACGGCGTGAACGTTGCGGCGATCGGGCTCATGCTGGCGGTCACCTGGCAGCTCGGGCGAAGCGCCGTCGATCGACTGGCCGAGCGCCGCCCTGGCGCTGGTGGCGACGATTCTGCTGCTGCGGTGGCGGATCAATTCCGTGTGGCTCATCGCCGGCGCCGGCGTGATCGGCACCGTCATCCGCTGGCTCGGACGCTGAGGCGCGCGGCCGCCGCTCGGGCGGTACCCGCTCGGGGAAACTCGGCTCAGGCGACCGCTGGACGCGATGAGGCGGCGAGCGAGATCAGCATCTCGAGATGCTGCAGATCGAACGGCTTGGGCACGTAGGCAAAGATGCCCCCGCGAGCGCATTGGCCGCGGATCGGTTGTCCTCGTTGCCCGTCAGCATCAAAACCGGCGTCCGCAGGCCGCGCTGCCGCATCTTCGCAAGCAGCTCGAGACCGGTCATGCGCGGCATGTACATGTCGAGCAGGACCAGGTCGAACTCGGCGCGCTCGAGCGCCGCGAAGCCTTCGGCGCCGTCGCGCGCGATCTCGACCGAGTAGGCGTGGTCGTGACGGAACAGGCCGAGCGCGTCGTGCAGCACCTGCACCACCGCCGCGTCGTCATCGACGATCAGCACGCGCTTGGTCGCGCGCGCGGTGCCGGCGAGCGTGCTCATCTCAGAGACCTCCCACGAGGTTGCGTCCCTGTCGCTTGGCGTCGTAGAGGGCGTGGTCCGCGCGCTTGATCAAGTCGGTGACGTTCCCCGGATCGTCGGGATAGCCGGCGACGCCGAAGCTCGCCGTCAGCGGTCCGTGCTGGAACGGATAGCGCTCGATGATCGCGCGCATCCGCTCCGCGTACACCAGGGCCGCCGCCTTGGTGGTGCTCGGCAGCAGCGCGATGAACTCGTCCCCGCCGTAGCGCGCCACGACCGAGTCCCGCCGCGATTGGCTCGCCAGGAGCTGCACGACCTGCTTGAGCACGTCGTCGCCGGCGCCGTGGCCGTAGCGATCGTTGACGGCCTTGAACCCGTCGAGGTCGAGCAGGATCAGCGAGAGCGGCTGCTGATAGCGGGCCGCGCGGCTCACCTCTTCATAGAGCCGCAGCATCAGATAGCGCCGGTTGTAGCCGTCGGTGAGCGGATCCTTGAACGACAGCTCCTCCAGCCGCGCGCTGCGGACGGCGATCGCCGCGTAGGCGGCGAAGGCCCTGGCCACGTCCTCGAGGCGCGGATGAAACGGAACCGCCTGACCGTCGCTCCCGATCGCGTTGATCAGCTGCAGGACGCCGAGGTTTCGCTGTGAGGCGTCTCGCAGCGGGACCGCCAGCACCGAATGGGTTCGATAGCCCGTCGTCAGATCCACGCGCCAGTTGAAGGCGTAGGGCGCGTCACTGGGGATGTCGTAGGCTTCCGGCACATTGACCACCTCGCCGGAGTTCGCGACATAGCCCGCGAGGCTCGGCACGTCGAGCGGCAGCCGCTCGATATCGAGTCGCTGTTGCAGCTCGTAGTCGCCGAGCCGCCGGTTGGTGATCTCGTTCTGGACCACGGCGAAGCGCAGATGCGCGCCTTCCCGCAGGAAGAGGGTCGCCGCCTCGGCGCCCGTGAAGCGGCGCGCCTGGGTCACGATGCGCTCGAGCACGGGGGCGAGCTCGCCCTCGCTGCTGATTGCGATCCCGAGCTGCAGGAGGTCTTCGACCAGTTGGGCGCCGTGTTCCTTGGTGGTCGCACCCATGACCCCGGTCAAGCTCAGATTCCCCATCTTCGCGCCCGGGATGTCCATGACACGTTAGAGAAAGCACGCGTGGTGCCAGACCTGGGTGCGTCGGAAATGGCTGAAATTCCGGTAAGACTACGGAAGGACCGGTCCCCTGACGGGCTCGAGCCGGTCAGTTTCTGATCAGGTCGGCGACTTTCCTCTCAGGACGCAGCACGTTGGGACTCCCAAAGCCGGGGCCGGCGACGACCGACCCGTCGTGGAGCCCGAGCCCAGCGAGCCGGCGCCGTCGCGACCGCTCATGTCGCCGGCCGTGACCCGCCGTACGCCTCGCTCGGGCCGTAGCGGCTGTCCTCGAAGAGGAGCCTGGCGCGCGCCCCGACGACACGGCTCCAGTTCGCGAGCGCGGTCTCGGACCATTCCGCGTCGGGCCTGGGCTCGTCGTCGAAGTTGTCGTAGCGTATCGACGCCGCGCATGAGCATCGCGGGCTGGCGCACCTTCGCGGGCTTCGCCCACGTCGGCAGCATCTCGACGAGCAGGAGGAATCGCCGGTCGGGTCCGAAGTTTCCCGCCGAGCCGTGGACGAGCGAGTTGTCGAACATGGCCATCTCGCCCGGATGAAGCGCGAAGTCGACCGCTTTCGACTCGTCGAACGGCTCACTGATGTACTGGCCGCGCGCCAGGATGCTCTTCGGGTCGTCGGTCTCCTCGTGGCGCAGGATGCCCCACTTGTGCGAGCCGGGAATGCCGCGCAAGCAGCCCTGCCGGCTGCCGCACTCGGAGAGCGCGAGCGCGCCCAGCACCACCGGGACGGCCGAGCCGTAGAACGAATCCTGATGCCAGCCCGCGAAGGTCTCGCCGTCGGCCTTCTTCACCCGCCACGCCATGCTCCAGCAGCGGAGGTTCGGGCCGATCAGGTCCTCGAAGATGTCGAGGACGTACGGGTCCTCGGCGATGTCGAGCACCCACGGACACAGAAGATGTGACTTCGTCTTCATCTTCTTGATGTCCGACACGCGCGCCTCCAGCGACTCGAACCGCTCGCGATAGTGGCCGGCGCGCTCCGCGCTCATCGCACGCACGGGCGACAGGAATCCGTCGCGCTGGAACGACTGCACCTGGGCCTCGGTCAGGATCTTCGGCACGGCGTCACTCCTTCTGGTCCTTCGAGAAGAGCTCGTCGAGCTTGCCCTCGTAGGCGTGGTAGTCGAGGAAGTCGTAGAGCTCGGCGCGTGTCTGCATCGCGGAGACGACACGCTTCTGTGAGCCGTCTCGTCTGACGGTCTCGTAGACGGACAGCGCCGCCGCGTTCATCGCGCGAAACGCCGACAGCGGATAGAGGACGATCTCGACTCCGGCGCCGGCCAGCTCGTCGACGGAGAACAGCGGCGTCACACCGAACTCGGTGATGTTGGCGAGAATCGGAACACGGACCGCATCGGCGAACCGCCGAAACACCGCCAGCTCGGTGACCGCCTCCGGAAACACCATGTCGGCGCCGGCTTCGACACATGCCGCGGCACGCTCGATCGCGGGCTCGACTCCCTCGACCGCCAGCGCGTCGGTCCGGGCCATGATGACGAACGCCGGATCGGTTCGCGCGTCGACCGCGGCCTTGATGCGGTCGACCATCTCGGTCTTCGCGACGATGGCCTTGCCCGGCCGGTGCCCGCACCGCTTGGCCTGCACCTGATCTTCTATATGCATCGCGCCGGCGCCCGAAGCGATCAGCGATCGCACGGTCCGCGCGATGTTGAACGCGCCTCCGAATCCCGTATCCGCATCCACCAGGAGCGGCAGCCGCGTGCTGCCGGCGATCCGCCGCACGTCGGTCAACACGTCCTCGAGCGTCGTGATCCCCAGATCGGGCACACCAAGCGACCCCGCCGCGACGCCACCACCGGACAGATAAATCGCCTTGAACCCAACCCGCTCCGCCATCCGCGCGGCATACGCGTAGATGCATCCGACGACCTGCAACGGCCGCTCGTCCTTCACCGCCGCCCGGAACCGCGCCCCCGCCGACGCCGCGCTCATGCCCAGACCATACAACAACCCGCGAGCCTCCGCCGACGGCTCGACCGCCGGCCGCGACCGTCAGCGGCCGGGTCGCATCCTTCGGAACCCGTCCGCCATCTGAAACCATGAAGGGCGTCGGCAGTCGTTCCATATCGGGAATCCCGGCTGAGGAGCAAAGCCCATGATGAAGAAACTGCAAGGGAAAGTGGCGGTCGTGACGGGAGCGTCGAAGGGGATCGGGGCCGGCATCGCGAAGGCGCTGGCGGACGAGGGCGCGTCGGTGGTGGTCAACTATTCGTCCAGCAAGCAAGACGCCGATCGTGTGGTCGCGGAGATCGCGGCGCGCGGCGGCCATGCGATCGCGGTGCAGGGCGACGTCTCGAAGCAGGCGCACATCGAGCGCCTGTTTTCGGAGGCGAAGAAGGCGTATGGCCGGCCTCGACATCCTGGTCAACAACGCCGGCGTCTACGAGTTCTCGCCGCTCGAGGGAGTGACCGAGGATCTCTTTCACAAGCACTTCAACGTCAACGTGCTCGGGCTCTTGCTGACGACGAAGGAGGGCGTGAAGCACATGGGGCCCGAGGGCGGCAGCATCATCAACATCGGCTCGGGCGCGAGCTCGATGCGACCCCCGAACTCCGCCGTGTACACGGCGACGAAGGCCGCCGTCGACGCGATCACCGGCGTGCTGGCGAAGGAGCTCGGCCCGCGGAAGATTCGCGTGAATCTCGATCAACCCGGGGATGATCGAGACGGAGGGGTGCATGCCGCCGGCATGGCCGGAAGCGACTTCCAGAAGATGGTCGAGACGCAAGCGCCGCTCGGACGCATGGGGCAGCCGGACGATATCTCGCCGACGGCCGTCTATCTGGCGTCGTCCGACTCGAAGTACATGACCGGGGAGGCGCTGCTGGTGTCGGGCGGCTTGCGGTAGGCGGCTAGACGCCGAGGTAGTACTCTTGACCAGCTCGTTCTCGCGCAGCTCCTGCGTGCTGCGGCCTTCGAACTCGATGCGTCCGTGGACGATGATGTAGCCGCGATCGGCGATCTTGGTCGCCTGGTTGAAGTTCTGCTCGGCCATCAGGACCGTCAGCTGGTACCGCTCCTTGAGCTCGCGAATCTTGGCGATGACGCGGGTGACCAGAATCGGCGCCAGGCCGACCGACGGCTCGTCCACCAGCAGGATCTTCGGCGAGGACATGAGCGCGCGCGCGATCGCGAGCATCTGCTGCTCGCCCCCGCTCATGCTGCCGGCGAGCTGACGGCGCCGCTCGCGCAGGACCGGAAAGGCCTCGAAGCAGAACGGCAGGTTGCGATCGATATCGGCGCGCGCGCCCGGACGGTAGGCGCCGAGTAGCAGGTTCTCCTCGACCGTGAGTCGCGGGAAGAGGCGGCGCCCCTCGGGCACCAGCGCGATACCCAGATCGACGATCTCCTCGGTGGATTTCGTCGCCAGGTCGATCCGGGCGCCGTCGCGCTCGAGATAGATCTCGCCGGCGTCGGGCGTCAGCATGCCCATGATGCACTTGATCAGGGTGCTCTTGCCGTTGCCGTTGGTGCCCAGGAGCGCGACGGTCTCGCCGTCGCGCACTTCGATCGAGACGCCGTGGAGCACGCGGACGGCCCCGTAGCCGGCGTCGACGTCGCGGACGACGATCCTATTCGCCAAGGTAGGCCTTCTCGACCGCCGGATTGCGCACGATCTCCGCCGGCGTGCCCTCGGCGATGCGATTGCCGGCGTCGAGGACGACGATCCGCTCGGAGAAGCGCATCACCGCGCGCATGATGTGCTCGATCATGATGATCGTGATCCCCTGCTCGTTCAGCCGGAAGAGGATCGTGAGGATGTCGTCGACCTCGGCGCTGGAGAGGCCGGCCATCGCCTCGTCGGAGATCAGGAGCTTCGGGCGCGCCGCCATCGCGCGCGCCAGCTCGAGCTTGCGCATCTCGATCTGCGTGAGCCCGGCCGGCCGCAGATGCGCCTTCGTCTCGAGGCCGATCATCCGCAAGATGTCCAGCGCCCCCGCCGCGGCCTCGCCCGATCGCGAGTGGGCCGCGTACTCGAGCGGGATGCCGAGGTTCTCGAGCACGGTCATGCTCGTGAACGGCTTCGGGATCTGGAAGCTCCGCACGATGCCGAGCCGCGTCCGCTGGTGCGCCGGGAGCTGGGTGATGTCGCGGCCCTCGAACAGGATCCGGCCGCCGTCCGTCGGCAGGGCGCCCGACACGCAATTGATGAGCGTGGTCTTGCCGGAGCCGTTCGGGCCGATGAGGCCCAGCCGCTCGCCCGGCCGGACCTGAATCGAGACGCGGTCGAGCGCCAGGAAGCCGCCGAAGCGCTTGGTGACGCCGTCGATGTCGAGGAGCGCGCCCGCCGTCGTCACGCGCGCCGTCTCCTGAGCTTCCGCACGAGGCCGGTCAGCCCTTCGGGCGCCAGCACCACGAAGAGCACGAGGACCACGCCGACGATCAGCAGATTGAGCTCGGATGAGATCGTCACGGTCGCGATCTGCTGCGCGGTGCCGAGCAGGACGGCGCCGATCACGGGCCCGAGCCACGTCGTGGTGCCGCCGATCATCGGCATCGCGAGCGCGTTCACCGCGTAGTTCAGGTCGAACGTCGACGACGGCTCGACGTAGGTCACGTAGTACGGAAACGGCGCGCCGGCGACGCCGAGGAAGAAGCCGCTGATCGTCGTGGCGAACAACTTCAGCCTCAGGGTGGGCACGCCCATGCACTCGGCGGCCTCCTCGTTGTCACGCAACGCGGCCAAGCCACGGCCGATCCAGGAACGCTCGATCGTCCGGGCCACCAGCACCGTCACCACCGCCAGCACGACCATCAAGATGAAGAGCAGCACGGCCCAGCTGCGGAAGAAGGGCGCGGGCGGACGGATCAAGGTGTAGCCCTTGGCGCCGCCGACGTAGTCCCAGTTGATGATGAGCGTCTGCAGCACGACCGAGAGCGCGAAGGTGGCGATCGAGAAGAAGACGCCTTTCAGCCGGAGCGTCAGGTAGCCGATGCCGAGCCCCAGCAGCCCGGCCACCAGGCCTCCGCAGAGAATCAGCACCGGCAACGGCGCGCTGAAGGCCTCGCGAAGAGCGATCGAGGTGTACGCGCCGAGCGCGAAGAACGCCGGCGTGCCGAAGTTCACGTAGCCCGCGTAGCCGCCGAGCACGTTCCACGCCGTGGCGATGACGACGTACTGCAGGACGACGTAGCCGGCGAAGTAGATGTAGGGGTTGATGCGAAGCCCGCCCAGCAAGAAGCCGAGGCCGATGACGGCGACAGCGACGACGAGCGCGCCGCGGATCTTCACCGGCTATCGTCCGAAGAGTCCGGCGGGCCTGACGGCCAGCGCCAGCAGCAGGATCCCGAACGAGACCGCGAGCGACCAGGACGGACCGAACAAGGTCGCCATCAAGCTCTCGGCCACGCCGAGGATGATCGAGGCGACCAGGGTGCCGCCGATGCTGCCGAGCCCGCCGAGCACCGTGATCGCGAAGACGCGACCGATGTAGTCGCGATCGGTCGACGGCACGACCGGCGAGATCGTGATCAGCAGCGCGCCGGAGAGACTGGCCGCCGCGATCCCGAGCCCGAAGGCGATGGTCTTGATGCGAACCGGGTTGGCGCCCATGAGCCGGAGCGCGACCTGATCCTGAGAGACCCCATGACGGCGCGGCCGTAGAAGGTTCGCGACAGGAAGAGATAGAGGGCCAGGGTCATCGCGAGCCCGACGAGGCACGGGACCAGCAGGCGGAACGCGATCCCGACGCCGCCGAGATCGATCGACTTGCCGATGTACGCCGCCTCGACCATCCGGTAGTCGACGCCGTATTTCAGGCTCAGCGCCACCTCGATGATGAAGAGCAGGCCGAAGAAGAACACGAGCCCGCGCAGCGATTCCTCCCCGCGCCGCTCGAAGCTTCCGTAGTAGATCCGGTAGACGCCCGCCCCGATCAGGTAGAACAGCGGCGTGAACAGCACGCCGGTGACGATCGGATCGAGGCCGAACGAGCTGTTCATCACGTACGCCGCGTACGCGCCGAGGATCACGAACGCCGGATGGGCGATGTTGACGATGTCGAGGAGCCCGAACGTGAGCGAGACGCCGAGACTGACGGCGGCGTAGAACCCGCCGAGCAGGATGCCGGCGACCACCGCGTTGGCGACCAGGTCCCAGGAGAACATGTCGTGTCCCGGCCCACACAGAAGGAGGGCACGCGCCCCGGCGGCGGGGCGCGGCCCTCACACCGTGTGGAACGGTCGCGCTATTTCTGCGCCGCGGAGTACGGGTAGATCACGTTGCCCGACTTGAACTCCTCGGGATAGAGGACGACCTTCTTGCCGGGGCCCCTGAACTGCTCGATGTCGGTCCCCTTGACGCCCTGATACTGGACCTGAAGCACGCGCGACTTCGCCCACTCGCCGTTCGCGCCGAACCGCACCTTGCCGACGATCGTGCTGAACTCGTTGGCGCGGATGTAGTCGGCGACCTTCTGCTGGTCGAGGCTCTTGCTGCCCTCGATGGCCAGTCCCAGGATCTGGACGGCCGAGTACGCAAACGGCGGCAAGTAGTAGCCGAGCGTATCGACGCCGGCCTCCTTGGCTCGCTTCTGGTATTCGGCGAAGAACTCCTTGATGCCCGGGAACATCATCGTCGATTCGGGCGCCCAGAAGTCGTAGTTGACGATGCCGTTCAGCATCGGCCCGAGGCTCGTCATGACGGTCGTGAACTGAAGCCCGACCATCCCGCCGCCGAAGATCTTCGGCTGCAGGCCCACCTCGGCGGCGGCTCTCACCATCCCGACCGAGTCGGGCGGATACGAGGCCACGAACACGATGTCGGGGTTCACCGCCTTGATGGCCCGCGCGATCGGCGTGTAGTCCACGGTGCTCGGCGGATACGACTTGTCGTACACGGTCTTGAACCCGAACTTCTTCACGAGCTCGCGCGCGCCGGCGATGGCGTGCCGCGGATACTCGGCGTCGGCGCCGACCAGCGCGATGGTCTGGGGCTTCGGGTTCTGCCGGGCGGCGATCTCGAAGAACCCGGTCGCCCAGTTCGCCTCCGGATCCGGGCCCGAGGGCTGGATCTGGAAGTAGTTCGGGTACTTGTACTTCTCGTTGTTCGCCAGCCCCAGGATGCCCATGATCGTGAGCTTGCGCTCCATCGCGATCGGCATGAGCGGGGCGATCAGGTTCGTGCCGTAGCCGGAGACGACGAAGTCGACCTTGTCGACCTCGAGGAGCTTGGTGTAGATGCCGGGGACGGTGGCCGCGTTCGTCTGATCGTCGTAGGCGATCACCTCGACCGGCCGGCCGAGGATCCCGCCCTTCTTGTTCACGTCGTCCTTCCAGATCTGGATGGCCATCAGCGCCGGCTTGCCGTTCGCCGACAGGCCACCGGTCAACGCCATGCCGAGCCCGATCTTGATCGGGTCCGCCGCGCGGGCGACGAACACGCCCGTGCCGGCGAGCACCAGGGTGCCCGCCACGGCGCCGACCAGCGCCCAGCCCAGAAGCTTCCACGATCTAGTCATCGATATCCTCTCTCTCCGGTGTTCATCCGGTCTTTCGGCTTACCGCTCGCCGAGATCCTACATCAGATATCGCATCAGCGCGGCGCGCCGAGTCCGTTCACGTTGATCAGGTCTTTCGCCGTCCACCCGTCGATGTCGTATTCGGCCATGCAGGTCTCGGCGAACTGCTTCCAGCGATCGTACTGGCCCGAGGCGAGCGCGCCGAGCAGCGCGTAGCGCCGGATCTCCTCGTGGCTGCCCGAGTAGTTGATCTCGTAGAGCTCGTGACGGCCGCCGAACTCGGTGCCGACCGCGTCCCACAGGAGCTTCATGAGCTTGACGCGCTCGACGGCGTCGACCCCGCCCGAGCCGCGCATATAGAGGTCGAGGTACTTGCGGAGATCGGCGTTCTTGAAGTCGCGCGCGTGCGAGTTGAGATAGATGAGCCCGCTGGCGACGGTCTTCTCGATCAGGTTCTTGATCTGCACGTAAGCCTCGGGCGCCAGCACCTGATACGCCGCCGCCGGCTCCATGGCCGGCAGGATGCAGCCGCCCGTCCACGGATCGCCGCTCTTGGCCATCGCGTCCGACAAGCCCCAGATCATGTTGCGCCAGGCGATGACCTCGCCGATGTTCGCCTCGACCCCCGGAACGAGCGCGCCCCGGTGATCTCGGTCGCCTTGATCATGAGCCCGGTGATGAAGTCGAGCTTGACCGCCAGGCGCGTGCAGCCGTGGATGAGGGCGCGCGGCAGGAAGCCGGTCCGCGGGAAGAAGTTGTTCGCCTTCTCGACGTCGGCGTAGACGAACACGTCTTCCCAGGGCACGAACACGTTGTCCATCACGAAGATCGCGTCGTTCTCGTCGAGCCGGCTCGACAGCGGATAGTCGAACGGGCTGCCGAGCAGGGCCGCGCGCATCTCGTTCGACACGCGGCAGATGAGCTTCACGCCTTTGGCGTTCGTCGGCACCATGAACACGATCGCGAAGTTCTTGCCCTGGACCGGGATGAGCCCGTGATGCGCGACGAACGTGAAGTGCGTCAGCGCCGAGCCGGTCGCGACGACCTTGGCGCCGGAGACGTAGATCCCGGCGTCGGTCTCCTTGGTGACGTGCGCGCAGATGTCGATCGGCCCACCCGGCGCGCCGGGAGCCAGGTTCCGGTCGACCGGAGGATGGATGATCGCGTGATTGATGAACGGCACGCGCTCCTGCGAGAACCGATACCAGCGCCGCGCGTTGTCCTGATACGGCGCATAGAATTCGGCGTTGGCGCCGAGCGTGCCCAGGAACGCCGCCTTGTAGTCGGGCGAGCGCCCGAGCCACCCGTAGGTGATCCGCGCCCACGCCGCGATGGCATCGCGCCCGGCCACCTGCTCCTCGACCGTGGTGGGAGCGCGGAAGTATCGATGCGTGAACCCGCCCCACTCCGTGGGCTCGGTCAAGACGTTCTTGCCGCTCGCGTGGTCGTCGTGCAGCGCATCGTAGAGCCGCGCGAGCATGCGGGCGCAGTTCTGGAAGGCCGGGTGCTTCGTGATGTTCTTCACGCGCTCGCCGTAGATCCAGACTTCGCGGCCGTCGTCGAGGCTCTCGAGAAACTCCCGGCCGGTGTACGGGAGCGTCGGCGTCTTTGCGGTGGCCTGCGGTGCGGCCTCGGCCCGCTTCGCGGCTTTCGGCTTGGCGGTTCCAGCCATGGTCACCCCCTGAGGATTCGACCCCGAACCGCCCCCACTAACACCAGGGATCAGGGTTCGGTCAAGACCGAAATCCGTCGGGCGGGCCGGATTGACTTCGCGATGTGGCGTGTTACAAGGCACCTGAAGTCAGAGGAGGCGACCATGGCGCTGAACTTGAGAGACTTCCTCGCATCCCTCGGCGACGACCTGATCCGTGTCGACGACGAGATCGACCCGATCACCCAGGCCGGCGCGCTCTGCTCGGCGGCGCCCCGGCCGATCATGCTGAGCCGGCTCAAGGGCTTCCCGGGCTGGTCGCTCTGCGACATCCTGGTGAAGGACCGTGCGCGCCAGGCCAAGGCCCTCGGCACCACGCCCAAGCACGTCGTGCGCGAGCTCTCCGACCGCATGTTCACGCGCGTACCCGGCGGCTCGAAGCTCGTGCCCGACGGACCGTGCAAGGAAGTGAAGCTCCTCGGCGCCGACGCCGACATCACCAAGCTCCCGATCCCGATCCACTCCGAGGGCGACGCGGGCCGCTACCTCGGCTCCGGCGTCACGATCACGCGCGATCCCGAGACGGGCGTGCGCAACGAGGCGATCATCCGCGCGCTCGTTCGCGGGCCGCGCAAGATGGGCTTCTGGATGGCCGCGCGCCACAACTGGGCGCACCTCATGAAGTACCAGGAGCGCGGCCTGCCGGCGCCGATGGCGTTCGCGATCGGTCTGCATCCCGGCTACGAGATCCTCGCCAACTTCAGCGGCCGGCACGAGGGCTACGACGAGCTCGAGATGGGCGCGGGCGTGCTCGGCGAGACGCTCGAGCTCGTGAAGTGCGAGACCATCGACCTCGAGGTGCCCGCGCAGGCGGAGATCGTGATCGAGGGCGTCGTGCCGCCGGGCGTGCGCGAGCCCGAAGGGCCGTTCGGCGAATTCACCGGCTACAGCAAGGGCGCCGAGGGCCCGGCGCCGGTCTTCGAAGTCACCGGCATCACGCGGCGCCGCGACGCGATCTATCGCCACATGCAGGCGACCGTCTTCACCGACCACCAGCCGCTCGTCTCGGTGCCGATGGAGGCGAGCCTCTTCCGGCGGCTCAGCGAGATCCACGGCCGCACCGAGATCCACGACGTCTACATTCCGCCGTGGGTCACGATGTTCACCGTGTTCGTGCAGATGACGCCGCGCTGGGACGGTCAGGCGCGCGACGTGCTGCTCGGTGTGCTGTCGAGCCCGTATCTGCACCCGAAGATCGCGATCGCGGTCGACGAGGACGTCGAACATCTACGACCCGCGCGAGCTCTTCTGGGCGATCTCGACGCGCGTGAACCCCGAGCGGGACGTGATCATGATCCCGCACGAGCGCATCCATCCGCTCGACATCTCGGCGCCGAACGTCGACCGGTCCGAAGTGACGGTGATGCGCGTGGGCGGCAAGATGGCGATCGACGCCACCAAGCCGCCCTCTGGCGAAAGAAGGAGCGCGACGAGTTCGCGCGCATCAAACCCAAGGGCGCGGACGATCCCGGCCCTGCAGGCGCTGCTGGCGCGCCTGGCCGCGATGGGATAGCGCTCAGCTCACGCCGCGGAAGCGCGACGCGCCCGGCGGCGACGCCGCGGGCGCTCGACCTTCTGCAGCGGACGCCGGGCGGAGAACCCGACCATCCGCGCGGCGCCCGCGCCGGCTCGCTGAACCGCATTGGCCGCGCCCTGCGCCGCGCCGGCGGCCGCTCGTCCGACCTCGCCGCCGACTTCACGCCCGGCACCGACGGCCCCGCTGGTGGCGCTCATCGCGAGCCGTCCGAGATCGCCGCCGATCTCCTCGGCGGCGCGGATCGATCCGCGAACGGCGCTGAGCGCGGTCGTGCCGAGCTCGGCGCCGACTTCCTGAACACCGCGCACCGCGGTGACGACCGTCTCGGTCAGCGCGTGAACGAGACCGATCGACAGCGCTTCCGCGCCCCGGAACGTCGTGCGCAGGGCCTCAGGCATGCGGGCGTCGTCGAGAATCCTGGTGCGCGGGAACCGACGTGGCGGCTATACGCGTGCGACTCGTGGCTCGTCTTGGCATCGGCTGAAAACCCCCTCTGGCACCTCGTGAGATAGTGACATTGTGGAAGCTCGGCGCGGGCCCGTCAAACGCTAGCTCGGCACGCAGGCATGGAGTTTTTCACACCGCGAAACGAGTTACGCAAGGGCGTAACACAAACGTAGCAATCACCCGGTAACCCGGCTGATAGCCTCCACCCCAGATCAGGAGAACTTCATGCAAATCCATCCGATGTCCTTTCTTCTCGGGCTTGGCGCCGCACTCGTCGTTCCGCTCTTCACCCGGGTCCTCCGCCCGCTGGCCGTCGAGGCCGCGGTCGCGGGCATGGGGGTGATCGAGGAGGGGCGCCGTCTGGCCGCCGAACAGATGGAAACGTTCGAGGACATCGTCGCGGAAGCCCGGGCGCGACGCGAGGAGCAGCTGCTCGCCGAGGGCAACGGCCATCACGTCGAGGCGGCCGCCGAGGGCGTGAGCGCCGAAGAGGAGGCCGAGCCGGCCGGGGCGCGGCGGCGGAGCAACGGCCGGCGGCGCGTGTCCTGAGATGTCGGCGGTGGCGCGTCTGGACGAGTGGGCCGACGCCCCTCGCGCGATCCGCATCGTCCACGACATTCCCGGGCGCCTGCGGCTGCGATTGCCGCCGGGCGCGAGCACCAGCGGCCTTCAGGGCGTGATCGACGGGTTGAACGGGCGCGCAGAGCTCCGTCTGGTCGCCGCGCACGCGAAGCCTCCTGATTCGCTACGACGCCGGCGTCCTCACGCCGGCCGAGATCGCGCAGGCGGTGGCCGAGCACGCCGACGTGGACCCGCCGGCGTCCAGCGCCGATGCCCGCGCCGAAGAAGGCCGGTCCCCGGTGGCCGCGGCGATCGTCGATACGTTCACCAGCGGCGTGAACGAGCGCGTCACGCGCCGCACGCGCGGACGACTCGACCTCGGGATGCTGGTCTCCGTCGGCCTGGTGCTCTGGGCGGGCCGACAGCTCCTGCGCGGTCCGGTCACGTCACTCGTCGTGGACGTCGGCGCTCTGGTACGCGCACGGGCTCTTCCGCGACTACACCGCTCCGCCTCGCGGACGATAGCCGACGCATGCGCCGCACGATCGCCCATTCGGTCCGCGGGCGCCTCCGCGTCCGCTATCCGGCGCATTGGCTGGAGCCGCGCTACTCGGCGATCGAGTCCGAGCTCAGGACGTTACCGGGCGTTCGGGCGGTGCAGGGTCGGCCGCTGACCGGCAGCCTTCGAATCGACTACGATCCCTACAGCCTCGCCGCCGACGCCATCGTCGACAAGCTCGACCGCATGACGGCGGAGCTGGCCGCGCCGTCGACGTCGATCCCGGCGCACCCACCTCGGCGACCGCGTCAGACGCTCCCGTCGGCGCCGGTGCTGAAGGTGATCGGTGCCACCTCGATGCTCGTCACCGCGTGCTGCCTGCCGGTGCCGCAGGCGATCACCGCCGGCCTCCTCCTGGCGTCGGCCGCACCGGCGTTCTTCCGAGCCGGCGCGACGCTGGCCACTCGCCGGCGGCTGAACGGAGACGTCCTCGAGGCCTCGACGCTCGGGCTCCTGATCGCGCGGCGCAATCTCACGTCCGCCGCGCTCCTGACGTGGGTGCGAGCCGTGGGTGAGCTCGTCGTGGCGCGCAGCATCGTGAGAGCGCGGACGTCGCTCAGCGACGTCGTCGGGATGCCCGAGCGGATCGTGACGCGACGGACCGGCGATCATCGCGAGTCGGTCGACGTCGGCATGCTTCACGCGGGAGACGTCGTCGTCGTCACGACCGGTCAGCGCATCCCCGTCGACGGCACGATCGTCAGCGGCGAGGCGATGGTGAATCAACAGTCGATGACCGGCGAGGCGCTGCCGGTCGAGTGTCTCGTCGGCGATCGCGTCTTCGCCGCCACGACGCTCGAGCACGGCGAGATCGAGATTCGCGCCGAGCAGCTCGGACCGAACACGGCCGTGGGCCGGATCGTGCGCGCCATCGAGGCCGCCGCCACGGAAAAGCCGGACATCCAGCTCTTTGCCGAGCGGCTGGCCGATCGCGAGGTCTGGCGCACCCTCGCGTTGGCCGCGTCTCGGCGGCGCGTTCTCGCGGAGCTTCGACGCCGCGATGGCGATCCTCGTCGCCGACTACGGCACGGCGGCGCGCGTGGGTATCCCGACCGCCATCCTGACCTCGCTCCGGCGAGCGGCGGGCGAAGGCATTCTCGTCAAGGGGCCGCGGACACTCGAGCGCCTCGCGCGCGTCGACACGATCGTGTTCGACAAGACCGGCACCTTGACGTCGGGCACGCTGCACGTGACGCGCATCGTCTCCTACGAGCGTTCGCTCGACGAGACCGAGCTGATCCGACTGAGCGCGGCCGCTGAGCATGGGATTCACGCACCCGGTGGCCCGAGCGATCGGCCGGCTCGCGCGCGAGCGTCGGATCGTCGTCCCGCCGGTGACCGCGACGGAGTCGTCGCTCGGGCTCGGCATCGACGTGCGAGTCGAGACACCGCCGCGTGCTCATCGGAAGCCGGCGATTCATGGAGCAGCAGCACGTCCGGCTCGATCGCGCGCGGGACGACGAGGCCGCGGCGCACGCGGTCGGCGCCTCGCCGATCTTCGTGGCGATCGACGATCGCCTGGCCGGCATGCTCGAGCTCCAGGATCAGCTGCGCGACGACGCGCCCGACGCGGTGCGCGCGCTCCGAGCGCGCAAGATGCGCAACGTCATCATGCTGTCCGGCGACCATCGCGAGCCGACCCGGGTGATCGCGGAGTCGCTCGGGCTCAGACACTACTACGCGGAGCTCCTGCCCGAGGACAAGGCGCGCCTCGTGCGCGAGCTCAAGGCCGAGGGCCGCGTGGTCGCGATGGTCGGCGACGGCGTCAACGACGCGCTGGGCTTGCAGGCGGCCGACGTCGGGATGGCGGTGCCGGGCGGCGCCGCGATCGCCGCCGAGGCCGCCGACATCGTCCTGCTGCTCGGGCGGGCTCGATCGGGTCGTGCGCGCCATCGATCTGGCGCGCGAAAGCATTGTTGCGGTGCGTCAGACTCTCGGGGTCGCCGCGCGGGCCAATCTGGGCGTGGTGGGGCTCGCATCCTTCGGCTGGGCTCGTCCCCTGACGAGCATTCTCCTGAGCCACGGCACGACGGTGGCGGCGGCCGTGGTGACGGCGGCGCGCGGCGCCGCGGCCTCTCGCCCGGCCGAGTGACGTTACTAGAATGTACGCCGGGCGACATCGACCTGACATACTCGTCTCATACTGTGGTTATTGGGGAATATGCCCCCGGCTATGGATTGGGAGGGGATCTGATGCTCGCTCAGCTCCTGATGCGCCTGATCGCCGATATGCTGTTCGAGGCGGCGGCCTCGCGGAATCGGTCGTATGAAGCGGAGGTCGACCGCTACCTCGAGACGCAGGGCTTCATTCTCGACCGCAAAGCGAGGCCAGCCGTCCGCTAGGTCCGCGCAGCACCCGACCGCTCCGGCCACCGTCAAGATCGTCTTCGTCGCCGTTCGCGGTCGCGCGCGCGTCTGCGCGTCGAGGGCATCCGCGGCCGGCCCGCGAGTGCCGCCGGTCTCCAGGCGCGTATCGCCGGAGCTCCTGGCATCCGACAGGTTCACGCCAGCTCGACGACCGGCAACATCCTCGTCCTGTTCGATACCGCGAAGATCGATCTTCGGTCCCTCATCGCCGCCGTCGCGCGCCACGCCGGCGAGGCTCGCAACGGCGATTCCGGGCGCCGGCGCGCGCCGACAGCGTCTGGCATACGCGGTCGGCCGCGGCGATCGTCCAAGAGCTCGGCGCGAATCCAGAAGTCGGACTCGGCGCCGAAGAGGTCGCGCGACGGCTGGCGGCTCTCGGCGACAACAGCCTGCCCACGCCGGCGCCGAAGACCGCGCTCGAGATCATCGCCGGCCACGTGACCTCGATGCCCGTGCTCTTGCTCGGCGTCGCCGCCGTGCTTTCGCTGGGCATGGGTGTCGTGGTCGACGCGGTGATCATCGGCGCGGTGATCGCCGCCAACGGCGCCGTGGGCTACGTGACCGAGCGTCGCGTCGAGCGGATCTTCGCCTCGCTCCAGAACGGCGCCCTGCCGTCGGCGTTCGTACGCCGGGACGCGGCGCGAGATGATGGTCTCGGCTCACGAGCTGGTGCCGGGCGACATCCTGCTCCTCAAGACCGGTCACACGATCGCGGCCGACGCGCGCATCGTCGAGGCCGATCACCTGGGCGTCGATGAGTCGACCCTGACCGGCGAGAGCATGCCGGTGACGAAGATCGCGGCGCTCATCTGCGGCGCCGAGGCGCCGCTGCCCGACCGGCTCAACATGGTCTTCGCCGCCACCGTCGTGGCGGAGGGCTCGGGATCGCGGTCGTCGTCGGCACCGGCCGCGGAGACCGAGATCGGACGCGTGCGGGCGCTCGTGGCCGAGACGACGACCGCGATGACGCCGCTCGAGCGGCAGCTCGACCACATGGGCGGACAGCTCGTCGCCGCCTCGCTCGGCTTCTGCGGTCTGGCGCTCGGCCTCGGGCTCTTGCGCGGCGTCCCGGCGATCGAGATGCTGCGGTCGGCCTTGTCCCTGGCCGTCGCCGCCGTGCCCGAGGGCCTTCCGGCGGTGGCCACCACCACCCTGGCGCTCGGTATGCACCGCATGATGCGCCAGCAGATGCTGGTGCGCCGCCTGGCGGCGGTCGAGAGCCTCGGCGCCACCACCGTGATCTGTCTCGACAAGACGGGCACGCTCACCGAAAACCGCATGACCGTCACCGCCGTGGCATCTCGGTCGCCGCGAGTATCTCGCGCCGCCGAGGGGCACGCGGGGCGAGCGTGAGCCCGACCAGCTCCTGGCGCGCGCGCTCGCGGTCGGCGTCCTCTGCAACGAGGCCGGAGCTCGCCGAGGATTCCGACGACATCAGCGGCAGCTCGACCGAAGCCGCGCTCTCACCGACCGCGCTCGACTTCGGCATCGATTGTCGAGCCCTGCGCCGGCAGTATCCGCTGCAGGAGCTTCGACCGCGCCGCAACGGCGACAACTGGATGGCGACCGTTCACAAGGAGAGCGCGATCGAGCGGCTCGTGACGGTCAAGGGCGCCCCGGAGGAAGTCCTGGCGCTCTCGAGCTCGTGGCTCGACGGCGAGACGGTCCAGCCGCTCACCCGCGAATCGAGGGCCGAGATCCTGGCCGCCAACGCGCGCATCGCCGCGGGCGGCATGCGCGTGCTGGCGTTCGCGTTCAAGCAGATCTCCTCGAGCGCCGAGGCGACCTGACGACGATCTCACCTGGGTGGGTCTGGTCGCGCTGAGCGATCCGGTGAGGCCGGGCGTGCGCGAGGCGATCCAGGCGTGTGAGCGCGCCGGAATCCGGCCGGTCATCCTCACGGGCGATCAGGCGCGGACGGCGGCGGCGATCTATCGCGATTTCGATCCCACCGGACAGCGCATCCCGCGCGTGATCGAGGCCTCGCAGCTCTCCGGCCTGGATCCGGCGGCCCTGGTCGAGCTGGTCGCCGAGGTCGACGTCTTCGCGCGCGTCTCGCCGGCTCACAAGCATCAGATCGTGCGCGCGCTCAGGCCGGCGGCCACGTGGTGGCGATGACCGGCGACGGGATCAACGACGCCGCGGCGCTGCGCGCCGCCGATATCGGTGTCGCGATGGGCGCGCGGCGGCACGGACGTCGCGCGCGACGTCGCCGACGTCGTGCTGATGGACGACGACTTCGCCTCGATCGTCGCGCGCCGTCGAGCAGGGCCGCACGATCCGTGCGAACATCAGCAAGGCGCTGCGGTTCCTGCTGTCGACCAACTTCAGCGAGATCCTCGTGACGCTCGGCGCCCTGGCGCTCGGCGTCGCTCGGCCGATGTCGGCGATCCAGTATCTGTGGATCAATCTCCTGTCCGACGTCGTCCCGGCCCTGGCCCTCGGCCATGGAGCCGCCCGAGCCCGACGTCATGAACCGCCCGCCGCTCGACCCGCGCGAGCCCATCCTGACCCGCGCGAGCCTCGTCGAGATCGGCGGCGACGCGGCGATCTTCTCGGCGGCCACGCTCGGCGTGCACGGTCTGGCCGTCGCGCGCTACGGCGTCGGCCCGCAGGCCACGACGATCGCGTTCTGCACCCTGACCGCGGCGCAGCTCGTGCACGCGCTCAACTATCGCTCGGGGTTCTCACGAGGCAACGGCTTCCCGGCTCTGGAAACCGCGGTCGGCGGCACCCTGGCGGTTCACCTCGCGGCGATGACCGCCTCACCGCTGCGTCGAGTGCTGGGCACCACGATTCTGTCCGGATTCTGACTGGCTGCTGGTGGCCGGCGGCGTGGCGGTGCCGCTCGCCGTTCGAGGACTGAGACGAGTACTGGCGTCGGAAACGACGATCGATCGGAAACGGCCGAGCACACGAGGGTGACGGAATGGCAACCAAGCAGCGCGCGGCAAGAACGGCGAGGAAGCGCAAGACCGGCGGAGCGGGCCAAGAACGGCGCGAGAGCGACGCGCGGCCGTCGCAACGGACACGTCGAAGCGGCGATTCAGAAAGCGGTCAGCGGAAGCGGGACCGTCTCCGCCGGCGTGGTGAACCTGGTCAAGAACACGCTCGTGACGGCGATCTCCGGCGCGCGCGACGTCGGCGGCGAGATGGGCACGGCGGCGGTCGCCGCGGTGCGCGGCTCGATTCGCGCGGCCAGCGAGATCGGGGCGGATCTCGGCGCCGTCGCCCGCCACTCGATCATGGGCACGATCGAAGCGGCCGAGCAGATCGGGGGCGAGCTCGGCGGAACGGCGCGCTCGGCGACGCGCGACGCCGTGAAGACGACTCGCGGCGTGGGCGGGGACGTGAGCCGCGTGGCCGGCCAGGCGATCCAGGGCACGGCCGACGCGGCGGTGCGGCTCGGCGCCGACGTCGGATCGCTGGTGCAGGACGCCGCGCGCGGCGCGGTCGGAGGCGGCGGATCGCATCGGCTCGGCCGCGAGCCGCGCCGTGCGCGCCACGGTCGGCGAGGCCGTCGCCGGAACGAAAGCGCTGGCGAGCGCCCAGGACGACGCGAAGTCGGCCGGCCCGGCGCCGGCGCCGCGCCTGACGCTCAGGACAGGGTCAGCATCTCCTTCGCGCTGCCGGTCATGAGCTGGCGCATCTCGACCTCGCTCATGCCGTAGGCGCGCAGCATCGCCGCCAGCAGGCGATAGGCTTCGACCGTCTGCGGCAAGCAGCGGGATGCCCGCGTCGCTCGACAGCATGAAGTGCTCGGGCCCGATCGCGCGGATCGCCGCGACCATGTCTTGAGGATCCACGCCGAGCAGCGGCGAGAGCTCGTCCCACGTGAGCGCGAAGCGCACGCCGGCCTGGGCCCAGCGCTGCATCTTCGGCACGTCGAATTCGAACACCTCGCTGAACGGATGATCGATGAACGCGCGGCGGTAGCCGATGGCGCCGATCTCCTCGGCGAGCGCGTCCATCTCCTGCGGCGACAGATGGCCGAATGACAGCGCGACGCCGTGGTCGGCGCAGAGCCGCACGGTGTCGCGAATCGCCGGGAGCAGCCGGCCGTGGTCGTCGAGCACGTAGATGCCGGTCGTGCGCGCGTCTTCCCAGGCCGTCGGTGGAACGGGATCGTCGTAGCCGCGCGTCTTGTCGAACCACACGCCGCGTCCGCCGAGACGAAAGATGCTCCATGCCGACGTCACCGGCGGCATCCACATGCCGAGAATGCCGCCCTCCACGGCGGCCTTGATCTCGGTGAAGTCGATGGGCTTCAACGGGATCCCGACGATCCACGCCGACAGGCACTTCACCGGCCGGAGATTCTCGCGCTCCGCCCAGCGGTCGACGTCGTCCTGAAGGCGGCGCGCCACTTCCCACGGACGACCGGGCGAGATGCTCTTGAACAGGACGGCCTTCATGCCGGCGCGCGTGGCCTCCTGCGCGGCATGCATGGGCTCTTCTTCGTCCTGGCCGCGCGCGTGGGCGTGGACGTCGATCGCGTCCGTGAGGTCGTACATGGACGCCTTGTTGGTCCCCATGCTGTAGCGCGCCTGGTAGGATCTGACGACTCGCCGGCTCACCATGAGCGTGGTCCTCCTCGGTTGCCTCGACGGATACCGCGGGAGGACGAGCCCGGTCAAGGAGTAAACTGAAGCGACTCGCGAATGGCACCCATGGACCCTCTCGGCTCATGACGCGCGCATCCCAGCCAGGGCGACTCGCCTACTGGATGCGGGCCCTCGGGCGAGAGGATCTCCCGCTCGGCTGGAGGTGTCGGGCCGCACCCTGCGCCACGTCGCGACCGCGAAGCACGACTTCTGGGCCGCCACCGGATTCTACGAGGACGATGCCGGCCGGCGGGCCGTACTCAAGATCTACCGGACGACCCGCTTCGCCGGCGCGCCGCTCCGCTGGCTCGGGCGCTGGCAATGCAGCCGAGAGGTCGCCTTCTATCGGCACCTGACCGGGGTCGCGTGCGTTCCGGCGCTGCTCGCCCGCGTCAGTGACACCGCCTATCTCCGGACGTTCGTCCCCGGACGTCCGCTGTCACGCGAGCATCCGGTGCCGGACGAGTTCTGGCCCCGGCTGGACGCCGCGATGCGAGCGGTGCACGACCGCGGGGTGGCCTACGTCGACTCCAACAAGCCGGAGAACGTGCTCGTCGGTGACGATGGCCAGCCGTATCTGTTCGACTTCCAGATCGCGTGGCGACGCGGGCCGCGCGCCGGACACGCGCTCGGACGCTGGTGGCTGGCGAGGCTGCAGCGCGAGGATCGCTACCATGTGCTCAAGCACAAGCGGCGGTTCGCGCGCGAATTGATGACGCCCGCCGAGCTGGCCAGCGTTCGCCAGCGCAGCGGACTCATCCGGGTTCATCGCGTGCTCAACCGGCCCTATCGCATGGTGCGCCGGCCGTTGTTCCGATGGCTGCGGCGCACCGGCCGGGTCCTGCCCTCGGGCAGCAACTCCGTCAGACGCGACTCATCCGCTGCAGCCGGCATTCGCCGATCTTGTTGAGCAAGGTCTTGTAGCTGACCTTGAGGATGCGGGCGGCTTCGGCGCGATTCCAGCCCACGCCGTCGAGCACCTCTTGCAGAGCCCTGCACTCGGCTTCCTGCGCCCCGCGGCGCGCCACGGCCCGCAGGCTTTCGTGGTCAAAGGCTCGGCTGGCCGCAACCGCGCCACCGTGGCCGCTCATCAGACCGTCGATCGCCTGCTCGCCTTCGAGCACCACCAGACGGCGAATCACGTTCTCCAGCTCGCGCACGTTGCCGCGCCACGCGTGCTGGACGAGGCGCGCCATCCCCGCGCGCGAAATGTCCTTGTGCCGTCCGTACTGCGCGCGTTGTATCTGGCCAGGAACTCGGCGGCCAGCGCCGGGATCTCCTCCGGCCGTTCGCGGAGCGGCGGCACCGTGATCTCGACCACGTTGAGGCGGTAGTAGAGATCCGGCCGGAACTCGCCTCGCGCCATCGCGTCCTCGAGGTTCTGGTTCGTCGCGGCGATCATGCGCACGTCGACGTCGATGGATCCACAGCTCCCCACCCGGGTGAATCGCAGGTCCTGCACCACGTGGAGAAGCTTGGCCTGCAGCGCAAGCGGCAGCTCCGCGACCTCGTCGAGATAGATCGTGCCTCCTTGCGCCTGCTCGAACTGGCCGGCCTTGCGCCGGTGCGCGCCGGTGAAGGCGCCGCGCTCGTGGCCGAACAGCTCGGACTCGAGCAGTCCCAGGGGAATGGCGGCGCAGTTGACCTTGACGAACGGGCGGTCCCGGCGCGACGAGACAGCATGAATGGTCCTCGCCACGTGGTCTTTGCCGACGCCGCACTCGCCGCGAATCAGCACCGTCGCGTCGGTGTCCGCGACCTCCTCGATGATCCGTGCGATCGCGCGCATCTGAGAGCTTTCGCCGAGAAGCATAGTTTTGCTCACGCATTCCTCCAACGCGGTCGAATCGGTCTCCGATCGAGGGCTCTCGGGCCAACGCAATCTAAGAGGCTAGCGGGCGATCCCCAATCGGGGAAATCCCTGCATCGCCGGGTGGAGAGATCCCCAAACGGCGACAGGGAGCGTTTGGACGGTCAGGGGCGCGGGGGCACGCGAACGGCGGACAGCGCGAGCGCCACGCCGACGAGGGCGACGGCGGCGCCGGCGGCGGCCACCGCGGGAGCCCACGGCAAGCGGACCGCCGCACTCGCCACGCTCGCCACGACGCTCGCGAGCACAGCGACCATCCCCGCGAGCGAGCCGAACAGCGCCCACGCACGGAGCTGGGCGAGCACGACGCCGGGCCCGATCACGGCGCCATGGGCGCGGCGGCCGAAGTCGGCCGTCTCGACGAGCAGCAGCAGGACCACGCCGAGCACTACGCCACCGGCCAGACGCGGCGGACCGCCGCCGATCCAGAGCGCCAGCGTGTACTCCGCGAGAGCCAGCACCACGCCGGCGACCAGCACGTGCGTCGCGACCAGGATTCCGAGGATGCAGACGATCAGCGCGGCCGCGCCGAGAGCCACGACCGCGGGCGAGGGCGCGATGAGGAGCGGATAGCTCACGAGGACCAGGGCGAGCACCGAGGCGAAGCGACGCATCGTCAGCGCGCCGCGACCCGCCGCCGCGAGGGCATCAGGCCGCCCAGCGCGGCCTCCAGCGGCTGATCGGGGTCCCAGTCGACGATCGTGATGCCGAGCCGATGGAGCGCGTCGGCGCGCGCGCGACGCTCCAGCGCCCACAGCCGGCACGCCAGGTCGGCCCGCACCGACGGCCGCATCGCGCGCCGCACGAGTGGGATCGGTGACGGGCTCAGCACCACCAGGTCGAAGCCCCGCGCCGCCAGATCGACCAGCGCCTTCTCGAAGCGCGGGATCGAGGAGCGGGCTGATCGCGATGACCAGCGCCTGGGGCGGCAGGATGCGCCGGGGCACCAGCGCGACTTCCTGGGTGACGTAGCTGAACATCACGTCGGCACGCAGCAACGCCTCGAAGAGCCGTTCGTGGTGCGTGCGACCGGAGCTCGGACGAACCCAGCGGAACGGTCCGCAGTACTCGATGAGACCCACGCGATCCTTCCGAGCCAGGTAGCTCGTCGCCAGCGCGGCGGCCGCCCGGATCGAGGCGTCGAGCGTCGTCGCCGGCGGCGTCCCGGCCTCGCTCAAGCTGTCGAGCATCAGCACGATGTCGGCGTTGCGCTCCTGGTGGTAGCGCGTGACGAAGAGCTTGCGAAATCGGAGCGACGCCCGCCAGTTGACGTGACGGATTCGGTCGCCCGGGACGAACGCGCGGATGTCGCCCGGCTCGAGCCCCTCGCCCACGCTCGGCGCCACGTAGTTGCCGACGAACGCCTGCATACGCCGCGGGCTCGGCAGACGTCGAAGCGGCAGCGGCCGCGGATACACGCGCAGCTCCGCTGGAACGCGGACCGACGTCTCGCCGGCTTCGAGCCCGGCGCGGTCCCAGAAGCGAGCGTGCACCGTACCGAGACCCACGCGCCCGCGGCGCACACACTCGACCTCGTATCGCCACTCGACCTGCTGGCCGCGGCCGAGTGTGAAGAGGCCGCGATTGTGACCGGACACCAGACGCAGGCTCGGCGGGAGCGGCTCGAAGAGCTCGAGGAGCGCGACGGGCTCTCCGCGCTCACCGTCACGGTCACCGCGACGCGCTCACCCTCGAAGATTCGCGCCGACGACACCACGCGGCCGAGCGCCCAGTCGCTCGCCGCGCCGGTCCTACCGATCCGAACGAGCCCCAGCAGCAGCGGCAGCACGGCGACGGCGAGCTCGGCCCGGCCCGACAGCACGGCCAGCACGAGCCCCCACGCGCCGATCGTGACGACCGAGAGGGCCAGCGGCGTGAGCCGCGTGATCATCCCGGTTCTTCGGTCTTCGGCGCCGGCACCTGCGTGAGGAGATCGTCCACGACCTGCACGGCGGACAGCTTCGTCACCCAGAGCTCCGGCTGGAGGATGAGCCGATGGGCCAGCGCCGGGCCGGCCATCGCCTTGACGTCGTCCGGTGTGACGAAGTCGCGCCCGCGCAGCACCGCGCTGGCGCGCGCGAGCTTCAGAAGCGCCAGGGCGCCGCGCGGCGACGCGCCGAGCGCGACCCGATGGTCGGCGCGCGTCGCCTGCGCGAGGTCGACGACGTACTGCGCGACGGCGTCGGCCACGAACACGTCCTCGAGGGCCTGCTGCATCTCGAGCACCTCCGCGCGCGAGACGACCGGCGCCAGCGCGACCTCGTCCTGCCGCCGCTGGCGGCGGAGCTCGAGGATCCGACGCTCCTCCTCCGCACTCGGATAGCCGACCGCGACGCGAATCAGGAAGCGATCGAGCTGCGCCTCCGGCAGCGGATAGGTGCCCTCGAGCTCGATCGGGTTCTGCGTCGCGATGACCAGGAACGGCGGCTCGAGCCGGAACGACTCCCCTTCCACCGTCACCTGGCGCCTCCTGCATCGCCTCCAGCAGCGCGGCCTGGGTCTTCGGCGTCGCCCGGTTGATCTCGTCGGCCAGCAGCAGGTTGGTGAAGATCGGACCCGGACGAAACTCGAAGCGCGCCTGGCGCTGATCGTACAGAAAGCTGCCGGTGACGTCGGCGGGAAGGAGATCGGGCGTGCACTGCAAACGCTTGAACGACAGACCGAGCGCCTGCGCGAAGAGCCGCGCGATCAAGGTCTTGGCGAGGCCGGGATAGTCCTCGATCAGGACGTGGCCGCTCGCGAGGATCCCGGCGAGGATGCGCTCGAGCACGTCGCCCTTGCCGACGATCACACCCGCGATCGCCCCTCAGGATCTCGTGGCTTCGCTCGGTCACCCGGTCGAGCTTCATCGGCGCGCCTCCAGCGACGCGATGACGCGGGCCAGCGCGGCGAGCGACGGACCGCGGCCGAACGGTCCGTCCCGGAGGCTTCTCGAGCGTATCGGGCGAGCCGCCTCGGCTGCGCGCGAGCGCGACGAGCCGCGGCCACAGCAGATGCTCGAAGTACGACTGGCTCCGCGCACTGAACCTGATCTCGTCGTCGAAGCGCGTCGCGCGCGCATCGGTGGCCTGCCCGTCCGACCCGCCCTCACCCGTCTCGTCGACGCCCCACGCCGGCCGACGCTCGACGGAAGCCCGGACGATCGCGCCGGACTCGCGAGACGGCGATCAGCAGCACGAGGGCACCGATCAGGCGGATCGCGCGTCGGGCGATATCGCCTGCGCGACGAAGAGCTCGGTCAGCGAGATCGCGGCGCCGAGGGCGACTACGACCACCAGCGCGGCGACGAGGCCGGCACCCGACTCCGCTCAGGCGCCAAGGGGCTCGCACTCGATTTCCTCGAGGCTAGGCCGCGCGCGCTGTCACGCTCGGTCGACCCGAGCGGATGCACGCTGAATCGCGCCAGCTCGAACAGGCGCGTCAGCCGATCCACCGCGCGATGCGGAAGGACCAGACGCCGCAGCGTCTCGCGCATGAACTCCTCCGGAGTCTGCCAGGGCGCCCGCGGCACGCGCGCGCGCGCCGCGACGCGCTCGAAGCGGCGGTAGCACTTGATGATCGCGACGCGCGCATCCGGCTCGCTCGCGAGATCGTCGAGACCTTCCTGGACCGCTTCGCCCAGCGGCTCGTCCGGCTCGGCGCGCTGGCGGCGCTCCCACCAGCGCGCGATGCGCTCGGCGAAGAGCAGCAGCACCGCGCCATCGCGAGCGTCGCGAGCCCGGCCAGCAGGGCCAGCAGGCCGACGAGCCATCCGAGCCACGGCAGCGAGAGGATCGGGATCGTCGGGCCGCGGCGCTCGCGCCGTCGGATCCGCCCAGCATCATCAGGCGGCTCCACGCGAGCAGCGAGCTCTCGACGTATTGCCATCCGAACGAGAAGACGATGATGGTCGCGAGAAGCGGCAGGAACGGCAGCACCCGCAAGCAGCGCGATCGCCCACCACGGCAGCCGTGACGGCTCCTCTTCGCGCTGGAGCTCCGTCTCGCGACGCCGCCGGTCTCGCGAGAAGGCGATCCCGATCACGATGGCGACGGCGAGCGCGAACGCGGCGCCGCTCGCGAGCAAGAGCGGGTCGGGCACCTCCACGCGGAGCCGGAACGACGGCAGGTCCTCGGGGTTGTGCGACGCGGCCAGGAGGGCGGTCAGCGCGAGGATGAGGCCAGCGCCGGCGACGAGGGCCGCGCCCGGAAATCCCTGGAGTCTCATCGGCGGTGGGCCGGAGGGTACTCTGGAGTCAGGGCCCTTCGCAAATGGCTTCGCTCCGCCGGAATCCGATATATTTGTGCAGCAGGCAGCGGCGGCGCCGCGTTCCAGGCCGCCGACAGGAGGCGACAACGTGACCGACATCCCGCGTATCACCGGCGTGCTCTCTCCGGTCGTGACCCCGTTCGGCACGGATCTGGCGCCCGATCCCGAGCGCTTCGTCCGCCAGTGCCGCTGGCTCCTGTCCCAGAACGTGGGCCTGGCCATCTTCGGGACGAACTCGGAGGCGAACTCGCTGTCGGTCGAGGAGAAGATCGAGCTGCTCGATCGGCTGGTCGGCGGCCGGGCTCGATCCCGCGCGGATGATGCCGGGCACCGGCTGCTGCGCCCTGACCGACTCGGTGCGGCTGACCGCCCACGCGATGAAGGTGGGCTGCGGCGGCGTGCTGATGCTGCCGCCCTTCTACTACAAGGGCGTGAGCGACGACGGGCTCTTCCGGAGCTTCGCGGAGGTCATCGAGCGCGTCGGCGACGCGCGCCTGCGCGTGTACGTCTACCACATCCCGCCGGTGGCCCAGGTGCCGATCACCCTGGGCCTCGTCGAGCGACTGCTCGCGGCCTATCCGGCGCAGGTCGCCGGCATGAAGGACAGCGGCGGCGACTGGAGCAACACGAAGGCGTTCCTCGACGCGTTCGCGAAGGCCGGCTTCGACGTCTTCGCCGGCTCCGAGACCTTCCTGCTCCAGAACATGCGCCACGGCGGCGCCGGCTGCATCAGCGCCACCGCCAACGTCCACCCCGGACCGATCGCGCGGCTCTTCGACACCTGGCGGGCCGACGGCGCCGACGCGCAGCAGGCGCGGCTCGACGTGATCCGCGGCGTGTTCCAGAAGTTCCCGATGATCCCGGCGCTCAAGGCCGCGATCGCCCACCACGGCCGCGACGCGGGCTGGTCGACAGTCCGCCCGCCGCTGGTCGCGCTGACCCCGGCTCAGTCGACCGCCCTGATCTCAGACCTCGACACGCAACGCTTCACGATGCCCGGCCTCGCCACGCCCTGACCGGCGCCAGCGAACGAGTCGGATCCTGCTTTCTTCGGGCGGCCTGATTCTCTTCTGATCCCGACCGAAGGGCTGCTCAAAGGGTCCAGATGCGAGGCGGAGTCCGAAGGCGGCATGCGAGCCGTACTTCGAGTACGGTGAGCGTGCCGCCGAGGGCGCCAACGAAGCAGACGGGCCCTTTCAGCAGCCCGCGCGCGCCTACTCGCGACCGCTGCCTGTCAGGCGCCGCACTACTCCCAGCGCGAACAGCCCAATCCCCACCACCAGCAAGACGCCGTAGTCGGGCACCTCGAAGACCCTCACCAGCACGATGCAGAATCCGGCGAACGCGATCAGCGCGCCCGCCATCATCAGGCCGAGACCGGGTTTTTGAGCCACGATCAGATGACCGCGTCGCGCCGCAGCCGCTCGATCTCCTCGGCCGCGTAGCCGGCTTCCTTCAGGATCTCGTCGGTGTGCTCGCCGAGGGTCGGCGGCTCTCGATCGAGCCCGGGGCTGCCGTGCTCGAGCCGGAACCCGGCGCCGACCAGCCGCATCGGTCCGTAGCGCGAGTCGATCGTCTGGAGCACGTCGCGGTGCTCGAGCTGCGGATGCCTGACGATCTCGTCGATCTTCCAGATGGAGCCGCACGGCACGTCGGCGGCCGTGAGCCGCGCCTCCCAGCTCTTGGGATCGTCGGCCGCGAGCGCCGCCTCGATGATCTCGCGCAGCGCCGGCTCGTTCGCGGTCCGCGCGGCCCAATCCTTGAAGCGCGGATCCGTCGAGCGCGTCGGCGCGCCCGAGCGTCTTCATGAGGCCCGCGAACTGCTTCTCGGTGAGCACCGCCAGCACGAGGTAGCCGCCGCGCGCGCGGAACCGGCTCGCGGTCGGCTTGCGGCTCACGGAGCCGTTGCCGAGCTGCCGCTGCCTCGATGCCCGCCACGGTGTATTCGGACACCGGTCCGGGGATGAAGGCGAGCGCCGCGTCCAGCATCGCGACGTCCACGAGCTGACCGCGCCCGGTGTGGGTGCGCTGATAGAGCGCGCTGGACACCGCCAGCGCCGCCGTCATGCCGCCGATCGTGTCGCAGATGGCGAACCCGGCGCGGGTCGGGCCGTGCGCCGGCTCGCCGGTGATCGACATGATGCCCGACATCGCCTGGAGCTTGCCGTCGAAGGCGGCGGTCGTCCGCTCGGGTCCGGTCTGGCCGAAGCCGGAGACCGCGCAGTAGATGAGCCGCGGGTTCATGGCCGAGAGCGCCTCGTAGCCGAGCCCCAGGCGGTCCATGACGCCGCCGCGGAAGTTCTCCCACACGACGTCGGCGGTGGCGGCGAGCTGCTTGACGATCGTCGACGGCCTCGCGGCTTCCGGAGATCGAGGGTGATGCTGCGCTTGTTGCCGTTCACCGCGAGGAAGGACGGCGCCATCTTCCGCTCCGCCCACGTGCGGTCGGCGAGCTGATTGCGCGTGTCGTCGCCCTCGTGCGACTCGATCTTCACGACGTCGGCGCCCAGGAGCGCCAGCTGGTAGGTGCCGTAGGGCCCGGCGAGATAGCGGGTGAAGTCGAGGATGCGGACGCCGGCGAACGGCTTGCTCATGACGCCTCGCGCTTCGGCCTGCGCGATCGATTTCACCTCGTCGAACTCCTTCTTGCGCTCGGCGATCTTGTCCGGGGAGAGCTTCGTCAGGTCGAGATAGTCGCGCTTCCAGGAGGCGTCCTCGCTCCAGCGGAGCGGCGACTGCACCGTCGTGCGTGCGGCCGGCGCGCTCTCGAGGACTCGCAGCGCGAGCTCGAGCGTCTGCGCCTGGGACTCGCGGTCGAACGGCCGGCCGGCGGAGTTGCCCAGCGGGAAATCGCTGAACAGGAACCGCGGCACGCCGCAGTACTCGACGATGTCCTTGGCGCACCCCATGATCACGGTGGAGATCCCGTTCTCCTCCAGGTGCCGCGCCGCCAGACTCACGGTCTGGTGACACACGGGTCAGCTCGGGACGAGGACGGCGGCGTCGACTCCGTCCTCGCGGCAGCGCCGCAAGAGCTCCGGGGTGTCGGTCTCGATCGTCACCCGGTGGCTCCGGTTCGTCGGCGCTCCGTGAAGCCGCGGCGCCAGCGAGCCGAACCGTCCCGCGGCGGCCGCTGCCTTCATCTGCGCCAGCGGCAGGTACGTGTTGATGTCCTCCGCCGTCGTGTGCAGACGGTCGTAGCCCACGTGCGAGATCCGGAGATCGGGCACGGTGTCGGCCGAAATCGAGTAGACCTGATAGAACTTGGCCGCCGCGTTGTACGCCGCGCCCGGGCCCTGATCGCCCACGCCCGGCTGAAACGGCGCCGCGGTCGTGATCAACGCGACCCGCGCCCGGTCGAGCGGCATCCCGAGCGGTGTGAACGGAACCTCGACGAAGTGGGCCCAGCGATACGGGTTGAAGCCGAGGACCTGATAGTAGTCGCGCGTCCGCTGCATATAGGGAATCGGCGCGTCGTAGTCGGCCGCGAACGCGGCCTTCGCCCCGGACGCCGTGGTCGTCATCGCGAGCTCTCCTTCAGTGACGTCGCCGGCGCCACGGCAGTCATGCGCGGGGCGGAACGTTCTCATCGCGCCGTCCAGTCTAGCGAAGGTCGCCCGCCGCGTCCACGCCGGCGCGAATCTGGACGCGAAGGTCAGCGCGGGTGACGAGCGCGCTGCTCGGGTTGAAGCGCGGCGATGCTCTCGAAAGTTCGCTCGAAGATCTGAGGCACCTGCCAGCCCAGGAGGCCGGCGTAGGTGTCGATCTGCGAACGATGGTGCACCTCGTGCTCGAGCATCATCATCAGAAGGCGCCATCCCGGAAGCGTGCCGGGCGTGTCGATCATCTCGATCCGCCGCGAGAGCCATTCCGCCGGCGTATCGCGAAGCAGGGTGACGAATCGGTCGGCCGACGCCTCGAGCCACGGCCCCCACGTGCGCTGGCTCGCGCGATCGATGTCGGGCTCCGCCATGATCCAGCCTTCGCCGCGGTAGGCGCTGGCGAAGTAAAGACGAGTGGCCCCGATGTGGCCGACGAGCTGGCCGATGCCCCAGCCCGCCTCGCCGCTCGCCGCGGGCGGCTGCCACGTTGCGGCGGCCGCCGGAAGCGCGGCGATGTCGCGCTCGGTTCGGCGCCGGACGCTGTCGAAGAAGCGCAGATAGGATTCGATGTCGGTGATCATCTCAACGCTCCCGCTCGATGGCCGCGCGGAGGCCCGGTAACACCTCCGACGCTACTCGCCGGCATTCCTCCACGTGGGGAACGCCGACAGGATGAACTCGTCGATGCCCAGGCGCCAGTACGCGGCGAGCTCCTCCGTCACCTGCTTGGGGTCGCCGACGATCGCCGTCCCGAGATTGACGCGCACCTTCGAGATCCCGTTCCAGAGGCGCGGTGACCGCTCGCGGAGCTCGGCGCGGAGCTGCGCCTGCTGGCCCACCATCGGGGTCCCGGCGAAGGCGGTCTGCCGCTGCGCCACCACCCGCTCGTCGACCCGTGACATCAGCTCCTCGGCCGCTTCCCAGGCCTGAGCCTCGGTCGCGCGCACGACCAGGTGCGTGCGCAGCCCGAACACGGGGCGCCGGCCCCTGGCGCCGTACGCCGACCGCACACGGTCCAGCAGCTTGGCGATCTCGTCGAGCGGCTGGATCCACGCCAGGTACACTTCGGCGCCGGCCGCCGCGAATTCGAGCGCCCGCGGCGAGGCGCCGCCGACGTAGAACCTCGGTGCGCCCGCCACCGGTCCGGGCGACACGACCGCGCCCTTCAGCCGCACGGTGCTCCCCTCGAACACCACGGGCTCAGGCTTCGCCCAGAGTGCGCGCAAGGCGGCGATGAACTCTTCCGCCCTGCTCGTAACGCTTGTCGTGGTCGATCGTGACGCCGAGCCGCTCGAAGTCACCCTGGATCCCGCCGGGCACCACGTTGATGTCGAGCCGCCCGCCGCTGATCTGATCGAGCGCCGCCGCCATCTGGGCGAACAAGCCGGTCGAGATGAATCCCGGCCGTATCGCGACCAGGAACCGGATGCGGCGGGTGACCGCCGCCAGCGCGGTCACCGTCGTCCACGTCTCCGCCAGCGGCGCCGTCTCGCCGAAGAGCCCGTTCGCGAACCGCGTCGGGATCAGGAGCGAGTAGAATCCTTCGGCCTCGGCGGTCTCCACCACCTGGCGCAGGTAGTCGAACGTCGGCGGCCGCTCGGCGCGCCACGTTCCGATGTGCGCGCCGTCTCCGTCGATGGGAATGAACCAATCGAATCGCGGCTCGGGCCTCGACTCCACGTCTCGGACCCTACCAAACCTTCACGGTCTAGGCCAGCATCGTGCGGCCCGACGCGCGGAGTTGATGATATGTTCGCGCCGTGAGCCCTCGGAAGTCCCGCATGCCGCTCCTGTTCCGGGTCGTGAGCGCTCGCCCGCGCCTGTTCGTGGCGACCGGCGTAGGCCTCGTGGTGATCGTCGTGACGGCGTTCGTGACGGACTGGCGGTTCGTGACTCGTCTGCTCACCGGCTGGGACATCGCGGTCGCGCTGTACCTCGTGCTCGCGTTCCACGTGTGCGCCACCTCCGATATCCGCCGCATCCGCCGCAATGCCGCCCGACAGGACGACGGACAGCTGGCGATTCTGACGAGCACGGTGGCGGCGGCGCTGGCGAGCCTCGCGGCGATCTTCGCCGAGCTCGGCATGTCGGCGGCCGGCGCCGCGCGGCCGCGGAGCCAGCTCATCCTGGCGGCGTCGACGATTCTCCTGTCCTGGGCGTTCATCCACACGATGTTCGCGCTGCACTACGCGCATGAGTTCTACGACGAGACCGCCGGGCGAGGCATGATCTTTCCGGGCGACGATCCGCATCCCGACTACCTGGACTTCGTCTACTTCTCGTTCGTCATCGGCATGACGTCGCAGGTGTCCGACGTGGCGATCACCAGTAAGCTCATCCGTCGGACCGTGACGGCCCACGGCATCGTGTCGTTTCTGTTCAACGCGGCACTGCTCGCGCTCACCGTCAACATCGCCGCGAGCGCGATCTAGATCTTCGATCCGGCGCCGGCGGCCCGCACGAGCGTCTCGCGTCCCTTCAGCATGTCGTCCAGGGAGCCGAACGCCATCATGTAGTGGCCGCGGTATCCCCGCCCTCGATGCGGGCGAACATCTGCGTGAAGTCGATCGAGCCCTCGCCGGGGCGCAGGTGCTCCTCGTAGCGTCCGTGGCTGTCGGCCACCCGCACCTCGCCGCATCGGCCGAGATCCATCGCGTCGAGGAAACCGCCGACGCCTTCCGGGACGAGATGCGCGTGGTTCACCGTGAACGCCCACCCGAGGCTCGGCGACTGGATGCGGCCGAAGTATTCGCGGCACTCCTCGAGGTTGTGGGCGAGGTAGCGGATCTCGGCGTGCTCCGGCTCTCGATTGAGGTTCTCGAGCAGGAGACGCGCGCCGCCGCGCTCGGCGAGCGCGGCCGCGCGTTGCAGACGCTCGAGGCTCGCGGCGCGGCGCGCGGCGTAGTCGCCGGTGAAATGATAGCCGCCGTGGACGACGATCCAGCCGGCGCCGAGACGCCCCGCGAGCTCGATGTACGTCTCGAGGTATCGGTCGGCCGCCTCGGCCAGGAGCGGCGAGGTCTCGGCGACGTTGACGGCGGAGGACGAATGCAGCCCGAGTCGGATGCGGTGCCGCTCGCAGGTGGCGCGCATCGCCGCCGTGCGCTCGGCCGTCCACGTGGCGGGGGCGTTGGGATGGTCCGGCGCGCCCTCGAGACACATGTCGACGTAGTGGACGTCGTTGGCCGCGGCCCAGGCGAGGCCGTCCTCCAGACGCCGGCGGCCGCCCAGGTCGACACCGATGCGCTCGCGCAAGGTCGTCATGGCGTCCTCGAAACTAGCGTCCGCGGAACGCGGGCTTGCGCTTCTCGCGCCAGGCCTTGTGTCCTTCGGCCTTGTCCTCGGTCAGCTCGAGCGTCGCAAAACGATACAGATCCACGAGCGAGGCATCCGACAGGTTCGGGATGTCGAGCCCCGTCAGGAGCGATTCCTTCGTGAGACGCGCGGCGAGCGGCGGCAAGGACGCGATGTGGCCGGCGACTTCCATCGCCTGGTCCATCAGCTTGCCGTGCGGAACCACCCACTGCGCGAGCCCGATGCGCTGCGCCTCCTGCGCCGTCAGCGGAAAGCCCATGGCCAGGCGCATCGCGTTGCCCCGTCCCACCCAGCGCGCGAGCCGCGTGCTGCCGCCGTACGCGGGAAGGATGCCGAGCGTCACCTGCGGCAGCCGCCATTCCGCGCGCTCGGAGGCCACCAGCAGATCGCAGCAGAAGGTGACGATGCAGCCGATGCCCACGGCAAAGCCGTTGACGGCGCCGACGATCGGCTTGGGAAAGTTCCCCAGGACCTCGAAGGCGCGGCCGCGTCGCTTCGAGATGCTCTTGATGAAGTCGGCGGCCGACTCCATCGTGTGCGTGCGGGGATCCTTGAGATTGGCGCCGGCCGAGAAGGCGCCGCCCGCGTCGTCACCCGTGAGGATCGCGCAGCGGATCGCGTCGTCGTCCTCCATGGCGGCGAAGTGGCGCGCGAGGCCCTCGTTGAAGTCGGCGCCCCACGCGTTGCGCGCCTCTGGACGACTCAGGGTGACGATACCGATCGCGCCGCGCTGCTCGAAAGACACGGGCATGGAACCCTCCTGCCGAGAGATCGTCCCGAGCGCGCCCGCGAGCGTCGTGGACCGGCGCGGAATTCGCGTGGCCCGAGCCGCAGCCAGTGTCGATGGCGGCTCTTCGCTTGTCAACCGTCGGCGTGGAGCGTCGTGCCGCGAATATCGATCGTCCGCTTCGCCGCTCGCTAGATCAGTCGCGTCCTACCATGACGTCCGAGGCCTTGATCACCGCATAGGCATCGTCGCCGGTCGCGAGGCGAAGCTCCTCGACCGCCTCGTTCGTGATCGACGAGGTGATGATCGCGCCGCCCGGAAGCTGGATCCGCACGTGCGCGGTGGTCGCGCCCTTCTTCACCTCGATCACTTTCCCCTTGAGAACGTTGCGCGCGCTGAGCTTCATGGACGCCCCTCTGTCCCTATATATGGACCGATACATCCAGGATCGCATCGGGCAACGCCGGACGCCAGCGGTCGGAGGCTAGCGGTGGCGCAGCAGCGGCGGCAGCTGACGGAGATCGCGAATCTCGAAGTCGGGCGCCGGGACGTCCGCGCGACGGCGACGCCCGTCGCGGTTGACCCACGCGACGCTCAGTCCCGCCTCCTTCGCGCCCTTGACGTCATCCACCTCGCTGTCCCCGACGTGCAGCACTTCGTGGGGAGCGAGGCCCAGCTGCTGGAGCGCGCGCTCGAACACGAGCCGATGCGGCTTGTAGGCGCGCACCGTCTCGGAGATCAGGATGAACTCCACCGGCAAGGTGAAGTCCCACGCCGCGACGTGCTCCTGGTCGGCGTTCGAGACGATGGCAGAGCGGACGGGCGTCAGCGCGCTCAGCACCTCGCGCGTCTCCGGGTACAGCTCGATCTTCGTCGTCACCTGAAAGAAGAGCTCCACGTACTTCGCCGCGTCCGCGCCGACGGCGAACTGTCGGAGCACGCGCGTCAGGTTGTGCGTCTCGATCTCGCGGAGCGTGCGGAACGGCACGATCTGGGTCGCCTCGAAGTAGAGCTCCGACCACGCGCGCCAGACGTCGTCGACCGGCGCGGACAATCCGTGGTCGGCCACGATCTGCTTCGGGATCAGCGCCAGATCGTCGTTCCGGAGCAAGCGTGCCGTAGGCGTCGAAGATGACCGCCTTGAATCGATGCGCGCGATTCATCAGCCGGCGAGAGCGATCCCGATCAGCCGGCCGACGCCGAACGTCAAGCCGGCCGCCGCCAATCCGAGCAAGAGCTGACGGCCCCCGCCCGCCACGCGGAGGCCCCCGTGAACACCGTGATGGCGGCGCCCAGCCCGAAGAGGGCCAGCGCGCTCACGACGGCGCTCGACGCGACCGCGAGCGTCCCGCGCAAGACGAGGAACGGCAGGATCGGCACGATGGCGCCGAGCGCAAACAGCGCGAAGGAGGCCACCGCCGCTTCCCACGCCGAGCCGCCGAGATCCTTCGGGTCGATGCCGAGCTCCTCGCGGGCGAGCGCATCGAGGGCGGTCGTGCGATCGGCCAGGAGGCGACGGGCCATCGTCTCGGCCTCGCTCGGACTCAACCCTTTGGCCTCGTAGATCAGCCTCAGCTCCTCGCCTTCGCCCTCGGGATCCTCGCGCAGCTCGCTCGCCTCGATGCGAATCTCGCGCTGCGCGAGCTCGCGCGAGCTCGTCACCGACACCCACTCGCCGAGCGCCATCGAACCCGCGCCCGCCAGCAGCCCCGCCAGGCCGGTGACGAGAATGCCGTGGCTGTCGATCGCGGCGCCGGCCACGCCCATCACCAGGCTCAGATTCGAGCAGAGCCCGTCGTTGGCGCCGAGGACGGCCGCGCGCAGCGCGTTGCCGCCGACCGATCGATGCCGGCCTTCGAGACGGCCGAGGAAGCTGCCCTGCAGGCCGCGCGGCTGCGTCGCCACGAGCTGGCTCAGGACTCGCGCGATGCCAGCGCTCGTGGCCCGGCATCGCGGTGCCGGCGGTCTCCGGCTGCTTGACGTAGCCGTTCTGGTCGACGGCTTCCTTCGCCGCGATGGTGGCCAGCACCAGGTCGGGGCCGAGACGCCGCGCGACGGCCGCCAGCACTCGACTGCGCCACGAGGCGCGCCGCGGCGGCACCGTCGCCCCGGCGCGTCGCAGGCGGTCTTCCCAGAAGCCGATGTGGCCTTCTTCCATCGCGGCCAGGTTCGCGTACACCTTGGCCAGGCGGGGATCGGATTCGCTGGCCGCCATCGCGCGATACTCCGACGCGCTGTCGACTTCGTCCTGCCAGTTCTCGAGGTACCGGCGAGCGTCAGACGGATCGCTCATGGGCGCACCGACCATACAACGCTTTCGTGCTTCGAGCCAACCTGCGATAATGGGCCCGCCCACGGCGCCGCGCACCGCGCCGTGGATCAAGGAGGTTCATCCCCATGCGCCTTCTCACGCTCACGTACCTGGCCGCCGCGGCGCTTCTCGGCGCCGTGGCCCCGGCCTCGGCGCAGACGTTCGTCTTCGGGCGCAGGGCGAGCCGGTCCAGCTCGATCCGGCGATCATCACCGACGGGATCTCCTCGCGTCTCACCCGCCAGATCTTCGACGGGCTCGTGAAGTACCGGGGCGCCACCACCGAGGTGGAGCCGGCGCTGGCCGAAAAATGGGAGGTCTCACGCGACGGCAAGGTGTGGACGTTCCAGCTTCGCCAAATCGGTGAAGTTCCACGACGGGACGCCGTTCGACGCCGCCGCGGTCGTGTGGAACTTCGAGCGCTGGTGGAAGGCCGCTCATCCCCAGCACGACAACCAGGTGAAAGCGGGCCAGACCTTCGAGTACTGGGAGGGGCAGTTCGCCGGCTTCGACGACAAGTCGGTCGTCAGCGCCGTCGAGGCCGTCGGCCCGCACACCGTGCGCATCACGCTCAAGGAGCCGCAGGCGCCCTTCCTCGCGAATCTGGCGATGTTCGTGTTCGACATCGCGAGCCCCAAGGCCGTGGAGCGCTGGGGCACCGAGTTCGGCAAGCATCCGGCGGGCACCGGAGCCTACAAGTTCGTCGAGTGGAAGCCGAACCAGGAAGTCGTCCTCGAGGCGAACCCCGACTACTGGGGTCAGGCGCCCAAGATCAAGCGGCTCGTCGTGCGCAACATCAAGGACAATTCGCAGCGCCTGGGCGCGCTCAAGGCCGGTGAGATCCACGGCATGGAGGGACTCAATCCCGACGACGTCGGCGTGGTCAAGAGCGACCCGAATCTCCAGCTGCTGCTGCGCCCGACGAACACGACGGGCTACATCGCCTTCAACTACAAGGTGAAGGAGTTCCAGGACAAGCGCGTGCGCCAGGCCTTCGCTCACGCCATCAACAAGCGCGGGATCGTCGACGCCCTCTACGGCGGCACCGGGCTCGTGGCCAGCCAGTTCCAGCCGCCGGCGCTCTGGGGCTACAACCGCGAGCTGAAGGATTACGAGTACAGCCCGAGCCGGGCGCAGGCGCTGCTCCGTGAGGCCGGGCAATCGCAAGGCCTGTCGGACATCACGTGGGAGGACGGCAAGAAGGAGCCGCTGGTCTTCTGGTACATGTCGCGCTCGCGGCCGTACTTCCCGAGTCCGAAGGAGATCGCCGAGGCGATGGCGGCCGATCTCGCCAAGGTCGGGATCAAGACGCAGCTGCAGACGATCGAGTGGGCGGTCTATCTCGACAAGCGGAAGAACGGGCAGATGCCGCTCTACATGCTCGGCTGGACCGGCGACAACGGCGATCCCGATAACTTCCTCTGCTACTTCTTCTGCCAGCCCGGTGTCGCGCGCGAGGGCTTCTACGCCAACAAGCCGCTGGCCGACGTGCTCCTGCGCGCCCAGAAGCTCACGCAGCAGTCGGAGCGCGCGAAGCTCTACCGGCAGGCCGAGCAGCTGCTGCGCGACGACGCGGGCGGCTCTTCATCGCCAACAACCAGCCGCCCCTCGCGTTCGCGAAGCGCGTGAAGGGCTACGTGCCGCACCCGACGGGCTCGGAGTACTTCAACACCGTCGAGCTGCAGTAGCGCGGAGTCGGCGCGGTGAGGCGGTATGCCATCCGGCGAAGCCTCACCATCGTTCCGGTCCTGCTCGGCGTCTCCGTCCTCGTCTTCAGCTTCATCCACCTGATTCCCGGCGACCCGGCGCTCACCATGCTCGGCGAGCGGGCGACCCCGAGAAGGTCGCGGAGGTGCGCGCGCGCCTGGGGCTCGATCGTCCGATCTGGCAGCAATACGTCCTCTATATCGGCAAGGCACTCCAGGGGGACCTCGGCGTGTCGATCGTTCGCGGCGATCCGGTCGCGAGCGACCTGCTGCGGCGCTTTCCCGCGACGGTCGAGCTGGCGGTGGCGGCGATCGTGGTGGCGATCGCGTTCGGCATCCCGATCGGCGTCGCCTCCGCCGTCTGGCGCAACTCGCTGCTCGACAGCCTCGCGCGTCTGGGCGCGCTCACCGGCGTGTCGATGCCGATCTTCTGGCTCGGCCTCGTCCTGGCGTGGTTCTTCGGCGTACAGCTGCGCATCCTGCCGACCGGCTTCCGTCTCGCCAGCGGAACGTCGATTCGTTCCGTGGACGAACTTCGTCATTCTCGACTCGCTGCTGCAAGGGGATTGGGCCTCCTCGCCGACGCGCTTCGCCATCTGATCCTCCCGGCGCTGGCGCTCGCGACGATCCCGCTGGCCGTCATCGCCAGGATGACCCGCGCCAGCATGCTCGAGGTACTCTCGCGGGAGTACATCCGCACGGCCGAGGCGAAAGGGCTGTCACGCCGCGCGGTGATCTTGAGACATGGCGCTGCGCAACGCGCTCTTGCCCGTGCTCACGGTCATCGGGCTCCAGGTCGGCCGCCTGCTCGCGGGCGCGATCCTCACCGAGACGATCTTCTCCTGGCCCGGCATCGGCCTCTGGGTCTACGAGTCGATCGAGTCCCGCGACTACGCGATCGTGCAGGGCGTGAGCCTCTTCATCGCCGTGATCGTCGTCGGCGTGAATCTGGTCACCGACGTCCTCTACGCCGCGGTCGACCCTCGCATCAAGTACGAGTGATGACGACGTACGAAGTCGCGGTGGATCGCGCAGCGGTGGCGGTCGCGGAGCCCGGTCGAAGCCCGGCCGCGGCGGCGTGGCGACGGCTCGTGGCGAGCCCGGCGGCGCGCGCCGGACTGATCATGGTCGTGGCCTTCGTGCTGGTGGCGCTGCTGACGCCCTCGTGCACGTCTACGACGCGCGGACGGACGCCAACCTCACGCGTGAGGCTGAAGCCGCCGACGGCGGCGCATCCGTTCGGCACCGACAGCCTCGGCCGAGACATCCTCGTCCGCGTGCTGCACGCGACACGCGTGTCGCTCGGGCTGGCGATGAGCGCCGTCGCGCTGGCCACCGTGCTCGGCTCCGCGCTCGGGTTCCTCGCCGGCTATCTCCGGGGCCGCGCCGACCTGGTCGTGATGTTCTGCATGGACATCGTGCTCGCCTTCCCGGCGACCTTGCTGGCCATCGCGATCGTGGCCATGATCGGTCCCGGTCTTCGCAATTCGCTGTTCGCGATCAGCCTGGTCTCGATCCCCGCCTACGCGCGGCTGAGCCGCGCCTCGGTGCTGGCGCTGCGCGAGCAAGAGTTCGTGCTGGCGGCCCAGGGCCTCGGCTGCAGCGGCTGGCGCGTTCTCGCGAGCCACATCGTGCCCAACAGCTTGCCGCCCTTGATCGTGCAGACGACGCTCTCGATCGCCTTCGCGATCCTCGAGGCCGCGGCGCTCGGCTTTCTCGGGCTCGGCGCGCAGCCGCCGACCCCGGAGTGGGGCGCGATGCTCGCCGACTCGTACAAGTACTTCACCAGCGGCGCCTGGTGGGTCTTCTGCTTTCCGGGCGCGGCCATCATGCTCTCGGTGCTCGGCTTCAATCTGCTCGGTGACGGGCTGCGCGATGCGCTCGATCCGCGTCTGGGACCGAGCTGAGCCGCCGCGATCGGCCGGCCGAACGCGCGTTCGGTGGCGGCCGACCGGATCGAGGTCGTAAGCTACACATAGTGGTGTCGATGCGCACGCGGCTGGCCCGTCTGCTACTCGTGCTGTCCGTCGCCGGAATGACGCTCGGCGGGACCGCGTGGCCCTGTGCGAGTGCCGACGACGCGCAACCGGGCGCCAAGCCCGCGGCGCCGCCGAATCAGCCCCCGCCGGCGGCCCGCACGCCGGAGCAGGTCCTGGCGTCCTTGAATCGGGCGATGACGTGGTACCGCCAGGCGCGCATCGTGATGCGTTCTGTCGAGGGCAGCGGCGTGTTCGGCCCGGCCGACGAGCAGACCGCTCTCCGGCTGGTCGGCCGCGCGTTCGACGTCGCGCGCGCCGAGGCCGCGCTGCTCAGCCGCGACAGCGTGCTGGCCTCGGCGGCCAGCGGGCGACGCGCCGAGGAGCTGAAGAAGCTCGAGGCGACGATCCGCCAGGACGAGCAGGACGTCGAGAAGCTGCGCGCGCGCGCTCCGTGCCGAGCCCCAGCGGCGATCGGCTCTCCAGGTCGAGCTCGCCGCCGCGCAGAACAAGCTCGAGCTCGACCGCGCGCGCGTCGAGTTCTTCGCTCAGCTTCGCGAGCTCAGCTCCTCAGGCTCGGGCGCCGACGACGATCTCGCACATCAGATCGACGGGATGAAGGAGGCCGTGCCGGAGCTCGGGTCCGCGACGGCGCCCCAATCCGGCGCCGCGGCGTCCTCGGGATCCGGATCGGGCACCTGGGGGATGGTCCAGCGACTGCTCGCGCTGCAGCGCAGCCGGAGCCGTCTGGAGGATCTCGAGACGGCGACCAACAATCTGGTCCGCAGTCTCGACGAAGAGGCCAAGGCGGCGCGCGCGGGCCTGCGACCGATCCTCACCCGCCTGGACGCACTGGCCAAGAACCCCACGGATTCCGGGACCTCACTGAACGACAGCCAGCGCGAGTTTCGCAACTTGCTCGAGCGGCGCAAGCTGATGGCGGCGGTCTTGCTGCCTCTGCGCGACGAGGCCGCGCTCGCCCGGCGCTACGCCAGCGACCTCAAAGGCTGGAACGAGGTCGTCGATCGACAGTCGTGGCAGGTCCTGCAGGGGCTGGCGCTCGACCTCCTCGGAGTCCTGGTCGCGCTCGTCGTGATCTTCGTCGGCGGCGTGCTGTGGCGGGTCGCCGTCGCGCGGTACGTGACCGATGCCGCGCGCCGGCGCTTGTTCCTGACCGCTCGGAGTATCGTCCTGACCGTGGCGGTCGCCCTCGTGTTGATCTTTCACTTCACCAGCGAGATGGCCGCCCTCGTGACCGCGCTCGGCTTCGCGGCGGCCGGCATCGCCTTCGCGCTCCAGAATGTGATCCTCGCGGTCGCCGGCTACTTCACGATGGTCGCGCCGAACGGGATCCGCATCGGCGATCGGGTGAGCCTCCAGGGGCCGTTCGGGTACGTGCACGGCGAGGTGGCGGAGATCGGCCTCGTGCGGGTCAAGCTCCACGAGCTGGCCGGTGAGCCGCTGAAGCCGACGGGTCGGGTCGTCGTCTTTCCGAACTCCGTCGTGTTCACCGGGACCTTCTTCAAGGATCCGCCAGGAGCGCCGGCAGGCTAGAGCGGTCTTACTTGGTCAGCTGCTCCGCGGATCGACGCAGGTCCAGCATCGGGGACGCCGGAAGGTCGTCGAGCGTTTCCAGCCGGGTCAGTCGCCCCATGTGCGTGATGATCTTGGCGATCTGCTTCGACGCCTCGACGATCGGGGCGAGCCTTCCCCGCTGGTCCGTGGTGAGATCGCGACGCAGGAGCTCGAGGCGGCCGACGATCACCGCGAGCGGGTTGTTGATCTCGTGGGCCGCCGCGTTCGCGAGCTGGGCGACGGCGCGCAGCGTCTCGGCGCGCCGCTCGGCCTCGTCGGCACGGCGCTGGCTGGTAATGTCCTCGACCGTCCCCTCCCAGTATTCGTGCTCGCCGTCCCGCACGAGGCGCGCGTTCAGCCGGACCCACACGGTCCCGCCGTCATGCGTGCGCAGCTCGCAGTGAAAATCTCGAGTGACGCCCGCGGCATCCCGCAGCTGGTGCCACCGCTCGCGGTCGTCGGGATCGACGTACAGGGCCGTGGCGTCGATGCCGAGCAGGGCCTCCCGATCCTTGAACTTCAGCAGCTCGAGCATCGCCGGGTTGGCGTCGAGAATCTGACCGCTCGGCGTCGTGCGGAAGAGGCCGACCGGGACGTGCTCGACGAGGCCGTGGTAGCGCGCCTCGGCGGCGAGCGCCTCGGCGCGCTGACGCTCGCCTCGGCGCGAAGCCGCGCGGAGCGCAGCAGCAGCGCGAGCTGCTGGCTGACCGCCTCCAGCATCGCCACCCGCGCCAGATCGAAGCGCTCCGCCCGCTCCCACCACACCAGATAGAGCGCGCCCGCCACGTCGCCGCTCGAGGTGAATGGGCACGATCACGCCCGAGCGATGGGGAACTGGTGGAACAGCTCGTAGGCGAAGCGCGGGTCGTTCTGGACGTCGTCACTCGACGTGATGGTGGCCCCGGCGAACACGCTCTCGCGGAAGCCCTGCTCGTCGATCGGCAAGAGCGCCGAGGTCAGGATCGACAGCGCGTGGTGGGGACCCGATATGCGGCGACCGGCACGAGGAGACGGCGCTCCGGATCGACGCGGTACGCCGCGCCGGTCTCGGCTCCGACGAAGCGCACGACCTCGCGCACGACGAGGCGCAGCGCCTCGGTGAGGTCCGCCTCGGTCGTGAGGATGTGCGCGATCGCGATGAGGAGCTCTGCACCACCCATTCAATCTTTACGATACGGCAGCCTGATCTCCGGAACGACACAGATTTCGCGGCCTCTTTGGCCACATCAGTGGCAAGAATCGTCGCGCTCGCTCGACGAAACGTGCCGGAAACGCACGTAAGTGTCGGTCGCCCCGCGCGCTCGGTATCTGGCACACCACGTGCTCATCCATATCCCAGGCAGGCATCCTCGTCTGGCTATTTTGGCGGACCGTGCTGCAGTAGCGGCGTATGCTCGTGGCCGCGGAGGTGACTTTTGCCTCGACCGGCCCGTCTGAGCGTCCTCGTCGCGGTCTTCCTCACGCTCGCGCTCTGCATTCCATGCCCGGTCGGCCGAGATCACCTGTCCGCCGTCGGTCGTCGTCCCCACGCAGGCTGAGCTCGCGGAAGCGGGTCGGAATGCGCGGGATCACGGCGCGCTCTGGCGATTCGAGAAGGACGGGCGCGCCGGCTACCTCTACGGCACCATCCACATCGCGAATCTCGAGTGGGCGATGCCGGGCCCGACGATCGGGCGCGCCCTCCGCGACGCCGAGACGATCGCGATCGAGGCCGACCCCGGCGATCCGGCCACGGGCGCGGGCATGGCCGCCCCCCAGAAGCCCCACGAGGCTCCATCGCTTCCCCCAGGCTGCTCGACCGTCTCCGCGCGCAGGCCGCCCGCGCCTGCGAGCCCTGGGAAAGCCTCGAGGCGATGCCGCCCCTGATGATGGTCACGCGGCTGACCTTGCTCGACGCCCGCTGGGACGGGCTCCACACGGACTACTCGATCGAGGCGGTGCTGGCGAGCTTCGCGCGAAAGACGGGCAAGAACCTCGCGACGCTCGAGACGGTCGCGATCCAGCGCGCCGCGCTCGTCGCGGGCTCGCCGGCCGAGCAGGCGGTCGGAGGTCGACCAGCGGCTCATGGCCGTGGAGAACGGCTCCGCCCGTAAGGCCATGGCCGTCATCGCGAACGCCTGGGCCCGCGGTGACCTCGACGCGCTGGCGCGCCTCTACGAGCCCGCTGACGGCGCGGGCCGCGCTGGAACGCATGGCGGGCGCGCGCAACCCGGCCATCGCCGCGCGCATCGACGAGCTGCATCGCGACGGCCGGCGCCTCTTCGCGGCGGCGGGCGTGCTGCACATGGTCGGCGACGCGCCGCTGCAGAAGCTTCTGGCTGAACGCGGCTTCACGATCGAGCGCGTGCCGCTCGGCGGCCGCTGACATTCGCGCCCGTCGCGGTGGTCGTGCTGACCGCGACCGCCCTCGCGTCGCAAAATGTCAGAGTTGGAGCGCGCCACCATGACCAATGCGCCGCGCGCTGCGTCGCTTGCCGGCACCCATCCCCGGCGAGTCATCGATCTCATCCTCGAGCGCGCTTCACCGGCGGGACGGAATAAACCCGACCCATCGCGCAAGCTCGGGCTCGTCATCGAAGGCGGCGGCATGCGGGGCGTCATCTCCGCCGGAAGTCTCCTGGCGCTCGATCTCCTCGGCTTCCGGGAGATCTTCGACGAGATCTACGCGGCGTCCGCCGGCGGCGTGAACGCGGCGTATTTTCTCTCCGGGCAAGGCAAGCTCGGCATGACCGTCTACTTCGACGACATCGCCAACCGTCGCTTCATCAACCCGTGGCGCGTCTTCAAGATCGTCGACGTCGATTACGCCTACGATCGCATCATCTCGCCCACAAGCCGCTGGACGACGCGGCGATCCGCGCCTCGCGCGTCCGATTCTTGCTCTCGGTCACCGACGCGCGGTCCGGCCTGAACGAGCTGCTCGATGTGCGGGCAAGATCGGAGCCGGTCCCGCTGCTGCTCAAGGCCTCGAGCGCGCTTCCGGTGCTGTACAACCGGCGGATCGTCCTGGACGGGCGGGAGTTCGTCGATGGCGGCGTGTCCGACTCGCTGCCGGTCGCGCGAGCGATCGAAAACGGCTGCACCGGACATCCTGGTGCTGGCGAGCAGCCGGTGCGATTCGCCGGACGGCGAGGCCGCGCCTCTGGGAGCGGAGCCTCTTCTATATGATGATGGGCCGCCGCTATCCCGCGCTCATGCGCGCCTTCGCCTCGATGCACGAGGCGCTCAACCGCGGCCGACGCCTGGCCACCGGCCAAGACGCCGTCGACGGCGTGAACGTCGCGCTCATCGCCCCGTGCGAGGGCGACTCGACGGTCGGCAGCACCGCGATCGAGCGCGCGCGTCTGGTTCGGGGCGCCCACCTGATGGCGACGCGAACCTTCGAGCTCTTCGCGGGCGAGCGGGCCATTCTGGAATCGCTGTTCGAGACCTATCGAGCGCGGCCCCAGCGCTGAGCCCGCGTACCCCGAGGAACGAGGCGCGCGGGCCGATCAGGCCCGACGAATCTTGATCGGCACCGCGGGCTGGAGCGTGTTGTGGACGATGCACGCTCGCTCGGCGATGGTGACGAGCTTGTCGAGCGCTCCCGATCACTGGCGCGCCCTGGACCTCCATCTCGATCGACGCGAAGCGCGGTGGGCCGGCCGCGAGTGAGCCGCGGACCACGACGGCGAGGCCTTCGACCTTGACCGCGCGCGCCACCGCGGCGGCGATGAGATTGCTCATGAAGCATCCGCCGAGCGCGGCAAGGAGCAGCTCGCCCCCCATCGGCCCCTGATCCTGTCCCCCCTTGTCGGTCGGCCGGTCGACCAGAACTCTGTGCTCGCGGATCGCACTCTCAGAGGTCGACGTCTCCTTCACGCGCGTGACCGTCACCGTCAAATCCGCCATGGCGGTTCTCCCTCGCGCCCGGGCTGCGGGGCTCTCGTGAGTGATACCCTACCCTACGAGTCCTATGCCCGGGAAACCCACCACCGAGCTCTTGTTCTCGTACGGCACCTTGCAGATCGAAGCGGTACAGCTCTCCACCTTCGGCCGGAAGCTGGTGGGCACGGCGGACGAGCTGCCCGGATTCGCGCAATCGATGATGAAGATCGACGACGCGGAGGTCGTCGCGACGAGCGGAAAGACGCATCACCCGATCGTCGCGTTCACCGGACGCGATACCGACACCGTCCCCGGCACCGTCTTCCAGATCACCGCGGACGAGCTCGAGAACGCGGACAAGTACGAGGTCGCGGCGTACAAGCGCATCGGCGCGATCCTCAGGTCGGGTGCTCGCGCGTGGGTCTATGTGGACGCGCGCTACGCGCCTCCCGGCTGAACCTCGGCCCGGTTTGCGGCCTTCACGCCTTCAGGTATCGTGAGCGCCTCCACCCTGCACCACCCACTCCAAGCTCTAGGAGAGTTCCGATGCCTGATCTCTACGGCTTCAGCATGAAAGCGATCGACGGCGTGGACCAACGCCTCGGCGACTATCGAGGCAAGGTTCTGCTCATCGTCAACGTGGCCTCGGAGTGCGGGCTCACCCCGCAGTACGAAGCGCTGCAGAAGCTCCACGCCGAGTACGCGCCGCGTGGTTTCGCGGTCCTCGGCTTCCCTGCAATCAGTTCGGCGGCCAGGAGCCGGGCAGCAACGCCGACGTCAAGAAGTTCTGCACCACGAATTACGGCGTCACGTTTCCGCTGTTCTCGAAGATCGAGGTCAACGGGCAGGGCCGCGCTCCGCTCTATTCCTGGCTCACCGGCCAGTCGACCAAGCCGGACGGCCCGGGCGACATCAAATGGAACTTCGCCAAGTTCGTGATCGATCGCACCGGCGCGGTCGTCGCTCGCTTCGATCCCTCGACCACTCCCGCAGCTCCTGAAGTGCGCGCAGTCATCCAGAAGGCGCTCGACTCATGACCATGAAAATCGTCGCGCTTCGTTGCCGGCCTCCTCGTCGCCACCACCACCGTCGCGACGGCCCAGACTCCGGTCCGGGTTCGCGGCGCGATCACCGAGCTGAGCGGGCAGACCCTGAAGGTGAAGTCGCGCGAAGGCGCGGTCGGGCTCAAGCTCGCCGACGGCTACACCGTCACCGGTGTCGTCAAGGCGCGCTGACCGACATCAAGCTTCCGGCGCGGTTCGTCGGCGCCGCGGCCCTCAAAGCAGTGCCGACGGCACCTTTCGCGCTCAGGAGGTGCTGATCTTCCCGGAGTCGGCTCGCGGAACCGGTGAAGGCCATCGCCCGTGGGATCTGACGCCGGACAGCACGATGACCAACGCCACCGTCGACGCGATCGTCGAAAAGGTCGATGGCCCGGTCTTGACGTTGAAGTATCCCAATGGTCAGGCGAGCATCGTGGTGCCGCGCGACGTCCCGATCGTCACGTTCAGCTCCGGCGATCCGGGGTTGCTCCGGCCCGGGGCCGCCGTCTTCATCCCGGCAACGAAGAACGCCGACGGCACGTTCACGACCAACCGATCCTGGTCGGCAAGGACGGCGTCGTCCCGCCGATGTGACGGATCGCAGGAAGCGGAGGACGCGATGAACGCAGAGCTCGATCGGGTGCTGGAGCCGTTCCGGCCCGGCTTCGACGCCGACGGCTTCGACGTCTCGGTTCAGGAGTTCGTCGACGGCGTCGTGGCGGTTCGAATCGTGCACAAGCCGAACGCGTGCGAAGAATGCCTCATTCCCGACGACATGCTCGGGCCGATGCTCACGACGGCCTTTCGCCGGGCCGCGCCCGCGGTGACCGGCGTGCGGATCGAGCACGTCCACAGCGCCTAGCGCGTATCAGTCGGTTGCCGTACTGCGTCGCCAGATACTCCACGATCGTCTTCGCGTCCTGGTCGCTGACCGGCGCGCCGAAGACCTTGATCATCTTGGTCACGACGCCGTCCCATTGCTTCGCGTTGCCGTGCGGCTGCACTGACGATGTAGTCGGTCGAGTGGCAGGACACGCACTGCTGGCGCGTGACCTCGACGCCGGCGCCGGGCTTGAGCGTGGCGTAGGCATGATCGGCCGGCATCGGGATCGTCTTGTCGGCGGCAACGGCCGCCGCGGCGAGCGCCAGAACCAGGAGACCGGGCCCGAGGAGACGTCGCATGGCGGTCGCCTATCCGACCTGCAGATCGACGTGCTCGATCACGTTGCGCGAGGTAGCCCGCGGGATTCCAGAGGGGCTCGCGGCCCTGTGACTCGCCGATCCGGTTGAACGCGCGCACCATCACGCGCGCCGGTCCGGCCTGGCTCGGCGTCCACGTCGCGGACCACTCGCGAAACGAGTAGCGTCCGAGGTCGCCGCCGAGGTCGGTCCGCCGCCACGTGGCGCCGCCGTCGACCGACATCTGCACCTCCTGGATGCCGTAGCCGCTGTCGAAGGCGATGCCCTTGAGCGTGACCGGCCGGCCGACCGGTACGCGCGTGCCGGGCCCCGGCGAGGCGATGAACGAGCGGACCGTCATGCGGTTGATCGGAACCGTGCGCGCCGGCGCGGTGCCCGGCGGCACGCAGCCGCAGGCGTTGTCGGGAATGCGGTAGCCCGGCTTCATCCAGAACTTCTCGAACGGTTGATCGACGATCTCGATCTCCGACAGGTTCTTGACCCAGTACGTCGCGTACCAGCCGGGCACGACGAGGCGCGGCGGAAAGCCGTTCAGCATCGGCAGCGGCGCGCCGTTCATCTGATAGGCGACGAGGATGTCCGGGTCGTCCATGATCCGCGCGATGTCGAGGCTCTTGACGAAGTCGGGCACGGACGGAAACGCGGGCTTGTCGAGGCCGTCGAACGTCGCCTGCACGGCGCCCTGGCGCACGCCGGCCGCCGCGAGGACGTCCTTGAGGCGCGCGCCGACCCACTCGGCATTGCCCATCGCGCCGTCGCCCCACTGGCCGCCGAGCACGCGGGGCGCGAATCTCCCGCGGCTGTTGCCCGAGCACTGGTTGACCGCGGTCACCGCGCGCGCGGGAACTTCGTCTTCAGATCGTCCAGCGACAGCTCGAGCGGCCGATCGACACGCCCGGTCACGCGGAGCCGCCAGGTGGCGAGGTCGACCTCGAGCGGGATCGGGAACACGTGGTAGCGAACGAAGAACGCCTCGTTCGGCGTGATCGCGCGGTCGAAGTACTTCATCGGTGTCTCGAGCTGCGGCGGCCGGGACGTCAGCAAGATCAGATCGGTCTTCTCGGATATCGCACCAGCGGGCGTCCCGCGAGGACGGGATCGTCCTGGGCGAGCGCGGAAGCGCGAGGCCCGACGAGGCCGCCGGCGGCCAGCAGCCGCCGAATCGCGCGATGCGTTTTGCCGCGTCACGACGTGAGGATCGCTCATGGCCTCTCCTCCTGCCCCGCGCGGTCACGCCGCCGTCAGTGCTCCACGTAGAAGAGCAAGATCAGTCCCATCGCGCCGATGAGCCCCGGCCAGCCCCAGCGGATCAGCGCTTCACCGCCGGCGGTGCGCCGGGCCGCGAAGATCAACGTGCCCGCCGCGATCGACGTCAGCCCCATCGCCGCGTGCTGCAGGTAGACCGCGTCCACGTGAAAGCGGCCATCGTGGAAGTGCACGAAGAGCGAGACGCCCGCCGAGCACCGCCAGGGTCGGCACCACGGCGTACCAGTACGATCGCGCCAGCACGCCGGCGCTGCGCAGGACCCCCGATGACGCCGAAGCTCAGCGGCACGAGCGCCAGGAGCTTGTGCTGCAAGACGAGCGGATCCGTGAAGATCTCCATGAAGGTTCCCGGCCCCCACGGCCACGACTCCGGATCGGACGTGGGAATCAGATAGAGCCCGAACAGGATGAAGACGACTGAGGACAGCGCCGACCACGGAAATCGCCGGGGACGCCACGCTTCCCACGCGGTGAGCACGGCCACGAGGATCAGCACTCCGCCGGCCACGCGATGCGTGACCTGGGAATACGCGAGCTCCGGCTCGCTGCGCGGATGGCGATGGCCGGACGGGGCCGGCGCCCCGCCGTAGGGCGCGAGCGCCGCAGTTCTCCCCGAGAACGGGCCATCGGGGCTCGGGATCCAGGCCCACACGTGGACGACGGCGAAGGCCGGATGCCACAGCACGAACGGCTCGCTGCTCTCCGGGTGCTTCGTCGGGCAATCGGCGGCGCGCGGCGCCGGCACCTCCTCGATAGTCTCGATAGTGGCAGGAGGCTTCGTGTCGATGCCACTCGGAGCCGGGAGCGGATTCGGACGCGGCAGCGCCGTCAGCGCGTATTCGACCCCGGCCAGCTTCCAGACCCCGTCGCGCTCGACGTAGAGCAGCATCGGCGGCCGAGCGAGATCGAGCGTGCTGCCGACCATGCCCGCGGCCGTGAGCATCGGCGCATTGATGTTCGATGAAGTGATAGCCGTGGCGGGCTTCCATCCCGCTGACCTGCACGAAGCCGTCGGCCCGTGCCCGCGCGATGTCTTGATACTGCTCGGTGGCGCGACGAACCTCGGCCACGACCTCGTCCGGCGAGCGCGGGATGATCGGCCCAGGCCGGTACGGCTGTCAACGCCAGGACGGCGATGGCAAAGAGTCCATAGAGACGCATGGCTACGAAGCATACACGAGGCGCGCGTCAACGAACGCGCCCGTTCCTTCGTCTATCGAAGTTGGTGTACGCGAAGCTGCGATAGCTGAAGGGAGAACAAGGTTGGAGTTCGAAAGCGTGGCTCCCATCCCTCGAGCCCGGCGCGGTGGTGAGCGAGGTGTCATCCGACGGGCACGTCCGCCTCGAAGCCGGCCGATCCCCGCGTGGCCGGCGCCCCTCGCTGCGCTGGACCCGCTGGCTGGTCGTCGCGACCGTCCTCCTCCCTCGCGGGCGGCGCCGCGTACTACTGGATGGGCAGCGTCAAGCTCCGCTCCGGTACGTCACCGCGCCGGTGACCCGCGGCGCCGTCGCGGTAGCGCCTGACGGCGACCGGCACCGTGAATCCGGTGACCGTGGTCGAGGTCGGAACCTACGTGTCCGGCCCCATCGTGCGCTGGTACTGCGACTACAACACGCAGCGTGACCGGTCGGTCAGCTGTGCGCCCAGATCGATCCCCCGCCCGTTCCAGATGGTCGCCGATCAGGCGGCCGCGAACCTGGCGGTCGCCAGGGCGCAGCTCATCGAAGGACCAGGCGAGCCTCGCGTACGCCAGGACCACGCTACGAGCGCGACAGCGGGCCTCCTGCAGCGGGGCATCGTGTCGCAGGCCACCGCTCGACAGCGAGAAGAGCACGTACGAGCAGGCCGCGGCGCAGATCACGTACGACCAGTCGTCGATCCAGGAGCGCCAGGCCGAGCTCAGCGCGGCCCAGGTCAACTCTCGGCTTCGCCAGGATCATCTCGCCCGTGAACGGCATCGTCGTCTCGCGCAACATCGAGGTCGGCCAGACCGTCGCGGCCAGCTTCCAGACGCCGATCCTGTTCCTCATCGCGACCGACCTGACGAAGATGCAGGTCGACACCAACGTGAGCGAGTCGGACATCGGCGGCGTCAAGGTCGGCGACCGCGCGACGTTCACCGTGCAGGCGTTCCCGGACCGCCAGTTCGAGGGCGCGGTGCGCCAGGTGCGGCAGGCGCCCGATCACGGTGCAGAACGTGGTCACGTACGACGTGGTCGTGGCGGTGAGCAATCGCAGACAGCGCGCCTCAAGCCGGGCATGACGGCGACGACGCGGATCGTCAAGGCCGAGCGCGACGACGTGCTGATGGTGCCCGAGCAGGCGCTGCGGTTCCTGCCGGAAGGCGCGCGGGCCGGCCGGGCGCGCGGCGGCCGCGCCGGCGCGAACGGTCGACCTGCGCGGCGCGGACGACGGCGCCCGCCCGGGTCGCGTGTGGGTGCTCGCGCGACGGCAAGCCGGCGGCCGTGCCGCTCGGCGTCGGGCTCGACGACGGCACCTCGGCCGAAGTCGTCAGCGGCGAGGTCGCGGAGGGCGACCGCGTCATCGTCGCCGAGCCGAGCGACGGGACGAAGCGGCGGCACGCGCGCAGCAGGCGCCGCGCTTCTTCCGGCCCGGCGGCCGGTAGGCCCGATGGCCGACGAGCCGTCATCGCGCTGCGAGGGCATCACCCGCACCTATCACCTCGGCGACATCGAGGTGCGCGCGCTGGCCGGCGTCGACCTCACGCATCGCGTCGGGCGAATTCCTCGCGATCATGGGCGCATCCGGCTCGGGCAAGTCGACGCTGATGAACGTCCTCGGCTGTCTCGACCGGCCGATCGAGCGGGCGCTACCTGTTCGAGGGCGTGGACGTCGCCGAGCTGGTCCGAGCCGGAGCTGGCGCGCATCCGCAGCGAGCGGATCGGCTTCGTCTTCCAGAGCTTCAATCTGCTGGCCCGCACCAGCGCGCTCGAGAACGTCGCGCTGCCCCTGTTCTACGCCGACGGCGGGCCGGCGCGCCGCGCCGAGCGGCGGGCCCGGGCCCGGCAGGCGCTCGGCACGCTCGGGCTCGCCGAGCGCGAGCGGAACACGCCGAGCCAGCTCTCGGGCGGCCAGCAGCAGCGGGTCGCGATCGCCCGGGCGCTCATCAACGGGCCGGGCATGATCCTGGCCGACGAGCCGACCGGCAACCTCGACTCGCGCACGTCGAACGAGATCATGGACGTGCTGCGCGCGCTGAACCGCGACGCAGGGCGTCACGATCATCGTCGTCACGCACGATCCGAGCATCGCGGCCCACACCGATCGCATCGTGACGATGCGCGACGGGCGCATCGTCTCCGACGAGCCGGTCCGTCCACGAGGCGATGCGGCCCGGCGCGCGCGCCGGCCGCGGCCGGCTCGACGGTTCCCGCGCGCCGGGCGCGCCGACCACCGCGGCTCGGTCGGCGTGGTCGCGTCGTGGTCCTTCGCCCTCATGATCCTCGCCGCCGCCGCGCAGGCCATCTCGCGCAACAAGCTGCGCTCGGTCCTCACCACGCTCGGCGTGTTCATCGGCGTCGCGGCGCTGATCGCGATGGTGGCGGTCGGCCAGGGCGCCAACGCCGCCGTCGAGAAGGAGATCGAGAATCTCGGCACCAACCTCCTGGTGGTCCTGCCGGGCGCGACGACGTCGAGCGGCGTGCGCGGCGGCCACGGCAGCGCGTCCACGCTCACCGTCGACGACGCGCGGGCCATTCCCCGCGAGGCGCCCGCGGTCGAGCGCGTGAGCTACATGGTGCGCCAGCTCGGGCAGGTCGAGTACGAGAGCCAGAACTGGACCACCAACGTGCAGGGCGTCACGCCGGAGTACGCGCCCATCACGCAACTGGACCATCGCCGACGGGCGCGCGGCTGACCGACGCCGACGAGCAGACGCGCGGCGCTCGTCGTGCTCATCGGGCACACCGTCGCGCGAGCAGCTGTTCGGCGCCCACGAAGATCCGCTGGGCGCGCACCATTCTGGTGAAGGGCTTTCCGCTGCGCGTCGTCGGCGTGCTGGCCGCCAAGGGGCAGAGCGGATGGGGCCAGGACCAGGACGACCTGGTGATGATTCCGTTCGCGACCGCCGAGGGCAAGGTGCTGGGCGTCGCCGCCCCGAGCCAGCAGCAGAGCGGCAGCAACCCGCTGTTTCCGCCCCCGGTCAATCCGTTCGGCATGCAGCCGCGGCTCACCGGCAAGGTCAACGCGATCTACGTGCAGGCGCGGGGCGCCGCGTTCGTGCCGGCGGCGGTCGAGCAGGTCAGCGATCTCCTGCAAGAGCGCCACCGGATCCAGCCGGGCGGCGTCAACGACTTCGACGTCCGCAACCTGAGCCAGATCGCCCAGGCGCGCGAGGGAGCAGCCGCATCATGGCGCTGCTGCTCGCCGCGGTCGCCTCGATCTCGCTCCTGGTCGGCGGCATCGGCATCATGAACATCCTGCTGGTGTCGGTCACCGAGCGCACGCGCGAGATCGGGATCCGCATGGCGATCGGCGCCCGGCGCGTGCACGTGCTCCTGCAGTTCCTCGCCGAGGCGGTGCTGCTGAGCGCCGCCGGCGGCGCGGCCGGCATCCTCGTCGGCGTGGCGATCTCGCAGATCATCTCGCACGTCGCCGAGTGGCCGACGCTCCTGTCGCCGGCGGCGATCCTCGGCGGGTTCTGGTTCTCGGCGGCGGTCGGGCATCTTCTTCGGCTACTACCCGGCGCGGAAGGCGGCGCACCTCGATCCGATCGAGGCGCTCCGCTACGAGTAGCCTGCGTGCGACCCTCGACCGCTGCAGCGGGCTGCTCGCGTGCCTGCTCGCCGGGCTGACGGCCGGCTGCGCCGTCGGTCCGGACTTCGTGCGCCCGGCGGCGCCGGCGGTCGACCGGCTACGACACGACTGCCGATCGTCCTGCCGGCGCCCGGCGGCGCCGACGCCGACCCAGCGCCTGGTCGCCGCGATCACGCGCCGACTGGTGGGCGCTGCCTGCAGTCGCCGGACCTCGACGACGCTGATCGCGCGGGCCATCGCCGACGAGCCCCACCCTCGAGAGCGCGCGCGCCGCGCTCGCCCAGGCCGATGAGGTCGTCGAACGCGGCGCGCGGCGCCTACTATCCGCAGATCGACTGGATCGGCGACCGGCAGAGCCGTCGCTGGGCAGCTCCGCACGCTACGGCACGGACGGCCCCGAGCCTGGTCACGAAGATCTTCAGCTTCGGTCCCATGCTCTCCTACACGCCCGACCTGTTCGGACGTGACCGGCGCTTCGTCGAGCAGCAGACGGGCGCTGGCGGAGAGCCAGCGCCACCAGCTGGCGGGCGACCTACGTGACGCTCACGCGCGTCGGTCGCCACGCAGGCGATCACGATCGCCTCGACGCTGGCCCAGATCAAGGCGGCCGAGGACGTCGTCGCGCGGCCGACGAGCACAACCTCGAGCTGGTGCGCATCGCCTCACGAGGCGGGCAGCGTCGCGCGGACCGACGTGCTGAGCGCCGAGAGCCAGCTCGCCGGCGACCGCACGCTCTCGCCGCCGCTGCTGCCAGCAGCTCAGCGTGGCGCGACACGCGCTGACGGTGCTGGTCGGCAAGTCACCCGGCGAGTGGGCGCCGCCGGACTTCGTGCTCGACACGCTCACGCTGCCGACCGACCTTCCGGTCACCGTGCCCTCCGAGCTGGTGCACGATCGCCCCGACATCCTCGCCGCCGAGGCGCAGCTGCACGCGGCGAGCGCCGCCATCGGCGTGGCGACCGCTCAGCTCTATCCGTCCGTCACGCTGTCGGCGTCGGTGGCGCTCGAGACGGTCGCGACCAGTGGCACGTTCAGCGGGCCGATCATCGCGTCGAACCTCGCGGCCGGCTCACCGCGCCGCTCTTCCACGGCGGCGACGCTGCTGGCGCCAGCGACGCGCCGCGATCGACGCGTACGCCGCGCAGCTCGCCGGCTACCGGCAAACCGTGCTCCTGGCCTTCGGTCAGGTCGCCGACGTGCTGCAGGCGCTGCAGCACGACGCCGAGCTGCTCGGCGCCGAGAACACCGCCGTGACGACGTCGGACGCCTCGCTCGAAGCTCGCGCAGGACGCGTACGCCGCGCGGGCCGCGGCAGTCTCTTGCAGGTCCTCGACGCGCAGCGACTGTACGAGCAGGCGCTCCTCGGCTACGCGCACGCGAAGGGACAGCGCTATCTGGACACCATCTTGCTGTTCGAGGCGATGGGTGGGGACTCCCAGGCATGGGTCGAGGCCCTTGCCGAGCAACGAAGGTCGATGACGCCCTCGACGATGCGCACCTCCGTCGGATTCCGCGGTATGCTGGCGGCCAACCGGGAACGGTCGGCATCATGAGGGGGCCTGCGTGCAGGGAAAGCGAAGCAATTCCGGAAGCTGGCGCGCGCCGTGGTGGTGGTAGTCGTCGTGCCTCGTCTCGTCATCGTCGTTCGGCCTCGCCTGCCTCATCGCCGCGGGCTCCTGGATCGCCTACGGCCGCCGGGGCCAAGACAGCAGCAGATGCAGGCCAAGGTCACCGGCGTGGCACGCCCGCGGCGCCGGCGCGACCGATCCCGGTGGTCGTCACGCCGGTCCGCACCGGCGATCTCGAGCGTCTACCTCACGGCGCTCGGCTCGGTCACCCCGCTCAACATCGTCACGGTGAAGAGCCGCGTCGACGGCCAGCTGATGAAGACGCTACTTCACGGAAGGCCAGGTCGTCCACGCCGGCGACCTCCTGGCCGAGATCGACCCCCGCCCCTTCCAGGCCCAGCTCGCCCAGGCCGGAGGGCGCAGCTCGCGCGCGACCAGGCCAACCTCGCGAACGCGCGGCTCGATCTCGAGCGCTATCAGCGGCTGGCGCAGCAGGAAATGATCGCGCGGCAGCAGCTCGACACGCAGCAGATGGTCGTCAACCAGGCCGAAGCGTCCATCAAGGTGAACGCGGGGCTGATCGACGCCATCAAGCTGCAGCTCACCTACTGCCGGATCACGGCGCCGATCACCGGCCGCGTCGGCTCTGCGGCTGGTCGACCCGGGCAACGTCGTGAAGGCGGCCGACGCGGGCGGCCTCGTCGTCATCGCCCAGCTCGAGCCGATCGCGCTCGTGTTCAGCGTGCCCGAGGACAGCCTGCAGCCGATCTTGCGGCGCTTCCGCGCGGGCAGCAAGGTCCCCGTCGATGCGTTACGATCGCGAGGGACAGACGAAGATCGCGACCGGCACCCTGGTCGCGATCGACAACCAGATCGATCCGACCACCGGCACCGTGCGTCTGAAGGCGTCGTTCGGGAACACGCGACGGCGTCGCTGTACCCGAACCAGTTCGTGAACGCGCGGGTGCTGATCGACGTGCTGCACGACGCGGTGCTGGCGCCCGCGGAAGCGATCCAGCGCGGTCCGCAGGGCGCCTACGTCTACGTGGTCAAGCCGGACAAGGTCGTGCAGATGCGCCGGGTGCAGCTCGGGCCGAGCGAGGGCGGCGACCATCGCGGTCCGCACCGGCGTCGCCGACAGCGAGGCGCTCGTCGTGGACGGCGCCGAGACAGGTTCAGGACGGCGCGCGCGTCGAGCCGACCGTGCGCAAGGCCGGCCCGCCGGCACGCCGGCCACGCCGGGCGCGCCGGGGCTCCCAATCCGCCGGTGCGCACGCCCCGGCCGGGGGCGTGAACCTCTCCCGCCAGTTCATCGTCCGGCCGGTCGCGACGTCGCTCCTGACGGCGCGCGATCGTGCTGGCCGGCGTTCGTGGCGCTACCGGCCAGCTGCCCGTCGCCGCGCTGCCGCAGGTCGACTACCCGACCATCCAGGTCGTCGACGTTCTATCCCGGGGCGAGCCCGGACGTCATGGCGTCGCGCGTCACCGCGCCGCTCGAGCGGCAGTTCGGCCAGCTGCCCGGGCCTCAAGCAGATGACGTCGATCAGCTCGAGCGGCGTCGTCGATCGTCACGCTGCAGTTCGACCTCGACGCTGTCGATCGACGTCGCCGAGCAGGAGGTGCAGGCGGCCATCAACGCGGCCGCGACGTTCCTGCCCCGCGACCTGCCGAACCCGCCCGTCTACAGCAAGGTGAACCCGGCCGACGCGCCGGTCCTGACGCTCGGCGCTCACCTCGAGCATCCCTGCCGCTCACGGCCGTCGAGGACCTCGCCGACACGCGGCTCGTGCAGAAGATCTCGCAGCTCCCGGGCGTCGGGCCTCGTCAGCCTGTCAGCGGCGGCCAGAAGCCGGCGGTGCGCATCCAGGTCGAACCCGGCCGCGGCTCGCCGCCAACGGCCTCACGCATGGACGACGTGCGCATCGCCGTCGCCGCCGCCAACGTCAACCAGGCGAAGGGCAGCCTCGACGGACCGCGCCAGTCGTTCACGATCGCGGCCAACGACCAGATCCTCAGAGCGAGCAGTATCAGGCCGCTCGTCGATCGCCTACCGCAACAGCGCGCCCGCTCCTGCTCTCGGACGTGGCCGACGGTGATCGACGGCGCCGAGAACGTCCGGCAGGCCGCGTGGATGGGCGATCACGCCGGCGATCATCGTCAACATCCAGCGCCAGCCCGGCGCCAACCTGATCGAGGTCGTCGACCGCGTCAAGCAGCTCCTGCCGCAGCTCCAGAGCGCTCTGCCGTCGGCGGTGCAGGTCACGGTGCTGACCGACCGCACGACGACCATCCGCGCCTCGGTGCACGACGTGCAGTTCGAGCTGATGCTGGCCGTCGTCCTGGTCGTCCTCGTCATCTTCCTGTTCCTGCGCAGCCGCCGCGGCGACGTTCATCCCGGGCGTCGCGGTGCCGGTGTCGATCGTCGGCACGTTCGGCGGTGATGTACGCTGCTCGGCTTCAGCCTGAACAACCTCTCGCTGATGGCGCTGACCATCTCCACCGGCTTCGTCGTGGACGACGCGGTCGTGATGATCGAGAACATCACCCGCTACATCGAGGAGGGCGAGCCGCCGCTGCAGGCCGCGCTCGACGGGCTCGAGCCAGATCGGCTTCACGATCCTCTCGCTGACCGTCTCGCTGATCGCCGTGCTGATCCCGCTCCTCTTCATGGGCGACATCGTCGGCCGGCTCTTCCGCGAGTTCGCGCTGACGCTCTCGGCGGCGATCCTCGTCTCGGCGGTCGTCTCGCTGACGCTGACGCCGATGCTCTGCGCCAAGCTGCTGAAGCCCGTGGCCGACCGCCGGCCCGGCGCGCTTCGCGCGCGCCGCCGAGCGCCAGTTCGACAACCTGGTCGCCTTCTACGGCCGGACCGCTGCGCGTGGGTGCTCGGGCACCAGACGGCGCACCCTGGTCGTCGCGATCGGCACCCTGGCGCTGACGCTCGTGCTCTACATCGCGGTGCCGAAGGGGTTGTTCCCGATCCAGGACACGGGCGTCATCCTGGGCATCTCCGAGGCGCCGCAGAACATCTCGTTCGACGCGATGGCCGAGCGTCAGCGCGCGCTCGGCCGCGTCATCTCTGCAAGACCCGGCGGTCGCCAGCATCTCGTCGTTCATCGGCATCGACGGCACGAACACGACGCTCAACAGCGGGCGCATCCAGATCACCCTGAAGCCGCTCGCCGAGCGGGGCGAGAGCGTGGGCGACGTGATCAGCCGGCTGCGCCCGGCGCTGTCGAAGGTCGACGGCATCACGCTCTACCTGCAGCCGGTTCAGGACCTGACGCGTCGAGAATCGCGTGAGCCGCACGCAGTTCCAGTACAGCCTGGAGGACCCGGACGAGGAGGAGCTCCGCGCGTGGGCGCCGAAGTTCGTGGCGCGCCTGCGGGCGCTGCCCGAGCTCGCGTGACGTGGCGACGGACCAGCTCGATCGAGGGCCTGCAGGCGCGCGTGCAGATCGACCGCGCCACCGCCTCGCGCCTGGGCATCACGCCCCAGATGATCGTCGACGCGCTCTACGACGCGTTCGGCCAGCGCCAGATCTCGACCAGTCTTCACGCAGCTGAACCAGTACCGCGTGGTGCTCGAGGTGCTGCCGGAGTTCCGAGCGGATCCGTCGATGCTGGACCGCGTCTATCTGCGATCGGCCGCCGGCGGCCAGGTGCCGCTCTCGACCCTGGCGACGATCGAGCAGCGCGCGACCGCGCTCGCCGTGAGCCACCAGGGCCAGTTCCCCGCGGTGACGGTCTCGTTCAACCTGGCGCCGGGCGTCTCGCTGGGCGCGCGCGGTGAAGTCGATCGACCGGATCACGCGAGAGCTCGGCATGCCGCCGAGCATCCAGACCGGATTCCAGGGCGCGGCGCGCGGCCTTCCAGGCCTCGCTGGCCAACCAGCCGTTCCTGATCCTGGCGGCGATCGTCACCGTCTACATCGTGCTCGGCGTGCTGTACGAGAGCTGGATCCACCCGATCACGATCCTCTCGACCCTGCCCTCGGCGGGCGTCGGCGCGCTGCTGGCGCTCCTCCTCGTGCGCCTCGATCTCTCCGTGATCGCGCTGATCGGCATCATCCTGCTTGATCGGTATCGTCATGAAGAACGCGATCATGATGATCGACTTCGCGCTCGACGCGCAGCGCTCGCAGGGCGCGTCCGGCGCGCGAGGCGATCGAGCAGGCCTCGCCTGCTCCGCTTCCGGCCGATCATCATGACGACGATGGCGGCGCTGCTCGGCGGCGTGCCGCTGGCGTTCGGTCACGGCGTGGGCTCCGAGCTGCGCGAGCCGCTCGGCGTCGCGATCGTGGGCGGCCTGATCGTGAGCCAGGTGCTCACGCTCTACACCACGCCGGTCATCTACCTGGCGTTCGACGGTCTCGCCGCAGCGGCTCGTCGCCGTCGCGGCGCGCCGCGCGCGCGGCCACGCCGGACAGCCGGTGACTGCGCCGTGAGCCTCTCCAGCCCGTTCGTCCGCCGGCCGGTCGGCACCACGCTTGCTGACGATCGCGCTCGGTCATCGCGGGCGTGATCTCGTTCCGGCTGCTCCCGGTCGCGCCGCTGCCCCAGGTGGACTTCCCGACCATCAACGTCGTGGCGGGTCCTGCCGGGCGCGAGCCCCGAGACGATGGCGTCCGCCGTCGCCACGCCGCTCGAGCGCCAGTTCGGGCGCATCGCCGGCGTCACCGAGATGACGTCCGTCAGCTTCCTCGGCGCCACGACGATCGCGCTGCAGTTCGACCTGGCGCGCGACATCAACGGCGCCGCGCGCGACGTGCAGTCGGCCATCGCCGCCGCCGCGGGCCAGCTGCCGCCGAATCTGCCGAACATTACCCACCTATCGGAAGGTCGAACCCGGCCGACGCGCCGATCCTGATCCTGGCGCTCACCTCGAAGACCGTCGACAAGGGGCGGATGTACGACATCGCCTCCACGGTCCTGCAGCAGAAGATCGCGCAGCTCGATGGCGTCGGACAGATCTTCGTCGGCGGCAGCTCCCTGCCGGCGGTCCGCGTCGAGCTGAATCCGATGGCGCTCGCCCGCTACGGCATCGGCCTCGACGAGGTCCGGCAGGCGCTCGCCAGCCGCCAACGTCAACCGTCCCAAGGGCCAGCTCGACGACGGCCGCTTCACGCTGGGAGATCAACGCCACGGACCAGCTGCTGCAGGCCGCCGAAGCTACGAGCCGCTGATCGTCGCGCTGGCGCAACGGCGCGCCCGTCCGTCTCGTCGACGTCGCGCGAAGTGCGTGGCCGCCGTCGAGGACCTCCGCGCCGGCGCGCTGTCTCGAACGGCGAGACCGCCGTCGTCCTCGTCATCTATCCGCCAGCCCGGCGTCAACATCATCGACACCGTCGACCGGATCCGCGCGGAGCTGCCGTAGCTTCGCGCGCTCGTTCCGGCCGAGATCACGCTCCGGCCGGTCCTCGATCAGACCGTGACGATCCGCGCTTCGGTCAAGAACGTCGAAGAGGCGCTGCTGATCTCGATCGGCCTGGTGGTGCTCGTCGTCTTCCTGTTCCTGCGAAACGTCCGCGCGACGATCATCCCGGGCGTCGTGGTGCCGGTCTCGCTGATCGGGACCGTTCGCGATCATGTACCTGGTCGGCTACAGCATCGACAACCTCTCGCTTGATGGCGCTGACCGTCGCCACCGGCTTCGTCGTCGACGACGCCATCGTCGTCGTCGAGAACGTCATGCGCCACATCGAGCGCGGCGTGCGGCGTGCTCGAGGCGACGCTGACCGGCGCCAAGGAGATCGGCTTCACGGTGCTGTCGATGAGCATCTCGCTGGTGGCCGTGTTCATCCCGATCCTCCTGATGGGCGGCATCGTCGGACGCCTCTTCCGCGAGTTCGCGGTGGTGCTCTCGGTCGCGGTCGCTCGTGTCGCTGGCGATCTCGCTCACGACCACGCCGATGATGTGCGCGCTGCTGCTGCGGCCGCACGACCCGGTCAATCGCCCGCGGCTCGCCGTCGCTGCGGCGAGCGGATCTTCGACGCGATCACGCGCGCGTACGACCGCACGCTCGACCGTCGCGCTGCGCCATCCGGCGATCGCGATGATCATCTTCCTCGCGACGTTCGCGCGTGAACGTCTACCTCTTCAACATCGTGCCGAAGGGCTTCTTCCCGCAGCAGGACAACGGACGGCTCGCCGCCAACATCGTCGCTCAGCAGGACGTCTCGTTCGCGGCCATCCACGAGAAGATGATGCGCTACGCGGAAATCCTGAAGTCGCGATCCCGCGGTCGACACGGTCACCCTGTTCACGGGCGGCGGCGGCGGACGCGGCACCACCGCGAACACCGGCCGCGGCTTCATCTCGCTCAAGCCGCGCGAGGAGCGCAAGATCTCCGCCGACGAGGTCATCACGCGTCTGCGGCCCAAGCTCGCGCAGGTGCCGGGCGCCACGCTCTACCTGCAGGCCGTGCAGGACGTGCGCGCTCGGCGGACGCGATCAGCAACGCGCAGTACCAGTTCACCCTGCAGAGCGACAACCTGGACGAGCTGAACACGTGGGCGCCGCGTCTGGTCCGCGCCATGCGCGAGATGCCCGAGCTGCGCGACGTCAGCAGCGATCAGCAGAATCGCGGGCTGCGAGGTGCCGGTCGTCATCGACCGCGCGACGGCCGCGCGGCTCGGCGTCAGCACGCGGATGATCGACGACGACGCTCTACGACGCGTTCGGGCAGCGCCAGGTGTCGACGATCTACACGTCGCTGAACCAGTACCACGTCGTGATGGAGGCTCGAGCCGCAGCTACTGGGAGCGCCCGGACGCGCTCGCGAACATCTACGTGCGCTCGAGCGACCGGCCAGACCGCGTGCCGCTGACCGCCGTCACCAAGTTCCAGACGGGCACGGGCCCCATCCAGGTGAACCACCAGGGGCTCGTTCCCGTCGGTGACCGTGTTCTTCAACCTGGCGCCGAACGTCGCGCTCGGCGACGCGGTCAAGGCCATCGACGCCGCGGAGCGCAAGATGAGCTTCCCCACCAACATCAGCGGGCAGGTTCACGGGCACGGCGCAGGCCTTCCAGGCGGCGCTCGCCAACCAGCCGCTGCTGATCCTGGCCGCGCTGATCGCGGTCTACATCGTCCTCGGCGTCCTCTACGAGAGCCTGATCCACCCGCTCACGATTCTCTCCACCCTGCCGTCGGCCGGCGTCGGCGCGCTGCTCGCGCTGCTCATCTGCGGGATGGACCTCTCGGTCATCGCGATCATCGGGATCATCTTGCTGATCGGGATCGTGAAGAAGAACGCCATCATGGTGATCGACGTCGCGCTCGACCTCGAGCGCAACCACGGCCTCGGCGCCCAGGACGCCGTCCACCAGGCGTGCCTGCGCCGGTTCCGGCCGATCTTCGATGACGACGATGGCGGCGCTGCTGGGCGCGCTGCCGCTGGCGCTCGGCATGGGCACGGGCTCTGAGCTCCGCCGCCCGCTCGGCATCACCGTCGTCGGCGGCCTGCTCCTGAGCCAGCTCCTCACGCTCTACACGACGCCCGTCATCTACCTCTACATGGAGCGCTTCCGCGTCGCGATGGGCCGCGCGATGACCCGCACCCGCGCCAACCCTCGGCCTCCGCCCCGCCACCAGGCACTCCGCGCTCCCTAAGACGAACAGAACGAGACAGCTCCAGTGCCTGACCGGCGCCTGCGCTGGGCGGCGCAGAGACAGGCCTGCGTGGTGCAGTGCGACCCTCGACCGCCCGCAGCGCGAAGCGCGCGAATCGGGCGAGCGCGACGCAGCCCGATCTACCGGCCGCGCCCTGCGACGGCCTCGCCCGCCTCACGCGGTGCCAGGCGTGTCGTCGCTAGAAGTAGGCTCGACGAAGGTAAAGCCGAAGCGGCCTTTGATGCAGAGGTGGCCGCCGGTGACCGACGACGTCGAGCGGCGATGTCACCTTCACGATCCGGTTGTCCTGGACCGTGCAGCGACAGCGTGCAGCCGACGCCGCAGTACGGGCAGATCGTGTCGGTCGTCGTGCTGGCTTCGATTCGTCCCACGTTCCGGTCGCCCGCATGTCGTGCTCGCGCTTGAACATCAGCGCGCCGGTCGGGCAGACGCCGATGCAGTTGCCGCAGTAGACGCAGGCCGAATCCGGGCAGCGGCACGTCGGCCTCGGTCGAGATGCGCGCGTCGAACCCGCGGCCGGCGACCGCGATCGCGAACGTGTTCTGGGCGTCGACGCGCCGCAGGCCTCGACGCACTTGTAGCAGAGCACGCACTTCGAGTAGTCGCGGACGTAGAGATCGTTGTCGACCTTCGACCGGCTGCGCGACGGTCTCCGCCTGCGCGCCGTCGGGCGCCTCGTGATGTCCGGGCTCGCGCGCGTCGCGCTCGCCCGGCGGCCGCGGGCGCGGCGGGGCGCCCATACCGCGCCGGCTCGCGCGCCGTAGCGCCGCATGCATGTCGTCGAGTCCCGGCGCGGTCGAGAGATCGACCGACGAGCGCCAGGAGCTCGAGGACCATCCTGCCGCGACACGCGCACGCGCTCGGACTCGGTCGAGATCGTCCATCCCGGGCTCCACGCGCCGCGAGCACGCCGGGACGAGCACGCGCGATCCGGTCACCTCGACGACGCACACGCGACAGACGTTGACCGGCGTCAAGGTTCGGCAGGAAGCAGATCGTCGGGATGTCGACGCCACGCGCGCGGCACGCGTCGAGAATCGTCGAGCCGGCCGGGGCCGTCGTGCGCTGGCCGTCGATGACCACCTCGACCGGCGGCGCGGCGGCGCGGTCCGGTGCCGCCGGCGGCCGGCTCGGCGGTGGCGGCGGCTGAAACCAGGATCGGTTCGGGCTTCACGCGCGCCTCCCGGCGATCGCGCGAGCCGGAAGATCGCGGACTCGATGGCGCTCGACGCCGTCTGCCCGAGCCCGCAGATCGAGGCATCGCGCATCACCTGGCCGAGATCGCGGAGCAGCGCCATCTCCGTCGGCGCTCGGAACCGAGCGGACGGCGTGCCGGAGCCGCGCGAGGAGCTCCTCCTGGCGGACCGTCCCGACGCGGCACGGCACGCACTGGCCGCACGACTCGTCGCGGAAGAATTCGGCAATGCGGCGCAGCGATGTCGACGCATGTCGACGGACTCGCCGAAGACCATGACGACGCCTGAGCCGAGCGTGCGCCCCGATCGCGCGCGTTCCCTCGAAGGTCAGCGCGACGTCGAGATCGGCCGGGCCGACGAATACGCCGGCCGCGCCGCCGAGCAGCACGGCGCGGACGGCTGTCCGGCGCCGGCCAGATCGCAAGCAGCTCGCCGCAAGGTGATCCCGAACGGCGCCTCGTAGAGACCCGGCCGCGCGACCTACCCGACACGCAGAAGAGCTTCGGGCCCGGTCGAGCCCTCGGTACCGATCGCCGCCGTACGCGGCGCCGCCCTCGCGGAGGAGCGCCGGCACGTTGACGAGCGTCTCGACGTTGTTGACGACGGTGGGGCGTGCCGAAGAGTCCGACCTGAACGGGAAACGGCGGCTTGTTGCGCGGCTCGCCGCGCTTGCCCTCGATCGAGTTGAACAGCGCGGTCTCCTCGCCGCAGATGTACGCGCCGGCGCCGCGGCGAATCTCGATATCGAATGTGAACCCGGCACGCATGACGTCGGCGCCCAGCAGCCCCGCCGAGCGCGCGGCGGCGATGGCGCCGGCCATCCGCTCGGCGGCCAGCGGGTACTCGCCGCGCAGATAGAGGTAGCCGCGCTCGCAGCCCGTCGCATAGCCCGCGATGGTCATGCGCCTCGACCAGCGCGAACGGATCCTCCTCCATGAGCACGTCGATCCTTGAACGTCCCGGGCTCCGACTCGTCGGCATTGCATACGAGGTAGTGCGGCCGCGCCTCGGCCTTCGCCACCGCGTCCCACTTGCGCCCGGTCGGAAACGCGGCGCCACCCCGTCCGAGGAGCTTGGAGGCGACGACCTCCGCAATGACGCCGGCCGACCCCAGCTCGATGGCGCGCGCCAGCGCGCCGGTAGCCGTCGTTCGCGCGATAGGCATCGAGGCTCGTCGGATCGACGGACCCGATCCGGCCGAGCAGCCTGAGTCCAGATTGTCCGACCTGAGGAACCGAACGCGCGACGAGGCGGCCACGCTCGGCGGGCGGGCTCGCGATCGTTCGCGTATCCGTCGTGGCCGGCGGGTTGCGGAGCGCGGCGAGAATCGGCGCGACGCCATCTTCGATGGGCGCCAGGGTGATCGTTCGCGGCGCTTCGCCAGCGACGGTCAGCAGCACCGCCGGGGCTCGCTCGCATTGACCCAGACAGGGGCTGCGCATCCACCCCGACGCGCCGCCGTTCTTACCGGGCGCTCCGGGGGCCCATCGTCTGCTCGAGCGATTCGCAGAGCGCTTCACCGCCTCGGATGCGGCACGCGATGTCGTCGCATACATGCGCGACGATCGGCGGGCGCGGCTTCGTGGACAGCAGATGATAGAAGGTGACGACCCCCACAGCTCCGCGGGGGCACCGTCAGGCGCCGGCTGATGTGGTTGAGCGCGCCCTGGCCGATCCAGCCGATTCTCGCCTGCACGGCGTGGAGCGCGGGTAGCACCAGGTCACGCCGCGCTCCGTCCGCCACCACGGCGTCGATCGCGTCGCGCTCAGCTTCAGTCGCGTTCGGGCCGACGATCTTGAGGTCGATCGGCTCAGACCCCAGCCGCTCGATGCGGATCGCCGTGGCCTTGAACTCGGCGGTGCCGGACTTGGGGTCGGTGGCGTCGATCGTGAGCAGGTTCGTCGCGACGTCGTCCTGGAAGTGCATGGTCATGAACGTGAGCCCCGGCGCGCAAGCGACGTCGTCGATCCGGATCGGCACCTCGACCTGCGCCGCGGCGCGAGCGCGACGCGGACGACTTCGCCTTCGCGCAGGCCGTAGCGGTCGCGCGTCCTCCGGCGAGATGTCGAGGCTCTCGCCGCGGCGCAGCGGCGAGTGATAGCCCGCTGGTCTGGACGCCCGTGTTGTACGAGTCGAGGCGGCGCCCGGTGGTGAGCCGCGAGCGGGAAGTCGGCGTCGAGCTTGTCGACCGGCGGATCGTGCTCGACGGGGACGAACGGTGACCCGCGGCCCGGGCACCGGGCGTTCCCACAGGCGGCTGTGCAGGAACAGCTCGCCCGGATGCGTCCTCGTCGTAGCACGGCCACTGCAGACCGCCGTGCTTCTCGAGGCGCGCGTAGCTCATACCCGGCGTGCACCGGCGAGAGCCGGCGGACCTCGTTCCAGACGGTCTCGGCGTCCGGCGTCGCCCCAGTCGCGTCCCATCCGGTTGGCGAGCTCGAAGATGATGGCCAGGTCGTCGCGAGCGCCCGCCGGGGGCTCGACGGCCTTGCGCACACGCTGGACCCGGCGCTCGCTGTTGGTGACCGTGCCCTCGGACTCGCACCACGCCGCGGTGGCCGGCAAGCACGACGTCGGCCAGCTCCGCGGTCTTCGTGAGGAACAGGTCCTGGACGACGAGGAAGTCGAGCCCCTCGAGCAGGTGCCGATCGCGCGGTTCTGGTCGGCCTCGGACTGGACGCGGGTTCTCGCCGATGCACGTAGAGCGCCCGTCAGATCGCCGCGCTCCATCGCGTCGAACATCCGCGACAGGTGCCAGCCGCGCTTCGGCGGAACCGGGACGCCCCACGCGGCGTCGAACTTGCGCCCGCAGCTCGTCGTTCTCGACGTGCTGGAAGCCGGGCAGACGATCGGGCAAGCGCGCCCATGTCGCCGCCGCCCTGGACGTTGTTCTGGCCGCGCAGCGGGTTGACGCCGCTGAGCCGTAGCGGCCGACGTGGCCGGTCAGCAGGACGAGGTTGATGAGCGCCAGCACGTTGTCGACCGCGTTGTGGTGCTCGGTGATGCCGAGCGTCCAGCAGATCATCGCGCGCGGCGCGCGTCGCGAACGCGTGCGCCAGCGTCGCGGATGCGCGTCGGCCGGCACGCCGGTCTCGCGCTCGGCGTAGCTCGAGCGTGTACGGCTCGACCTTCGCGGCGATAGGCGTCGAAGTCCGTCGTCGCGTGGTCGATGAACTCGCGGTGCTCGAGACCGGCGGCGATGATCTCGCGCGCCGATCGCGTTGGCGAGCGCGATGTCGGTGCCGACGTCGAGCGCCGAGCCAGACGTCCGCCCACTCGCGCGGAGCTCGTCCGGCGCGGGTCGACGCGCGTACAGCCGCGCGCCGTTGCGGACGCCCTTGAGCAGGTGGTGGAAGAAGATCGGGTGCGTCTCGCGCGCGTTCGCTGCCCCACAGGACGATCAGGTCCGTCTCTTCGACCTCACTGGTATGAGCTCGTGCCGCCGCCCGGCACCGAACACCGTCGCCAGACCGGCGACGCTAGGGGCGTGTCACGTCCGGTTGCAGCTGTCGATGTTGTTGCTGCCGAGGACCGTCCGCGCTGAACTTCTGGGCCGCGAAGTTGGCCTCGTTCGTCGCCTTCGAGCAGCTGAAGAGACCGAACGCTTGCGGACCATGCTGGTCGACGATGCGGCGCCAACCCGGCGGCCGCCCGGTCGAGCGCCTCGTCCCACGTGGCCGGACGCAGACTTCCGGCCTCACGGACCAGCGGCTGAGTCAGTCGACGATACGGTCGAGACATGCAGTCACCCCCTTTCACGTTCTGATCGCGTGACGCACGATACTATGCCCCGGAAAAACGGAGTCAAATTGCCGGGTTGGCCAAAAGGGGCCTGCGACCAAAGTCCCTTGACCAGGGCCCTTCGTCCGGTTTCTGACCGCGGCGACTTCCGCTACCCTCTGGCGACGCGAAGGACGCGGAAGGAGCTCCACATGAAATCGTGGATCATGTTGCTCGCGATCGTCAGCGCGGTCGGGATCGCCGCGGCACAGTCCGAGGAAGGGGTCGCCAACTTCTACTGGCGACAAGTTCCAGGGCAAGAAGACGGCCAGCGGCGAGGTGTTCGACAAGGATGGGTTGACCGCCGCGCACAAGAAGCTCGCGTTCGGCACGAAGGTGAAGGTCACCAACGTCGAGAACGGCAAGAGCGTCGTCGTGACCGTGAACGACCGGATGGCCGCGTCGAATCCGGCGGTGATCGACGTCACGCACCGGGCGGCCGACGATCTCGGCTTCGCGAAGGCCGGCAAGGCCAAGGTCAAGGTCGAGGTCAAGAGTGAAGCATCGACGCCGGCCGTGACCTTTGGCCGGCGTCGGCCGTTATACCGGTATGAAGCCATGGCGGCACGCTCATCGGCGACCGGAGACCTCCTCAGGCGGTGACGACGACGAGCGCCTCCTGATCGAGGCCGCCAAGGCCGACCCTCAGCGCTTCGCCGACCTGCTACGAGCGAAACTTCGACCGCGTCTACGCGTTCGTGGCCCGTCGATCCGGCAGCCGCGGGCGAAGCCGAGGATCTGACGTCGCGGAAGTCTTTCACCAGGCGCTCGCCAACCTCGGTCGCTTCGAATGGCGAGGTGTCCCGTTCGCGGCCCGGCTTCTCCAGATTGCCCGGAACGCGGTCACCGACCGCTGGCAGCGTGCGGCGCGAGAGCGCGGAGAGCCGGCGCCGGCCTCGCGACGAGATCGAAGTGCGGGGCGGATGCCGACCGCCGCGGCCATGCTCGGCGATCTGGTCGGCCGCCTGCCGCACGATCAGCGGCGCGTCGTGGTCGCCCGATTCGTCAGAGCAGAAAAGCATCCGCAGAGATCGCCCAGGCGCTCGGCCGCACCGAGGGCGCCGATGAAGCAGCTCCAGTTCCGCGCGCGCTCGAAACCCTGCGATCTCGCACGAGGGACGTCGATGAGTGAAGAGGCTCGGAGCGATCGCGCTGGCAGAGGCCCTGGAGCGGGCACTCGTCCGATCCGCGCGCCCCTCTGTCACCCGGCGACTCCGAGCTCACCGACCTGCTGCAGATCGCTCGAGATCCTCGGAGATCTGCCGAGCCCGTCGTTCAAGGGCGCGACTCGCGACAGATCTCATGAGGAGGGCAGCCACAGGCGCAGCCACGACCGACCGGGCCACGAGGCCGAGGTATTCGAGCGTGACCGCGTATCTCGCCGGTGCGGCCCGCCATCGAGCTCATCGAGTTCGTGAAGCAGGCCTTCGGCGCCCGGGAGCTCCTGCGGATCGACCGGCTCGGGCGGAGGCACGCACGCCGAAGTCCAGGTCGGCGACACGAAGGTGATGATCGGTGGCGGCAGCGCCTGGGGCGGCACGCCGACACCCACGGCGCTTCATCTCTAGTGTGCCCGATGCGGACCGGGTGTATCAGGCCGCGCTCGCGGCGGGCGCGGTTTCCCTCCGCAGCCCGGTCGACCAGCCGTACGGCGATCGCGAGGCCAGCGTCAGGGACCTGGCCGGCAATCACTGGTATATCGCGACGCACCAGGAGGGGAGCCACGTCCCCGAGGGCTCGCCGCCGTGACGCCCTACCTGCACCCGCGGGGCGCGCCGCGAGCTGATCGACTTCCTGAAGCGAGCCTTCGCCGCCGAGGAGATGGCGGTCCATCGCGCGCCTGAGGGCACGATCGTCCACGCGAAGATCCGCGTCGGCGGCTCGGTCATCGAGATGGGCGAGGCTCACGACGAGTGGGGACCCATGCCCACGATGTTCTATCTGTACGTCGATGACGTGGAGGCCTGGTCATCGCCGGGCGGTCGCCGCCGGCGCCACATCGATGGAAGCGCCGACCTTGCAGCCCTATGGCGAGCGGCGTGCCGCGGTGCGCGACGCGTTCGGCAACCAGTGGTACCTGGCCGCGCCGGCGCGTGAGCGAGTGAGGCGAGCGCCCACAGCCGCGACGACCGCCACGATAACGCCGAGCCGGCGCGCCGATCACTCTCGTAAGAGCTTCTCGAGCTCGGCACGCGAGCGCGCGCGCTCTTCGAGCGTCCGGTTGATTCGACTGATCTCTTCCTGGTAGCGGGCAACCACGCGGCGTTCGCGCCCGTCGAGAAAATCCAGGAGCGCGAGCGCGATCGTCGCGTAGTGGCGCTGGGCGTCTCGCAGCTGCTGGACGAAGACCGGCCGGAGCTCGGGCCCGGCCGCGCTGTACCGCGCCTGAACTTTTGGACCTCGGCGATCGCCTGATTCCGAGCATCACGAAGCGCCACGTAGCGGTCCGCCCTCACCGGGATCCTCGCGCCGGAGCCCTCGACAAATGCCCGCTCGGCGCTCGTCGGCGACGCCGGCGCTTCCCGGGGCCTGAGCGCGGGCGCCGGGGATCGGGGCGATGGACAACCGCGATCAGGGTCGCGGTGACGACAACTCGGAATGCCGTGAGAGGCGTCACTCTCTCTGACTACTGGGCCTTGTGCAGAAAATTGCCTCACGGCCCGCACGAGCGTTGTCCGGCTGTTCGTACGGCAGCATGTGGCCGGCGCCGTCGATCACCTCGACACGCGCGTTCGGGATCAGCGTCTTCCAGCGCGCCGGCGTAGGCCGGCACGATCAGCCGGTCCGACCCGCCCCAGAGCACGAGGGTCTCGCGCGGTCAGCCGATAGAGGCGCTTCGACAGCCGGCGGTTCGGGATCGGGAACAGGATCTTGCCGGCCATCGCGAGCCGTCGCTGGCTGCCGATGTAGAAGTCCTTCAGCGCTTCCATGTCCGGACAGGTCGGCGCCGCCGGTGAGCAGGGCCTGGCCCTGCTGCGGATCCTGGAAGAGCACCTCGGCGATCTGGTGCGGCAGGAGCGCGAAGATGTCCGGGATCGGGTGCTCGTCCATCCACAGTCCGGCCGGGCTGACCGAGCACGAGCTTGGCGAGATCGTGGGGCGCCACGCACGCCATCTCGGCCGCGATCATCCCGCCCATCGAGTGGCCGACGAGGTGCGGCTGCCTGAGCCCGAGCGCGTCGACCAGATCCCAGCCGTGCAGCGTGAAGTCGAGCATGTCCTCGAGCAGCTCCTCGCCGCGTCGACTCGCCGTAGCCCGGCCACTCCGGCGCGAACACGTGATGGCGCCTGCGCGAGCTGATCGAGGAACGGGTTGTCGCGGAGGCAGCCCGCCGGCGCCGTGAAGGAAGACGAGCGGCGCCCGCTGCCGCCCTCGAGCACGCGGCAGCGCGTGCCCTGCTTCGTCTCGATCGTCTGCCACTTCATCGCGGCCACTCCGCGCCGATCTTCGCCGCGCCGGGCTGACGCTCCTCGGGACGGATGCGATCGTCCATCGGGTGCATCCACCAGCGCTCGTCGTGCTTCCACTCCGGGCCACATGTCGCGCAGGTGCGGCATGACCTTCTCGGCGAAGAGCTTCGAGGAGTGGCGCGTCTTCCAGTCCGGCATGTTGCCGTTGTGGAACAGGCAGAAGAGGTGGCCGATGCGGAGGCCCTTGATGCACTCCTCGAGCTGCTGGCGCACCGTCTCCGGGCTGCCGGCGATGATGAAGCGCTCGTCGACCAGCTGCTTCCAGGTGAGGTTCTCGAGGATCTTCTGCCGCGCCGTGCGTGAGCTGAGCGAGCGCGCCGTACTTGATGGTGGCCATCGTCCGGTAGCCCGCGCGGATCGGCGAACGGCGGGAAGACGTGCAGGCACCGGTTGAAGAAGTAGAGGCAGTGCTCGGCGTAGAGCCGCTCGGCCTCGGCGTCGGTGTCGGCGACGCAGATGATCTGCGCGAACGCGGCGCGGTAGGGCGACTCGTCCTTGCCCGCGCTTGGCGACGCGCTCCCAGTAGCCGTCGAGCAGCGACTTGCCGCGCAGGTAGCCGTAGAACGACAGGTAGGAGTAGTTGTAGTCGTAGTCGAGGCAGAAATCCCACGTCTCGATCGAGCCGCCGCCCGGGATGTAGATCGGCGGGTGCGGCTGCTGGATCGGCTTGGGCCAGCAGTTCACCCAGCGGAGCTGGTTGTACTTGCCGTCGAACGCGAAGGGCTCGTCGCTCGGCCCACGCCTTCATGATCAGCTCGTGCGCCTCGCGGTACTTGTCGCGCGTCAGCGCCGGGATCTGGCCGTAGCAGAAGTTCGTGTCCATGGGCGTGCCGACGGGAAAGCCCGCGACGAGCCGCCCGCCGGAGATCACGTCCAGCATCGCGAACTCCTCGGCGACCCGGATCGGCGGGTTGTAGCTGGCGATCGAGTTGCCGATGACGCACGAGGGCGGCGCGCGACGTGCGCCGCGCCAGGCTGGCCGGCGATCAGGTTGGGCGACGGCATGAGCCCGTAGCCGTTCTGGTGGTGCTCGTTGCAGCCGATGCCGTCGAAGCCGAGCGTCTCCGCGTACTCGAGCTGGTCCATGATACTCGTGGTAGACGTGGTGGCCCTTGCGCGGGTCGTAGAGCGTGTTGGGAATGTCGACCCACACCGAGCGGTGCTTCGCGCGGAAGTCGTCGGGCAGGTACGGCCACGGCATCAGGTTGAACCAGGTGAACTTCATGGACGGCCTCCGTGAAACTGGTGTCGGCTTTCCGACGGTCAGCATAGTCTATTCGCGCCGCGTCCGCTCTCGCGCCGCACGTGCGCGCATCCTGGCAAGATCTGCAATGTGAGTCTGCGCGGTCAGCGAATGCCGGACAATCGAGCGGCGAGCGGCGCCGTTGATGATCGCCGGACTGCGACGACGTCCGGCCCCCTGCAGAGTCGCCCAGCGGCGCGGGAAGGAGACCCGGGCGCGACGCTTCCGGAGAGGATCATGGATCGCGGACGGCCCGTTGCGAACGAGCATCAGCCGGGCGCGATGGCGGCTGCTCCTCACGCTGCCACGTGCCACCGCCCGCGTCCCTGGCGGGCCACGCGCCGGCTTACCCAGCGCGCCGCGCTCGCGTCGGCGGCACGAGCAGCTCCATAGCCCAGCTCTTTGATTCATTCGCGCGCTCTTGTTTTCGTGCGACGACAGCCGAGCACGCGCCGGTCGATGCCCTGCGCGAAATCAATCACCTGATCGAACAGACGAACCGGCCGGTCCGGCGCGGTCGATCCCGCAGACCTAGCGGACGGGGACACCCGACGATGAAGGCGCCGAAGCGCCTCAGGGCGGTCATCACTATGTGCGTGCTCTTCGCAACAAGCGCCGCCACTGTCGCCCACGCTTCTCGAATGCGGACGGGTGCTGGCTTGGAACGACGGGCGCGGATCGACCACGCCAACCAGACCGGAAGCGAGGCTCGGCACGCCACTCGCTGCGAGCACTTTAACGAAGCCGTAGTGTGGGGCGGCGCTGGCTTTCGGGAGGAGGTCGATCGCGGCTGGCGTGCGCTCCGACGACCGCTCGAGGGCTGTTCTGTTCAAGGCTCAGGCGACGCGCCTGGACCAGTTGGATCGTGCGTCTTCCGTCGCTCCGGACATCAGCCGTGAGCCAGATCAGCAAGACCAGCGACGGTTTGCTATCGCTGTGTCATACCTCCCCCGAAGACGTCGACCCGCGCGGGCACCTGAACGGCCAAGTGAAGGCGTCTTCAAATCCCACACGGGACACGCTACTGACACTGCTCGCCACGGAGGCAATGATGTGGTGTGGTTTCCGCCTGCAGTGGCGCGGTCTGCCCCTGCTCCTGGTGCGTCCTTTCGTTCTGCTGGTGCTCACCCCGGCGGCGTACGCCGACGATCCTGCCGGATCCCACGCGTGACCGGGGGCTACTGGGACGACGACGGTTTCGACACGCCGTCGTCGTTCTCGCATCGCTCAACGCGCGGTTCGCGGCCTCCGACCCGCATCGAAGCCAACGCGGAGGCCGCTCTGCTACCTGATCGACCGGCCCGGAGCCTGGCGCCCGCGACGCGCACTCCATCCCTTCTTTGACCGCGCTGGCCGGTCCTGCCCCTCCGCCGGCGCTGTGTGCACTTCCGCGACTGACCGGCTGATCTACCGAACCGAGCGAGGTCCGTGCTGGCTTTGACCGCGGCCGAAGGCGAACGCCCGACGCGTACGCCCGCGCACCTGGCGCGCTACCGGATCGCGCCTGCCGGACGGCCATTCGCTGCTTTGATCACCGCTCACGGCGCTCAGAGGCGATGCGTCGGCGCGGCCGACGATCGACCTGGCGAGAGAGAAGTTCGGCACGCCAAGGCGCGGACGGGCAGGGTTATCTCTCAGCGCGGCTCCCGGACGCCGGACTGGGGACGCCCGTGCGGATCGCACTTTTCGGTGCATCGGGGACGACGACGACGCTCGCGCGCCTGTGATGAAGCGGGCCTCCGCAGGCGCGGCTGCCCCAGCTGTCGACCGCGCCGGCAGTGGCGAGGATGGCTTCTCGGCTCGCGCTGAGCATCCTGCACGCACGGCGCCGCTCGTATGCGCGGTCGACATCTGTATTTTTCGCCGCCGAAGCTGGGACGGTCAGCCTGTCCGCGTGATCGAGGAGCTTACGCCGGGACGAGGCCGATCGACCTGCCCGGTGGCCGCCACTCAGCGCGCAGCGGGCCGTGGACGGTCGAATCCGTGGTCTCCATTCCGTGGAAGCGACGGACAACTGACCGTGCCGTTGAAACATGCCCTCGCTGTGCCATTCCGTGGCTCGCGATTCAGCGGCGCGCGCTCGCTGCGGCATGCGCTGCGGCGCGGTCGAGTCCACACGCCCCTACCGTCGGCGAGAACAAACCAGTGGTCGACCCTGAGCAGCGCACCGGCTCACCCGCGGCGGCTGGAAGCGCCTCAGGCCGCCAGACCCGCTGAGTTCGCCCTGCTCGAATATCTGATGCGCGCAACGCCGGGCGGCCCGTCTCGAAGACGATGATCTCTGCAGCACGTCTGGAACTTCGACTTCGACCCGCAGACGAACATCGTCGAGGTGCTGGTGTCGCGACTGCGAACGAAGGTCGACGCCGACTTCCCAGACAGGATGATTCATACGCTCCCGCGGTGCCGGCTATGTCGTTCGAACGCCTTAGACGTACGACGCGAACGGTCGGCTTCCGCCTGCACCGTCTGGTCTCTCCGGTCGTTCTTCGTCGTCGGCAGCCTGGCGCTGTTCGGCCTGGCGTACGGGTCGTCGGTCGTCGCTCCGTGAGCGAGACGATGAAGCCATCCGGCTCGAGTCTGTCGAGCTGGCGGCGCAGTATCGGCTCGGCGGCGTGCCGATGGTCGCGCGATTGCTCGAGCACCAGGAACGACTGCGTACCGACGAGCCGTTCCTCGTTCGGATGATCGGCCCCGACAGCGCCGTCATCTTCTCGGGACTCCGGAGCGCTGGGGCGAATTCGATCTCGACCATCTCGGCTCGCCGGCCCGGGCCGCCGGAACGGAGTGGTCCTCGCAGCAGCGCGACGCGACGACAAGGTCGTCGACGGGTGGTCGCTGCGCATGCCGGACGGCGCGTTCCTCCAGGTAGGAAAGACCACCGAGGATCGGGCCGCGATCATGCAACGGTTCCGGGCCATCGCCGCCGGCGTCACGATCGCGGTGCTGGTCTCCGGTGTCGGCGGCGGCCTCCTGCTGACCGTCTGAGCGCTCCGGCCGCCTCGCGAGATCATCGACACCGGCGGGCGATCGACGCCGGCGCCATGAATGCGCGTGCCGCGCCGGCAGACGGGCGACGAGCTGGACTGAGCTCGGCGGCCTCTTCAACAACATGCCTCGACCGGATCGCCACGGCTGATCGCCTGCGCAATGCGGGCGCGCGCTCGACACCGGCAAATCGCCACGACCTCCGAACCCTCGTCGCGCGCTCCGGGGAATGGCATGGGGAGCCGGCCCCTGCGGACCTGGACCAGCGCCCCGACGTCCTGCAGCAGGCGCTCGCCGGGATTGCATCGAAGAGACGCCGACCAGCCGCTCACGATGCTGAACACGCTCATGGACATCTCCTGAGGCCGAGATCTCGGGCACCCTCGCTGTCCCCGCGCTGGAGCCGGTGAACGTGTCCGCCATCGTCGATGGCCGCCGTCGATCTCTATCGTCACGTCGCCGGAGGACAAGCACATCGTCGTCTCGACGGGCCTTCCTGAATCCGACGCCTCCGGGCTCATGGCCGGATCGGAGCCGCCCGCGTGCGGGGTGCTCGCCAACCTCCTCGACAACGCGATCAAGCACACCCCGGTCGGTGGACGCTGGCAGTCGACGTCGAGGCGACGCGGCGTGCAGAGCCTGGCCATCAGTGTCAGGGACAGACCGGAATCGGCGTGATGAAGCTCACGAGGCGCCGCGAATATGGGATCGGCCTCACCGCGGCGCTCCACAGCCGTTCCTGAGCGCGGCCTTCGGCTGTGGGTGCTGAGCCTGGTCCGGGCGATCGTCATGGCGCAGACTCGAGGCCGGGTCGACGTCTCCAGCGCACTCCGGCGGAGGCCTCTACCGCCCATCGCGCTCCCGGCTCCCGCCGCCGCCGGCCGACCGGAACCTTTCTACAGGGGTAATGCCGCCGGGAGGCTCCCTGCGCAAGCTTCGGGCGCTCTACGCTCATTAGTAGTGTGGGACAAGCCGGCTTCCCGACACCTGGCCGCGGCCCGATCGACAGGCGATTCTGGACAGCATGGTCAATACGCCAGCGTCACCGCGGCCCTCGACGACCGGGTGAGTACGTCAGACGACGCGGTCGCGATCGGCGCCCGCCGGCTGGCCGTCATCGATCTCAGACATACCGGGCGGCAGCCGATCGCCAACGAGGACGGGAGCGTCCACGCCGTCCCGAACGCGGAGAGATCTGACAGACTCCGCCGGAGCTACGGCACGCGGCTCGAGCGCCGCGGGCACCACTTCCGGACGCGCTCGGACGCCGAGGTGTCGTCGTGCACGCCTACGAGGAGGCGGGCGAGGATCGGCGTGCGCGAGCGCCTGGACGGGATGTTCGCGCTGGCACTCTGGGATCGCTTTCCACGGCGTTGTCTCCCGCGCGCTCGCGCGCGATCGGATGGGCGAGAAGCCCCCTCTACTACTACGCCGGCCCGGAGAGCCTCGCCTCGGCCCGAGCGCCCGCGCGCGCTCTGCGGCACCCCGACGCTCCCGCACCTCTGGACCCCGAAGCGCCTCACCGCTACCCGGCGTCTCGACTGGCGCGCCGTCCCCGCACTCGATCCCGGCCGGGCAGGTGGCGAAAGTCCCGCCGGCGTTATCGCGCTCGTGTGTCGCCGGGCAGACAAAGCTTCACAGCTCCAGCCGTACTGGAAAATGCGCTGCCGCGCCCCCCAGCCCGCGGTGAGCGAGGACGACTGGCGCGCGCGGGTCCCGGGCGCGCTCGAGATGCGGCGGCCACGACCCGCCTCCGGTGAGCGACGTGAACCGCGTCGGGGTTCTCGGGAGCGGGGGCATCGACTCCGGCACGATCACCGCGCAGCTTCGCCGCGCGCGCGAGTCCCCGCCCCTTTGCAGGCGTTCTGCGTCGGCTTTCTGAGGAACCGACCGGACGACGAGCTGGCGGTTCGCGCGGCGAGTCGCCGAACACTCGCGTAGGGGCCGCACTCCACGGCGATCGCGTTCCGTCCCCAGTGACGCGCGACCGCGCTCGGCGGACCGGGTCGGTGAGCTTCTCGACGAGCCGCTGGGCGATGCGTCGCCTCTTGCCAAGCGATGGCCGCGCTGGCGCTGGCGGCCAAGGAGACGGCCACCGTGATGCCTGCAGCGGCGACGGCGGCGACTTTGTAGCTCGTTCTGCGGGTTATCCGACCTTCGTCGCCGACCGCCCCGCCCGCTGGCTGTGCGCGCGGGTGTCCCCGCGCGCGGTCCAGGACGTGCGCCCGGGCGATCGCCGATCGACTGCCCTCGTCCCGGCGGGTTACGCTGAGCCTGATTTCCCGGGCTCGGGCAGGTTCGTGCGCGCGTTGCCCTACGATCCCGAGGTGCGGACGCAGCTCCGCGCTCGGCGGCTGCCGCCGCTCGGAGCAAGCACGCCTTCCGTCGCGGTGGGCGTCAGGAGCGCTCTGCGCAGCTTCGATCCGTACGGCGGAGCTCGGCGATGGCGATCGACGAGTCGGTCGTCGGCGAGGGGATCCCATCGAACGCATGGATCTCACCACCATTCGCGCTTCTATCTGGCCGACCAGACGCCTGCGACGCCGCCGGATCGCGCCACGATGGGCCAGGCGTGGTCTCGAGCGCGCGAGCGCCGCTCCTCGGATCGTATCGGCTCGTCGAGCCTCGTCTCCCAGATACCGGGGCGGCTCAAGATCCGTGGACTGATTCGACCAAGTATCTCTTCAAGCGCGCGGTCGGGCCACCTGCTTCCGGCCGATATCGACAGCCGTCGCAAGCAAGCGCCTCGGCGTCCCTGATCGCGCCGCCTCGGCTGCGCGGGCCGCTCCGTCACATCCTCGAAGATCGACTCGCACCCTCGCGCGCTCGCCTCGGCGTGGTCTTTTTCGAGCCCGCGACCGTGTCACGGCTCATCGCCGAGCAATGCTCAGTGGCTGGCGGAATCATCGCAGCGGTGCTCTGACTCCAGCGATGCTCGACGCCTGGTGCGATCACCTACTCGCCCCAATGAGCGCTGGAGTTGAGAGTCGGCCTCGCGCCCGTCAGCTGGCGGTTCTGATCGCGGTCAGCGCCGTGCTCCTGTTCCTTCGATTTCGGCGGCGGGTCTACACGACCAACGACGAGACGCGTTTTCCGCTGATGGCGCGCAGACATCCTCCGGCACGGCCACTGGCTCTGCCGAGATCAACGGCGTGCCGATGCTCAACAAGCCGCCGCTCCACGCGTGGCTTCATCGCGATCGCCGCGTGGCCGGCCGGGGCCGTGACCCCGGGGCGGGCCGCCCAGTTGCTGCCGCTGCTCGCCGCGCTCGGCCTCGTGGCGGTGGACCTGCTGATCGGCGCTCGACCGTTCGGCCCCTGCGGCTTCGGGGCCGCCGCGGGACTGATCCTCGTGACGACGTCGGCCGTTCTTCACCGCGCGCTCGCCCGTCCCCGATATGGTGCCTCCCCTCACCGTCGCCCTGGCCATCGTCGCCTTCGTGATGGCTTGAGTTCGAGAGCCGCCCGGTGCCCTGGCTCGCTCTTTACGTGCTGGGTGGGAGTTGCGTTCTGGATCAAGGCCCTGCGGTTTTTGGCCCCGGGCGTCGCCCCTCGTCTACGAGGTCATCGCCTACGGATGGATCGCCGGCCTGGCGCCGCGCCTTCGTCTCCCCGGATCGGCATCGGGCTCCTGACGGTCATGGTCGCCGTCTGGGGGGATGGCATCGTCCGCCGGCGGCACGTTCGTCCGTCGAGGACGTGCTGACTCAGGATTTCGTCCTCGCCTACTTCACCTCGGCCTCCATGGGACACGGCGGCGTGCTCCACGCCTTCGGCCAGGCGCTTCGATCCTGTTGCCGTGACGATCTTGATCCCCGTCGCGCTGTGGTCGAGCATCCGGGGCCTGGGATACGGATGCGCCGTCGCGAGACGCATCTCGGTCGTGCGTGGATGGTGGCCGTTGTTCGCGCTCGTCGCGGCTCTCGCACCGACAGCGATGGCGCTACTACCTGCCGCTGCTGCACGCCGGCGGCGCTGTTGGTCGCGCTCTGGCTCTGCGAAGCTTCAATGGCGGTGGGCGCATCGCACGCGTTCGCTGGCGCGTGGCTCGTCGTCGCGGCGGCCCTGGTCACCGGTCAGGTCACCATCGATGGCACGCGCAGGCGCGGCACGGACTGGCGGCAGCTCGCCGCGGAGGCCGCCGCGGCGGCAGCGTGGGCCGTTCGGCGCTCGACGCTTCCCGAGATCGTCGTTCGAGTTCTATCTCGACACGCCGGTGGCTTGCCGCCACGAGCTACGCGACGTTCGCGCGCTGGGTCGAGTCGAGCGGATTTGCTGATCCCGACACGCAGCTACGGGATCTCCTGAGCGCCTGAGCTGGCGCGAGGTGGCTGACGGGCAGGTCGCGCCGACAGGCTTCGCGTTGCTCCGGAAGACGTCCGACACGCGATGATGGCGAACTGAAGCTAGGGGCGACTGGGGTCGTGCTCGCGAGTGGAAACGTCTGCGCGTGCCTCGCAGCCTGTCCGCACCCCAGCGCGCCGACCCGGCTCGAGCTGCCCATCGCCTGAGCGAGCGCCCGCAAGGAGCGCCGATACGCTGACAGCGCCTCACCGCCGCCGCGCCGACGCGTGCGCGGCCGGGACCAGGCCGCCCAGGTTGGTCAGTGGCACGCTCCGCGCGCTTCGGCAGGAAGCTGCGGTCGAAGGTAGCATTCGCGGCCGCGTCCCGCGCGGTCAGGAATCTCGGCAGCCCGAACATCTTCCTTGATCGTCGCCGCGCACCGAGGTCGTGCGCCGTGCGCGATCGATTACCGGCCCGCCAGCCGCGACCCACGGCGAGACTGAGAATCGCCGGGACCTGCGCACGCCCAGGCGAGGATTACCGAACTGGAACCCCGAGGGCCGCGCGCAGCGCGACGCGTCGGGCGCGGCACGGCTCCGCGGAGGCGGCATCAGGTGATCGTAGAAGCTCACCGTGCTCGCCGTAGAGCACCACCATCAGCGACTGGACGCCAGAGCTTATACCGTCGGCCCGCAAAGCAGTGTCGTAGACCTCGGCGATGAGCTTCTCGTCCCCGAGCAGGTCGTGCGGCGGATGCGCTGATCGCTGGCCGGGGCAGCTGGCGCGCTGAACGAGCGCGTGGCTCGATGAATCGCGTACGTGGGCAACGTCCCGTTCTGATGTCCCGGCGAACTGCTCGTGCCGCTGGAATCGGTCGCAGGGATGAAAGCAACATTGCATCCGGAACGAAGTAT
>ERZ1370068.1286-contig-11177_pt1 | contig 155176 bp, 190 predicted proteins | sample MGYA00561227_ERZ1370068 | MGnify/ENA primary metagenome ERZ1370068 (study PRJEB38410, sample SAMEA6850437) | metagenome | study: Metagenomic assessment of the ecological functions of the soil: analysis of the soil microbiota associated with the... | reverse complement strand
ACGCGGTCAACGAAAACAAGGCAACCAACCCCCTGCCCCGTTCCCGGCGACGGGAAAGCCGCGGCCGCCATCGCCAAGGCCGAGACCAAGAAGCGGACGACCATCTGCAAGGCGTGCGGCGGCGCCGACAAGCTCTGCAACGGCGTCGGCGACCTGACGCCCGCGGCCATCGGCTTCCCGGCCCAATGCCCCTCGGCGACCATTCCGAACGGAGCGACCTGCGATGGCTTGGTTGCCACGCTCGGCGACGTCGTCGATTGCGTCGACTGCATCAACGAGTACGCCGTCGACTGCGCGGACCGCAGCGCCGTTCCTGCGCTCGTCTCGCCGTATCCACCGGAATGCAACCCCGTCGTCGGCCGACCCCGGCAGGCGACGTTGACGCCGACGGCGACCCCGACCGCCACGGCAACGGGGACCGAGACCGTAACGCCGACTCCGACCGAATCGCCGACCCTGACGGAGAGCCCGACCTCGACGGCTACCTCGACCGGAGACGACCCCGACGCCCACTGAGACGGCGTCGCCGACGGAATCGCCGACGTCGCCGACCGCAACAGCCACCCTGACGCCGACCGAAACCGGGACGCCGACGCCCAACCGAAACTGCGACGCCGGAGCCGACCGAGACGGCGACGGCGACACCCGAACCGACCGCGACCGAGACTCCGACGCCGACCGAGACGGCAACCCCGACGCCGACCGCAACCGAGACCGAGACGCTGACCCTGTCGCCGACGGCGACCTCACGGACGCGATCACGAGCGCGCCGACCCTCGGTGACTTCTGGGCCGTCGCGACGAGGCAACGTGGCGGAGGATCCGCCGGCGACCCTCCCCGTCAGCGCGTCAGCAATGGCACTCCTCGTGATCGCCGAGCTCGGTCTCTGTCTCGGCTTGCAGGATGGCAACGAGAGCGGTGCCATCCACTTCGAGATCTGGGACGATCAGGTTGAGGATGCGTGAACGGCGAGGCCTTCTGTCCGAGCACGAAGATCGGCGGCGACTCCGATCCCTTCACGGTCGACAACCTGCAGATCTTGAACGGCGACGGCGCGTGCGGGAGCACCGAGCAACGGCCAGGTCGTCTCGATCAAGTGGGCGTCGAACCAGCCGAACCCGTCGGGCAACTTCTGGATCGTCGGCGTGAACGACGCCTCCGGCGGCCTTTCCTCCGGGCAAGTACGCTGGGGCGCGTCGGCATCCGGCCAATCGTCGATGACCACGCCGATACCGACTTCGATTCGTGGAAGAACGCGGTCGACGGCATGAGCATGCCCATCGACAACGACGAGGACTTCTACTTCATCGTGCGGACCGAGTAGATCGATCCTCGCGACCGACGTTCGTGGACGACCGGACGGGCCCTGCCCGTCCGGTCGTCGTGCTTTGGGAGGCCGCCGCGTTACTTCTTCGTCGCCGGCCTCGCTCACCATGAGATTGGGTTTGAGCGACTCGAAGGTCTTGTCGCCGATGCCCTTCACCTTCTTCAGGTCGTCGATCGTGTCGGAATGGATCGGCGGCACGGTACTCGATGATCGCCTTGGCTTTGGAGTCGCCGATTCCGGGAAGCGTGGCGAGCTCCTCCGCCGAGGCCGTGTTGATGTCGACCCGATGCTCGACGTCGGCGTTGACCCCGGCTCGCTCCGGAGCAAGGTCGCGACGCGCGAGCGCGATGATCCACTGACGCATACGTGATGCCATGACAGTTCCTTTCTGCGAGCGGAAAACCTGGGGGTGCAGGTCTCGACGAATCTCTCAGCCCGCGCACTGACGACGGGCGTCCCCGTCGTGGACGCCCGTGTGGCGGACGCGCCTCGAGCGACGCGCCGTTCAAACCCGAGCGGCCGCACCAATAGCGGAACTTTCTGAGCGCGAGATTGCGGCGGCCGTCGCTCACGACGCGACGTGCTCGAACGCTCCTCTCCGGGCGAAGGTGGAAGCCGAGGAGGATCCCGGCGGCCGTCTTGTTGCCCGCGGCCGGCCTCGAAGGCGTCGAGCAGAAGCTGACGCTGGGTGCGCGCGGTGATCGCGTGGAAGTCGGTCGGCGACGTCGTGGGATGCGGCGGCGCGGCGTGTGCCTCCGCGACCATCCCCATGCCCGCGCCGCGTGGCGCTCGTGACGGCGACGGGTGCCTTCTCGAAGCGTCGGAGCACGTCCTGCGACGGCGGCGACTTCCAACGACGTCGGGCTGGAGCCGCAGGGCCATTCGCAGCGCGGTCTGCAGCTGCCGGACGTTTCCCGGCCATGGATAGGCGGCCAGGAGCAGCACTGCCGCCGGGTCCATTCGGGGAGGCCGTCGTGGTGGCTACTCGCGAGATATTGGCGCGCGCAGGATGGGGATGTCTTCCGGCCGCTCGCGGAGCGGAGGAATGAGCAAGCACCCGTCGCGAATCAAGCGGTAGTACAGATCGTGGCGAAACGTGCCGGTGCCGGCGAGGGCGGCGAGATCCTCGTGCGCCGCGGCGACTACCGCGACGTCGACGGCGATGCCGCGACTGCCACCGACGCGCCGAAAGCTCTTGCCCTCGATGACCCGCAGGACCTTCGCCTGATGCTCGCTCCGCATCGCGGCGATCTCGTCGAAGAAGATGATGCCGCCGTGCCCACGCTCGAGGACGCCCGGCTTGTCGAGGGCCCCGGGAAGGCCCCGCGCGTCGTACCGAAGAGCTCGCTCTCGAGGTGATCCTCCGGAACGGCCGGGCAATCGAAGATCTCGTAGGCGCTGCTTCGCGCGGGTGGACGCGTTGGCGCAGCGCCTCGGTGACGACTTCCCTTGCCGACGCCCGATTCACTCGCACCAGGACGGCGCGGAATCCCGAGCGGCCGAGCGCGCGAATCTCGGCACGGAGTCTCCGGATGGCTGCGTCGAAGTGCCGGCGAGTCCGAAGGTCGTCGTGACGTCGACCGCCGCACCATCCACTCTGCCGTCCGTCTGCCGCCACCAATGCCGCCATCACGCGCGCGAGTCTTGCGACCGCGAAAGCCGCCAGTCAACCGACCGGTCGCATATTGGGCGACGGCATGATCGTGTCGTCATAGTGGTGCTGGACGGCGGAAGCCGCTACGCGTACATGTCGACCGACGCCACGGAGGGTTGCATGAGCGACGAGCTGGAACAGGATCTCGAGAACCAGGTGCGCATGACCGCACGAGCGCTTCGTCCGCGCCATGAACGAGCCGGACTGCCGGTCGATGACGCTGGAGCAGAAGGAGCGCTACTTCGCCGTCCTCTCCGGTCTCGTCGGAGGCTCGAAGACGCCAGGAGAAACCCCTGAAGACGGTGCTGCAAGAGATGATGGCCGAGGCGGCCCCCTATCTCTTCCGCGAGATGAACGGCTGACAGGGGCGGTGGAGGTCCGAAGGCTCAGATCGGCGAGCAACGCGAGCAGCGAGCGCACCTTCACGCGTCGCGATCGTCGGTTTCGCAAAGGAGCGCGATCTCCAGATTCACCCGCTCGGGAGGCTCACCGATGCAGTGGATCTTGTGCTCGCGAAGCTCGGCCACGAGATTCGGCGGCAGGCTCACCTGACCGTGTCGCCGCCCGCTGCGGTACGCCGCGAGCGCGACCAATCCGAGGAAGAGGCCGGCGGCCCTGAAAGCAAGGTCGTACTCATGGCACCTCCGTGGCGACGCGCGGCCGGACGCGTGCGACCTTGACGGGCCGGCGCATCGCGCAGGAGCTCGCCCCAGGCGATCGGGGTGAGGGGAGCAGGGCGCCGAGCTCGGCGCGGACACGCTGGGCTTCATGCCCCAGGCAATGCGTGCGATGGTCCACCAGTTGAAAGATCGGCCGCCACGGCATCGTCTTTCTGCCGCTCGTGCGTCGTCCTGCCCAATATGCTCGCAGTGCCACCCCGGGCGGGCAGCTGCCGTGAGCCCGATGATGCTCCACGCGGTCGCGTCCATGCCCCCAGGACGCCGGCCGTCACCGAATCTTACCACGGCGCTCGATGGCGACTGAGACCAAGGACGAATTGCACGATCCGGCGGCCATCGACCCGGTCCTGACGGCCTATCTGGCGGGGGATCCGACTGCCCCGGACATGCTCGTCGCCACCTTCGGAAGCGTCGTGCGGGATGCGATCACGCGGTTCCTCGCCTTTCGGGTCCGGAACCGCATGGATCTGGCCGGATGACCTTACGCATGAGGTGTTTCTCGCTCTTTTTCGCGACGACGGCCGAAAGCTCAGGACGTTCACCGGACGGTACGGGTGCTCGTTCGCGGGGTGGCTGAAAGTCGTGGCCGTGCGGCTCACCATCGACCGCCTGCGTCGGGAGTCACGGGTCGTGGCTCTCGACGACGATACGCCGCGGATGCAGGAGCTTCGGCGGTCGCTCCGGAGCGACGACCCCGATCCCGAAGCGGCGATGCAAGGAGTGGAGGCGGCCGAGCGTCTTACCCAGGCATTGGCCCAGCTCGGTCCGAAGGATCGCCTGCTCGCCGAGCTGCACCTGGTGCGCGGACGCTCCTCGACCATGTGGCTGAGGTGCTCGGGGTGACGATGAACGCGGCGTACGTACGCAAAGAGCCGGGTCGTGGAAAGGCTGCGCCGAATGCTCGGAACCGAATCATGAATGCGAAGGATCCCCAGATGACGTCGTGTCCGGCCGACGAGGTGCTCGCGGCCTTCACCGAGCTTCCGGTTGCACGGGACCGAGCGCGAGCGCGTCGAGGAGCACATCGCCGCGTGCACGACGTGTCTCGACGTCGTAGCGGCGACGCTGCCCCCGGCCCCCGAGCCGGCCACCGGGCGAGATCCCGGTTCGTGCTCGCCCGGTGTCCTCGGGAAGGCGCTGGCGGCGCTGGGCCGTGGCCGCGAGCCTCGCGTTGGTCGCCGGCGGGCTGGTGTTTGCGGCGAGGCAGCAGTCGGTGCTCGACCGTCTCGGTCCGAGCGTGGCTCGCCTCATGAGCCGATGGCTCGGGCCGGGCATGCAAGCCGAGACGATCGCCGTCCGGACTCGGCGCGACCCCGGGAAGCTTCGAAGTGACACTCGGTTCCGTGCGAATCGGTCGCGATCTCGACATGTTCTTGCGCGCCGACCAGATCGGGATCACGGTCGCGCTCGCGGCCCTGCTCTTGCGTGAGCCGGTGGTCGGCGAGATCCGTTTGCTCTCCCCACCCTGCAGTTGACGGAGTCGCCCTCGTTGAAGCTCGCGTGGCCGAAGACCGATCGCGCCCGCGTGTCGGCGGTGCTCGCGCAAGCCAAGCGGATCGCGGTCGACGATGCACGCCTCGTCGTGCGCGGGCCCGGGGGCGGTCCTTCGTCGTCGAGCATCTGAGCGGCGGCATCGAGCACACCGCGGAAGGAGCCAAGCTGGCGCTCCAAGGCCGGGCCAACGGCGGCGCCATCGACGTGCTCGGGACGATCGGGGACGCCGACCAGCACGTGGCGCTCACGATCGCCGGACGTGACCTCGATGCCGCGACGCTACCGATCCTGGGCGCGGGGTGACCGGCGGCGCCGATTTTCGCCTCGATCTCACGAGCAGCGGCGACGCGATCCGGGCCGACGGTCGCATTGCGCTTCGAAAGGCCGGGTGGTCGGCCGTGGGCCGACGCGCCTCTTTCCCATGAACCGAGACACCATGGCGGCCCTAGCCTCGGTCGAGCCAGGCTTCGCCGAGAGCGACTTGATGTTCGACGAGGCACGCGCCGTCTTCGCCTGGCGTCACGGCACGTGGCGCGTGCCACGCCTCTTCCTCTCCAACGGCACCACGATCGTCGGCGGCCGCGCGCGCGTCGGCGCCGACGGCAGCGTCAGCGGTCACGGCACGATTCGTCTCCCCCGGACGTCGTGGCGGGTCTCGAGGCCAACGACCCGAGGCTCGCGGAGTTTCGCGACCCCAGCGGCGCCGCCACCGTCCCCTTCGGCGTCGCCGGGTCGACCGAGACGCCCCGCTTCACGCTCGGCCATCCCTAGGGCCAGACTCGGGACGCGCGTTCGTTCAGGCCGGCTCCTCGAGCGGGACCCAACTCGGCACCGTGAACCGCACCGTGGTGCCGACGTTGACGGTGCTCGCGATCGACAACTTGCCGCCGTGGCTTGCACGATGTGCTTCGACGATCGCGAGCCCGAGACCGGTGCCGCCGAGCTCGCGCGAACGCGCCTTGTCGACGCGGTAGAACCGCTCGGTCAACCGCGGCAACTCGTCCGTGGGAATGCCGCCCCCGGTGTCCGTCACGCTCACCTCGACGCTCGGCGCGTCACCGTTCGGGAAGCACCTGCGCCGCGATCGTGACGGAGCCGCCGGCCGGCGTGTACTTGACGGCATTGTCGGCGAGATTGATCAGCACCTGCTGCAAGCGGTCGCCGTCGCCGAGGAGGAGTGGAAGGCCCGACGGGAGCTCTTTGACGAACGTCACCTTGCCGCGCTCCGCCTTCTCGCCGAGCACTTCCAAGACCTCGTCGACGAGCGACTCCAGAAGCACGGCTTCCTTCTTGAGCGGCGATTTGCCGAGCTCGAGGTCGGACAGCGTCAACAGGTCGTCGATCAGACGGCTCAAACGTTCGGAGTGACGGTCGATGACGCCGAGGAAATTGCGCGCACGGACCGGATCGTCGAGCGCGCCGCTCAGCAGCGTCTCGGCATACCCACGGATCGCCGTGAGCGGCGTCCGCAGCTCGTGGCTCACGTTGGCGACGAAATCCCGACGCATGGTCTCGAGTCGCTTGATGGCGGTGATGTCGTGGAAGACCAGGACGAATCCGATGCGATCGGCGAGCGGCGCGACACTGACGGCGAGGTTGCGCTTGGCCTCGCCGGCAAGCGTGATCTCGCGGAGCGACACCTGCACCCCGGTCGCGACGGTCTCCCGGAGCAGGTCCTGCAGCTCGGGGTCGCGACACGTCTCGAGCAGCGGTCGCCCGTGGTAGTCGGCGTCGGGTGCGAGCGCGAAGATCTCCTCGGCGCGCCGATTCATGAGAATGACGTCGCCGGTCGCAGAGATCACCACGACGCCCTCGATCATCGCCCCGAGGATGCCGCGGACCTTGTCGCTTTCGGCCTGCATGCCGCGGAGCCACATGCGGAGCTGGCGACCCATTTCATCGAGGCTCTCCTCGAGCTCGCCGAGCTCGTCGCGCTGGGTCACCGAGAGGTGGGCGGTGCGAGGTCGCCTGCGGCGACGGCGCGCGAGAAGCCGACCATGCGCTCGAGACGGCGGGCGAGGCGCTGGCCGAGGTAGAGCGCGGGCACGACCGACAAAATCGCGGTCGCGACGATGGTGAGCAGCACGATCCAATTCAAGCGGCGCTACGGAGGCGGCGACGAGCTCGGTCGGAATGGCGACGCGGACGACACGGGTCGCCGGTCCCTCGCCGAGGCGAATCGCGGCGTAGAGCAAGGGCCGATGCAGGGTCGCGCTCTCACGGCGGGAGATCCCGGATCCATTGGCGAGCGCGGCGACCACCTCGGGCCGGGAGGCATGATTCACCATGCCGGCGGGATCGGCGTCGGTGTCGCAGAGCACGTGCCCGTCGGCACTGATCACCGTGAGCCGCACGACGCTGCCGCGCACCTCGTCGCGGCAATGGCGTTGCGTATCGGCGCTCGCCATGTCCGCGGGGAGACGTGTGCCGATCGCTCGGGCCTCCTCGACCGCCGCGGCCCCGGCGACCTGATCGGCGATGCTTCCGAGCGCGCGACGCGCGAACAGGTACCCGCCACCCACGAGCAGCGGAAACGTCACGAGCGTCGGCAGCAGGAAGTAGAGGACGAGTCTAGGTGTCCAGTGCCGCATCGTTGAACTTGTAGCCGACGCCGCGCACGGTCAAAATCAGCTCGGGCTTACGGTCATCGCGCTCGACGCGGGTGCGGAGACGGCGCACGTGGACGTCGACGGTCCGAGGCTCGACGTACGTATCCCGACCCCACACCAAGTCGAGGAGCTGGGTACGCTCGAAGACGCGGTTGGGATGGCGGACCAGGAACGACAACAGCTCGAACTCGCGCAGACTGAGCTTCACTTCCTTCGCGTCCAGGAACGCCTGGTAGGTGTCGAAATCGATGCGGAGTCGGCCGCGCTCGAAGAACTCATGCGGGCGTTTCGCATCCGGTCCGTGCGCACGCCGGAGCACTGCCTTGATGCGGGCGAGGAGCTCGCGGGGGCTGAACGGCTTGGTGACGTAGTCGTCGGCGCCCATCTCGAGACCGACGACCTTGTCGACTTCGGCAGCGCGGGCGGTCAGCATCAGGATGGGAACGGCGCCGGTCTCGTCGTCGTGACGCAACGCCCGACAGATGTCGAGCCCCGACATGCCCGGGAGCATGATGTCGAGGATGACGAGCGCCGGGCGCTCGCGCTTGACGAGTGCCAGCGCCAACTCACCCTCCTCGGCCTCGAGCACGGCGAAGCCGTCCTGCTCGAGGTTGTAGCGAATCAGGTCACGGATGTCCTTTTCGTCCTCGACGACCAGGACCTTCCGCTTGCTCCCGGCCTCTCCGCGCTGTGCCGGGCTCATCGGATGGGCGGGGATCCTTTGTCGCTGTGTGCTTTCATCAACCCTCATCCGCGCCGCCCGCTGACATGGAGCCTGTGCCTGTCGCCCCTAGCCAGAAAGCGCGGCATCCGGACACATGCCGCGTGCCCGATGGTGTAGCCGTGGCCCGATGACGGCCGCGTTGGGAATATGTGACAGGACCGTGAAGACCCTACTCCGGGTGCCAGAATCATTGGCGCGGGACGTTACGGCGGGGTGAAGGGGCTCGAACGGGGCTCGGTGTGACGGGCGGCGGGCAGATTCCACCGAGGATGCGCCCGCGGTCTCCTCCGCGATCGGACGGCCGTCGAGGCGCCGGATCTCCGGTAACCCGAGACAGGACTGCACCGTCCGTCCGAGATCGGCCGCGGAGACACGCCGGCAATCGTCGGCGCCCCGCTGCGGCGCCCTCCGAGGACGATGGCGGGTACGGCGCGCTCGCCCGGTCCGCCATGGTTCCCGATGAGCTTGCCCTCCTCGCTGCTGCCGTCGACGATCTGGTACCCGAGCTCGGCGATCAACATCAGATCGCCGGCACGCTCGTGCTCGAGATGCCAATCTGGGTGCACCGTCGCGATCGTGAAGCGGGCGTCTCCGTCAGCCGCGTTCGGATGAAGATAGAGGGCCTCGGCGATGCCGGGCTGCGCGAGCGCCACGCGGCGTGCGCTGGCGAGCTTCGCGGCGTCGCGGCTCGGGGTCGATGCGGCCTCGAGATACACGTGGCCGGTGCCACCGTCGCCGGCGACGTGGAGCCCGGTCAGGTTGCTTGCGTCGAGCGCCTCGGCGAACCGGATCGGAGGGTGCGTCATCGTATCGAAGCCGTGATCCGCGGTGATCACGACCGTGGTGGACGGCCACTCGGGGCGGGTGGCAAGCCAGTCGAGGAACGAGCCGACGGCGGCGTCGGTGCGGCGCCGGGTCTCGATCGCCTGTGGCGACTGCGGTCCGAACCCGTGGCTCACGCGATCGACGTCCGAAAGGTTCATGAAGAGGAAGTCCGCGCCGGCATGCTCGACCAGTGCGCGAGCCGCCGCGAGCGTCGTGCCGTCGTACGCGTAGCCGGTGACGTCGTCCCGCGCGGCGTCGGAGGCGGCTCGGGCGTCCCAGAGCTCGTCCGGAGGCATCTGACGCGCGCCGTCGCCGGAGAACATCGCCCCGAGCTTCGGCTTGCCGACTGCGGCCGCCGTGCGGATGCCGCGGCCGGCGCGATGCGCGACGGTGAAGATGGTCTCGGTGAGAACGTCGGCCGCGACGCCGAGCTTCCGTACCCGCTTGGCGGCGCGATCCCAGACGGCGTTCCCGGTGACGCCATGCACCTCCGGCTCGACGCCGGTGATCAGGGTGGCATGGTTCGGATTCGTGCGCGTGGGCATGGACGCGAGGCTTTGCGCGTCCGGACACCAACGCGATTCGCGCCAGGCGCGAGCCAGCCTCGGGGTCGTGTCGTCGGTGACCTCGCGGGCGTCGAGGCCGTCGACGACGATCAGCAGGACGCGCGGCCCGGCACCGGTGACGTAAGGGAGTGAGCGACGCCGTCGCGAGCAGCATCGCGAGCCGGAGCCGACGACGGCGGACCATGGCGCCGCTCAGCGCCCCTGGCGGCGCAGCGGTCGCCGCGCCTGCACGACGTGCGCGCGGCGAGCGGGCGCGGCGCGGCAACCGTTCGCCCGACAGATAGCGGCCGATCGTCGCACGGAGCTCCTGCTGGATGCTGTCGATCGGTTGCTGGGCGTCGACGGTCACGAAGTCGAACTCCTCGGCCATGCGCTCGTACTCGCGCAGGATCCGGGCCTGGTAGCGGCGGAACGAGTCGAAGATGTCGCTGCCGAGCTTCAGGTGCATGCCGGATTCCCAGTAGTCCATACCTTTGGACTCGAGCACGCGCGGCACCAGGTGCTTCACGTCGATCTTCAGATACATGACGAGGTCGGGCACGACGGCGAAGCCGAAGAGCTTGCGCGTCCATTCAGGGTCGGCGCCCATGACGGCATTGCGGGCGAACGCGGTGTACATGTAGCGGTCGGCGACCACGATGAATCCAGCGCGCAGCGCCGGGATGATCTGGTTCTCGAGCCGGTCCGCGAAATCGGCGGCATAGAGCAGACTGAAGGTGGTGACGTTGAGCTCGTGACCGGCCTTGGCCTCGTTGATGGTTTCGGCCAGGCAGCGGTGAGCGGGTCCAACCGGTGTTGACCACCGCCATAGCCCTGGACCTCGAGCCAGCGGGTGAGCTGCTCGATCTGCGTCGATCGGCCGACACCGTCGGTGCCCTCGATCACGATCAAGCTGCCCTTGAGAGGGCTGATCTTCAGATACGGAAGCCCGTTGCCGTAGAACGCCTTATCCGCGTCGTGCACGCGGCGCCCTCCCGCCGAGACCCAACACCTTGGCCGCCAGTTGCCGTACCTGGTGCTGTTGCTGACTGATGTCGGCCGTCGCATCGATGACGTCGAGACCGAACTCGTGGACGAGCTCGTCGTAGATCACGAGGACGCGACTCTGAAACAGGCGGAAGCTCTCGGCGGGCTCACGGCTGAGCCCGAGATCCATCCCAGCCTCGTGATACTTGAGCTTGGTCCGTCCGCTCAGGATGCGTTGTAGCGAGACCTCGATCGGGCACCCGGAAATAGATGGCGAGATCGGGCTTCGGAGCGAAGCTGTAGAGCGCCCGCACCCATTCGTTGTCGACGCCGCGCGCGACGTCGCGGCCGAACGCCGTGTAGACGTAGCGATCGGCGAGCACGGTCATCCCGGCCTTCAGCGGTGGAATGATCTTGAAGGTCAGACGATCGGCGAAATCGACGGCGTGGAGCACGCTGAAAGTCGTCGGCGTCAGGAGGTCCTTTTTCTTGCCCCGTCGCAGCGAGCGACGCACCAAGGCCGACGAATTCCACTCGGTGAAGAACACCTTCTGCCCTTGCGACAAGAGCCAGCGGTGGAGCAGCGCGATCTGGGTCGACTTCCCGATCCATCGATGCCTTCGACGATGATGAGCTTCCCGGATACGGGTGCGCGCTCGTGAGACCAGTCATGCGTGGTCGACTCCTCTATCGGTGTGAATGCGGCCCGTCAAAGACTCGAATCGGTCACACGCTCATGACAATTCGATGACGACCGGAGTACACTCGCGCCAATGTCGCCGCGTGACGTGCCATCCTGGATCAGCGTCGAGCGTGGGTCGGCACCCATTCTTCTCTTCGCGCCGCATGGCGGACGTCGTCACGACCTGCGCATTCCCGGCAAGCACAAAGTCAACGACCTGCGCACCGCGGAAGTGACGCGCGAGCTCGCGGGCGCGCTCGACGCCAGCGCGATCATCAACCAGCAGGTGGACCGCAACCGGCTCGACTTGAATCGCGTGAGCCAGGTGCGACGCGACGCGCCGTGGCTGATCGATCTTCTGACCGCGCTGCTGACCGAGATGGTGGCCGTCGCCGGCCGCGCGACCGTGCTCGTCGTGCACGGCTGGAACGTGAGTCAGGTGGCCTGTGACGTCGGTGTCGGTATGCGCGAGCAGGACGGCGAGGTCGCTCCGGTCGGCCCGGGCACGGCGACGGTGTCGAGCGCTTTCGTGGCGACGCACCTGCGACCCTTCCAGCCGCGGCCGCCCGGAGCGGCATCATGGTCACGATCGGCAGCCGCTACCCCGCCGCCCACCCGAACAACCTGCTGCAGATCTTCGGTGCGGCGGGCGACGTCGATGCGGCCGACCTGGCGCCGCTCTCGGCCCTCGGTCGCTGCGCGCCGATCGACGCCGCGCAGCTCGAGCTCGCGATCCCTCTGCGCTGGCCGGGCGCGCGACGGGAGCGCTTCGTGGCGCTCGTCAGCGAGGTGTTCGGCGCTCGGAACGCAGCGCCGGCGTCGGTCGGGGAAGCACGTTTCGTCGGTCCCACCTTGCGTGTCGGCGGCGGTCGCGTGAGTCGCCGCCGCGGCTTGCAACTCGTGACCGACGAGCTCCTGCTCATGACGAGCATCGACGCCGGCGACGGCGGTACGATCGGAGGCCGGGTGGTCGTGAGCGAGCGCGCCGATCGCCTTGCGCTCTTCACGGGGAGCTCGCGGACGCGGATCGCGAATGGACCGTTCCGCCGCTTCGCATACGAGGCCGCACCGGGGGCGCCCGTGCGGTTCGCCTATGAAGGACCCCTCGTGGCGTTTCCGAACCACGAGCCGTTCCTCGATCTCGAGCGCGGCCTGGCCGAGGGTACGGTGGTCGAGGCGCGGCTCGATCTCTCGTTCGAGCGCGACGCGCCGGATCGGGCGGACGAGGACTGCTTCGGGACGGTTCACGGGGAGCTCGTCGTCGACGGTCGGCGCCATGTGATCGCCACGCGCGGCGTGGCGATCGTCGCTGAAGCGCCCGTGCGAGCTCGATTCCCACAGTGTCGCGTGACCCTGCCCATCGGGTCGTTTGGGGCGAGCATGCTGGCGTCGGATCCGCTCGAGCCGTGGCAGTGGGAGGACGGCTGCCTTCGCGGCATGTTGGTCGGGACGGTCGAGCACGGCAACGGGCCGGTCGCGGTACGCGCGCTGGCGACCGTCCGAATCAGCGAGAGCACGGGATCGCTGATGCTCGAGCCCACGAGCGGTTGGGGCGGCACGGAGCGGTTGTCAGGCAGCCTCGAGCGGATGATTCCCGTCCGCCGACCGGGACCACTCGGCAGCGTGATCGCCACGACGTTCGCGTTGGTCCGCGTGGATGGGGCGAGCGTCGGCTGGCTCGAAGCGTCCGTCGTGAACGAAGATCCCGATCGTCCCTCGTGAGCGACCGTTCGATCAGCGCAGCTTCACGTTCACCCAGCCGGAGAAACTGTGCCAGTGGCCCGACTCGCCGGCTCCGCCGTCCCAGGCGTGCAACGCGATGGGGAGTGCGGCGACGGAGCTCGGAGGGCGCTTGGTGAGCAGCACGACCCGCCACTGCCCATCGGTGTAGGTCGCGGCGGTCTGAACGGCCTCCTGTTCCGCGCTCGCCGTGGGTGTCGCCTGCGGCCCCGCGACGTGCTGCACGAGGGCTTGGATTTCACCCTTCTCTGCCGATCCGCCGACCACAACCAGCGCCGGACCGGGTGGGTCGCGTCGCCGAGGTACACCGGCGGCAACGTTCCCTTTGGCATCGATCTTCTCGGGAAGCTGCACGGCGATGGCGTCCGGGAGATGCCAGCTGCCGTGGCGTGCGATTGCAGCCGAAACCGAAGACGCAGGCGTGTCACTGGCCTGAACGTCGCGCGAGCGATCATCCCACACCAGGAGAATGGCGAGCTCGTCGCGGTTCACGGCCGCGACCACGTCGACGGAGTCGATCGAGGGTTCCGTCCAATAAGGTTGAAGCTCGATTTGCGGTCCGAGCGGGACGAAGGCCGTCGGAATCGTCTTCCAGAAGGGCGCCAGGATCGAGCGGGAGCTTTTCGGTGACGGCCGACGCGACGATGTTCGGCAGATAGCGCGGCCGCAGCCGTCCGAGCCGCTCGATGTAGGTGGCGAGCGCCCAGCGCTCGTCAGGGCTGAGCGTCTTGTCGTAGCTCGACATCGGGGTGCCGTTCAGACCGCTCGCCAAGGTGCGAAATACGTCGGACGACGAGCTCCCGGCTTTGAAGAGCCAGCGTTTGGTGAGGTTGGTCGCGACCGACGGGTGCCCAGCGTCGTCCTTGAGCGTGGCCGCGGACGGTCCATCACCGCGCCCCGTCGCGCCATGACACTCGGTGCACTTGGCGCTCTCGTAGACCTTCCGGCCCCGTTCGGCCAGCTGCATCAGCGGCTCCGTGGGCATCGGGCTGCCCGTGATCGTCGGCGGTGTCGTCGCGAACAGCGTCGGCGCTAACGATTGCACGTGCGCCGTGACGTCTTCGAGCCGCTGCGAACCGAGGGCCAGAAAGTGACCCATCGCCGTGTCCCCGAGTCCGTGTGCCGTGACGCCGATGATGTCGCTGTCGAGCGGCGCGGCCCCGCTCACCGTCGAACGGAAACGATACGAGCCGCGCACGAGATCGCGCGGCGGTGGCAGCAACTCGGACGTGAGCGGCCCGTCGCCTGCGCCCTTCGCGCCGTGACAGACGGCACAGCGTTCGGCATACACGTCGGCCCCGGTCGCGTTGACGTCGATCCCACTCGCCTCCTTGCCGAAATCGTCGAGGAGGAGCACGAGCCCCCAAATCTGTCGCGCGTCCAAAGCTGCACCGAACGCCGGCATGCCGGATTCCCAGGGCCGCTCGCCGAGCGCCGCGGCCCCGTCGCGGATCCGCTTGAAGCGGGTGGCATCACCGACGATGTCGCGGCTCGGCCGTCGGAGATCGGCAGCGCGTTTCGGAAACACGAAGGCGTATGGGCCGTCGGCGGCGCCGAGGTTGCCGTGACACGGCCGGCAGGAGCGCTGGAACGTGACGTAGGCGTCGTCGCGCGCCTGCCGTCGCGTCGCTTCGTCCGCCGTGCGGAGCGGGTTCTCCGCCGGGATCGCGCCGGCGGGAGGCGCCGCCGGCGCGTCATTGGCGGCGTTCACACGGGTCGTGAGCGCTGCAGCAACGAGGATGAGTACGATGGCCTGCCAGGGATGACGTGTGATCGACATGTGGGTGACCTAGCGTTTCGTCATTTCGAGCATGACGTCGGCGACGCCTTTGACTGACGGTCACGCTATGCGTGACCGTGCCGAGAGTCTCGTGCCATGCCTCGAGCGTGTAGGTGCCGGGGGACGTCGTCGAGCGCGAAGCTGCCATGCGCGTCGGTAAAGGCATAGTAGGGGTGGTCGTGGGAGACCCACACCGCCCCCATCCACGAATGGACGTCGCAGCGGACGCGAATCGGCATTTCGGGCTCTTCGATGCGCTTTTCGACGATGCGTCGGAACTTGAGTTGGGCGACGGTGAACGACGGGTTGGCTTCCGAGCGTGTGTTGATGTTGTGGAGGAGGGGTTGGCCCTGCCGGATGTCGGCGAAACGCACGACGGCATCGCGGATGCCCTAGTCGGCGGCGGCGACGACGAGACCGGGCGACGTCTTCTCACGGCCGCAGACCTCCGGATCCTCGGTGACGGCGATCGCGGTGGGCGGCGGTGGGGTACCGACGTAGCGCACGACCCTCCATCCAGTGACCTCTCCTCTCGCGGCGGTGTGTTGTGCCGGCGGGACGGCGCGCCGAGCTCAGGCTTCGTACACCCGGATCGTGGTGACGCATAGCCCACGTGACGTCCGACCGAGGTCGAATCCGACCCGCAGGCCGGCGTGCAACGCCGGAAAGCCCTGGTCGGTGCCGAGCAGCGTGAGTGTGCTCGCGGCGAAGGGCAACTCGCGACCCTTGTCGGTACGGAGCCAACCCGTACGACTCCCGGGATGGACGCGCAGAATCGTGCCTTGGTAGTAGCGCTCCTGGAGCGAGCGGTCCTCGCCGGTCACGCTGGTCCTACCGTACGTCGTCCGGTGCCGCCGCGACGGCAATCTTGCTCAGCTGGTCCATGCCGAAGCGCTTCACGAAGGCGTGGAACGCCTCGCCCGTCGTCCGCTCCGCGCGGTAGCACTCCGCGATGGCGGCAATGGCTTGGGGTGCAGCGGCCTCCGGGAAGCGGCCGCCCAGGCGTTTGCCGACCGCAAAGTCGTGCTCACCGACGTGACCGCCGAGCAGGATGGAGTAGTGCGGTCGCTCCGTTCCGTCCTTGCCCTTGACCATCATGCCGGTGAGACCGATGTCGCCGACGTGATGCTGGCCACAGGAGTTGGGGCAGCCGCTGATCTTGACGTGCAGCTCGCCGATCGCCTGCGCCGAGAGACCGATCTCCGCGAGGTGCTGCCGGATGCGCTCCGCCATGCCCATCGAGCGCGTGACGGCGAGGCTGCAATAGTCGGCGCCCGGGCACGAGACGACGTCGGTGATGTGGTTTGCGCCTCCTCGGCCAGGCCGATCTCGACGAGGCGCTGATACACCGCGGGAAGCGTCGCACCGCTGATGTACGGCACGAGAAAGTTCTGCTCGTTCGAGAGGCGCGAGCGTGCCGTTGCCGAGATCCTCGGCCAACGCGGCGATGGCTCGGCCTTGGACCGTCGTGTAGTCGCCGAGCGGGTACGGTGACGGTCGCGAGGAAGTATCCGGCGATCGCGTTGCGCGACGACGTTGGTCGCGACGCCACGCGTCGTACTCCGGCGCCGCCGACGGCGATGGCAGCGCCTGCGCGGCGCGGTTTCGGGAGCGCGATGCCCAGCGACGTACTCGCGGGTCTCGCGGCGCAGCGCATCGCCGCGCGTCGCTTCGACGCGGGCGATCTCCTCGTCGAGGGCGGCGCGGAAGCCTCGACGCCGAGCTTCCGCATCAGGTACTTCATGCGCGCGCGGCTCCGATTCTTCCGCTCGCCGTGACGATGCTGAATCCGCACGATCGCTTCGGCGACGATCAGGACGTCCTCCGACCGGCACGAAGTCGCGCATGCGGTTCGCCGAGATACGGCTGCGATCCCAGACCCGCCGGCGACGGCGAACGCGAAGCCCTCGACGCGCCGACCGCCCTCGTTCCGCACGTGGGCGTAGAGCCCGATGTCGTTGATCGGACCCTGCGCGCAATCGCGCTCGCAGTTGCTGAGCGAGATCTTGAACTTCCGCGGCAGCGTGAGGTTCAGCGGGTTGAAGAGAAAGTAGTCGTTGATCAGCTGGGCGTAGGGCGCGACGTCGAACGGCTCGCTCGGCGAGCAGGCCGGTGTGCGGGCACGCGGTGACGTTGCGGACGCTGTCCGAGCAGGCGCCGCGGGTCGTGATGCCGACCCCGTGCAGGCGCTCGGTACATGGTGCCGACCTCGGCGAGCGGCACCCAGTGAATCTGGATGTCCTGGCGCGTCGGTCAGCGTGCGCGACGCCCCGTCCGTACGTGTCGGCGACGTCGTTCAGGCAATTCATCTGGGCGACGGTGAGGAGACCGCCCGGGAATCTTGATGCGCTGCATGTAGCTCGTGTGATCGAGCTGATAGTAGAGCCCGTAGCTGAGGCGCATCGGCCGGAATTCGTCGGGGGTGATGGTGCCGCCGATGAACTGCTCGACCCGACCGGCATGGCCGGCGATGCCGTCGCTGCAACTGGCGATCACTCGGAAGGGGCATGAGGTCATTATCGACCTGTCCTCCGACAAGTCAAGGCGAAGTCTCAATCAGGACGCGAGTTATGCCGTCGATCGAGATGTCCGGAACGGCGCTGCGTCGCGTTGCGTTCCAGCACCGAGGGTGGTAGCTCCGCCCGCTGATTCACCTCGGGAGGTTCGATGCTGATTCCTGCAACACAGCTCCGCGTCGGGATGTTGATCAACTATCAGAACGATCTCTATCGCATCATGGCCGTCACGCACATCACGCCCGGCAACTGGCGCGGCATGGTGCAGACCAAGATGCGCAGCGTGCGCTCCGGCACCCAGACCGAGAACCGGTTCCGCTCGGAGGACAAGGTCGATCGGGTCACGCTCGATCAGCAGGAGATGGAGTATCTCTACGGCGACGGTGAAGGTCACCACTTCATGAACACGGAGAGCTTCGAGCAGATCGCGCTCGACGCCGAGTGGCTCGGTGACGCCGTGTCGCTACCTGCTGCCCAACATGCGCGTGACGGTCGACTTCTACGAAGGCAAGCCGATCGGCGTCACGCTGCCGAAGACCGTCGACCTCCGCGTCACGGACACGGCGCCCGGCCTGAAGACCGCGACCGTGACCAACGTCGCTGAAGCCGGCGACCACCGAGACCGGTCTCGATCGTGCCGGTGCCGAACTTCGTCGAACGTCGACGACGTCATCAAGGTCGACACGGAGAGCGGCAGCTACCTGTCGCGCGCCAAGGCCGAGTAGCCAGCAGGCGAGCGCCGTGGATTTCCGGTACAGCGCGGCCGAGGAACGTTTTCGTCTCGAGCTCCGGCGCTGGCTGGACGAGCACCTGCCGCGCCACTTCGCGCCCGGTGAGCTCGAGCGAGGAGCTCGATCCCGATGCGCGCTTCGAGCAGATGCTCGGCTGGCATCGCGCCATGCACGCCGGCGGGTGGGTCGGCATCCATTGGCCGCGCGAGTACGGTGGCCGCGGCGCGTCGGTCATGGAGCAGGTCGTGTACGCGGAGGAGATGGGCGCGGCCGGCGCGCCGCCTCCGATCAATCCGATCGCCATCATGATGGTCGGACCGACGCTCATGCAGTGGGGCACGGAGGAGCAGAAGCGGCGCTTCATCCCGACCATGCTGTCGGCGGAAGAGATCTGGTGTCAGGGCTACTCGGAGCCCGGCGCCGGGAGCGACCTGGCGGCGCTGCAGACGCGCGCCGTCGAGGACGGCGACGATCTGGTCGTGACCGGCCAGAAGGTGTGGACGAGCCTCGCCCACCGCGCCGATTGGTGCATCCTCCTCTGCCGCACCGATCCGGACGCGCGGAAGCACCTCGGCATCTCGTACCTGCTCGTCGACATGAGGAGCCCGGGCATCACGGTGCGGCCGCTCGTGCAGATCACCGGCGACGCGGAGTTCAACGAGGTGTTCTTCGACGACGTGCGGGTCCCGAAGGCGAACCTCGTCGGCAAGCTGCACCAAGGATGGCAGGTGGCGATGACCACGCTCGCGCTTCGAGCGCGTCGGTCTCGGCAACGTCTACCAGTTCGATCGACTCGATCCGGGAGCTCGCGAGCGCTCGCGCGCCGCGCCGCGCTCGACGGCCGTCCGGCCATCGAGCACGGCGGCGATCCGCCAGCGTCTCGCGCAGCTCGCGACCGAGGCGCAGAGCGCTTCGCTACACGCAGTATCGTCACGTGACACGCGGCGCGCGCGGCGAGCCTGGACCCGAGGCGTCGGTCGCGAAGCTCTTCGGGACCGAGCTCAACCTCCGCATCATGCGCTTGGCGCTCGACCTGCTCGGTCCCGAGGGCTGGTCGAGCGTGCCCGCGGCGCGACCGACGAGCCGAGCAAGTGGCTGCGTCGCATCCTCGCCGCGCGCGCCTTCACGATCGGCGGCGGCACCTCGGAGGTGCAGCGCAACATCATCGGCGAACGTGCGCTCGGTCTGCCGCGCGGGTAAGTGACCACGACCTGCCTCATGCGGTGACGGCCGAGCCGGCGTTCTGGCGCGCGGTCTTCGGCCGAGACGCCCCGGTCGAGATCGAGATCGGCAGCGGCGACGGTGCGTTTCTGACGGCGCTGCGCGGCCGCCGTTCCGGCGCGCAGCCTGCTCGGCATCGAGCGCTCGCCGGCGAAGGCGCGCCGGCTCGCCGAGCGGGTCGCGAAGCGCCCTTGCCGAACGTGCGCACCCTGCAGGCCGACGCGCGCTGCCTGATCGCGAGCCGTCATTCCGCCGGCGTCGGTGGCCGCGTATCACGTCTACTTCCCGGATCCGTGGCCGAAGCGCGCCCACGCCACCCGGCGCCTCTTCGCGGCGCCGTTCGCCGCCGATCTGGTGCGGACGCTGGAGCCGGACGGGCGACTGTTCTTCGCGACCGACGTCGCCGGCTACGCCACGGTGACGCGCGCGCAGCCTGCTCGCGACCGAGGCGTTGCGCGGAGATCGCCGGCGGACGACGACCATCCCGGGCTCACGACGTCGTTCGCCCGCAAGTACCGCGCCCGCGGACGAGCGCTGTACGCATTCACCTTCGTGCGCGCCGACCGAGCGAGTGACGGCTCAGCTCTTGGCGGCGTCGAAGATGAGGTCGATGTAGTAGCTGAGGTTCATGCCGACGAGGAAGATCGCCGGCTGATCGCTGCGGCGGGCATAGACCGCCGTGCGCGTCGGATTGCGGCGCGCCGATCACGCACCGTGACCGGGAGCCGACGTGTTGGTGGTCACGACTTCGACGGTCGCCGACGGCGCGTCGAGCCGTAGGCCTGCAGCTCGTGCTCGGGGCACCGCCGCGAGCTTCTCCGCGGCTTGGCCGGCGGTGAGCGTCGCGATCGTCGCCTCGATCAGGTCGGGCGGCACCTCCGCTCCGGCGGGCTCGACGACGCGCCAGCGACGCTCCTCGCGCGAGCCGCGGACCACTCTCCCTGCTCTTCCGAAACGTGACGGTGGTGACGGCGACGCGGCGTCGCGATTCGAGGAGCGAGGGCCGACTGGTGCCGGCTGCGGCGACCGTCGGTCGGCCGGCGTGCCGCGCGTCGAGGAGCGATCACGTCAGCCGGCGAGCAGCGCCAGGACGACGTAGATCACGCGCGACCTGTCGCCAGCTCATCGCGCGTCGTCTCCGCAGAAAGACGAGCGTGCCGGCCGCGAAGAAGAAGGCCGGCTGCAGCACGGTCGCGAGCCAGAACGACCACGCGCCTTGGGTCTCCGGTCACGAAGAACTGCTCGCGGCCGACCTCCTTCGACTGGGCGCGCGCCGACAGCAGCGACTCGTCGCGCGCCAGCCAGTTGATGCTGTTCACCAGGAGGTCCTTGTTGCCGAGGTAGTCGATGATGCCGTTGGTCGACGAAATCGCTGTCGCCGACGACGATCACCCGGCCGTTGCGCTCTTCGATCGGCACGACGGCGGCGCCGACGACCAGAGCGGCCTTCGGGCTCGTACGCCGCATCGGCGCGGACGTCGGCCGGGGCGACGGCGTAGCTGGCCGTCGCTCGTCTTGAGAAAGCTGATCGACCGAGCCTGCGAGCTCGGCTCCAGCGACTCGCAACGGCCGCGCGTACGAGAAGACGGGCGGCGCTTCGAGCGTCCCGCTCACCAGGAACGACGGCAGCATGTCCGACACCATGACGGTGACACCCTCCCCGCCCGCGAGCCGGCGTTCCGGATCGACGACCACCTGTTCCGGGGTCGTGAACGCCGAGACTCGCCGCGAGGGCGGCGATCGACGGCGGGGTCTCCGGGATCGAGGAGCAGCAGCAGGTTGCCGCCGCGGTGCAGATAGCCTTCGAGCTGGGTGAGCTCGCCCGGCAGGTAGTCCTTGCGCGGGCCGGCCATCACGACGACCGTCGCGTCGATCGGGACGGACTCGGTGCTGCATGAGCGGCAGCGTACGCACGACGAACTGATCGTCCTCGAGCGTGCTCTTGGCGACCGACAGGCCGGTCTTGCGGTCGCCGTCGTCCGGCGAGCGCTCGCCGTGGCCGGTGACGAAATAGACCATGCGCTCGCGGTCGCGGGTGACCGCGAGGAGCGCGCCCATGAGCAGCGCCTCCGTCGGATTCGAGACGTCGCGCCGCCGGCCGCCGCTCTCGACGACGATCGCGCCGTAGCGGTCGACGCCGTACTGCGCTGCGCGAGCGCGGGCGAGCGGTTGAGGTCGACGAAGTCGTAGGTGACGCGCTTGGTCTCCTGGGTGATCCGCCAGAGCAGATCCTTGAGCTGCGGCGTGCGCGGATCCTCGCTGCGTACGAAGACGGTCAGGCGCACGTCGCGCGGCAGCTCGGCCAGGATCTTCTTGGCGTGCGTCGAGAGGGTGTAGCTGCGCTGCGGGCTGAGATCGACGCGGAGGTTGTGGCGATAGGTCAGCAGCAGAATCAGGACGCCGCAGCCGATCAGACCGATCGTACCGACCATGAGCGACAGCGAGTGCGACCGCGGCTGCGCGTCATCGGCGGCCTCGCCAGTGCCGCGACTCCATCGAGCGCAGCGTCAGGAAGAGAAAGAGGCCGATGAAGAGCACGAAGTACGTGACGTCCTTCAGGTCGATCACGCCGCGCGCGAAGCTGAAGAAGTGATCGAAGGTCGACAGCTGGCTGAGCGACGGTCAGGAGCGTCGAGCTCACCGCCGCCTCGTTCCAGGTGATGATCCAGAACAGCAGAGCAGCGACGAACGTGCAGGACGACGCGACGACCTGGCTGTCGGTGAGCGACGACACGAACGAGCCACAGGCGATGCAGCTCGCCAGGAACAGGATGGTGCCGAGATAGCGCGCGACGAAACGGGCTCGGGTCGAACGGCTGAATCGCGTACACGATGGCGGGATAGAGCAAGCGTCCCGGCGAGAAACAGCAGAAACACCAGCAGGCACGCGGTGAACTTGGCGACCATGATCTCGCGCGTCGCGCAGCGGGTACGTGTAGAGCAGCTCGATCGTGCCGAGCCGACGTTCCTCGGCGATCAGCCGCATGGTGAACAGCGGGACGACGATCAGAAGATAGAAGCCGATGTGGTTGACGAAGAAGTCCTCCCAGAAGTTCTCCAGGATGTTCATGCCGAAGCCGAACGTCACGTAGCTGTTGAGCGTGGTGTAGAAGCGATAGCCGGTCGCGAGCAGGAACGCGCCGACGACCACGTAGACCAGCGGGCCGGCGAAGTAGGACGCCAGCTCCTTCCGGATGAGCGCCGAGCGTCCTCACGCCGCGGCGTCCCGCTCGCTGCGGACGAGACGCACGAAGAGATCCTCGAGCGCTCATGGGCAGCGGCCGGACTTCCAGGAGGCCCCGAAGCCGTGGCCGACGACCTGTCCGCGAGCGCGCGTCGCGCCTCGTCGCCGCGCGACGAGCGCACGACGACCGTCACGACGCCGTCCGGTCCCGGCTCCTCGCGGACGTCGTCGAGCTCGGGCAGCGCGCGGAGCGCGCGGAGGACGCGACTCGCGCGGGACCGGCGACGCGGGCGCGCGTCTCGTGCGGAGCCCTGCAGCCGACGTGTCAGGCCTTCGGCGGTGTCCTCGGCGATGATGCGGCCGTAGTCGATGATCATGACGCGCTCGCACGTCATGCTGACCTCGGGAGGATGTGCGTGCTGAGGAGGATCGTCGTCGAGCCGCCGAGCGATTTGATCGAGCTGCCGGATGTCGACGATCTGGCGCGGATCGAGGCCGACGGTGGGCTCGTCGAGGACCAGCACCTTCGGGCGGTGGATCACCGCCTGCGCGATGCCGACCCGTTGGCGGTAGCCCTTCGAGAGCTTGCCGATCAGCTTGCCGGCGACCTCGGTCAGGCCGCAGGCGCCCATGACCTCGTCGATGCGGGCTGCGCGCGTCGCGCGCCGGGATGCCCTTGACCTCGGCGCAGAACGTGAGGAAGCGGCGGACGGAAAGGTCCGGATAGAGCACGACGTTCTCGGGCAGGTAGCCGATCCGTTCGCGGACGGCGAGCGAGTGCTCCTCGACGTCGAGGCCGTCGATCGTCACGCGGCCTTCGCTCGGCGGAAAGAACCCGGTGAGGACCCGCATGATCGTCGTCTTGCCGGAGCCGTTGGGTCCGAGGAGTCCCATGATCTCCCGGCCCGCACCGAGAAGCTCACACCGTCGACCGCCGCGTGGTCGCCCGAAATCCTTGACGAGACCCTGAACCTCGATCACCGGCGCTGCGCTTCCTGCGCGATCTCGTAGCCCACGAGCTCGACCGTAGCGAGTACCTCGGCGCTGGCGCTGCGTTGCTCGGTGCGGATCAGTCCCACACCGGGCGCATACCAATCCGAGTAGTAGTAGACGATCCGGGGTCCGACCGAGCTGCCGTCGGGTGCCGTCGCCGAATGGATCGCCGTCGTCTCGACGCGCGCGCACCGCTCGAAGCGGCCTGCGGGCACCTCGATCGGCTTCCTGTTGCACGGAGCACCTGATGCAGCTGCCGCACCTCGAACCCCGAGCCGTCGGACAGCTGGTAGGCGTTCGTCCGTCCTTCCCAGGTGTGCGTGCCGCCGAGGTTCACGGGCAGGAACTTGAGCTCGCCGGAGCGGAGACCGTTGTCTTCCAGCGATTCGCCGCGATACTCGAGCGACATCACGCGGTGCAGGAAGCCGCCCTCGGTGCAGTAGACGATCGGGATACGCTCGCCGGCCGGCCGATCGCCGTACCGTTCGTCGACGATCCGGCAGCCGTGGCCATTGGGACCCTTGAACTCGTCGGGTCGCACGGTCGCGACGAACCGCAAGGGGACTCCGTCGGTCCGACGCGTGACCAGGTACTCCCAGTGCGAGCTCGGGATCAGCGGAAAGAAATCCGCGGCCTGCTGCGTGACGCCGCGTTCGCGCTTGACCGTTGCCGCGCACCCGCTCGCCAGCATGACGAACACGCCGAGCGCGATCCCGATCACCTTCGGCCCTGCGATCCGCATCGGCGGCATCGTAGGCAAAGCGGCTACGTGCGTTCAATTGCATGCCGCGACCAGGAGTCGCGGCGCGACGAGGCATGCGGGCGATCGCGCGGCGCGAGCGCGCTACGCGAGGCTCGGCGTCCAGGTCTTCCCGCCGTCCTTCGTCTTCAGGATGGTGCCGAAGCCGCCGACGATCCAACCGTTGTTGTGGTCGAAGAAGTCGATGCCGCGGAGCCAGGTGAAGAGACGCATGCCGAGCTTGGCGCGCTTCCAGGCGGTCTGGTCGGGCTCGCGCGTGAGGACCTCGCCGCCCGCGCCGACCACCCAGGCCTTGCCGTCTGGAAAGAGGAACGGCGAGTACAGCGGATCCTCGACGGCGACCTTCTCGTCGACGGTCTCGAACGCCCAATGCGCTCCGCCGTCCTTGGTGCGTGCGATCTTGCCTTCGAGACCGGCCGCGATGCCTTCCTGCGTGTTCACGAAGTGCACGCCGAAGAAGGTCGGGAGGTCGAGGATGTCGACGATGCCCTCGCCGAGGAGGCTCTCCTGCTGCGGGCTCCAGGTCTGGCCGCCGTCGGTCGTGGCGTGGATGGTGCCGAACTCGCCGACGATCCAGCCGTGCTGGTCGTCGGTGAACTCGATGTCGTAGAAGATCGGATCCTGGACGGCGAGCGCGATGTCCTCGGAGATGCCTTGCTTGTCCTGCGCGACCTTGCGCGACCTTCCAGTTGGCGCCGGCATCGGTCGTCTCGAGCAAGCGTCGACTTGTCGCCGACCGCGTACACGTGGGTCGGGCTCAGCGTGTAGATCGCGAACAGATACTGGTCGGTGTTGCTCTTCTGTTCGGTCCAGGTCTTGCCGCCGTCCTTGGTGTTGAGGATCACGCCGGCCTGGCCGCAGATCCACCCGTTCTGCGCGTCGGCGAAGCGGATGTTGTAGAGCGCGCGATCGGTCGGGGTCGGGATGACGTTCCAGGAGCGGCCGGCGTCGGTCGTCTCGAGGATCTTGCCGCGATAGCCGGCGACGAGGACGTGGTCCGACGAGAGCGCCTTCACGTCGAAGAAGCGATCGCCGAGGAGTGAGATCTTCTGTTCCGGGAGGGGCGGGACCTCGACCTCGTGGTGGCAGCCCGCGATCGCAAGCGCGCCGACGATGCTGAGCGTCGCAAGGACGCCTCGAGTCTTCTGCATTGCACCCTCCTCGGAAAACCGCTGGATCGCCGCCGGCTTAGTCGCGGCGGCGCATGGAACGGGGTCTAGTGCCTCAGATCAATTCGGTAGTCAACCGAAACGCTGGGCGACGCGTCAGCTGGCTTTCTTGGTGAACCACTTCGACTGCTCGGACTTCTCGACGATCTCCTGCTGGTCGATCTTCCACTCACCGTTTTCCTTGACGAGCGTGTAGAGCTCGTACTCGTCGGCGCCGAGCTGGTTCAGGAACTTGTCCTGCGAGCTCAGGATGTTTGGAACCTTGGCGGTGTCGCCTTCGACCTTGCCGGGAAAGACCTCGTACTTGAAGATCTTCACCTCCCCGGTCTGGAAGATGTACTTCTGCTCCTTGGCCCATGCCTCGCCGTCCTTGTTGGCGGCCATGCCCTTCGAGATCTGCTTGTAGGCCTGGTCGAACTTCTGGTCCTTCATGGCTGCCAGATAGGCCTTGACGGTTTCCTCCGGCGTCGCTGCTCCAAAGCCAGGGGCGACGCCGATCGCACCACTCAGCAACACGCTCGCTGCCACCAGAACTCTGAGTCTCCGGACGTGCGTCATGGACATCCTCCTCGGTCGTGCCGTGCGAAGCCGCATGCCTCCCCATACCGAATGCGAGACATCGGATGGCAACGGAGGTGGCGACGCGTCACGAGCACGCCGCCGTGCGGCACGAGACTGTCGCTTTGCGGCGCACCGGGCGGCATAGATTGCCGTTGTAGCGAAGGGTTCGCTGTGGCACGAGGGTTGCTGCTCGCTATGGCGAACGCCGTGGGCAACACTCGGACGTATTCCAAGCGGTCATGCGTAGGAGGTAGCACCGGAGAATGGAACGGAACACAGAGGAGACGCTGGACGTGCTTCCCGAAAGTGGTGCTCAGGGGTCGCAGTCGATCCGCGATCTGCGCTCACGTCTCGGTATGACCCAGGAAGAGTTCGCGCACGCCATCGCCGTCACCGTCTCGACCGTAAACCGATGGGAAAACGGGCACGCGCAACCCGAGCAAGCTGGCATGGCGGGCCATCCAGGGGCTGGCGCGGAAGCGCGGCACCACGGTCGGCGGCAAGGCTCGGACTAGAATCCGGCGCGTCTTCCGTCGCGTGAATCTTGGGCTGCCGCGTCCGATCGCCGGCGGCGCCTCGTCTCGTCGCGGGCACGGTCGGTGCGCCATCCAGGGCTCGCCGGCCATGACGATGAGGTCAGCGACAGCTTCTGAACGTGATGGAGCGCGTGCCGCATCGTGCGCGCGCGGCCCGAGCATCCAACCGCAGCATCTGCCGGCGCCTTTTCGCAATACCTCCGCGTCACCAATCGCGGTGGCCGGCGGCGTTCGACCTCAGCATCGAGGCGGCCGAGCGCGACCAGATCCGCAAGGCACTCGAGGCCGCCGGCGGCAAACGGAATGGAGGCGGTGCGCCTACTCGGCCTGAGTCGGCGCACGTTGTACCGCAAGCTCGACAAGTACGGCATCACATGAGCGCGACCGATCCCAATCGTAAAGAGCACATGACGCATTGCATATGTGGTGCGCTCCGCGGTGTAGAAGGGATCTTCTCGGGCTCGCATCGTGGAGCTAGAACGTAGCGAGGGCTGATGGAACTTCACCGACAGGCAGGATCTAGCGACGCAGGGGCGCGAGTGCTCATCGTCGAGGATCATCCCATGATCGCCGAGCTCGTCGAGACGCGTCTGCGGATCGAGGGGATGCGACCGACCGAAGTGTCTCGGGGCCGTGAAGCCATCCAAGTGCTTGGGCACGCCGACTTCGATCTCGTCATTCTCGACATCATGATGCCCGAGGTCGACGGCTACGAAGTCTTCAAGGTGATCAAGAGCCAGGAACGCACTGCCAACGTGCCGGTAATCTTTCTGACGGCGAAGTCCACCCAGGACGACATCGAAAAGGGGCTCGCACTCGGCGCCGACTACTACATCACGAAGCCGTTCAGCGGCGCCGATCTCGTCCGCAAGGTCAAGATTCTTCTCGAGCAGGATCGGTTGAGTCACGCGGCCGGCGCTTGAACCGCATGCGACGGCGATTGTGCGGCGTCGCGCTGGCGCTCGGCGCGGTGCTGCTCGACCCCTCGCCGGCCTGTCCGAACGGACGACGGATCACGAGGTGCGACTCGAGCGGCTCACGGCGCCCGCGCCGCCGGAGGATGCCGAGCACCCACGCCCACGGGTGCACCACGCGAGCCACGACATTCCGCTCAGCGGAGGTCGGACGCATCTCATCGTGGATGGCGCCCTGAACGGCACCGTGAGCGGGCCCATGCTCGTCGATACCGGGGCGTCCTATTGCGTCCTCACACGCGAAACCGCTCGGAAGCTCGGTCTCGGGCGCAGATCCTCTCGGATACCGGCGGCGCAAACTCGTCGCTTCGTCGCGCGGATGACGCTCGCACGCGGCCAACAGGCGATGCCGCAGAGATACGTGGGGACTATCAGGTTCGTACGTGCTTCTGACTCATCCGTGCAAAAGAGAATGCATGTGTAATCACGCATGGTTGCGTCTACGACTGAACCCTTGTCTGGTTGCTATGCCGCCGCTACACTCCAACGCTAGGCGGGGTGTTCGATGTCAGTGCGAGGACGGGCGAATGCTTTGCGACAGGAGGCCGGATGAACGCCAACTTGCGATTGCAGGATCTTTACGGGCGCGAGAAGGAGGGAGAGACCAAGCTCCTCGCGCTGTACGTTCCGAAGGAGCTGACGACCCGGATCGATCGGCTGGCCAAGGACCTCAAAGCCAAGAAGCGAGAGGTCATCCTCGCCCTCCTGAACGAAGGACTCGATCGCTATCACCGCTCAAAGGGCGGCGCCGCAAGAAAGCCTGACGTCGCGCTCAGCCGCCGGGCGGATGGTAGCGACGGTCCCGCTGGCTGGCGAGCACTCGCGACACGTCTTCCTCCGTCACCGTCCCCGCCTTGGTGACGAGATGCGCTCCCACGAAATCGTAGCGATTCCAGTAGATGATGCGTTCGATCGGTTGATCGGCTGACGTCGGCGAGAGTCGATACACCCACTTCTCGTTGAAGCGACGGCCGTGCTCTTCCAGCTCACGCGGCTCGTTGACGCTGCCGACGGTCGCGTTGGGCGTGCCCCAGCACTGCACGACGAGATTGCGACTGATCGTGCTCATGCCTCGAAGCTCTCGGGCAACGGGCAGCGTCCCTCACGCACGTGCGCCTCGAACTCCGGACGGAAGCGGCGGAGGAACCCGGTGGCGGCCCACGCCGCGGCGTCGGACAGCGCACAGATCGTCTGCCCTTCCATGTAGCCGCCGATTTGATCGATGGTCTCGAGATCCGCCATGCTGCCCTGCCCGCTCTCGATCCGCCGCAGCAGCTTGTAGAGCCACGCCGGTGCCTTCACGGCATTGCGTGCACTGGCCACAGGTCTCGTGGCGGAAGAAGCGCGCGATGACGATCGCCGCTCGCACCATGCAAGCGGTCTCGTCCATGACCACGATTCCGCCGGTGCCGAGCAGGGTCCCGGCCTGCTTCAGCGAATCGTGGTCCATGAGCACGTCGACCTGCTCGGCGGCGAGCACCGGCATCGACACGCCGCCGGGAATGATCGCCTTCAGGCGCTTGCCGTTCCGGACGCCGCCGGCATGCACTTCGATGATCTCGCGCAGCGGCGTGCCGAGCGGGAGCTCGTAGACGCCGGGACGGTTCACGTGGCCGCTGATGCCGTAGAGCGTGTTGCCCGTGCTGGTCGCCGTTCCGATCGTCTTGAACCAGGCGGCGCCGCGTCGAATGATCGCCGGCACCTGCGCGATCGTCTCGACGTTGTTGACGGTCGTCGGGCAGCCCCAGAGTCCGTAGACGGCGGGAAACGGCGGGCGCTTGCGCGGCTGTCCTTTCTTGCCCTCCGCCGACTCGATCATGCCGGTCTCTTCGCCGCAGATGTAGGCACCGGCGCCGCGCATGACGTGGACGTCGAACTCCCGCTCGATCTCGCAATGGCGCGCGCCGAGGAAGTCCGGCGGCGCGCGCTTCCTCGATCGGCGCGCACGAGCGTCCGGAAGGCGGTCACGTACTCGCCGCGCAGGTAGACGTACGGCGGCGCGGGCGCCGATCGCGTGGCCGGTGATGATCAATCCTTCGACGAGGAGATGCGGATTACGCTCGAGGATCTGTCGGTCCTTGAACGTGCCCGGCTCGCTTTCGTCGCCGTTGCAGGCGATGAAGGTCGGCTTCGGCCCCCGGGCTTCGGCATGAAGCTCCACTTCTGACCGGTGCCGAATCCCGCCCCGCCGCGGCCGCGGAGGCCCGACGCCTTCACTTCCTCGATCACCGCTTCGCTCGTGAGGCCATGGAGCGCACGTTGCGCCGCCTCGTATCCGCCGGCTTGCCGGTAGGCTTCGAGCGGACGCCAATCCGACGCCGTCGGGAGGCAAGAGATAGCGTTCGAGCGCCACGTCAGCCGACCGTCCGCAGGAGATCGTCGATCCGATCGGGACGGACGTTCTCGATGAAGGGCTCGTTGTTGACCTGGACGCACACCGCCGTCCCGCACGACCCGAGACACTGGACCTCATGCGATCGAGTACGCGCCGTCCGGCGTCTGTTCGCCGACCCGGATGCCGAGCCGGTCCTCGAGCGCGCGAACGACCGTCCGGGCACCGGCGAGGGCGCAGGCGATGTTGACGCAGACCTGGACGTTGCGCTTCCCGACCGGGTGCTCGTGATACATCGGGTAGAACGTCACGACCTCGCGCACGTCGATCGGGACGCAGCCCGAGCAGCGCCGCGACCTCGCGCTGGATGTTGATGCGGGACGTACCCGATCTCGGCCTGGATGAAGTGCAGCGCCATCAACAGGACCGAGCGCGGCTCCGGATACTTGGGCACTTCCGCCAGGATCGCCTGCTTCACGGACTCGGACAGCGTCACCAGGGCGTCGCTCATCGGTCGCACTCGCCGCCGATCATGTTGATCATGTCGAACGTCGGGCACGATGTCGGCGAGCAGCGCGCCGCGGACCATGTCGCGCATCGCGTGCGTGTTGGCTGAAGCTCGGGGCGCGACAGCGACATTTCCACGGTTTTCCGGTGCCGTTGCTCACCAGGTAGAACCCGAGCTCGCCGTTCGCGCCCTCGACGGCCTGGTAGACCTCGCCTGCCGGCGGCGCGCATGCCTTCGGTCACGAGCTTGAACTGGTCGATCAGCTCTTCCATGCGGTTGAACACCTTGCCCTTGGCGGGCCAGCGTAGGCGCGGGTCGTCGACGTCGACCGGACCGTCGGGGAGGTTGCGCGAGGCACTGCTCGATGATGCGCGCGCTCTGCTTCACCTCCTCGACGCGCACCAGGTAGCGGTCGTAGTTGTCGCCGCTGCCTGCCGACCGGCACGTCGAAGTCGAGCTGGTCGTAGACGAGGTACGGCTCGGCCTTGCGCACGTCGTAGGCCGACGCCGGCCGCGCGCGAGCAGCGGTCCGGTCACGCCGTACGCGATCAGGTCGGCGGCGGGCAAGCGACCGGTGCCCTCCATGCGCTCGCGGAAGATCGGGTTCTGCGTGAGCAGCCGGTCGACGTCGGCGAAGATCGCGAGCGCCGCTTTCAACTTGTCGCGACAGAGCTCGACGAAGCCGGGTGGCAGGTCGCTCTGGAGGCCGCCGATGCGGACGTAGTTGGTCGGTGACGCGTGCGCCGCAGAGCGCCTCGTGCAGATCCCACATGTGCTCGCGAGCCTGCACGCCGTAGAGGAACGGCGTCATCGCAGCGAGCTCCATGGCGCTCGCGCCGAGGCACGTGAAGTGGTCGCTGAGGCGCGAGATCTCGCTCGCGATCGTGCGGAGGTACTGCCCGCGCGGCGGCACCGTCGACGCCGAGGAGCTTCTCGGCGGCGAGGCAGTAGCCGACGTTGTTGATCATCGGGCTCGCGTAGTTCAGGCGGTCCGTGTACGGGATCGCCTGCGTACCACTCGCCGCTCTCGCATTCCTTCTCGTAGCCGCGGTGCAGGTAGCCGACCTGCACGTCGCAGTCGACGATGCGCTCGCCGTCGAGCTTCAGGACTGATGCGCACGGTGCCGTGGGTCGCCGGATGCGACGGCCCCATCTGGAGCTCGAGCGGCTCGCCGTGCAGGTCGTCCGAAAGCGCGAGGTCTCTATTGCCAGCGTCCGTATCGCGCACGATCGCGCTCCTCCTGCCGCGCGCCTCCGGAGTGTCGAGGTCGGCGCGGGTCATCAACGGCTGGCGTCGTCTCCTTCGGGATAGTCCTTGCGCAGCGGGTGCCCTTCGAACTCCTCGTACAGATAGATGCGCCTGAGATCGGGATGGCCGTCGAAGCGAATGCCGTAGAGATCCCAGGTCTCGCGCTCCAGCCAGTCGGCGCCGCGCCACACCGGGACGACGCTGTCGATCCGCGGATCGTCTTCTGACACGCGCGCCTTCAACCGGAGTCGATGACCGCGAGTCAACGACTTCAGATGGTAGACCAGCTCGAACCGCGGCGTGCTGCCGAGATAGTCGACGGCCGTGACGTCCACCAGGTAGTCGAACGCGAGCGTCGCGTCGTCGCGCAGGAAGCGGCAGATCTCGACCACACGAGCCGGGGCGATCTCGGCCGTGAGATCGCCGCGCCATGCGTGACGCTCCGCACGTCGTCCACGAAGCGCTCGCGCAGCTTCGCGAGCACCGGATGCTCGAGGTCCTCGGCGCTCACGCCTTCTCCCGGATGGCGGGTGTGGTTGGAGCTCCCGCGCCGCTCGTAGCCGCGCCGAAGGTGGGTCGAGTCGCGTCTGCAGCTCGGCGGCGGGCGTGAGGAGATCACGCTTGTGCCAGACGCTGCCCCGCCATTCGGTGGTCGCGATGGCAACGCGCTGGCTCATGACGATCGCCTCCTCGGGGCACGCCTCCTCGCAGAGGCCGCAGAACATGCAGCGCGACATGTCGATGTCGAAGACCTCGGGATAGCGCTCGATCTCGTCCTCGGTCTCGGCCGGGTAGATCGTGATGCAATCGACCGGACACGCCCATCTCGCAGAGTCCGCAGGCGACGCAGCGCTCTTTGCCGTTGGCCATCTGCACCAAGACCGGCATGCCGCGGAAGGCGGGCGACAGCTGCTGGAGCTCCTCGGGATACTGCACCGGTGAAGATCGGTGGGCTTGCCGCGGATGAAGCCCATGAGGTTCCGGAAGAAGTGCGACGTCGGTGACGCGCGAGTCCGCGCAGGATCGCGAGCTGGACCCGAGCGTATCCATCGCGCGCGGGCGTGCGAGATCGCTCGACCGTGACGACGTTATCCGGCCACTCGAGCCGTCCGCCGTCGCGACGCCGTGCGCTGCCGAGGGCGTCCCAGCTGTCAATGCGCCGTAGGCGACGCGGACGGTGGCGCGCGATCGCCGCGAAGACCGCGCGCGGGATCGAACAGTCCGGGGACGACTTCCATGCCGAGACGTCGGCCGAGCAGCAGCGAAGATCTCGCCGTCGCTCGGCTGGTGTCCGGGGTCGAGGGCGCGATGGATGCGCTGCACGCGTCCGGCGTGGTTGGTGAACGTGCCGTTCTTCTCGGCGAACGTGAGTCCCGGGAGGACGACGTGCGCGAGTCGGCGAGCATCGGGTGCTCGTTCGGAGCCACGACGACGAGGATCTCGAGGCGTCCGAGCAGCGCGGCCGCGTCGGCTCCCCAGATCGCCCAGAGGTCCGTGCCGGTCACGAAGAGCCCGCGGATGGTTCCGGCTTCGATCCCGGCGCGAATGGCGGCGAGGTTCGCGTCGCCCGGACCGGCCGGCGAGGCCGAGATCGCGCGCGCCGCGCGCGTTCGCGGCCTTCTCGGCCTTGATCAGGAAGTCGTCCGCGGCACCTTCGCACGACGGCGAGGTCACGCTGCTCGATGCGGAGACCGCCCGTGATGAGCTGGCGGAGCGTGAAGAGCTCCTCGTTGGTGAGATGCGGCGAGACGATCGCGGCGACGCGCCGGCGCTCCGACGCGCCGGACGAGGTCGCCGAGTGCCGTCGTGGCGCGCCCGAGCGCCTCGTCCCACGAGGCCGTCGCGCTGCCGCGCTCGTCGCGAATCCGCGGCTCGCGCAGACGCTGTCTCGTTGACGTAGCGATATCCGAGCCGACCGGCGTCGCACATCCACGTATCGTTCACGTGATCGTTTCGACGCGGCAGCAATCGATACACCTGTCCGCGCGCGGCGCCGATCTTGACGTTGCAGCCGTTCGCGCAGCTCGGGCAGACGCTCTCGGTCTCGTCGAGGAACCACACGCGCATCTTGTGGTGGAAGTCCTTGCTGAGGAGCGCGCCGACCGGGCAGATGTCCGCGGTGCAGATCGAGTAGTCGTTGGCGAGCGGCTCGTCTGGGAACGACGTCGATCACGGATTGGTCGCCGAGATTGAATACGCCGAGCTCGCGCGGTCTCGGTGATCTCCTTGCAGAAGCCGGACGCAGCGCCGGCAGAGGATGCAGCGCTCCTGGTCGAGCACCACGCGCGGACCGACGTCGACGCGCGCTTCACGAGCTTGCGGCGCGGCTCCTGCGTGCGCGCCTCGCGACGGCCGTACTCGAACGCGTAGTCCTGCAGGTAGCACTCGCCGGCCTGGTCGCAGATCGGGCAATCGAGCGGATGGTTCACGAGCAGAGCTCGAGCACGCCCTGGCGGGCCTTCGGCGACTTCCGGTCCGTGCGGTGTCGACGACCATGCCGTCGCGGACCGGCGTGTTGCAGGAGATGGTGAGCTTCGGCAGGCCCTCGACCTTCACCGAGGCACATGCGGCAGCTGCCGTCGATCGAGAGCTTCGGATGGTAGCAGTAGTGGGGACCTGCAGATCCGCGGTCGAGCAGCGACCGGCAGCAGCATGCTGTTGTCGGGGACCTCGAGCTCCGTGCCGTCGACGGTGATCTTCGCCATGCCGATCAGTCCTGCATGGGGCGGCCGCTGCCGTGGCGACCTTCGTAGCGGGTGCCGGGGCGCTCGTGCTGCACGCGCTCCTGGAGCTTCAGCAGACCGTCGAGCACGGCCTGCGGATGCGGCGGACACCCGGGGACGTAGATGTCGACCGGGAATGATGGTGTCGATGCCCTGGACGACGGCGTAGTTGTTGTACGGGCCGCCTGAGCTGGTGCAGGCACCGAACGACATCACCCAGCGCGGCTCGGCCATCTGGCGGTACACGCGCTGCAGCACCGGGGCCTGACGGTGCGTGATCGTCCCCACCACCATCAGAGAGATCCGCTTGTCGCGGCGTGAAGCGCGGCAGCGCAGCGCCGAAGCGATCGAGGTCGAAGCGCGGTCCCGCGACCGCCATGTACTCCATGCCGCAGCATGCCGTCACGAACGGGTAGCTGAAGAAGGAATACTTGCGCGCCCACTGAATCGCGTCGCCGAGCCGCGACATCGCAAACGTGTCGCCGAACGAACGGCTGACGCTGGTCATTTCGTCCTCCCCGGTCGCCGTCCAGAGGTCAGGAACTGCTCGTCATGCATGCGCGGGACTTCTATAGCGGATGGCCAGAGTGCGCAAAGGTGTAGCGCCGCGTCGCAGCGCGGCGATGCGGTCGAGTGCTCAGCGCTCGCGTCGGTTTCCGGGAGGCTCACGTCCGGCAAGCCGACCGCGCTCGGGAGCGGACGCGGACACGCCGGGGATCTCACAGCGCGTCCCGTCGGCGCATCCCTGACAGCAATAGACGACGCCGCGTCGGCGAATGCCGCGATCGACGGCGATCGGGCAACCGCACCAAGGACAGAGGATGTTCGACATGCCACGCTTCCTCTACCGACAGGCCCGCGAGGCGTCAACGTAGCGGCTTGCTGCCGCGCTACGGTCGCGCGGGCCAGAGTACGCGTGATGGATCCGCTCACCTGGATGCTCGGCGCGGCGGTCGTCGGCGCCTACGGATACCGCCGTCCGACCGACCTGTTCCGCGTCGCGCTGCGCGCGCACTCCGCGCCTCTCGCGACTGCAGAGGCCGATATCACACGCTCCCGGACGCCGCGGCTGCACTACTGGCGCGGCGGTCGCGGGGCGCCGGTCGTCTTCGTGCACGGGTTCGGAACCGAGGCGGCGGTCAATTGGTACGCGCAGCTGATCGACGCTTCCCGGCCGAATGGGACGTGATCGCGCCCGACCTCCCCGGCTTCGGAGCGTCCGAGCGATTGCCGCAGACGAATTGCATCGCGCTGCAGGTCCGGTGTCTGCGTGCGTTGCTCGACGACTTGGGCATCGCGCGGGTCGACGCTGGTCGGGCACTCCATGGGCGGCTGGATCAGCCTCGCATTCGCGTCCGCGTCATCCGGAGCGCGTCGAGCGCATGGTCGTCGTCGACGCCGCCGGCCTTCGGTTCGATCCCGACATGACGCTCGAACGAGCGCTCCTTCCGGCGAACGATCGACGACGTCCGTCTCCTGATCCGCGCCAACTTTCAACGGCCGCCGCGACTGCCGGCGTTCGTGCTGCGCGACTGCTTGCGCGTCGCGCGTCGGGACGCGATCCCGCGGGAAGAGCTGCTCCGGCGCCTGGTGTACGGTGACGAGCACCTCGACGACCGTCTCGGATCGATCACCGCGCCGACGCTGGTCGTGTGGGGAGCCGCCGATCCTCTGACGCCGCTGGTGCTCGGGACAGCGGATCAGCGAGCAGCATCCCGGGGCCCAGCTCGTCGTCTTCGCGGATTGCGCGCACAGTCCGAACGTCGAGCAGCCGGATCGCTTCAACGACCTTCTCCGCGAGTTTCTCGCGCCGGCGTCGCCGGCGTCGACGATCGCGCCGCGCTGGTGGCCGCCGTCGGCTGAACTGTGCGACGAGCCCGCTCGACCGCGAAAATCGCGGTCGAGAAGCGCTCTCATGCTTGACAGCTTCCCGAATACTGCCTTAGGGTGCGCCGTCTTTTCACCACACCATAGGGGAGTGCACATGACGAAGACACAGTTGGTTGGGAAGTTGGCGGAGGAAACCGGCATCTCCCGGAAGCAGATGGAAGAGATCCTCGGGGCGCTCGTGGAGACCATCCGCAAGAGCGTGAAGAAGGGCGACACGGTGAAGATTCCCGATCTCGGGGGCTGGCGCATGCGGCAGATGAAGGCGCGCATGGGTCGGAATCCTGCAGACGGGGAGGCCATCAAGATTCCCGCCCGCAAGAAGGTCGGCTTCACCGTCGCCAAGAGCTTCAAGCAGCACGTTCTCGGCACCGCCAAGAAGTAGTCGCAACCGTACCGCAGTCGTCGCAGCTCGACGCAAGGGCCCCGGGGTTCCCCGGGGCTGGCGCGTCCCGCCGGGCCCACACGGCGCTCCCGCGCGCTCATGCCTGGAGGCGCGTCTTTCCGATCGACGCGCCGTACGTTGGAGGCTCGCACGACGTTCGGATGCGCGCGTCGCGCGTCGGCGATCCGCACGTCGTCGCCCGACGATCTCGACGATCGGTGAAGAGCCCGGGATACGACATCGTCACGACGACGTCGCCGACCTTCAGCATGTCGCGATCAGCGCAGCTCGAACGTGAACGGCAAGCCTCCACTGCCAGGTCTGCCGTTTCTGATCGTGCGCGCTCACGAAGAGCTCGCCGGCCTGCGCGCGCGGCGCGAATCTAAGGTAGCTTCCACCGCAGGTCTTCCGAGCGGGCATTGCCCTTCGCCAGTCGAAACACTGTCCACGGGTCCAGGAACGTCGAGAGGAATGCGGCGAAAGCCCGCGATGATCATCATCTCGATCGAGCTGAGATCGGCATCGCTGCCGTCGTTACGGAGCTCCAGACGTCCTGCCAGTTCGATCTCGCGCGTGAACTCGTTGCTGACGGCTTCCGTCGCGGCAAAGCTGGCAGCGAGCTTCGGGCGCTGAAACAGACCGAACATTGGATCCTCCTTGCCGCATGCCCCAGGGATCGCGGCGCGCGTCGCTTAGAGCCCGCGGCGACTGGGGTGTCAAGTTTCGTTGCGTTGCGGCGCGGTTGTCGACATGAGCTGCGCCAAAACGAAGCACGTGACTACTGGGAACGAACAATGCAGGGCGGCTCAGGAAGCCGTGATCGGCTCAACCGCGAGATGTGCGGGAGCGGAGTAGACGACTACGACGACGCTACCAACGACGGCCGCTGCCGCGGTCGCCACCACCACCGCCGCGGTCGCCGCCACCACGACCACCCTCACGAGGCTTGGCCTCGTTCACCTTCAGACCTCGACCCTTCATCTGGTAGTCGTTGAATTGACTCACGGCGGTTTGCGCCGAGCCCTCGTCGACCATTTCCACGAAGCCGAAGCCGCCGGGATTGGCCGGAAAAGCGGTCCGTGATGATGTTCGCCGAAACCACCTGACCGGCCTGCGAAAACAGATCGGTGAGCTCCTGAGAGGTCACACTGAATGGAAGATTCCCGACATACAGCTTGGTGCCCATCGCTCCTCCAGAGGCACGAACCAGGGCCGCAAAACACCTCGAGAGGAGAGCGTTTTCGCTGCCGAGGTTGGGTACGGCGCGAGACATAGTGCGCTGTGCCTTTGGGTGTCAACAGAAATTGCGGGGGTTTGACTCCAACAATTGACGGCGCGTAGTATCCGCGTCGGTCTTCGCGGTCGTCCCGGATTCCCCATCCGACGTGTCGTGGGTGACGCGAAGCAGGGTTTGCGGTCTTCGTTTCAATCGAAGCTCGACGAGGAGGCAAGACGACTATGGGTCGGAGCTCCATCCCGCCATTTCCGCCTGCGTTGGAAGCGCGTCGCTCGTTTCAGAAAATGAGCGGCATTGAGCATCTGATGATCGCCGTCGTCAGCACGGCGTTCGACGATCTGCGCGGGCACGATACGCGTCAACGAGATACCGCCGTCAAATACTTCTTCAACGATCCCGAGACGCACGTCCTCAGCTTTCCTTCCGTATGTCGCCAGATGGATTGGTCCGTATCGGCCGTGCGCAGGCGTCTCGATGCAATCGCTCGGGGCGCGTCCGCTCGCGATGATGGCGCGCCGGAGCGAGTCCATCGCGCCGTGGCGATTCGTGACGCATCGGCACCGCGGCGCATCGACCTCCGCGCCGAGCTCCTGAGGCGCATGAAGCGCGAGTTCGTCGACCGGCTGAGCCCGACGAGCGCGCGGCGGTCGAAGCGGCGACCGGGGAGATGGGGAACAAGCCGGACGCGGTGAAGCTCGGGTGGCTGCGGATGCGGACGAAGGACTCGTGGACGAAGCAGCGCTATACGATCACTGTGGCCCGCGCGCTCGCGGAAGCTCCGCACGATGGTGGAGGAGAACGGCGGAGAGGGCTCGCGCGACTGATCCGCGCGCCGGCCGGTGACGATCGAGGCGGGATCAGCTGCTACGGTAAACGATGAAGCCGTGGGTGAGATCGTAGGGCGAGACGGCGATCGTCACACGGTCACCCGGGACGACCTTGATGTGGAAGCGTCGCAGCCGCCCGCTGATGCGAGCGAGGAACGTGTGGCCTTGGTCGCCTTGTACTCGGAAATGACCGCCGGCAAGGGCTTCCACCACCTTACCTTGAATCTGAATGAGATCGTCTCGTGCCACTCAATACCTTTCCGCCGGCTTCCGATGAGGGGTGCGTGATGCGCGTGGGATTGGAAAGCGGCGCGATTCGTATACCAACGCACACCGTATTTGTCGATACGGAAATGCCGCCGTCGACTTTCCTTGACGGCCGCCGCCACGGCACGTACGGTGCGCTCCATTCCGAGATTCGGGAGGCTCCATGGGTTCGATAGTCGAGTTCAACTGCCAAGGATGCGGATTCACGACCGGCGACCTGCGCGTCGGTTGGGGTCGGGCGGGCCGGACGCGATTCTGGGGCGGACTCGGCGTGTGCGCGACGTGCAAGCGGCTCTCGGTCGTCGATCTTGCGGCCAAGCTCGATACGCATCGCTGTCAGGAATGTCAGGGGCAGCTGCAGCTTCTCGAAGGCATGGCGCAGGACATCCCCTGCCCGGAATGCAGCCGCGTGCTGCGCACGACCAACCTCGGAGTCTGGAACTAGCGCGAGTTCCAGCAACCGCTCGCGCGAGCCGCGCGAGCGATCTCTCGGGGGCGACCGTCAGCTGTGTGACGAGTTCGTCCAACTCTTCCGCCGGACTCGTGGTTTCCGAAACGTGGGCGGCGACGATCCACGGGTCGAGGGGATCGTCATGTGCGGGGCGAGCTCCGTGGCGTCCGAGGTGAACATTTCTCTCCCGCGTCAACGCACGTGTCGGCCGACGAAGTCGGGACTGATCCGTCGCGAGCGGGAATGTGCGACGATTTCGACGGGTTGTCGTTCGTCTTCTGCGTCGCCATGTGCGAGGCGCGCGAGTGCGACCGGCTGCCCGCGAACGACGATCGCTGCGAGACGCTGGCGCAGGGTTCGCGAGCGTCAGCAACGGGGCCGCGTCACCCTGCTCGCACGCGCTCTCGCGCAGATCGATCTCAGCTCGTACGCGCTTCGACGCGCGTTCGCGACCGGATGCGCGCGGGCACGATCGCGCCTGCGGTGTCGGCGCGCGGTCGGTCGCCGCTGCTTTCGATTCTCCGCCGAAACGCGGTAGAAGCGCCGCGGTGAGCGCTCGGAGAAGGTCCTCGCCGGGGGCGGGAACGGACGCCGGCGATGGTCGGTGGTGCATGACGCAGGCTCCGCACGAGGAGCCGTCGTTCTCGTCGTCGGACGTCGACGCGCGAAGCTTACGTCGCCCTGCTTCGTCGCGAGCAACAAATCGACGCCCTCCAGCGCACCTTGGGATGGCGGCTGCTCGCGCACTACGGTCCCTACAAGCGTCGGTTCGTGATGCCGGCGTGGCGCCGTATTCGACAGATGTTCGCTGCAGTGGATGCGGGGTGGCGGCGCCGGCACGAAGGGCGTACGACGAATGGGCGCAGTTCTCGGATCGCGTTCACGCGCGCGATGCCCGACGACGCCCTCGACGCGGAGGCCCACGCGCACGTGAGCGTGATCCTGCTCCGCCGATGCGGGCTCGCGTCCGCATGTGGACCACGCCGTCGCGGCGCTGCTGGCGCAGCGCCACCAGGCGCTGGGAGCTCGATGCTCACGTGGGTCGGCGACGCGGACGGCCTACGCGCCGTCGCATCCACGTGGTCCGACCGGCGCGAGCGATCCCCGCATTCAGGTGGACCCGCAGCCGTACACGCGAGCCAGGCCGACGCGGTCAATGCCGCCGTCGCCCGTGGCGGAGGGCGGCATCGTGGCCCTCCTCCCGCCCCGCGCCATCCTCGCGCCGGATGCCCTACGGGTCGTGACCCGCGCCTTCCGCGCGACCACGTGCGACGTGCTGTATGGCGACGAGGACGAGCAGGACGGTCGTCGGACGTCGCGGGGCACCGCAGTTCAAACCCGGATGGTCTCCGGATCTGCTCTTGGTCGCGGACGTATTGGTCGAACGCGGTCTTCTATCGACGCTCCACGCTCACCAGCGCTGTTGCCGCTGGCCAGCCGGATGCCCGAGGGCGCTCATGGCGTACGATCTCGCGCTCCGGGTGACGGAGGCAGCGGGCCACGGTCACGCACGTCCCGCGGATTCTGGCGCACGTCCGGCGCGTACTGGTGTCTGCCGAGGTCTCACCTTCCGCAGTGTCGCGTGACGCCGGGCGCCGGGCGCTCGTCGCCGCGCTGGCCCGTCGCGGCGTCGCGGCGACCGTGCACGCGCACGGCACCGCGACTATCGGGTCGAGCGAGCGATCCTGGCACCGGCCCGTGTCTCGATCATCATCCCGACGCGGGATGGGCTCGCGATGCTGCGCCGCTGCCTTGCGGCCGTCGAGCGGACGAGATCACCCCGACGTCGAGGTCCTCATCGTCGACAACGACAGCCGCGAGGAGGCGACGCTTGCGTTCCTCGCTCGATGCCGACACACGGTCGTTCGCGCTCCAGGGCCCATTCAACTTCTCGCGTCTCAACAATCTCGCCGTGCCCGAAACGCGACCGGGCGCTATCTGCTCTTTCTGAACGACGACACCGAGCCCTGCGGTCCCGACTGGCTGCGTGCCCTCGAGGAGCACGCGCAGCGCCCGAGGTCGGCGCCGTCGGCGCGAAGCTGCTCTACCCCGACGGTCGTATCCAGCACGCCGGCATCGCCGTCGGCATCGGCGGACCTCGCGGGGCACCCGTTCCGTTTCCGACGCGAGGCGCCCGACGAGATCCGCGACGTGAGCGCCGTGACGGCGGCGTGTCTCATGATGCGCCGCGAGGTCTTCGAGGCCGTCAGCGGATTCGACGAGCGTCTCCCCGTCAACTCCAACGACGTCGACCTGTGTCTCCGGCTACGCGCCCGCGGCTCTGCTCGTCGATCTACACGCCGCACGCGACGCTCTCACCACTACGAGTCGCAGACCCGGGGTGCGCTGAGCGCAGCCGGACGACGCCTGGCTGATGACGCGGCGCTGGCGCGACGTTCTGCGCGCCGATCCCTACTACAGTCCCAACCTCGATCTGCGCCGAGGAGACCGGCGATCCGGATCTCTCGAAGCCGGACGGTATCGTGCAGTCTCTACGAAGGGATCGCCGCACGGCGCGAGGCAGCCTCCGGATCGAAGGCGGCGGCAATGCCGGGCAGCGCTTCTTCGCGCCGGGGCGCGGAGCTCGACTGCGATCGTGCTGCCGGGCGACGCGTCACGGGCCCGGACCCGAGCGTGCGCTCACGCTCGGTGATCCGGGAGGCTCCGGATCGGTCGGAGTGCGTTGCGCACGGTCGGCAGCGTTCCGTCGCGGGACGCTCCGACGACGAGCGCTGGTTCTGCTTCGAGCCGATCGCCGACTCGGCCGATCGGTTCTGGTACTTCCGCATCGACGTCGCGCCGGGGTCACGTCGGCCACGTTGGAGCGCCGTGCGGTCGCGAGCGACGTCGATGGGTCCATGCTTCGTCGACGATGCGCCGTCGCATCGGGACCATGATCTTCTCAGCTCTTCGCGCGCGCGCCCTCATCGCACCGACCATGACGCCATGACCCGCGGCGACGACCTGATCGTCCGGCTCGACGCGTCGCTTCCGGCGACGCTCGCCGTCGGGCGTGGGCACGTCCTCTACCTGACCGGTCGATGCTACCACCGCGGCGCGCTCGCTGCGATCGTTGTGGGTGACGGTCGATGGCGAGCGCCATGCCGTCCCCAATCACTCGATGGTGCGGTCCGGACGTGCCTGCCGACGATCCGACGCGTCGGCGACGACACGCCGAACAGCCTCGTGAGAGCGGCTTCTGGGCGGCCGTTCCGGTCGCGAGCGTCACGCACTGCGTCGAACCGTCGCGTTGGCGCTTCGAGGCGCCGAGCTCGACGACGGGACGCACCGGCACGGCGGCGGTCGGCACGGTCGCGCTCGTCCGCTCGCCGACGATGCCGGCATCCGGCGCGGCGCGCCATTCGAGCCGCGGATCCGGCACGCGAGCCGCAGGTCGACGATCTGTCTCGCCACCTACAATCCCGATCCCGATTTCTTTGCGGCGCAGGTCGCGACTCGATCATCGCGCAAGCGTCACCAGGCGTGGTGCTGCATCGTCAGCGACGACGGCTCCGCGCCCGACCGGCTGCAGGCGGTGTATGCCGCGACCGCCAAGGATGCGCGGCTTCGCGGTCGTGGCCCATCCGACCCGCCTCGGTCACTACGGCAATTTCGAGCGCGTCCTCGCCGCGCGTGCCGCCGGACGTCGATTTCGTCGCGCTCGCCGATCAGGACGACGTCTGGTACCCCGAGAAGCTGACGCGAACGCTCGCGGCCTTCCGACCCGAGACCACGCTCGTGTACGCCGACATGGACGTCGTCGCGCCGGATGGTACGCGCATGGCGCCCACGTACTGGACGAGCCGGACGCAACAACTTCACGGACCTCGCGAGTCTCGTGTTCGCCAACACCGTGACCGGCGCGGCGAGCGTCTTTCGCGCCGAGCTGCTCGCCGACGTGCTGCCCTTTCCGCCGCGGATCGGCGACGCGTATCACGATCATTGGATCGGGTGCGTGGCGCTCACCCGGGGATCGCTTCGGCTACGTCGACGCTTCACTGCACGCGTACCGCCAGCATCCGAGCAACGCCTTCGGCCATCAGGCGCCCCGCCACCGCAGCGCATGCCGACGCTTCACGAAATCACGGCGCGCCGTCGCCCGTGCCGATCCGGCCCGTCAGGCTCATGGCCGAGCTCTGGCGCCGACGCGAGGTCTACGGCAACGACGTCGTCCGCCTGATCGTGATGGCGAAGATTCTCCTCCTGCGCATGGGCGCCACGACGACGGCCGCGAAGCGCGCCGTTCTCGAGCGCATCGCCGGCCTGGAACGCACGCCGCTCGCCTTGGTCCGTGAGACCTGGGACGGCGTGGCGCGAGCGGCGCCCGACGCTCGGGGCCGAGTGGCATTGCCTTCGAGGCACCCTCGCTGCGCGCGCCCTCGACGCCCACTACCGCCGCCATCGCCGCCGCCTGTTCGACGAGCGCGTCGTCCGCCGCGAGCTGACCGGCGGCGGGACGATCACGAGCGTCACGGCGGGCGTCGACCTGATCGCCGAGCAAGATCGCGCCACTTCGCGTCCGTCCAGACGCCGCGGTCCCGGCGCGCGTGAACATCATCGCGCCGGCGATCGACTTCGCGCACCTCTTCGCGGGGTATCGTCGGCAAGCTCAATCTGGCGCGACGCCTCACCGAGGCCGGCCATCGGGTCCGCATCGTGATCGTCGATCCCTGCGATCACGACGTCGCGGCATGGCGACGCGGCATCGCCCGCTACCCCGGTCTCGAGGATCTCTTCGATCGCGTCGAGGTCGCGTACGCCGCCGATCGCGCGGTCGAGCTGCGGGTGCATCCGCGCGACACGTTCATCGCCACGACGTGGTGGACGGCGCATCTCGCCGCATCGCGCGGCGCGAGACCATCGGACGGCGACCGGTTCGTCTACCTGATCCAGGAGTTCGAGCCCATGACGTTTCCCATGGGCTCGCTCTACGCGCTCGGCGGCGGAGTCGTATGCGTTGCCGCATCACGCGCTCTTTCTCGACCGCGTTCCTCCGCGACTACTTTCGCGCCCAGGGCCTCGGGGTCTACGCCGACGCGACGACGGGCGGATCGCGAGGCGCTCACGTTCGAGAACGCGATCGCGACGTTTCCGGTGACGGCCGACGCGGCTCGCTCGTCCAGGTCCGCGGAAGCTCCTCTTCTACGCGCGTCCCGGAGCAGCATGCGGCGCGCAACCTCTTCGAGCTCGGGATCCTGGCACTCCGATACCGCCGTCGCCGCGGGAGCCTTCGACTGCCGAGAGATGGCGCCTCGAGGGGATCGGGACCGGCCGCGCCTTCGCGCCGGTTGCCCTCGGCGGGTCGCACCGTCTGACGCTCCTGCCGCGCGTCACCCTCGACGAGTATCGAACGCTCCTGCCCGGCTACGACGTGGGTCTGAGCCTCATGCTGACGCCGCACCCGAGCCTGGTGCCGCTCGAGATGGCGGCGGCCGGTCTCGTGACCGTCACCAACACCTTCGCCAACAAGACCGCGGCCGACGCTCGCGCTGCTGTCGTCGAACGTCGTGCCGGTCGCACCGACCGTCGCGGCGATCGGCGCGCGGCCGACCGACGCCGTCGCTCGCACCTCCGACTATGCTGGACGCGTCGCCGGGTCGGAGGTGGCGTGGAGCCGCGACTGGCGGACGAGCTTCGACGACGCGTTCCTGCGCCGCCTCGCCGAGCTTCTGGCGGCGACCTAGTAGCGATGTCGGATGCGGCGCTCGATCTCACGTGTCTGAAGGCGCCGATGGGCGGCTACGAGCGCTACGCGAGCCGGCTCCTCGACGCGCTGGTGCGCCTTCCGGGAGACCATCGCATGGTGGCGTTCACCGAGCGCGCGTACGGTCCGAAGCTCGTGCCGGTCGGGCGCCGAGCAGGGCACGCGCTCGCGACGCTGCCGCGCTTCCTCTTCGAAGGTGCTGCTTACAGGATCAGACCTATTGGCCCTGGCTCATGCGGCGCGCCGGGGTCGACGTGCGTCCACACTCCGATCTTCGCCGGCATGGTCGCCGCCCCGCGACCATACGTGCTGACGCTGCACGATCTCATTCCGTTGCAGACGCCGGAGGCGGTGTCGCGATCGGCGGCGGCCTACTGGCGCCTCGTGCTGCCGCGGAGCGTGGCGCGTGCCGATGCGATCATCACCGGGTCGGATTTCACCCGGCGCGAGATCCTCGACTGGTTCGGTCTGCCGCCGGAGCGGGTCGTCACGGTGTGGCACGGCGTCGACCCGCGTGTTCGCGCCGGTCGACGACGAGGCGGTGCAGGCGCGAGTGCGCGCGCCGTTACCGACTTCCGAGCGCGATTTCTCCTCTTCGTCGGCATCGCGAGCCCGCGGAAGAACATCGACCGGCTCGTGCGGCGCCTTCGGTGCCTATCCGACGACGACGAGCGCGGCGACGCGCACCTCCCTCGCTCGCCGGGCCGGCCGGGATGGAAGAACGAGGCGCTCGAGGCGGCGATCGCGCGCGAGCCCGTCGCGTCGCGCATCCGTCACCTCGGCGTCGTCGCCGACGCGGACTGCCCGCGCTCTACGAGTTGGCGGCGGGCGTCGCGAATCTCTCGAGCCGCGAGGGGTTCGGACTGCCGGCGCTCGAAGCGCTCGCGTGCGGTGCGCCGCTCGTCTGCGCCGACCGCACGAGCTTTCCCGAGGTGGTCGGGGACGCGGCGTGGCTCGTCGATCCCGACGACGGCGCGGCGGTCACGCGGGCGCTCGCGACGCGTGCTCGCGGGCGGACGCGGACGTGGAGGCGCGGCGGGCGCGTGGGCTCGTCCGTGCGCGCGCCTTCACCTGGGAGCGCGCTGCCGCGGCGACGCTCGCCGTCTATCGCCGCGTGGTCGCCTGACGCGCGCTCAGCGGACGTCGAGCGGGTCGCGCGCGCCCTTCCAGAAGCCGCCGGCCCACACCGCATAGCCCGCCAGCAGGAGCGGTCGAGCGCGAGCACGCGGACGAGCTCGCCCGGATGGCGGCGGCGACCCGGCCGAGACACGCGCGAGGCGCAGCGGCGTGAGCAGCGGGATCAAGCGCGGGATGGCGGACGGCGACGCCTCCAGGCAGCGGCACCAGGCGCCGTGCCATCGCCGAGCCGGTGCCGAGCACGCGTTGGTGCGCGAAGAACGCGCCGAGCGTCGTCCGATTCAGGTGCGTCACCACGATCGCCGGGTCGAAGAAGAAGGCGCCCACCGGCACGCGTCAGCTCGTAGTTGAAGGTCAGCTCCTCGGCGCCGAAGCGCGACGGTCGGAAACGGCGTCGCGCCGACGAGCGCGCTTGCGGCGGAAGCACACGTTGCACTGGGGAACCCCGGCGACGATGCCGGGCGGACGTCCGACGGTGAACTCGTTGAACTCGCTCCAGAACGCCGCCGTGCCGACCGCGCTTTCCGGCGTCCCGTTGGCGACCGCCCCGCCGACGGCGGCATAGTCGCCGGCGGCGTGACGGGCCAGCGAGACAGCCGGAGCCACTCGCGGCGGCAACGGGCAGTCGTGGTTGGTGATGGCGATGGAAGGGCGGCCGCCGCGGCGACGCCGATGTTCTGGGCCTCGGCGGGCAACGTGCGATGACGGAGGCGCGATGACGCGCACGCCGGGAAAGCGTGCCGGCAGCCGCTCGGCCGTGCCGTCCCCGCTGCTCTCGACGACGATCACCTCGTACGGACCCGTCGAGGTCCTGGGCGCAGGAGATCGCTCGACGCAGCCCGTCGATGAGGCTCGCCGGGTCGATAGCACGGCACGACCACCGAGACGTGCGGGGTCGTCACGGATCAGCGCCAGGCCCGGGGCCGCTCCGGCAGAACCAGCTGGGGAGCCGCGCGTCAGCGGCCGGTGTGCGCAGATGCGGTGCGGCTGATCGCGCCGCGCGCCGAGCCGGCGCCTGCGGTCGGCCTCGTAGTCCTGCGTAGTTGCCCTCGAACCAGACGACCTCGGCTGTCGCCCTCGAAGCGCGAGCATGTGCGTCGCGATGCGGTCGAGGAACCAGCGGTCGTGGCTGATCACGACGGCGCAGCCGGCGAAGTCGAGCAGCGCGTCCTCGAGCGCGCGCAGCGTGTCGACGTCGAGGTCGTTGGTCGGCTCGTCGAGCAGCAGCACGTTGCCGCCGCTCTTGCAGCAGCTTCGCGAGGTGGACGCGGTTGCGCTCGCCGCCCGAGAGGTCGCCGACCTGCTTCTGCTGGTCGCGCGCCCTTGAAGTTGAACGACGCGACGTAGGCGCGCGAGTTGCACCTCGCGCTTGCCGAGCTCGACGATCGTCGTTGCCGCCGCGTGATCTCCTCCCAGACGCGTCTTGTCGGCGTCGAGCGCGTCGCGCGACTGGTCGACGTAGGCCGAGCTGCACGGTGTCGCCGATGCGCAGCGTGCCGGCGTCCGGGCTGCTCCTGCCCGGCGATCATGCGGAACAGCGTCGTCTTGCCGGCGCCGTTCGGGCCGATGACGCCGACGATGCCGCCGGCGGCAGCGTGAAGCTCGAGGTCCTCGATCAGCAGGCGGTCGCCGTAGCCCTTGCGCAGCGCCTTCGGCCTCGACCACGACGTCGCCGAGGCGCGGGCCGGGCGGGATCGTGATCTCGACGCCGCGTCGAGCTGCTCGCTGCGCCTCCTCGGCGAGCAGCTGCTCGTAGGCGGCGACACGCGCCTTGCGTCTTGGCCTGGCGCGCGCGCGGCGCCATGCGCACCCACTCGAGCTCGCGCGCGAGCGTGCGCCGGCGCGCCGACTCCTGCTTCTCCTCGACGGCGAGCCGCGCCTGCTTCTGCTCGAGCCAGGACGAGTAGTTGCCCTCCCACGGGATGCCGCGCGCCGCGGTCGAGCTCGAGGATCCAGCCGGCGACGTTGTCGAGGAAGTAGCGGTCGTGCGTGACCGCGACGACGGTGCCGCGTGTACTCCTGCGAGGTGGCGCTCGAGCCAGGCGACCGACTCGGCGTCGAGGTGGTTGGTCGGCTCGTCGAGCAGCAGCAGGTCGGGCGCTGCGAGCAGCAGGCGGCAGAGCGCGACGCGGCGGCGCTCGCCGCCCGGAGAGGCGTCGCGATCGCGGCATCGCCGGGCGGGCACGCGGAGCGCGTCCATCGCGATCTCGAGCGTGCGGTCGAGCTCCCAGGCGTTGGCGGCGTCGATCCCGTCCTGGAGCTTGGCCTGCTCCTCGATCAGCCGCTCCATCTGCGTCGGCATCGGTCACCTCACCGAGCTTCGTGCTGACTGCCTCGGAAACGATCGAGGAGCGCCCGGGTCTCGGCGACGCCCTCCGGTGACGTTCCCGAGCACGTCCTTGTCGGGGATCGAGCTGCGGCTCCTGCGACGAAGTACCCGACGCGTCGTGCCCTCGGCGGGCCAAGCCTCGCCGAGGAAGTCCGTCTCGACGCCGGCCATGCGATGCGGAGAGCGTGCTCTTCCCGGCGCCGTTCGAGGCCGAGCACGCCGATCTTCGCGCCCGGGAAGAAGGAGAGCCAGATCCCTTTCAGGACCTCGCGATCCGGGCGGATAGACCTTGCGAAGGTCCTTCATCGTGAAGATGAACTGGTGCGCCATCAGCGGCAAGGCCTCTCGCGTCCGTCGTGCATCGTCCGCCGTTGCTATGACGAGGCGGGGCGTCGGCTTCAAACCACGCCGGCGACTTCTCGCGGGTCGCGTACGTCGTGATACGAGACGCCACCATGCGCGAAGCGAAACCGTCGTTGCAGCGATCGAACGGCGTGGCGCGGTGCTGGTGGGGGACCTCCGACCCGCTCTGACGCGGCCTACCACGACGAGGAGATGGGGACGTCCGGTCGCCGAGCGACGCGCGCTCTTCGAAGCTCGTGCTCGAGGGTTTCAATCGGGGCTCTCGTGGCTGCACCATCCTGCGCAAACGCGAGCACTTCCGGCGTGCCTTCCGGGGATTCGTGCCCGAGCGGGTCGCGCGCTTCGGCGACGCGACGTCGAGCGCCTGCTCGGCGACGCGGGCATCGTGCGCCATCGCGGCAAGATCGAGGCGGCCATCCACGAACGCCGCGGCCGTTCGCGCGGTGCAGCGCGAGCTCGGCTCGTTCGCCGCGTACGTCTGGGAGCTTCGCGCCGAGCCCACGCGCCGTGCGGGCGCCGCGGACTCGCGTCGGCGGTCCCGGCGACGACCGACGCCTCCACGGCGCTCGCCGCCGACCTCCGCCGGCGCGGCTTCCGCTTCGTCGGTCCGACGACGGTCTATGCGTTCATGCAGGCAATGGGTCTCGTGAACGACCACCTCGATCGGCTGCGCCAGCCGCGGTCGCGTGCGTCGAGGCCCGCCGCACGTCCGGATGCCGTCGCGCTGACCGCGCCCGCCGCGCTTTCCACGGCTCGGAGCGCGCCGCTATCGTCGCCCGATGCGCGACGTCAAGCCGTCTTCCACCGCACGAAGCAAGTCAGCATCTATCCCATCGAAGGCGATCGCTTCCTGATCGAGGCCGTCCTGCAGGACGAGGTGCACGACGTGCACGTGGAGATCGAGATCCTGCACCCGACGCTCGGAGATCGTGGCCGCGCGTTCCGAGGTCCGGAACGGCCCCTTCACGGCCGTCTGCAACCTGACCCAACCGAACATGCAGGGGCTCGTCGGCATGCGGGTCGCGCGCGGCTTCACCCAAGCGGCGCGCGCCGTGGTCGGCGGCGTCGGCGGCTGTCATCGCGTCTCAGAGCTGCCTGGTCGAGGTGGGCCAGGCCGCGTACCAGCTCCACTTCGTGCGGTTCTTCGGGTCATTGCCGCCGGAGGTCCGGAATGCTCCCGACGATCCGCCACGGCGCCGCGAGGCCGTGCTCGCCTCCCGTCCCGGGGATGCGTAACACCTGCTTCTCGTACGCCGACGACGAACGCGCCGCTCATCGCGGAGCGCGCTACTCCCTTTGCGTCTTCGCGACCAGGTAATGCCCTCCCTGCACGATCGACCCGGAACGCTAGGAACATTGTTCAGAAACCTCGATTGTCCACCAACGGACACGGGGGCATCTGTCCCGATCTCTCCGACAACCTGTGCTCGATCGAGCGCTTCCGCGGGTGCACGATCTCCGCCGATTGCAATCCGCCGCCCGTCGGCGGCTGTGCCGGATTGTCTACCGAACCAGACGTGTGAGGTCGTCAATCGCCCGTGCTTCACGGACAGCGGGCTCATCGGCGGCAGCGTCACCGTCGAGGGGCGAGCCGACGAGCCCTGCGGCAGCACCGCCCGCCCGAAGATCGGCGCGCTCTTCTGCGTTCCGCCGTACGCCACGGGGTTCGTGAACGCGCCCTACGGTCTCCCAGGGCTCGGCCGCGCGCTGGTCCCGGGGACGGTCACCGTCTCCCCTGATCCGCGCGGGCGGCACGAAAGAAGCGCCGGTCTCCTCACGGAGGAGACCGGCGCGCATCGGAAGTTGCGGGGGAGGATTTGAACCTCCGACCTTCGGGTTATGAGCCCGACGAGCTACCGGACTGCTCCACCCCGCGTCACGGATGCCTCACGGCATCGCGAAGACCCGTGGGTCTACCGGCTGCGGGAGGAGCTGTCAACGCGCCACGCGGACATCCACGTGCACGGCAGGACGGTGACTCACGTCACGAATTCCGCGCGCGCAGCGCACGGCCGAGTGCAAGCGAGGTGGCCGAATTCACTTCGGCCGCCGAGGGCCATCGGAGGATCGGGCGCGAAGCGCCAGACCGCACGAGGCCGAAATAAGAATAACCCCGGGGGATGAGCTCGCGCGGCTTCGCCGCGTGGAGTGAAGGGGGAGAGATCCCCTTGGCTAATTGCTGACGAGCCGTTCGACGGGCCGCGTGGTCGCGCGCCGCGTGCACGTGCACCACGACACCTTGGCGGCGGCGGAGGCGCTTCATGCGCCGGGCGAGCGTCAGCAGCTCGGGGCTGTCCTTCATCATGCCGCCGAGCTCGACCTCGACGTGGACGTCGCCGCCGTCACGTCGTCCGAGCCTGGCGATCTGGTCGCAGAGGTTCTCCAGATCGTACGGCGTCAGCGCCCCGGAGACGTAGAGCCAACCGTCTCGTGTGGGGGCCGCAGCCGAAAGCTGCCCGCGCGCATCCTCACCACCCATCCGCTCACCTCCCACCAACGGTCGTGTCGTAGATCGATAGGGCATCGCTTTGCAATGCGGGTTGCGTGACGATTGCGTGACGAGCGCAATCGAGCAGCATCCATGCCACGGCGGGCACGCGTCGCGACCGCGATCGATGCTGCGCGCACGCGCGTCGAACGGCCCGTCGTCGTACAGATGTGGACGCGAGCGCCGGGAAATCGACTGGCGCAGTGCAGCCGACGCGCGCTACGCGCGGTCGTGACGCGGCGCGCGCCCTCGAGCCCGGCGTGGCGACGGGCTCGGCCGAGCGCGCTTCGCGGCGCGCGCGACGCGATGCAGCGCCGTCACTTCACGCGGCGTCAGCGGACGGAAATCGCCGATCGGAAGCTTCCCGAGCTCGAGCGGCCCGAGGGTCACCCGCTGCAGCTTCTCGGCGCGGTGACCGATCGCTTCGCACAGCCGACGCACGAGATGGTTCCGGCCCTCGTGCACCGTGACCCGGAGCCACGTCTTGGTCGGTCGGCGCTCCTCTACCGTGACCTCGACGGGCTCGGTCGGCCCCGTCGTCGAGGCGGATGCCGCGGCGGAGCCGCCCGAGGCGCGCTCGTCGGGCGACCCGCTCACCTTGACGCGATAGGTGCGGGTACGTGATAGCGCGGGTGCGTGAGGATCGCGGCCAAGTCGCCGTCGTTGGTGAGCAGCACGAGGCCCGTCGACTGCACGTCGAGTCGGCCGACCGGAAAGAGGCGGCCGGCGCGATGCGGCAGCATCTGGATGACCGTCGGGCGGCCCTCCGGGTCACGGGTCGTCGTGACCACACCGGCGGGCTTGTGCAGCAGCACGTGGATCGGATCGCGCCGGCTCGGGAGCGCGCGGTCGTCGACGCGGATCTGATCAGTCGGAAGAGCCTTGCTCCCCAGGGTCCTGACCGTTGTGCCGTTCACGGTCACCCGGCCGCTCTGGATCATCGTCTCCGCCGCTCGTCTGGAGCAGATCCCCGAGTCTGCCAGCAGCTTCTGCAGGCGTATGCCCCTTCGTCCTGTCTGTCATCACCGCTCCACGTTTCTTCCTCGCCGCCCGCGGCGCTCGGCTCCGACGCTCTCCGGCATGGCGGCGGCGACCTCGCTCAGGCCCGGCAGCGCGGTGAGGTCGCGTGAGGCCGAACACTTCGAGGAACTGCCGGGTCGTGCCGTACAGCAAGGGGCGCCCGATCACGTCCTTTCGTCCGACGATCTTCAGGAGCTTTCGCGCGAGCAGCGACGCGAGCACGCTGTCGACGTCGACGCCGCGAATCGACCTCGATCTCGGCGCGCGTGATCGGCTGCTTGTAGGCGATGATGGCGAGGGTCTCGAGCGTCGCCCGCGTGAGCCGCCACGGCCGCTGTTGAAAGAGTCGGCGCACCCATTCCGGCATGCTCCGGCGCGGTCCGGAACTGGTAGCCGCCCGCGACCTCGACCAAGCGGATGCCGCGACGGTCCTGCTCGGCGCGCGCCGTGAGCGCGGCGAGCGCGGCCCGGAGCTCGGCGCGCGTCGGTCCGGCGATCACCTCGGCCAAACGGACGAGCGTGATCGGCTCGGCGCAGGCGAAGAGCACGCTCGAGGATGGCGACCAACCGCTCGTCGGTCTCGGCCGGCACGGCGTCACCGAGCGGCTCGACGTCGTCGTCGGTGGCTTCGTGGGCGGCGTCGGCGACCACCTCGGTCGCCGCCTCCTCCACGACCTCCGTCGCCTGTTCGAGGCCGGCCTCGTCCCCACCCCTCTCCTTCTCGTCACCCTCGTGCATCGTCCTCTCCTTCACGGCACGTCGTCGAGTTGCGACATGCGGCCGGCTTTCGGGAACAGCAGGATCTCGGCCCCGTCCTCCTCTTGGCGCGCATGCACGGCTTGGCGCTTCGATCAGCTCGAGGAGGGCCAGGAACGTCGCCACCATGCGGCCGCGCGACGGCGCGCCCGGCGAAGAGGTCACGGAAGCGCAGCGGCCCGTCCATCTCCATCCGGCGGACGGATCAGCTGGACGCACTCGTCGACCGAGATCTCTTCGTGAACGATCTCGTGAAAGCTCTCCCGGAGCGCGCGCTCCATGACCTCGCGAAACGCCTCCAGAAGATCGGCGACCGTGACGTCGCGAAGCCGGATGCCCTCGCTCTGATCGGTGTCCGGCGCGGCCGAATCGCGGCGGAACACGTCGCGGCTCAGCACCGAGCGCTCGCCGAGGGCAACCGCCGCCTCGCGGTAGCGCTGGTACTCGACCAGCTGTTGGACGAGGTCGGCGCGCGGATCCTCGTCCGGCTCCTCGACGTCGGCCTCGGGCGGGGGCAGCAGCATGCGCGACTTGATGTGAGTCAGCGTCGCCGCCATCACGAGGTACTCGCCGGCCACGTCGAGGTTCATCGTCTGCGAGGAGGTTCAGGTACTGGAGGTATTCGTCGGTGATGCGGGCGACCGGGATGTCGTAGATGTCGACCTCGTCCTTCTTGATGAGGTGGAGGAGCAGGTCGAGCGGTCCCTCGAAGACATCGAGCTTCACGCGATAGCTCATGGCGTCCCTCCGAGTCCGACGAGCGTGCGGACTTTGGCCATGCGTTTCCGCCGCGACGGCTTTCGCGCGTCGGGTCCCGTCCGCGATCACGTCGCGGACGTCGTCAGTCGCGCCGCGAGCGCCCGCCGGCGTTCGCGGATCGGGGCGAGCTCGGTCTCGGCGCGCGCGATCATGATCTGTTTGCAGTCGAGGCAGCCGATCCCGGCGGTCCGGCAGCCGTGCGCGGTGTACGCGAGCTCCTCCGGCGTGCAGTAGACGCGGTGCAGGTGTGAAGGCCGGGCAATCGTCGGGATCGCCGGGGTCGCGGCGGCGCGCGCGCCGCGGATCGGTCATCATGCGCGAGAGCTTGGCGTTCACCTCGGCGGCCTCGTCGGCGAGGAAGACGGCGTTGTTGTAGCTCTTGCTCATCTTGCGGCCGTCGAGCCCCGGAACCCGGGAGCGGCGGCGAGCAGCGCCTCGCGGCTCGGGGAAGACCTCGCCGTAGACGTGATTGAAGCGGCGCGCGATCTCGCGCGTCAGCTCGACGTGCGGCACCTGGTCGGCGCCGACCGGGACGGCCGTCGCGCGTGTACATCAGGATGTCGGCCGCCTGCAGCACCGGGTAGCCGAGGAAGCCGTAGGTCGACAGGTCGCGGTCGCCGAGCTTGCTGCTGGGTCTCCTTGTAGGTCGGCACCCGTTCGAGCCAGCCGAGCGGCGTGATCATCGAGAGCAGCAAGTGCAGCTCGGCATGTTCGGGATCGACGATTGCACGAAGATCGTCGCGCGCGCGGGTCGATGCCGACGCGCGAGCCAGTCGGTGACCATCTCGACGATGTTGGTCGCGATGCCCTCGGTGCGGTCGTAGTCGGTCGTGAGCGCGTGCCAGTCGGCGACGAAGAAGAAGCACTCGTGGGTCGCTTGCAGCTCCCGCCAGGTGTGGAGCGTGCCGAGCAGGTGCCCCAGATGCAGGCGCCCCGTCGGGCGCATTCCGCTCAGGATGCGCGTCACAGGAGGACTCCCAGGATCATCTTGACCGGGCGTCTGGACGAGCGGGCCGATCGAGCGCGTCATCAGCAGCACGGCCAGGATCACGAAGCCGAAGGGCTCGATCGCGGCGACCAGGCGGGCCTGCGCGTAGGGCAGGATGCCGGTCAGCACGCGGCCCCCGTCGAGCGGCGGCAGCGGCAGCATGTTGAACACCGCGAGGAAGACGTTGATGAGCACGCTGTAGTAGGCCATTTGCGCCAGCGGCAGGATCGATCCCGAGGGTCACGGCGGATGCGGTCTCGACGGACACGCCCTGCAAGCGGGCATCGAGGGAGCGGAATGCGAGGCGCGCTCAAGGTGGCGAGGACGAGGTTGGTGCACGGTCCGGCGAGCGCGACCAAGACCATGTCACGGCGTGGATTCCGGAGTTGGCGATAGTCGATCGGGACCGGTCGGGCGTACCCGAAGACCGGCGCGCCGGCGAGCAGCAACAAGCCTGGCATCAGGATCGTGCCGATGGGGTCGATGTGCGGCAGCGGGTTCAGCGTCAAGCGACCGAGGCGGAGCGCGGTGTCGTCACCGAGGCGAAGCGCCACCATGCCGTGCGCCACCTCGTGGAAAATGACGGCGGCGAGGATGGGGAGCGACCACAGGGCGACCTGGTGCACGATGTCGATGAGCTGATCGGGACGCTCCACTGAGTGTACCTAACAAGCCGGGTTCGGAGGCGCAACGCGCACGTCAGGATCGACCGTGCTCCGCATCGCGAGGATGAAAGCGCCGATGCACCTCACGCAGGCGGCGCGGTGCGACGTGCGTGTAGATCTGCGTGGTGGCGACGTCGGCGTGCCCGAGCATCGCCTGCACGGCACGGAGATCGGCGCCGCCGTCGAGGAGATGGGTGGCGAACGCATGCCGGAGGCTGTGCGGCGAGACACGGCTGTCGAGCGCCGCGCGGCGAAGATACTGCTTCAGGAGCTTCCAGACGGCCTGGCGTGAGACGGCGCGCCGCGCTCCGAGAGGAAGATCTCGGACGAGGCCGGCGCTGGCCAGCGAGGACTGGGCGGGCGACGCCGAGGTAGTCGTCGAGACGGGTGCGGGCATGACTCCCGAGCGGCACCACGCGCTCGCGACTCCCCTTCCCCATGACCCGGACGCAGTTGGAGTCGAGGTCGAGATTGGTCCTGGCGGAGCTTCACCACCTCCGAGACCCGAAGCCCCGCGCTGTAGAGCAGCTCGAGCAGTGCGCGGTCACGCCGGCCGCGCGGCGTGTCGGGTGGCGGCGTGTCGAGCAACGTCTGGACGTCGGCGCGATCGGGCGCGAGCGGCAACGCGGCCGGCAGCCGGCGCATCGTGAGCTCGGCCGCGGGTGACGTCGACACGACGCGTTCGAGGAGGAGGTAGCGCCCGAACCCGCGGAGCGTCGCGGCGAGCCGGGCCGCGCTCCGCGGCGAGCCCGCGCTTGCGCTCGGCGGCGAGAAACTGCGCGAGCAGTGCCGGCGTGAGCTCGGTCGGATCGTGCGCGCGGGTGCCGAGCCAGTGGGTCAAGTGGGTGAGATCGCGGGCGTAGGCCGCGACCGTGTTGGCCGCGAGGCCGCGCTCGGCCGCGATGTAGGCGATGAAGCGGTCGATCCAGCCGTCGAGGGCGGTCGCGGTCGTGGCGACGGGTACGGGCCATGGCTCAGTGGACCGTCACGCCTGCAGCTCGGCGGTGATGGTGTCGCAGACGGAGTGGAGCCGGTCCTGATCGAGAATCTTCCGCCCTTCCCCATCGGTTACGTAGAAGACGTCGAGCACCTGGTGGGCCTGGGTCGTGATCTTGGCGAGGTGGATGACGAGCCCGAGGCGGTGCAAGGCGTGGGTGATCGCGAAGAGGACGCCGACCCGGTCGCCGGTCACGACGTCGAGGACCGTGTAGTCGGCGGCGATGTCGTTGTCGACGATGATCTCGGGGGCATGGTGCTCGCGTGGGTCGGCCGTTCGAGGATCGAGGGTCGACCCGAGGCGGCGACCGTCGCCGCGATGTCGACCTGGCCGCGCAGCACCTTGGCGAGCATCTGTTGGACGCGCTCCCAGCGCTCGGGCTCGAGGACGCGCTCGATCTGCTCCTGGTGCCCGATGCGGAAGCTGTCGAGGGCGACGCCGCCGCGCGAGGTCGTGATCCTGGCCCCGACGATGTTCATGCCCTGCGCCGTCAGCACGCCCGCGATCATGGAGAAGAGACCCGGACGGTCGGGCGTGCAGATGGTGAGCTCGCTGTACTCCGACTCGGGAACGTGGCGGATGGTGCTGACGAAGAGGTGGGGATGCTCGGCCTCCGGCGGATGGACCACTCCTCGCGCAGGTGATTCATGAGCTCGAAGTGGGCCGGCACCTGTGCTTCCGGCGTCGTGGTGAGGTAGCGCTCCGGCATGCTCGCGAGAAAGGACTCGAAGGCGGCCGGCGCTCCGGGTCGACGAGCTCGAGCAGGCGCCGGCGGATGCGCTCGGCACGCCCGTGCTCGTCCTCCTCGGGCTGCTGCCCCTGCTCGAAGCGGGTGAGCGTCCGCATGTAGAGCCTCGCCGAGCAGCAGGTCGCGCCAGTTGTTCCAGACCTTCGGCCCGACTGGCGCGCATGTCGGCGAACGTCATCACGTAGAGCATCTTCAGGTTCTCGACGCTGCCGCAGGTGTGCGCGAACTCCGCGAGCAACCGCGGATCATGGGTGTCGCGGTGCTGCGCCAGGTGCGACATCAAGAGGTGCTGGCGCACCAGGAACTCCCACTGGGCGATGTCGTCTTGGTTGAGCGGGAGGCGCTCGGCGATGTCGCGCACCATGTCCGCGCCGCGCGCCGAGTGGCCTTCGCCATGTCCCTTGCCGATGTCGTGAAAGAGCAAGGCGAGAAACAGTACCTCGTGACGGTCGATCTCGCGCATCACCTCGGTCAGCAACGGGGCCGTCTTCTTGTGCTCGCCGCGCCGGAGCCGTTCGAGCTCGCCGATGCCGCGCAGCGAGTGCTCGTCCACCGTGTAGATGTGGTTCGGGTCGCGCTGCACCAGGCAGTCGATGCGGTTGAACTCGGGAAAGAGCTGGCACACGATGCCGACCCGATGCATCTCGTGGAGCGTCTCGCAGACCTGATAGTTCCAGCCGAGGACGTCGAGGAACGGTCGAATGAACGCGGAGTCGTGGCGTTCCTTCTCGCCGATCAGATGCAGGTGCTCGCGAATGAGGCGCTGCGTGGTCTGCGTGATCTTGACGCCGTGGCGCTGGGCGTCGCGGAAGATGGTCACGAGCGTGGTCGGCTTGCGGCGGATCACGTCGGCGCCGTCGACCGAGAGCGTGCGATTCATGATCCACACGCCTTCGCGGATCTGACGTGCCGATGACCGCGCCCGATCAGACGATAGGGCGGCGGACGCTCGGTACAGCGCTCGATGATGGTGTCGGAGAAGCGGCGGATCGCGGTCGCGTGGGTGAAGTACGTCTTCATGAGACGCTCGACCGGGCGGTTGGTGCCGTCGTCGCCGAAGCCGAGGTCGGGCGCGCGCCTTGTCCTGGAACTCGAAGGTCAGGTGGTCCTGGTGGCTGCCGGTCAGGAAGTGCAGCGAATTCCGCACGCGAAAGAGGAAGTCCTGGGAGGCGTCGATCTCGCCGCGCTCGCGCTCGCTGATCACGCCCTTCACGACCAGCTCGCGCATGTCCTTGACCTTGTACTTGACCTCGGCGAGCCACATCGCGGTGTGGATGTCGCGGAGGCCGCCGGCGCCTTCCTTGAGCTCGGCTCGAGCAGATAGACGGAGTCGCCGAAGCGCTTGTGACGGTCGTGACTCTCCGCGAGCTTCTCGCGATAGAAGCGTGCGGCGTTCTTCTTCAGGACGTCCGACTCCATCGCGGCCTCGAACTCGGTGAAGAGCGGGCGGTCACCGGCGAGATAGCGGGCGTCGAGGAGCGCGGTTTTGACCTTCAGGTCCTTCTGCGCGAGGTGCGTGCAGTCGGCGACCGTGCGGCTCGCGTGGCCGACCACCAGCCCGGCGTCCCAGAGGGAGTACAGGATGCGCTCGGCGACCGTCTCGACGTAGGCGTTCACCCGCCACGGATACAGCACGAGGAGGTCGATGTCGGACGACGGGTTCAGCTCGAAGCGCCCGTAGCCGCCCTGGGCGGCCACCGTGCAGCGATGGTCGAGCAGGACGTAGCGCTCGGTGTACTCGGCGGTCGCCGACTCGAAGAGAAACTCGATGAGACGGTCGATGCCGCTCGTGTACGCCTGCACGATCGCCGTGCCCCCGCCCCGGCGCGATGCTCGTCGTACAGGCGGGCGCGGAGGTCGATGACGAAGGTGCGGGCGATGGCGCCGAGGTCCGCCCGCTCGGTGTGACGGGAGGCAGGGCGGGAGTGGCGCGTGTCAGAGGCTCGACCGAAGTCATCACGGGGCGTGAATGAAGGTCAGAGCGTCTTCGCGAGCCGTGCGTCGCTCAGGAAGTCGGTGATGCCGAGGAAGAGCCCCTCGGCGATGTCCTGTTGATAGGCCGTCGTGCCGAGACGCTTGCCCTCGACCGCGTGCGAGATGAACGAGGCCTCGAACAGCACGCACGGCATGTAGGCGCCGACCAGGACGTAGAACGGCCCCTTCTTGACGCCGAGATTGTGGACCTCGGTGTAACGCCGAGCGGAGCCGCGCGAGCACGCGCGAATGGAGCGCTCCGCGAGCGCGTTCGACTCCTCTTCTTCCCGGATTGCACCATGTCGCTCAGGATGAACGAGAGATCGCCCCGTCCGACCTGGACCGAGGGGCCGTTCTCCATCTTGGCGAGGCGGATCGTGGCGCGATCGTTCGAGTTGTTGAGGGTGTAGGTCTCGATGCCCTGCAGCTCGCCGCTACGGTCGGCGTTGGCATGGATCGAGATGAAGAGGTCGGCGCCGTTGGCGTTGGCGAAGGCGGTGCGCTCGGCGAGCGTACCGGGTCGTGTCGGTCTCGCGGGTGAGGAGCACCTTGGCGTTCGACGACTCCTCGAGGCGGCGCTTCAGGCGTTGCGCGATGGCGAGGACGACGTCCTTCTCGAGGAGACCGTCGACGCCGGACGCGCCCGGGTCGGCGCCGCCGTGACCGGGATCGAGCACGATCCGCCAGGGGCGGTTCGGGGGACGGCCCGGGACGGGCTCGCTGCCGGCGTTCGCCTTGGCGGGCCGCCTCACCGCGCTTGGGTGAGGATGCCGGCACCGGCTCGGGCTCCGCGCTGGCGTTCGCTGCGTGACGTCGGCCGCCGTGGGCCGATCCGTTGACCCGTGCCGCTCGGCTGGCGCTTGCGCCCGCCGGCTCCGACTGCGCGCTCTCGCGCGCGCGGGGCGCGTGTCGTCGAGGTGCGGTGGAGCTGCCGGCGGGGGCGGGACGCTCGCGACCTCCGCTGGACGGGCCGGCGGCGGTGGTGCGGCCTTTCGCTTCCGGCTCGCCGGCGCCGCCGGTCGGAGCTTCGGTGGTCGCCGTTCCCGCGATGTCGATGGTGACGTGCGGCGGCGACTCGTACGCCTCGACGTTGTGCTTGCGTGATGCTCGCGAGATCGAGGCACGATGCGGGCCGTCCGGGCGTTGAACTGCCCGGACCGGATCTGCTGCAGAGATGCCGTTCTCGACCTGATCGGCGTCATCGCCTCGGGGCGAGCGTCGCGTTCGAGAACTCGAGGACGAGCCGGCGTTGGCTCTTGCGCGCGCGCTCGCCGCCGAGGACGTGGATCTCGAACGGCAGCGGACGCGACAGCATGATGATGACGCGCGTCGACGTGCGCGTCGGCCTGGTAGCGCACCCGTTCGATGCGACCTGGAGGCTCCGCCGTCGCGGCCGCCGTGTTCCCGACCGCGAGGAGGGTCAGAATCCCGAGCCCGACGAGCACGGTCCAAGGTCGCCGGCGATCTTCAGTTCTGCTGATCCGTGCCATGTTCGTCTCCGCCCCGCACCGCCTCCACCAATGCATGCAACTCGTTCAAGGCCTCGAGCGGCGTCATGCGCGTGACGTCGATCCCGCGAAGTCGCGCTTCGACCGCCGACGGCCGCGGTGCGAACAGCCCGAGCTGCGTTCCGGCTGCTGCCGGTCCCGCCGGCGCACCGCGCCCCTGCTCGGAAAGCAGCTCGCCGCGTTCGAGCGTCGCCAAGAGACTCCGCGCCCTCTCCACCACACTCGCCGGCAACCCCGCCAGCCGCGCCACCTCTACGCCATAGCTCCGGTTGGCGGGACCTGCAACGATTCTTCGCAGGAAGATGACCTGGTCGTTCCACTCACGGACGGCGACCGAGTAGTTGCGGATGCGCGGCGCGTTGCCGCGCCAGGGCGGTGAGCTCGTAGTAGTGCGTGGCGAAGAGCGTCTTGGCGAGCGGCTCGCGGTCGTGCAGATGCTCGGCGACGGCCCACGCGATCGCGATGCCGTCGTAGGTGCTGGTGCCCCGCCCGATCTCGTCGAGGATGACGAGGCTCCGCGGCCCGAGCTCGCGGAGGATGTTGGCGGTTTCGCGCATCTCGACCATGAAGGTCGAGTCGCCGGCGGCGAGGTTGTCCGAGGCGCCGACCCGGGTGAACACCCGGTCGAGGACCCCGATCCGCGCCTCGCGAGGCCGGCACGAAGCTGCCCATCTGGGCGAGACAGCAGATCAGCGCGACCTGGCGGAGGTAGGTCGACTTGCCCGCCATGTTGGGCCCCGTGATCAGGAGCAGCTGCTGGCTGCCGTCGAGCGTGCAGTCGTTCGGCACGAAGCGCGGCGCCGCCGAGCGTCGTTTCGATGACGGGGTGGCGGCCGTCGCGGATGACGATCGCGTCGCCGCGATCCAGCACCGGGCGAACGTAGCCGCGGTCGTGTGCCAGGTCGGCGAGTGCGCTGAGCGTGTCGAGCACGGCGAGCGCGCGGGCGTTCTCGGTGAGCGCCCGCTGGTGGGCCGCCGCCTCGGCGACGAGCTCGGCAAAGAGCGTCGCTTCGAGCTGCCCCAGGCGGGTCTCGGCGCCGAGGAGCTTCTGCTCTTGCTCCTTCAGCTCGACGGTCACGAAGCGCTCGGCGCCGGCGAGGTCTGCTTGCGGATGTAATCCGCCGGCACGAGAGCGAGGTTCGGCTTGGTGACCTCGATGCCGTAACCCGAGACGCGGTTGTAGCGGATCTTCAGCGACGCGATGCCGGTGCGCTTGCGTTCGCGCGCCTCGAGCGCGACGACCCATCCCTTGCCGTCGCGCGTGAGGCCGCGCAGCTCGTCGACCTCGGCGTGCGCGCCGTCGCGGATCACCGGACCGTTGCGGACGGTCGCGGGCGGCTCGTCGACGAGGGTCGCCGCGATCCGCGCTTGCAGCGCGGGCAGCGCATCGAGCGTCGCCGCGATCTCGCCGAGCAGACCGTCGAGATCGCGCGAGGTGCTCGCGCACGGTGCCGGCGCTGCGCGAGCGCGGTCGTCAGGCGCAGGAGATCGCGCGGCGATGCGCTCCCGGTGCCGATGCGGCCGACCAGCCGCTCGAGGTCGCCCATGCCGGTCGAGCCCGCATGCGGACGTCGGCGCGGAGGTCGACGCCGTCGACCAGGCGCTCGACGGCGTCGAGACGGCGCGCGATGGCGGCCGGACTCGTGAGCGGCGCCAGCATCCAGCGCCGGAGCGTGCGGCTGCCCATCGGCGTCGCGGTGCGGTCGAGGACGTGGAGCAAGCGAGCCGCGCCGCTCGCCGTCGCACCCGTCGATCAGGTTCAGGTTGCGCGCGCGTGGTCTGGTCGAGCACGAGCGTGTCGTGCGGACGGACCAGCTCCGGGGCTCGCAGGTGGTCGAGCTTGCCGCGGTAGGTGGCGCGCAGATACGCGCGGAGGCCGCCGAGCGCGGCGAGCCCGCCGCCGTCCGACCGTCGCGGTCTCGCTCGCGACGCTCGCGACCCAGGCGGCGGCGTCCTCGGCATCGAACCATTCGCTCGGGGCGAGGCTGCGGAAGATCTCCGGCGCCGCCGCCGTCAGCTGCGTCAACGCGGCTGCAGCTCGGGCGCGACGACGAGCTCCTTCGCGCCGAGACGCGCGAGCTCCTCGGCGACCGCGTCGAAGAGTCTCGTCGTCGCCGAGCCGGCCGTCACGCCGTCGCTCGCGGCCGACTCGCGGTCCCGTCGGGACTGCGATGGTCCCGAGGGACCATCGATAGCCGCGAGGGACGCTGCGATGGTCCCGAGGGACCGCGATAGCCCCCGACGATCCGAACTCCATCACGCGCACCTCGCCCGTCGAGAAGATCGCAGGCCGCAGCCCGACGCCGTCGGCGCTCCGCGCGACGACGGCGAGGAAGCTCGGCGCTCCGCGGATCGAGGTTCTCCTCCTCGAGGACCGTGCCGGGCGTGATCACCCGCACGACGTCGCGGTCGACGAGGCCCTTGGCGCCGCGGGGATCCTCGACCTGCTCGCAGATCGCCGACCTTCAAGCCCGCGGCGAGGAGCTTCTGGATGTAGCCGTCGACGGCGTGGAACGGCACGCCGCAGAGCGGGATCGGATTCGGGTCGTGCTTGTTGCGGGCGGTCAGCGTGATGTCGAGGATCGCGGAGGCGCGCTCGGCGTCCTCGAAGAACATCTCGTAGAAGTCGCCGAGGCGGAACATCAGGACGGCGTCGCGATGTTGCTCCTTCAGGCGCAGGTACTGCGCCAGCATCGGCGTCAGCTTCACGCCCGTTCCTTCGACCACCGCCACGCGTCAGATCTTCTTGCGCTTGTGGCTCAGGTAGTCGACGAGCAGGTACTCGCCGAGGCGGTCGGGTCGCGTGTAGAGCGCGCGGCCGCGGTTGATGCGGGTCATGCGCTCGACGAAGGCGCGCAGGCTCGGGCTGTCGTCGAGCATGAAGGTGTTGATGGTGATGCCCATGCGGGTGACGCGCTCGACCTCCTTCAGGGTCTCCTGCGCTGCGCGCATGCTGATGCCGCCGAAGCTGAGCGGCCACTCGCAGAAGAGCCGCCCCTTCTGGAAGTACGCCGTCGGCTGGCCGTCGGTGATGACGATGAAGTGCTGGTTGGTGCTGCGGTGGCGCGCCAGCAGCTCGGCGCCGAGGCGCAGCCCGTCCTGCAGGTTGGTGAACGGGTCGCCCATGTTCCAGCTCGCCTCGGGCAGGTCGCTGAGCTTGAGCTCGACGGCGCGCGTGAAGAAGCCGACGATCGCGAAGTAGTCGCGCGGGTAGCGCGAGCGAATCAGGCTCTCCATCGCGAGCGCGACCTTCTTGGCGGCCGCGAAGCGCCCCTCCCAGCTCATCGACCAGCTCATGTCGAGGAGGAGCACGGTCGAGGTGCTGGTGGCGTCGTCGGCGTCGTAGACGCGGAAGTCGTCGGGCGCGAGTGGAGCGGCGACGCCGGCCCGCGCGTCGAGCGCTTCCTTCAACGTGCCGACGAGATCGAGGTTCAGCGGGGTCGCCGTGCCGGTAGGGCTTGCTGACCTCGGGACGGATGGCGGCGACGCCGCGGATCTCGTTTGGGTGCGAGCCCGGCCGGTCGCGGAGCAGGCCCTGGTAGATGTCGCGGAGCGCCAGCTGACCGATCTTGCGGACGCCCTTCGGCGAGAGCGCCATCTGCCCTCGCGGTTCATGAGGTAGCCCGACTCCTGCAGCATCGCCATCATCTGACGGAGGTTCTCGAAGTCCTGCGCGGTCTCGGCACCGAGCAGCTGGCGCAGCTCGTCCATGTCGACGCCTGGCAGGTCGCCGTTCATCAGGCTCTGCTCGAGCTGCTCGCAGGCGCTCGATCTCGCGCATCATCTCGAGCGCGCGCTCGTAGTCGAGCGCGTCGGGACCGCTGGAAGAGACTCGCCGTGCCGGCGCTGGAACTCCTCGAGCCGCCGGATGTTGTCGAGCTCTTCCAACAGATTCTCGAACTCCTGCGCCGCCTGATCGTCCTCGAACTGCGTAGTCCGCGAGCTTGCTCGATGGCGTCGGAGAGGCCGTGCGGCAGGCTGTCGAGGAACGCCTCCTTGGCCGTCGAGGTCCGGCGTTCGCCGGCGCGACGCTCGGCGAGCGTGTCGCGCTCGAGATCGAGCAGCTCGTCGAGCTTCCGGCGCATCTCGTCGAGCGCGTGGTTCAGGTCGAAGTCGCGGTAGCGCTCGCGCATCTGGTTCCGCACCTGCTCGAGGCAGCTCGTCGAGGCCGATGACGCGCATGCCCGAGAGCTCGGCGCCCTGACGGAGCAGCCATTCGAGCGCCTGGCGGACGTCGTCGGTGTACGGAGAGGTACTCGCCGAGCTTGCTGAAGATCTCGTCGGGATCGAGGCGTACGCGTTGTCGCCCGTCCCAGCGCGTGTAGCGGACGGTCAGCATCGGTCAGCTCTTGTAGACCGTCCGGCCGCCGGCGCGCTCCTTGTTGAGCTTGCGGTGCACGTGCAGGCCTTCGAGGATGAGCTCGCTCGCCGCCGCCATGAGGGCCGGGCTCTCGAACGGGCCGAGCGCGGTGATGGCCTCGCGGAGGCCGGGGATGCCGCGGATGCCCTCGAGGTAGTCGGCCGCCGGCATGCGGTCCGACACCTCGACGCCGCCGCCGCCCTCGAAGTACTCGACGACGCGCTTCAACGAGTCGACCGGGATCACGCGATCGAACACCTTGAGCACGGCGCGGTTGGTGAGGCGGTCGATGAGATCGCTCGCCTTCTTCTCCTCGCCGGCGTACTCGAGCTCGATCTTGCCCGCCGTCGACGACAGCACGGCGTGCAGGTCGGTGAGGCGCGGGACGATCTCGCGCTCGCCGCAGCGCACGGCGCGCTTCTCGGCGTTGGCGATCACGCTCTCGTAGTTGTTGATGGTCACGCGGACGCTCACGCCCGAGGCCTGGTTGATCTCGTTCGACTCGCGCGCCTCCATCGTGAGCTGCGCGAGCAGCTCCTTGATGAAGCCCGGGACGCGCACCTCGCGCCCGCCGCGCTCGCGCGCCGGCACCTCCTGCTCCATGATCGCGATCTCGTCCTCGATGCGCGACGGGATAGTGCGTGCGGATCTGGGCGTCGAAGCGGTCCTTGAGCGGCGTGATGATGCGGCCGCGGCTGGTGTAGTCCTCGGGGTTGGCGGTCGCGACGATGACGACGTCGAGCGGCAGGCGGATCTTGTAGCCTTTGATCTGGACGTCCTTCTCTTCCATCACGTTGAAGAGGCCGACCTGGACCTTCTCGGTCAGGTCGGGCAGCTCGTTGATGGCGAAGATGCCGCGGTGGGTGCGCGGGACGAGCCCGTAGTGGATGGTCTCCTCGTCGGCGAGGTAGCGGCCCTCGGCCACCTTGATCGGGTCGATCTCGCCGATCAGGTCGGCCATCGAGACGTCCGGGGTCGCGAGCTTCTCGCCGTAGCGGCGGTCGCGCGCGAGCCAGACGATCGGCGAGCGCGTCGCCCTCGGCCGCGCCGCGCTGGCGGCACGCGCGGCAGATCGGCGCGAACGGATCGTCGTTGATCTCGCAGCCGGCGACCGCCGGCACGACCGGGTCGAGCAGCGCCAGCAGGCCGCGCATGATGCGCGACTTCGCCTGCCCGCGCTCGCCGAGGAACACGATGTGGTGGCCCGGCGAGGATCGCGTTCTCGATCTCGGGCACGACGGTCTCGTCGTAGCCGATGATGCCGTGCGAGGATGCGCTCGCCGCTGCGCGAGCTTGGTGAGGAGGTTGCGGCGCATCTCCTCGCGCACCGGGCGACCTGGTATCCCGCTCGTTTCAGCTCGCCGACCGTGCCGCGCCTGCTCCATCAACCGTGTCCTCCCGAGGCCGAAAAGGCGCGCGCATTATACGCGCGGCCTCTCGGAGAGTAAATCGAGTCGCGCGCAGCTCGATCGACGAAACGGGCCTTGCTGGCCTCACCGGACCATTGCAACAATGCTCGGACGCATGCGCCGTCCACTGGCAGACGATCTCCGTCCCGTTCGACTACCCCGTGTACTTCACGCGCGACGTGCTCGCGGCCGAGAACCGCGACCTGCTCGACGCCGTCGCGCGGAAGGAGTCCGAGCGCCGGCATCGTCTGCTGGTCGTGATCGACGACGGCGTCGCCGCAGCGTGGCCGAGCCTGGCGCGCGACGGTTCGCGCGCTACGTCGAGCGCCATCGCGGATCAGCTGACGCTCGCGGTCCGAGCCGATCGTGGTCGCGGGCGGCGAGCGGGTGAAGAACGACCACGGCGACCTCGCGGCGCTGCAGGCGCGCTGCTGCACGCGCTCGCGCATCGACCGCCAGAGCGTGGTCGTCGATCGTCGGCGGCGGCGCGCGTGCTCGACATGGCGGGATACGCCGCCGCGACGGTGCACCGCGGCGTCCGGGTCGTCAGCTGCCGACGACGGTGCTCGCGCAGACCGACTCCGGCGTCGAGCGTCAAGAACGGCGTCAACGCGTTCGGCAGCAAGAACTTCCTCGGCACGTTCGCGCCGCCGTTCGCGGTCGCTGAACGACCGCGCGCTTCCTCGCACGACGCTCGCCAGGCGCGACGCGATCGCCGGGCATGGCCGAGGCGGTGAAGGTCGCGCTGGTGCGCGACGCGGCGTTCTTCGGCTGGCTCGAGGCCAACGCGCGCCGCGCTCGCGGCCGGCGACCTCGACGCCGCTCGCGACGCTCGATCGCGCGCAGCGCCCGAGCTGCACCTCGCGCACATCGCCGGCATCGGGCGATCCGTTCGAGCTCGGCAGCGCCCGGCCGCTCGACTTCGGCCACTGGGCCGCGCACAAGCTCGAGATCGCTGACCGAGCATCGGCTCCGCCACGGCGAGGCCGTCGCGATCGGCATGGCGCTCGACACGCTGCTACGCCGCCGAGGTCGGCCTGCTCGCCGGCGCGACGCCGCGATCGCATCGTCGACGCTTGCTCGGCGCGGCTCGGCCTGCCGATCTGGGACGCTGCGCTCCGCTGCTGCGGTCCCGGCGAGCGTCCGCGCATGCTCGACGGCCTCGCCGAGTTCCGCGAGCACCTCGGCGGCGAGCTCACGGTCACGCTGCTCACGCGGCATCGGCCGCGGCGTCGAGGTGCACGAGATGCACGACGACGTGATCCTGCGGCGCGATCGACGCTGGCTCGCCGACCGGGACGCCGCGGCGGTGAAGCTCGCGACGCCGGCGCGCCGCACCTCACCTACTGCACCAACATCCACCCCGGCGAGACCTGGGCCGAGGTCCGCGGCAACCTCGAGCGCCACGTGCTCGCGGTGCAGGCCGCGGTCGCGCCGGACCGGCCGCTTCGGCGTCGGGCTCCGGCTGTCGGCGCAGCCGCGGCGAGACGCTCGCAGCGCCGACGCGCGTCGGCGAGCTGCGAGCTTCCTCGCGCGCGCACGGACCTCTACGTCTTCACCATCAACGGCTTCCCGTACGGCGCCTTCCACGGCGCGCGCGTGAAGGAGCAGGTCTACGCGCCCGGACTGGCGGGACGAGCGCCGGCTCGCCTACACGCGACCGCCTGGCGACGCTCCTCGCCGACGCTGCTGCCGGCGGACGCGGGCTCGACGGCAGCGTCAGCACGGTGCCGGGCGCGTTTCGGCCGCGGCGCCGGGTCGCCGGCGACCGCGCGGCGATCGCCGAGCGACTGCTGCGGCACGTCGCGACGCTGGTCGCGCTCGAGGCGAGACCGGCACGATGCATCGCGCTCGGCGCTCGAGCCCGAGCCCTGGTGCGTGCTCGAGACCGTCGCCGACGCGGTCGCGTTCTTCGGCGAGCATCTGTTCTCGCGGCGCCGGCGCGCGCGGCTCGCCGCGCTGCACCGGACGCGAGCCGCGGCCGAGCGCGGCGGCGCTGCGCCGCCACCTCGGCGTCTGCTTCGACGCCTGTCACATGGCGGTCGAGTTCGAGGATCCCGCCGACGCGCTCGCGCGCGCCTCGCGGCGGCCGGGATCGCGATCGTGAAGGTGCAGGTCAGCGCCGGCATGGTGCGCGACGCTCGGCGCCGCGACGACGACGGTCCGCACGCGCGCGCTCGCGCCTTCGCCGACGACGTATACCTGCACCAGGTGGTGGAGCGCCGCGGCGACGCAGCTCCGACGCTTCGTCGACCTCCCGGAGGCGCTCGCGCGCCGCGGACGGCGACGAGCGTCGCGCGCGAGTGGCGCATCCACTTCCACGTGCCGCTCTTTCGCGAGGCGCTCGGGCTCGTTGCGCAGCACGCAGCCGCTGGGTGGCCGCGCTGCTGCGCGCGCTCCGCGCGCGCGGCCTACGACGGCCACCTCGAGGTCGAGACCTACACCGTGGGACGTGCTGCCGGCGGAGTATCGCGGCGAGCCGGTCGACGCGCCGATCGCGCGCGAGCTGCGCGTGGACGCTGGAGCAGCTCGGCGACGTGACCGTGGCATGGCGCTCCGCCTCGGGCGCGGTCTCGAACTCTCCCGACCGTCTGGACCAACGTGCGTCGCGGCGGCCGTCCTGGCGGGCGCGCCGCTCGGCGAGCCTCGGCGTCCTCGCGCTCGCCGCTCGCCTGCTCGCTCTTCTACGTCGGCGGCATGTTCCTGAACGACGCGTTCGATCGCGAGTTCGACGCGCGCGCGTACGTCCCGAGCGGCCGATTCCGGCGGCCGCGACGCGGCGTCGACGGTGTTCGCCGGCGGCTTCGCTCTCCTCGTGGCGGGCTCGCTGGTGGTCGCGGCGACGGCGCGCCTCGCGACTCGGCAGCGGCGGCGCAGGGTCGCGGCGGGCCTGGTGCTCGGCGGGCTGATCGTCGCTCTACGACGCTCTGGCACAAGGAGAATCCGTCGGCGCCGCTGCTCGATGGGCTTCTGCCGCGTGCTCGTCTACGTCACGACGGCGGCGGCGCTCACCGGCGGCGTTGCCGTCGCCGTCGTCGCGGCGGCGCGGTCGTGCTGCTCGCCTATCTGATCGGGCCTCACCTACGTCGCGCGCCAAGAGAACCTCGGCGAGGTACGGAACCTCTGGCCGCTCGCGCTGCTTGGCCGCGCCGTTCCTCGGTCGGGATCGGACGGTCTTCGACGGGCGGTTCGCGGCCGTGCTCTACGCCGGATTCCTCGCTTGGGTGCTGCTCGGCGCTGCTCGCACCTCGGCTGGCAGCGCACGCGTCGACGTGCCGCGCGCGGTCGTGCAGCCTGATCGCCGGGATTCGCGCTCGTCGACGGCGCTCGCGGTCGCAGGCGCTGGTGCCGCTCAGCCCGCTGCCGCTCGCGCGTGCGCTGGCTTCGTCGCTCGACGCTCGGCTGCTGCAACGCTGGGTGCCCGGGAACGTGAGCGGGCTCGCGACTTCGGATGCGTCGCCGCGCGTCAGCGGTCCGTGGTAGCGACGACGCGCATGACCGACGACCTCGATCACGCAGCTGCGCACGGCGCTCTGCGCGCACTTGAGCCGACGACGCGCCGCTTCGCCGCGCGCGCTCGCGCGTCGATGCAGCGCGCGTTCGGCGCGCAGATGGGCACGCTCCACCGGCTCGGGGACCGACGAGCATCTTCATCCGGTCGCCGCGAGCCCGGGCATTCCCGAGCCGGTTCTGGCCGCGAGCCGGCGCATCCCGCTCGGCAAGGGCATCGCCGGCGAGGCCGCGGCGACCGGCAAGCCCGTCTCGCTCTGCAACCTGCAGACCGACGCCAGCGGCGTGGCGCGCCCGGGCGCGAAGGCGACCGGGCTCGGCGGCTCGCTCTGCGTGCCGACCTTCGACGGCGAGCGGGTCGTCGGCACCCTCGGCGTCGGCTGGATGGGCGAGCGCGCCATCAGCGACGAGGAGACCGCCGGCGCCTGCTCGCCGGCCGGTCGGCGACCGTGCTCTAGCGGGCGATGCATGCGCCGACGTGGCGCAGCACCAGCCTCCGCGGCCGTCGCACGGACCGTGCGCGAGCGACGATCTCCTTCACGTCGGTCGCGGCGACCGCCCGCCGGGCACGCAGATCGGCGCTCGCTGCTGATGAAGAGCGGTCCGGCGGCGGATCGTCGGTCAGCGCGGCCGTGTGACCCGCGGACGAGCCGGGTGTCGAGCGGGATCACGTCCATCAGGTAGCGGAAGCCGAGCGCCTTCTTGGCGAGCGTCCAGCCGACCTTCACCTGCGGCAGCCAGAGCGTCGGGATCGAGGAAGAGCTCGACCGGGTCGTAGCCGGGCTTCCGGTGGATGTCGACGGTGCGCGCGTAGTCGGGCGCGCGCGCGTCGTCGAGCCAGTAGTAGTAGCTGAACCAGCGATCGGCGGCCGCGACGGCGACGAGCTCGCCGGAGCGCGGATGATCGAGCCCGGCGGCGCGCTTGCCCTCGGCGTCGAGCACCGCGCTCGACGCCGTCGAGCGCCGGCGAGCAGGCGCTGCACCTCCGGCGATGCGCTCGGGCCGCCGCACGTAGACGTGCGCGAGCTGATGATCGGCGACGGCGAAGCGCCTCCGACGCGCCGGCGTCGAGCATGTCGCGTGCCGAGCTCGGGCTTGATCGCGAGCAGGCCGGCCTGCGCGGAGCGCGCGGTTCACGTGGATGGCGTCGCGTACCTCGGTGATGCCGTACTCGGAGAGCACGATCACGCGCGCGCCGTCGCGCTGGCACGTGCTCGATGAGCTCGCCGCAGACGGCGTCGATCTCGCGCGAGGTCCGTCGCGACCCGCGGGTCGTTCGGGCCGAGGCGCTGCAGGACGTAGTCGAGGTGCGGCAGGTAGACGAGCGTGAGCGTCGGCCGGCGCGTGTCGTACACGTGACGTGCCGCAGTCGGCGATCCAGCGCGTCGCGGCGATGTCGGTCGCCGGACCCCAGAAGCTGAAGAGCGGAAACGTCGCCGAGCTTGCGCTTGCAGCTCGTCGCGGAGGTCGATCGGCGTCGCTGTAGACGTCGGGGAGCTTCGCGCCGTCGGCGGGGTACAGCGGCCGCGGCGTCACCGACCAGGTCGGCGCTGCTGTACATGTTGTACCACCAGAAGAGCTTGGCGCAGGTGAACGCCGGGTCGCGGCGCGCCGCCGCTTCCCAGATCTTCTCGCCGCCGATCAGGTGGTTCGACTGGCGCCAGAACCAGATCTCCGCGAGGTCGCGGAAGTACCAGCCGTTGGCGACGCACGCCGTGCTCGCGCGGCAGCGCGCCCGTCACGAACGCTCGACTGCGACCGTGCACGTGACCGCCGGGCAGCACGGTCGCGAGCGGCCGCATGCCGCCCGCGCGCGCGAAGCGCCGCGAGGTTCGGCGTCGCCGTCGCCCACGAGAGCCGGGGTCAGGCCGACGACGACGTTCAGGACGACGGTGCGGGTGCACGATCGCTCGCGCCGCGCTCAGCCGCGCGCGGACCGAGTTCCCTTCCGAACGAGTCGGCGGCGTGCCCCGGCGTCGTCGAGCGTCGAGGCGGCCGCTCTGCGCGAAGAACGCGACCGGGTTCCGCCACACGATGGTCTCGATCGTCGGTCGTCGGCGATCCCTGCTCGCGCATCACCGCCACCGTCTTCGGCACCTTGAGCGGGTCGCTGATGCCCCAATCGGCGGCGCTGTTGATGATGATGCGCGTCGCTGCCGTAGCTGCTGCACGAGCGCGGCCATGCGCGGCTCGTCCATCTTGCTGTCTGGGATAGATCGAGTGGCCCGCCCAGCAGCCGGTCGTCGAGGACGAGCGGCAAGCGTCTCCTCGTTGTTGTGGTCGATCGAGCACGCGTTCCTCGGGAAACCCGACCTCGCGGACGAGCGCCAGGCGTGCGCTCGGTGCCGCGCTTCTTGTCGCGATGCGGCGTGTGGACGAGCACGGGCAGCTCGAAGCGCGCGCGCGAGCTCGAGCTGCGCGGCGAAGCAGCTGCTCCTCGGCCGGCGGTCTGCTCGTCGTAGCCGATCTCGCCGACCGCGACGACGCCGTCCTTCTCGAGGTAGCGCGGCAGCAGCGCCGAGCACGCCGTCGGCGACGCGCGTCGTCGTTCGCCTCCTTCGGGTTCAGCGCCAGCGTGCAGAAGTGGCGGATGCCGAACTGGCTCGCGCGGAACGCGCTCCCAGCCGAGGAGCGACGCGAAGTAGTCCTCGAACGTGCCGACGTGCGTGCGCGGCTGGCCGAGCCAGAACGCCGGCTCGACGATGGCGGCGATGCCCGGCCGCCGCCATCGCCTCGTAGTCGGCGGTGGTACGCGAGCTCATGTGGATGTGCGGGTCGAAGAGCTTCATGGATCGATCAGCCATCGCGCGAGGTCGGTCCGGGACCGCGCGTCCGGCGGCGCGGCGCTCGTCGCGCATAGTCGGAGGCCATCCGGGCGAGCTCAGGCGTGCGGCGCGCGTCGAGACCGAGGATACGTGCGAGCGGCGACCTCGGTGAAGACGGCTTTCAGCACCATCTGGTTGAAGCTCGCTTCCGGGAAATACGCCGCCGGATACGGGTTCTCGCAGGCGATGGCCTCGAAGACCGGCTGGGTGCTGGTGCGGCAGGCGTCGAGCGCGATGGCGAGAAAGCGCGCCGGCTCGGGCAGGAGCGCCAGGACGCGCAGCACGGCCTGGCGCTCGCGCATCGCGCCGGCTCGATAGAGGCCGTCGACCCATGCCGGCTGTTCGCTCGCCGGGAGGCAGCCGATACCGCGCAGCGAGCAGGAGGGCGCGTCCCGCCTCGTCGAGTCCCCAGCCGGCGATCGACCACGCTGCGCTCGGTCGCGTCGGCGATGGTCGCGCCGCGCCGAGCGGCGGCGCTACCGAGGCGAGCGTCCGGCGGCGGCGAACGCCATCTCGAAGGCGACGCGATCGAAGCGCGTCGGGCGCGTCGACGGTCGCCTCGTGCAGCACCGTCGCGACGGCGCCCGGGCGATACGTGCCGACCGCGGCGGCGAGCGCTCCGGCCGGGTCGCTCACGCGTAGTGGGCGCGGACGCGCTCGAGCGTCGCCTGCAGGTGCTCCGACATGACCTGCACGTCGCCGATCACCGGCATGAAGTTGGTGTCGCCGCTCCAGCGCGGCAGCAGGTGCCAGTGGCAATGGTCGGCGACGCCCGCGCCGGCCGCGCTGCCGAGGTTCATCCCGATGTTCATGCCGTCCGGCGTGAAGGCGGCGCGGAGCGCGCGCGCGGCCTGTCGCACGGCGTGCATCAGGCCGTCGTACTCCGCCGTCGGCGAGGTCTTCCGGGCAGCGCTACGTGCCGTACGGGCGCCACGAGCAGGTGCCCGTGTCCGTACGGAAACTTGTTGAGCATGATGAGCGCATGCGTCGTCGCGCGCGACGAGTAGGTGGGCGGCCGCGTCGTCACTGGTCGCGGCCGCGCAGAAGAAGCACCCGGCGGCGGCTGTCTCCTCGAGGTACTGCATCCGCCACGGGGCCCAGAGCCGCTGCATCGGGAGATCGAAACCCGGCTCGCGGCCAGGTCAGACGTTCTGGCTCGCCTCGCGCTCGCTCTCGGGGACCGGTTTCCCGTCGACGCGCAGCTTCAGCTCCTTGCCGACCTTGAAGAACGGCACGCGCTTGGCTGCCACCGGCACGACGGCGCCGGTCTTCGGGATTCCGACCCTCGCGGGCCTGGCGGTGCTTCACGACGAAGCTCCCGAAGCCCCGGATCTCGATGCGCTCACCGCGGGCGAGCGCCTCGGTCATGCTGTCGAACACCGCGTTCACGATGACCTCGGCGTCGCGCCCGGAGAAGCGCGGATAGATCTTCACGACCTCGTCGATGAGGTCCCGCTTGGTCATCGAACCGCTTCCCGGTGCCGGATTCGTGGTCATGCTTCCCTCCTCGGCTTCAGCGCAGAAACGGGCCCGTCGTAGACGATCTGGAGCCGAATGCCCGGTAGCGACGAGAACGGTCCGACCGGCGCGAGAGTTGAACAACAGCCGCCACCACCACGGCTCTTTGCTCGAGCGCGCGTGGGTGACGTGGGGCTCGCCCTCGACCCCGCCGCTTCGAGGCGGCGAGCGCGACGGCGTCCTCGAAACCGCCGAGCTCGTCGACGAGCCCTGCGGTCTTGCGCTTGCTCGCCGGAGAAGATGCGGCCGTCCGCGAGCGCGCGCACCTGATCCTTGTTCATGCCGCGGCCGGCGGCGACCGCGGTGATGAACTGGGTGTGCACGCTGTCGATCATCTCCTGGAAGAGGCCGCGCTCGGCGTCGGTCATCGGCCGCACGAGCGAGCCCATGTCCTTGTACGCGCCGGCCTTGATGACCTCCGGCTGTACGCCGAGCTTCTGCAGGAGACCCTCGACGTTGCCGAGCTCCATGATGACGCCGATCGAGCCGGTGAGCGTTCCCGGGTTGGCGACGATCGTGTCGCAGGCGCTCGCGATGTAGTACCCGCCGGACGCCGCCACCCCGCCCATCGACGCGATCACCGGCTTCGTCGCCCGGAGCTGGCGAATCGCGTTGTAGATCTCCTGGGAGGGCGCGACGCCGCCGCCGGGCGACTCGATGCGGACGACCACGGCCCGGACGCCCGGCGTCTTCTCGAAGGTCTTGAGCGCGCTCGACGACGTCCTCGCTCTCGCTGATGACGCCCTTCACCTCGACGACGCCGACCTTGCCGCCGAGCGCCAGCAGGTTGCCGAGCTTGCCGTCGGATCCCGACCGTCAGCGCGAACGCCGCCGCGAAGAACAGCACCACCGACGATGGAGAGCACGATCAACCCGCGCACGATTGGATGCCCTTGCGCCATGTGACCCGCTGGTCCGGGCTACTTCTCGAGCGTGCCCTTCGCCTTCGCCGGGCGGTCGCCCTCGTCGCGATCGAGTCGAAGCTCCTCGCTCAGGATGTCCTCGAACGAGAACTTGGAGCTCTCGCGCTCGCGCCGGAGGTAGCTGTCGACCTCCTCGCGCTCCTCGCTGCGCTTGAGCGCCTTGATGCTGAGACCGATGCGGCGCTCGCGCGGGTCGACGTTGGTGACCTCGGCCTCGACGTTGTCGCCGACGTTGAAGAGCTGCGACGGCTTGTCGACGCGCTCGGTCGAGAGCTGGCTGACGTGGATCAGCCCCTCGAGGCCCTCCTCGAGCTCGACGAAGACGCCGAAGTCGGTGACGCTGGTGACCGACGCCGCGTCACGCGGCCGCCGACCGGGTAGCGCGACGGCATCGCGTTCCAGGGATCCTCCTGGAGCTGCTTGATGCCGAGCGAGATGCGCTCGTTCTCGACGTCGATCGCGAGCACGACCGCCTCGACGTCGTCGCCCTTCTTGTAGAGGTCGGAGGGGTGCTTGAGCTTCTTGGTCCAGTGCAGGTCGGAGACGTGCACGAGGCCGTCGATGCCCTCGTCGACGCCGACGAAGATGCCGAAGTCGGTGATGCTCTTCACCTTGCCCTGGATGTGGCTGCCGATCGGGATGGTTGATCTTCACCATCTCCCAGGGATTCGGCTCGGCCTGCTTCAGGCCGAGCGAGATGCGGCGGTTCGACGGGTCGACGTCGAGCACGACCACCTCGACCTCGTCGCCCGGGTTCGAGCACCTTCGACGGGTGGCTGACGCGCTTGGTCCACGACATCTCGGAGACGTGGATCAGACCCTCGACGCCCTTCTCGAGCTCGACGAACGCGCCGTAGTCGGTGAGGCTCACGACCTTGCCGTGCACCTTCATCGCCGGGCGCGAAGCGATCGTGCACCGTGTGCCACGGGTCGGGCATGATCTGCTTCATGCCGAGCGACACGCGCTCGCGCTCGGGATCGTACTTCGAGCACGACGACCCGCACCTTGTCGGCGACGTTCAGCACCTCGGACGGATGACCGATGCGGCCCCACGACATGTCGGTGATGTGGAGCAGGCCGTCGATGCCGCCGAGGTCGACGAAGGCGCCGTAGTCGGTGATGTTCTTGACGGTGCCTTCGAGGATGACGCCCTCCTCGAGGACCTTGAGCGTCTCGCCCTTCAGCGACATCGCGCTCGCGCTCCATCACGGCGCGCCGCGAGACCACGACGTTGCCGCGCGAGCGGTTGAACTTGAGGATCGAGAAGCGCGTGCGCTGGCCGATGAAGCGATCGAGGTTGCGGGCCGGTCGGAGGTCGGCGTGCGAGCCGGGGAGGAACGCGGCGACGCCGATGTCGACCTTCGAGCCGCCCTTCACCTTGCCGACGATCGTGCCTTCGACGGCGCCTTGCGCTTCGAACGCCTGCTCGATGTCGCTTCCACACGCGGAGCTGCTCGGCCTTCTGGCGCGAGAGGACGATGCCGCCGTCCTCGGACTCGGAGGCCTCGAAGTAGACGTCGATCTCGTCGCCTTCCTTGACCGCGACGCTGCCGTCGCGCTCGCGAGAACTCGTGGATGCCGATCTGCCCTTCGCTCTTGTAGCCGATGTCGACGGTGACGTGATCGCGCGCCACCAAGACGACGCGTCCCGTGACGATCTCCCCGGGTCGAACCGCACGCATGCTCTGCTCGAAAAGGTGGCCGAAATCGTTTTCGCCTCCGGCTCCACCTGCATGCGATTCGTGATTGTCCTCGGTCATCAACTGCTCACCCCCTGGGTTTGTTGTCGTCGGCTGCCGCGCGAGAGCCAATCCTCCTTAGCGCCCTGGTCTTGGAAGTTCAAGGCCTTGCGCGCTCCAGCACCCGCTCTAGCAGGCATCGCGTGGCCTCGTCGGCCGTCATGCCGGTCGTGTCGATGGTCTCGCGCGTCGGCGGCCGCTTTGAGGGGTGCGTGGGCGCGCTCGGAATCCCGCCGGTCGCGTGCCTCGATGTCCTCCTGAATGCCGGGGAGATCGCTCTCCGGGCGCCGATTTCCCGTGCGCGCCGGCGCGCGCCGCTCGGCGGCGCTCGCGGTCACGAAGAACTTTGCACTCGGCGCGTCGGGAAGACGACCGTGCCGATGTCGCGGCCGTCCATGACGATGCCGCCCGCGTCACCGAGCCGACGCTGCCGGTCGACCAAGCGGATGCGCACCTCGGGGAGCGCGGCGACGCGCGAGGCCCATTCGCCGGCGTCCGGCGTCCGTAGCGCCTCCGTGACGTCGCGGCCCTCGAGGACGACGCGCTGTCCGGCGGGATCCGGACGGAGCGCGAAGTCCAGCCGTCGATCAGCGTCGCCAGCGCGCCGGCATCGGCGGGATCGATGCCGCGCTCGCGCGCCGCCAGGCCGACGACGCGATACATGGCGCCGCTGTCGACGTAGGTGTAGCCGAGCTCGGCCGCGAGCCGGCGCGCGAGCGTGCTCTTCCCTGCCCCCGCCGGACCGTCGATCGCGACGATCACGCGTCGTGCCGTCGCGCTCATGCGCCGGCCGCTTTCGCGAGCGTGGCGTAGAACCCGGGAACGGACACCTCCGCGCACTCGGATCGTCGATCACCACCGCGGATCGCCCGGCGAGGCCGGCGACCGCGGCGGCCATCGCGATGCGGTGATCGCCGCGCGGATCGACGCGGGCGCCGCCGAGGCGCGCCGGCCCGGTGATCACCAGCCCGTCGGGCAGCTCTTCCACCGTGACGCCGAGGTCGCGCAGCATCTCGACCATGACCGCGACGCGATCGCTCTCCTTCACGCGCAGCTCGGCGGCGTCGCGAATCTCGGTCGTGCCCTCCGCGCACGCGGCGGCGATGCAGAGGATCGGGAACTCGTCGATGCTGCGACGAGCAGCTCGCCGGCGATGCGCGCGTCGCGCGGAGCGCCCGGTGGCGGACGACGAGCGACCCGACCGGCTCCGCGCCGCGCTGCTCGGGCACGACCTCGATGTCGGCGCCCATCGCGGCGAGCGCGTCGAGCAGCCCGGTACGCGTCGGGTTCAAGCCGACGCCCGGTGAGCTCGAGCTCGGAGCCCGGCACGAGCGCGGCGGCGACGATCAGAAACGCCGCCGAGGAGAAATCGCCCGGGAGCGCGACCGTCGTGCCATGCAACGCTTGCGGTCCGTCGAGCTCGACCCAGAGCTCGGCGCCGCGGAGCGCGCACGCCGAAGTCGCGCAGCATGCGCTCGGTGTGATCGCGCGAGCGCACCGGCTCCTCGACCCGGGTCGTCCCGCTGGCCTGCAGGCCGGCGAGGAGGATCGCCGACTTCACCTGCGCGCTCGCGACCGCGAGCGCGTGCGCGACGCCGACGAGCGGACGGCCCTCGATGCGGAGCGGTGCCCGGCCGTCGCCCGGCTCGCTCGTGATCGACGCGCCCATGCGACCGAGCGGCTCGATCACCCGCCGCATCGGCCGGCGCAGGAGCGATCCGTCACCGGTGAGACGGCTCGTGAACGGACGCCCCGCGAGCACGCCCGCGACGAGCCGGATGGTCGTGCCGGAGTTCTCGCAGTCGAGCGCGGCGGAGGGTGCGCGGAGGCCGGCGAAGCCGGTGCCCGCGATGCGGAGCTGCTCGCCCGCGTCGCGCGATCGTGACCCCGAGCGCGCGGCACGACCGCGAGCGTCGCGCGGTTGTCGCGTCCGCCCTGGAAGCCTCGGATGATCGTCGTGCCGTCGGCGATGGCGCCGAAGAGCAGCGCGCGATGCGCGATCGACTTGTCGCTCGGCACCGGTGAGGCGACCGCGGAGACCGCGGCGCGGCGGGAGCGACTCGTGATCGCTGCTCATGGGCGCCCTCCCCGGCGCGACCGCGTCGAGACGCCGGCGCGCCGCCGGCGCGCGCCCGAGCTCGCGCTCGAGCGCGCGGCCGTCACCGCCGCGACGGCCGCCCGCAAGCGCTCGCACGCGCCGCCGAGCTCGGCGAGCGCGTCCAGCACCGGCGTCCGGTTGGCGAGCAGGATGTCGCGCCACATCACGGTCGGGCTCTCGGCGATGCGGGTGACGTCGCGGAATCCGCTGCCCGGCATACGCGAGCGCCCGCCCCTTCGGCTCGCGCGCGGCGACCGCGTTCACGAGAGCCGTCGCGACCACTTGCGGCGAGATGGCTCACGAGCGCGTAGAGACGGTCGTGGCGGGTCGCCGTGAGCTCCTCGACGCGCATGCCGGCCGCGGCCCAGAGCGCGCGCGCACGCGCGCCGGCGCGCTCGGCGCGGTCGTCCGGGTCGGCGTCAGGATGCAGCGCCGATCGCTGCAGGAGATCGTGCAGGGCGGCGGCCGCCCCGGCCTGCTCGCTGCCGGCGATCGGGTGACTGCCGCAGAAGCGGCCGGCGGTCGGACCGAGCGCGCGCTCGACCGCGGCGACGACGCGGCGCTTCACGCTGCCGGCGTCGGTGATCACCGGCCGTCGGCGGCAGCGTGCGCGCGAGCGTCGCCGACGAGCGGGGCGATCGTGCCGACCGGGGTCGCGACCACGACCAGATCGACGTCGCGGCTCGCGCGCGCGGGGTCACGCTCGGCGCGGTCGATGGCGCCGCGGCGGCGCGCCACGCGCAGGTTCTCCGCGGAGCGCCCGAGCCCGACGATCTCGCCGACCGACGCCGCGCTCGCGGAGCGCGAGACCGAGCGACGCGCCGATCAGGCCGACGCCGGCGATCAGCAGCCGGTCGGCGACCGGTTTCACGGCGACGCCGCGTCCAGGACCGCCGCGAGCGACTCGGCGAAGCGCTGGTTCTCGGCCGGCGTGCCGACGGTGACGCGCAAGTGGCGCGGGAAGCCGTAGCACGTCCATCGGTCGCACGATGACGCCGCGGCGCAGGAGCGCATCGTAGACGCGGCGCCGTCGCCGACGTCGATCAAGAGGAAGTTCGCCCAGCTCGGCACGTAGGGTCGGCCGAGCCGCTCGCAGACGCCGCGGCAGGTACGCCAGACCTTCGCGGTTGTTGGCGCGCGTGCGCTCGCACGTGGTCCTGATCGTCGAGCGCGGCGAGCGCGGCCACCTGCGCGAGCGAGTTCACGTTGAACGGCTGGCGGATGCGGTTCAGGACCTCGATCGACCTCGAGCGGGCCCGACGCCGTAGCCGACGCGAGACCCGGCGAGCCCGTAGATCTTCGAGAACGTCCGCAGCGTCAGCAGCAGGCGGTCGCGACGCTGGTACGTGACGGAGTCCGGGTAGTCCGGATCCTCGACGTAGTCGGCGTACGCGTCGTCGGCGACGATCAGCACGTGCGGCGGCACGCGACTCGAGGAAGTCCTCCCACGCGTCGCGCTTGTAGATCGTCCCGGTCGGGATTGTTCGGGTTGGCGAGGAAGACGAGACGGGTCGCCGGACCGATCGCGGCCCGGATCGCCTCGAGGTCGTGCGTGAAGCGCCGGAGCGGGACCTGGCGCGGGATCGCGCCCGCGGCCTGCACGACCATCTGGTAGATGACGAACGCCTGGTCCGCCATGACCGCTTCGTCGCCGGGACGGAGGAACGCGCGCACCGCGAGCTCGATGATGTCGTTCGAGCCGTTCCCGAGAATGATGGCGTCGGCGGCGACGCCGATGCGGGTCGCGAGCGCTTGGCGGAGATAGAAGCCGCTGCCGTCGGGATAGCGGTGCAGCGACGAGAGCGCGGCGGCGATCGCAGCGATCGCGCGCGGCGACGGCCCGAACGGGTTCTCGTTCGAGGCGAGCTTGATCGAGCCGGTGATGCCGTACTCGCGCTCGAGCTCCTCGAGCGGCATGCCCGGCGGGTACGGCTCCAGGCGCTGGATCCACTCCGGCGTCAGGTCCTTGATGTCGACACTGGCCTCGCGTGTGCTCATGGGGGTCCGTTTCATGCTGCGGGATACGAGCCGAGAATCTTCATCGAGGTGGTGAGCGGTCGCATACGCGCGAGCGCGCGCTTCACCCGCGCGTCTGTGCGATGGCCGCGGAGGTCGAGGAAGAAGACGTACTCCCAGGGCCGCCCGCGCAGCGGCGCGACTCGATCTTGTGCAGGCTGACGCCGGAGGCGCGCGAGCGGTCGCAAGAGCTCCGCCAGCACGCCGACCTCGTCCTTCACCGTGCAGACGACCGAGGTCTTGTCGTCGCCCGACGCCGTCTCGGCATCCTGGTGGCCGAGCACGAAAAACCGAGTGGCGTTGCCGGTCTCGTCCTGGATCTCGGCCGCCAGCACCTGCAGACCCGCGCGCTCCGCGGCCATCCGGCTCGCGACCGCGGCGGTGGCGGGGTCGTCCTCGGCGAGCTCGGCGGCGCGACTCGTGCTCGCCACCGCCTCGAGGCTCGCTTGCGGCAGGTGGGACGCAAGCCAGCGCCGGCATTGCGCGAGTCCCTGCGGGTGCGACAGCACGCGTCGGATCGTCGACCAGTCGGTGGCCGTGCCGAGGAGACACTGTTCGACGTCGAGGCGCACCTCGGCGGTGATGCGGAGCGCCGACTCGACCAGGAGATCGAGCGTGGACGTCACGGCACCCTCCGTCGAGTTCTCGACCGGCACCACGCCGAATTCGGCGCGCCGATGCTCGACCTCGGTGAAGACCTCCGCGATCGACTCGGCGGGCGTAAGCTACAGCGCCGCTGCCGAACACCTCGCGCGCGGCGGCGTTCGTGAAGGTGCCCTCGGGGCCGAGGTACGCGATCGTGAGGCGCGCTTCGAGCGCGCGCGACGCCGAGATGATCTCGCGGAAGATCGCGTGCACGCATTCGTCGGCGAGCGGCCCCTTGTTGAGCGTACGCAGGCGCTGAAAGATGCGCTTCTCGCGGCTCGGCACCCAGAACCCGTCGGTGCGCGTGCTGCCGTTCGCCTCGGCTTTCCGTTGCCCGATGCGCCGCGCGATGCGCGCGCGCTCGCTCAGCAGACCGAGGATGCGTTCGTCGATGCGGTCGATCTTGGCACGCTCACGATCGACCAGGGATCTCGCGCGCTCGTTCGTGCCACGTGGGTCGCATCCTTCAAAGCATGGAGAGCTACCGTACCGGTCTCGGCTTTGCAATTGAAGGCCGAGTCGGCGTCGGCTTTGCAATTGAAGGCCGAGTCGGCGTCGGCTTTGCAATTGAAGGCCGGGTCGGCGTCGGCTTTGGCAATTGAACGCCGGGTCGGCGTCGGCTTTGCAATTGAAGGCCGGGTCGGCGTCGGCTTTGCAATTGAACGCCGGGTCGCCGTCGGCTTTGCAATTGAACGCCGGGCCGCCGTCGGCTCTGCAACCGAACGCCCGCGGCGTGTGCGACGCGTGCGCGCGGCGGTGCGCTCCTCGAGGTGCGCGCCGAGCCGGCGATACTTCTCGTACCGGCGGCGCACCAGCGTCGACGGCGTCGCGCTGCGCAGCTCGGCGAGCGTGTGTACGACGGCGCGCTCGAGCTCCTCCCGGCGCGACGCGGGTTGCGATGCGCACCGCCGGCGGGCTCGGCGACGAGGCCATCGATGACGCCGGCGTCGAGCAGGTCGCGGGCCGTGAGACGCAGCGCCTCCGCCGCGCGGGCGATGCTCTCGGCGCGCGATCGCGATAGAGGATGGCCGCGCATCCTTCCGGGGAGATCACCGAGTAGCAGGCGTACTGCAGCATGAGCACGCGATCCGCGACCGCCAGCGCCAGCGCCCGCCGCTGCCGCCCTCACCGATCACCACGCTCACGATCGGCACGCGGAGCTGGGTCATCGCGCGCATGGTGCGGGCGATCGCTTCCGCTTGCCCGCGCTCCTCGGCCCCGACGCCGGGATAGGCGCCTTGCGTGTCGACCAGCGTGAGGATCGGGATACCGAGTCGCTCCGCCAGCCGAAAGACGCGGAGCGCCTTCCGGTACCCTTCGGGGTTGGCCATGCCGAAGTTGCGCTGGAGGCGCTCGGCGGTGGTGTGGCCGCGCTGGTGCCCAACGACGGCGAGTGGGTGCCCGTGACAGAGGCCGAACCCGGCGACGATCGCGGGATCGTCGGCGAAGGCGCGGTCGCCGCGCAGCTCGAAGAAGTCGCGGACAGAGACGCGCCACGTAGTCGAGCGTCTGGGGCCGGTCGACGTGACGCGCCAGCTGCACGCGCTCCCACGCGGAGAGGGATTCGTAGACCTCGCGCTCGAGCCGGCGGCGCGCGACCGCGAGCTGACGGAGCTCGCGCGTCGCCGCGGGCCCGCGCGCTCTCCGCTCCCGGAGCGCCGCGACCCGGGCGTCTAGCGCGGCGAGAGGATGCTCGAAGTCGAGGTAGCTGACGGGCACGATGGTACGAGCCAGGCGGCGGCGCGCGCTCGGGCGCGTCGCCGTCGCGATCGGGGTGGAACCATTGCACGGTCGGGTCGGAACGCCACCAGGTCATCTGGCGCTTGGCGAGCCGGCGCCGTCGCCCGCGTGAAGGCCTCGAACGCCGCCTCGTAGTCCAGGTCGCCGCGGAGATAGGCACCCATCTCGCGATAGCCGACGCTGTCGAGCGGCGGGAGCTGGACCGAAGCCGCGCGCCCAGAGCGCGCGGATCTCGTCGAGAAGGCCGGCGTCCACCATGGCGCGACAACGCGTTGCGATGCGCGCGTGCAGCTCTTCGCGTGGACGGCTGACGCCGAGCACGAGCACGTCGACGTCGCCGTCCCTGAACCCGTGCTCGGCCTGCCACGCGCTGATCGGCCGGCCCGTCACCTGCAGCACCTCGAGCGCTCGAACGATGCGGACGGTGTCGTGCGGATGGAGCCGCGCCGCCGCCGCGGGCGTCGGCGTCGGCGAGGTCGCGATGGAGCGTGCCGACGCCCTGCAGCCGTTCGCGTTCGTACAGGGCGGCCCGGATCTCGGGGACCGCCGACGGTCCCACGGAAGAGCCCGTGACGGAGCGCGCGCACGTAGAGGCCGGTCCCGCCGCAGACGATGGTGGTCCTGCCGCGGAGGTGGCGGCCGCGATCGCCGCGAGCGCGAGCGCCCGGAAGCGCGCCGCATCGAAGCGCTCGTCGGGATCGGCGACGTCGAGGAGATGATGGGGCACGCGGCGACGCTCCACGTCGGTCGGCTTGGCGGTGCCGACGTCGAGGCCGCGGTAGATCTGGCGCGAGTCGGCGCTCACGATCTCGGCATCGAGGTGCTCGGCCAGTGCCAGGGCCGACGGCGGTCTTGCCGACCGCCGTCGGTCCGACGACTGCGACGATCCGGATGGCGCTCATCGCCCGAACATCCGCTCGATCTGAGCCCGCGTGAACTCGATCGAGACCGGGCGCCCGTGCGGGCAGTTGCTGCCGTACGTCAACGCGTCGAGATCGGCGAGCAGCTGGTCGACCTCGGCGACGGCGAGCCCGCGGCCGACGCGGATCACGCTGTGACAGGCGATGCGGCCGAGCACCGTCTCGAGCGCCTCGGCGGCGGAGAGATGCGAGCCGACCTCGGCGAGCCCGTCGGCGAGATCCTCGAGCAGCAGCCGGGGATCGTCGTGGCCGAGCAGCGCCGGCACCGCTCGAACGACGAAGCAATGCTCCCGAACGGCTCGATCTCGAATCCGAGCGCGGCGAGATCGGCGAGGTGGCGTGGCGACGGCCTCGCTCTGGCCAGGGTCGAGGTCGACGGTGAGCGGGAGCAGTAACGCTTGGCGCTCCACGGCGCCGTCGCGATACTGGGCGCGCAGGCGCTCGAAGGCGACCCGCTCGTGGGCGGCATGCTGGTCGATCAGCACCACGCGGTCGCCGCCCTTCGCAGACGAGGTAGCCGCGGAACACCTGGCCGACGAAGCGCAGCCCGGTGTAGCGTGCCGTCTCGGTCGCTGCGGTCGGCGGCGCGACGTCCGCGGGCGTGTCGCCCGTCTCGCGCACCGCCGGCGGCGCCTCGGCGGAGGTCGTCCACCCGCCGCCCGACGGCGTGCCCGCGAAGAGGCGGCGACGATGCCCCCGCCCGCGCAGCGTATAGGTCCGGAGCGCCGTCGCTACGGGCGAGCTCGCTGATGGCGCTGCCGTCGCTCCGTCCGGTCGTGCCTGCGAGCGCGCGCCGCAGCGCCTCAGCACGGTGTCGTGCACGACGTGGGCGAGTCGGAAGCGGACCTCGTGCTTGGCGGGATGCACGTTCACGTCGACGTCGGCGGTCGGCACCGTGAGCTTCACGATCGCGCCCGGCCATCGGCCGCGCGGGATCAGACTCGCGTAGCCCTCGCCGACCGCGTGCTGCAAAGCGCGATCCCGAATCGCGCGGCCGTTCACGTATTGGTAGCACGTAGCGGGCGCTCGCGAACGAGAGAGTGCGGCGAGAACGCGAAGCCTTCGACGGCGATGCCGAGGCGATCGTCGACGAAGCTCCGTCCACCGCGGACGCGGTCGGCACCGAAGACCTGGCGTGCGCGCTCGGCGAGCGTCGCGACCGGCGGATGCACGGCCACCTCGCGTCCCTGATGCAGGAGACGCACGTGCACCCCAGGCACGCCGAGGCTGAGGCGCGTGAGGAGGTCGACCACGTGCCCGAGCTCCGGTTTGCAGGCTCTTCAGGAACTTCCGCCGCGCCGGCACCGGCGCGAAGAGATCGCGCACGGTCACCATCGTGCCCGCGGCGAGCCCGCCTCGCGGACGTCGACGACCCGGCCGGCTTCGGCGCGGACCTGGACGCCGGTCGCGGCGCCGTGGGCGCGGGTCGTGAGCTCGACCGCGGCGACCGGCGGCGATGCTCGGCAACGCTTCGCCGCGAAAGCCGAGCGTCCGATCCGCCAGAGATCGTCCTGATCGCGGATCTTGCTCGTGGCGTGACGGAGGAACGCGAGCGGCGCGTCCTCGGCGGTGATCCCTGCACCGTCGTCGGTCACTCGGATGAGCCGCGTCCCGCCCTCTTCCAACTCGACGACGATCCGCCGCGCTCCGGCGTCGAGCGCGTTCTCGACGAGCTCCTTCACGACCGACGCTGGGCGCTCGATCACCTCACCGGCCGCGATCTGGTTCGCGAGCACGTCCGGCAGGACGCGAATAGCGCGCCGCGGTCTCGAGCTGGTCAGGCGACATAGCGATCCTCCCGTCGCGCCGCCACGCGTTGTGCCTCGGCGCGCTCGGCTTCATAGCCCGGTCTCCCGGCGAGACCGTACACCTGGCGGCGTTCGTCGTGCAGGCTCGGCGCGTCAGCCGTCTCGCGTGCGAGCCGCACTGCCGCCTCGGTCAATGCCACGACCTGTCCGAGCGCATGGGCGCCGATCTCGGGAAGGGTCAATGCGATCGTGAGCTCGCCCGCTGCCCAGCGGGTCAGCTCGTCGCCGACGCGCTCGTGCGCCGCGATCTCGCCGAGCCCGCGCCCGCCGAGGTACCCCACCCCGTCGAGATCCTGGTAGACCTTCGGGATCGCGTGATCGTGTGCCGGTGGCGCGATCGCGATGGACAACACGACGCGGCGACCCTCGCGCTCTCCGGTCGGCGGGTCGCCGGCGACCCGGCGCTCGATCCACGCCGCGAGCGGGTCGAGTGCGTGGGCCGCCGGCTGCGCGGCGCGGAGCTCGAGCGGCCCGGCGAGCTGCCGGGCGAGGGCGACGAGATGTGCCGGATGCAGGGAATCGTCGTGCGCGGCGCAGCGGTCCAGCATCGCGGCGCCGCCCGCGAGCAGATCGCGGACGCCGATACCGACGCACGCCAAGGGAAAGAGCGCGCCCGGAGCGAGGAGTGCCGCGGCCTCGTCGGTATCGTCCGGCAGCGCGAGCGACCGAAAGCCCTCATCGTTCACGATCTGCCGGAGCGCGCCGTCCGCAACACGGGTCGTGACGACGACGCGGTGCTGATACTCCACGGCCCCGAGCTCGCGCAGGAGCCGTTCGCGCACGATCAGGAAATGACCCATCGTCGCGAGCGCCTCCCCGTGGCGTCCACGACGTTGAAGAGCGTTTTCGCGAGATCGAGCTCGGCGAGGAGCGCCCGAAGGCTTCCGGGTCGAGGCGGTCGGCCACGTGCAGTCGTGCCAGTGCCGTATTGCCCTCGGCCGCCCGGACCGCGCGCGGCGTCAGCGCCGACGCGAGCGCTCGGATGCCGAGCGCGAGATCGCCGCTCGCCAGCACCACCACATCGGTGACCGAGCCCTTGATCTCGTCCGCGAGCTTGACCGCGCGGCGGAGGTCGGTCCTCGCTCCAGGGAGGTCGAAAACCCCGCCCGCCGCTGTCGCTCGAGCGCCTGCGCATGCTCGTCGAGTCGTGCGTGTCGACGCGCCAGCTCCTCATCCTCGATCCCAGCCTCGCCCACCACGGCGCGCCGGAGCCCATTGCCGTCGACGCGCACACGCTGCTCGTCCCGCGCGCGCCTGCGCCTGAAGCCGCCCGGCATAGTCGGGCCGCGTCTAACACACCCCCTCACCCCCGGCAAATTTACGCTGTCAGCCGATTCTGAGGTCGAAGCGGGTCGATCGTGCCACGGGACGCGCAGGGTGTGGGGCCGTCGACGGGTGCTCCGGCCTTGCCGCTCGTGGTCCATATTGTCCTCGGTTGCGGGCGCTGCTTCGCTCCCGGCCGAGACGCACCGCCGCCGGCCCCACACCCTGCGCGTCCCACGGATCGCCGCCGCTAGTCCGCGACCGGATCGCTGAACAACAAGTCGCGCCTCACGGGGAGCGCAGACTGCGAGCCTCGGGCAAGTGGAAGCCGTTGGAGCGAGGACCCCGAGGTGACTCGGGGTCCGAGGGCCATCGGAGCATTTTCGCGCGCACTTTTGCGCGCGAAAAAGCGCACGGGGCCGAAATGGAAGGGAGGGGCGGTGGGAGGGCGCGGGGAGGGTCAGGCCCCGCAGAACGCCCTCCCACCGTTTCACAGCACGTCCGCCAACGGGGGTGAGAGTCGATCGGATCGGAGTGTGGGGACTCGAGCGCGTCATGAGTGGAGTGCATGACGCCCGATCGTGTGTGCCGTCAGCGTTCGCGGGAATTCGAATCAGCGAGAACCATGCCACGCGCGACTGCCCCACTCCGCGCCAATCCTGGTTTCCACGGGGCAGCGTGGGCCCCCGACATCGCAGACCTGCCCGATGGTGTGATCGCGAAGCAATCGCGCAAGAGACGCATGGACGCCGCTATGGCGACGGGGTGAGACGTGCCGCCATGCGTTATCGGGACAAGGTCGTCGACCGCGCGACGGCGGCGGCGAAGGTCGCCGAAGCGCGACGCGCGCGGGAAGCGCGTGGTCTTCACCAACGGCTGCTTCGACCTCATGCACGTCGGACACGTGCGCTACCTCGCCGCGGCCCGGGACGCCGGGGACCTGCTCGTGGTGGCGATCAACGACGACGCATCCGTCCGGCGCCTGAAAGGGTCCGGAGCGTCCCCTCGTCCCGGAGACCGCCCGCGCCGAGGTACTGGCCGCCCTTGCCGCAGTCGACTACGTGACCGTCTTCAGCGAGGACTCGCCGGCCGAGGTGATCGCGGCGCTCCTTCCGGACGTGCTCGTGAAGGGCGCCGACTGGGCGCCGGACCAGGTCGTCGGGCGCGACGTGGTCGAGGCCAACGGCGGGCGCGTCCTGCTCGTCCCGGTCGTCGAGGGATTCTCCACGACCGCGCTCGTGGAGCGTCTCCGCGGCTCCTGATTTGCCGGCCCGCCGGCCGTGTGGTACCCAGGCTGGCTTCGAAAGGGGTCGAAATGGCACGCACCTGCGAAATCTGCGGCAAGGGACCATCCACCGGCAACAACGTCAGCCACGCGAACAACCGGACGCGCCGGCGGTGGAAGCCCAATCTTCAATCCGTGCGAGCCAAGGTCGGGGGTGGGGTCAAGAAGCTCCTCGTCTGCACCCGCTGCATTCGCTCCGGCCGTATTGCCAAAGCGGCCTGAGCGACGCCGACGGCCGATAAGGGCCGATCTGCTTCGTTGCTTCGCTTGCACCCGGAGGGTGGTCGCTCAGTTGCCGTGCCCTGGAGGGTGCGGCGTAGCTCCGCTACGCCTCCGCCTTCGCTTCCTCACGCCTCGCATTTCGGCCCTTCTCGACCGTCGGCTGCTCGATTCACCGGGCGTCGATCGAAAATACGCTCGCTAGCGCTTCGCTACCGTACCGCTACTGCGTCGATCTCCACTTTGGCGCCGCGTGGGAGTGCTGCTACCTGCACCGTTGCGCGGGCGGGGAATGGCTCCTGGAAGAATTCCGCGTAGGTTTGGTTGACCCTCGGGAAGTCTTCTAGGTCGGTGAGGTAGACCGTGGTTCGGACGATGGCGTTCATCGTCAGGCCTTCGGTGGATAGGACGGCGGAGAGGTTCTTCAGGACTTGGCGGGTTTCGTCCTCGATGGAGCCTTCGATCAGGCGGCCGCGGTCGGGGTCGAGGGGATTTGGCCGGAGAGGAAGATGAGGTCGCCGACAGCTACGGCTTGCGAGTATGGGCCGATCGCTTGAGGGGCTGCGGTGGTCGCGATGGCGCGCTTTCCTGTTGTGCTCATGCCCGCACCCGATTGCACCTTCATGACGCCTTTCACTTTGCCGAGGCCGCGCATGACGCGGTTCAGGGCGTCGACGCTGTCGACCATCAGCTCGAAGACGTTGACGGCCTTCTTGTCGATGCCGGTGCGGACCTCGGCGCGCGAGATGTTGACGCCGGCCGAGCTGATGGCCTTGCTCATGGCGGCGAGCAAGCCCGGCGCGTCGACGCCGGTGACCTCGACCTGGACTGGACGGAAGTGGCCGGCGGCGCCGTCCCAGCCCACCTCGACCCGCCGTTGCGGGTCGCTCTCCATGACGCGGAGGCAGTCGATCGCATGGACCGTGACGCCGCGACCGCGGGTGATGAAGCCGGTGATGCGCTCGCCTGGAAGCGGGTTGCAGCAGCGGCCGAACCGCACCATCACGTCGTCGATGCCGCTCACCTGGACGCCGCCCTTCGCCCGTGCGGCCGACCATGCGGAAGAGCTTCTGCAGCGTGCCCTCGCTGCGCTCCTTGCGCTCGTCGGGCGTACTGTCGGGCACGAGGCGCGCGAGCACTTGCTGGCTCGGCAAGCGGCCGTAGCCGACCGCGGCGACCAGCGACTCCTCGTCCTTGAAGCCGAGCTCGTGCGCGGCGCGGTCGAGGTCGCCGCTCTTGCGGAGCTTGCCGAGCTCCTGGCGATAGCGTCGGAGGTCGCGGTCGAGGAGCTCGTTCCCGATCTCGAGGCTCCGGCGGCGCTGCTGGATCTTGATCCAGTTGCGGATGCGTTCCTTTGCGCGCGTGGTGGTGACGATCTTCAGCCAGTCCTTGCTCGGGGTCTGGCGGGTCGGTCGTGACGATCTCGACGGTGTCGCCGCTCTGTAGTTGGTACTTGAGCGGCACGAGCTTGCCGTTCACGCGGGCGCCGGCGCAGTGCTCGCCGACCTGCGAGTGCACCCGGTAGGCGAAGTCGATGACGGTGCGCACCGGCCGGGAAGTTGAAGAGGTCGCCCTTCGGCGTGAACGCGAAGACCTCCTCGTCGAAGAGGTCCTCCTTCACCGACCGCATGAACTCCTGCGGGTCCTCGAGGTGCTGCTGCCAGTGCAGGAGCTGGCGCAGCCAGGCGAAGCGCTCGATCTCCTGCGGCGAGCCGGTCTGGTTCTGGCCCTTGTACTTCCAGTGCGCCGCGATGCCCGCCTCGGCGACGCGGTGCATCTCGTTGGTTCGGATCTGCACCTCCATGCGCTCGCCGAAGGGGCCGATCACGGTGGTGTGCAGCGACTGGTACATGTTCGCCTTCGGCATGGCGATGTAGTCGCGGAAGCGGCCCGGCACCGGCTTCCAGTTCTGGTGCACGACGCCGAGCGCCTCGTAGCACTCGCGCGCCGAGTCGACGAGCGACGCGGAACGCGACCAGGTCGTAGATCTGATCGTAGAGGAGGTGCTGCGTCTGCATCTTCTGGTAGATCGAGTAGAAGTGCTTCGGCCGGCCGGTGACGCGTCGCCTCGAGGCCGGCCGCGTCGAGCGTCTTCAGCAGCACGCCGCGCACGTGCTCGATGTACTGCTCGCGCTCGGTGCGTCTTCTTCGCGACGTTGCGCTTGAGCTGGTAGTAGATCTCGGGGTGCATGTAGCGGAGCGCGTTGTCCTCGAGCTCGCTCTTCATCCAGTAGATGCCGAGCCGGTGCGCGAGCGGCGCGTAGATGTCGATCGTCTCCTGCGCGATCTCGGTCTGGCGCTCGGGCTGGCAGATGCGACGAGCGTCCGCATGTTGTGGGTGCGGTCGGCGAGCTTGATCAGGATGACGCGGATGTCGCGCGCCATCGCGATGATCATCTTGCGGAAGTTCTCGGCCTGCGACTCGGCGCGGCTCTTGAAGTTGATCTGGCCGATCTTGGTGACGCCGTCGACGAGCGTCGCGATCTCGCTGCCGAAGATCGACTCCGACCTGCGGCGAGCGTGGTGAGCGTGTCCTCGACGGTGTCGTGCAGGAGGCCGGTCGCGATGCTCGGGACGTCGAGGCGAAGGTCGGCGATCAGGCTCGCGACCTCGAGCGGATGGACGAGATACGGCTCGCCCGACTTGCGCTTCTGTCCGCGATGCATCTCGGCCGAGAAGTCGTACGCGCGCTGGACCGTGCCGAGATCGGCGGCCGGGTTGTACTCGCGGACCTTGCCGAGGAGGTCCGAGAGGTTCACGGAGCTGGCCTCCACGACGATCCGGCTCACGCGCGCGCGCTCGGCGAGCACGATCGCGGTCGCCGTGCGCGACGGCTGCGGCGCGCTCGGCGTTGCGGATCGAAGTAGTCGTACTCCGGCAGCGTGGTCGGCTTCCTCGCGGGCGCGCGTCGAGGCGGCGCGCGATCGCGTCGTCGTCGTCGGTGCGGCGGTCGCGCAGGCGGCGCTCGAGCTCGTCCCACGAGGGCGGGAAGACCATCGATCGCGACGGCCGAGTCGCGGTAGATGCGCTTCAGGCGCCGCGCGCCCTGGACGTCGATGTCGAGCAGCATGTCGCGGCCCTCGGCGATCGCGTCGTCGAGCGGGGCGCGCGGGTGCCGTACAGGGCGCCGTGGACCTCGGCCCATTCGGCGAGCTCGTGGGCGTCGCGCCGGCGTGCGAACTCGTCGGCGTCGACGAAGCGGTAGTCGCGGCCGTCGACCTCGGCGCCGCGCGGCGCGCGAGTGGTGTAGGAGACCGAGAGCGTGAGCTCCGGGAAGCGGCTCATGAGGCCATCGACCAGGGTGCTCTTCCCGGCCCCGGACGGTCCGGAGACGATGAAGATGATCCCGTGGCGGTCGAAGGAGAAGTCGGCACCCATGCGTGATTCTACGGAATCACTCGACGTTCTGCACCTGCTCTCGAAGCCGCTCGACCTCGCCCTTGGCCTCGACCACGAGCCGCGTGATCTCGAGCTGGTTCACCTTGGAGCCGATCGTGTTGATCTCGCGGTGGGTCTCCTGGAGCAGGAACTCGATCTGCTTTCCGACACGGCGCCGCCGGCGCCGAGGAGCTTCCGGAGCTCGTCGAGGTGGCTCCGGAGCCGCACCAGCTCTTCGGTGACGTCGCTGCGCTCGGCGAGGTAGGCGACCTCTTGCGCGACCCGCGCGGGGTCGACGGTCGAGCTCTTCAGGATGCCTTGCAGGCGATCGTTGACCTTGGTCTGCAGCTCGCCCGCGACGGCGGCCGCGTGGGCGCGGATGGTGCGCTCGATCGCGATGAGACGCGTCACTCGCTGCAGCATGTCGCGCTGCAAGTTCCGCCCTTCGCGCCGCCGCGCCTGGTCGAGGTGGCGAGCGCGCGTGCGAGGACGCGGGCCGCGACCGGGAACTCCTTGTGGAGGTCGCGCGGGGTCTCGATGGTCTCGAAGATCTCCGAGCCGCGCAGGAGCCCGAGGTCGAGCTCGCCCTTGATGCCGAGCTCGGCGGCGACCTTCCGCCACGCCGTGGCGTAGTCGCGTGCCGCCTCGACGTTCAGGACGACGCGCGTCCGCCCGCGTGCCGGCGCGTTCCGGCTGACGTAGACCTCGACCCGGCCGCGCGCGACCTGCTTCCCGACGATCTCGCGGCACGTCGCCTCCCAGGGCGCGTACTCGCGCGGCGCGGTCACCCGCACGTCGAGAAAGCGCTGGTTCACCGAGCGCAGCTCGATCGTGAGCCGGCCGCCCGCGATGGCCGCCGCCGCGGCCCCGAAGCCCGTCATGGAGCGCACACCGCGCTTGGGTTTCGTCATGGGATCCTCATGCGTATTCAGGGATAACTGCGCAGCGCCCGCACCAGCTCGCGGTCGCTGACCGTTGCCGTGCCGACCTTCCCGACGGCGACTCCGGCGGCGTGATTGGCGAGACGAGCCGCCTCCTCGAAGCTGCCGCCCGCCGCGAGCGCCAACGCGCACGTGGCGAGCACCGTGTCGCCCGCGCCGGTCACGTCGTAGACCTCCTGCGCCGTGGTCGGAAAGTGATGGGCGCGGGCCTTCGGCTTGAAGAGCGTCATGCCGGCCTCACCGCGCGAGATCAGGATGGCGTCGGCTTCCCAGCGGCGCAGCAGCGCGCCGCCCGCTCGGTCGAGCGAGGCGCGATCCTCGATCTCGATGCCGGCGGCGACGCTCGCCTCGCCGAGGTTCGGCTTCATGAGGCTCGCGCCGCGGTAGTGCGCGAAGTTCGGCCGCTTGGGATCGATGACGTAGGCGAAGCCGTGGCGGCGGCGGAGCGCCGCCAAGTCGGCGAGCAGCTCGGGCGTGACCACGCCCTTGCCGTAGTCGGAAACGACGATGACGGCGTAGCCGCGCGTGCGTGCGCGGCGACCCAGCTGCGGAGACGGCTGCCGAGGCGTGCGCGGGACGTCGCCGAGGTCCGGGTCCTGGTCGAAGCGCACGACCTGCTGGCTGTGGGCGATCACGCGGGTCTTGGCGGTCGTCGCGACGGCGCGGCTCCGGACGACGCCCGTGAGCCCGCCGCCGGCGCGCGGCGAGTGCCGCAGAGAGCGCGCGGCCCGCGGGGTCGTCGCCCACGAGCCCGCAGGCATCGGCGCGACCGCCGAGGGCGACCGACGTTCGTGACGACGTTGCCGGCGCCGCCGGGACGGCCTTCTTGCCGTCGTACCCGAACGATCGGCACCGGCGCCTCGGGCGAGATGCGGCTCACGTCGCCCCAGACGAACTGATCGAGCATCAAGTCGCCGATCACGAGCACGCGCGTGCCCGCGAAGCGCCTGACCAGCGCCCGCAACCGCGCCGCCTCACCCATGCCCGACCTCCACCGCGCACGTTGGACTCCGCGAGCCGGCGATAGACGGCGAGCGTCGCCGCGGCCATGCCCGCCATCGTGAACCGCGCGCGCACCCGCGCGCGTCCCCGCCGCACCGAGCCGGCGCGCGAGCGCGCGGTCGGCGGCGAGCGCAGCGATTGCCGCGGCGAGCGCCGGCGACGTCGGCGGGCGGCACCAGGAGACCGGTCTCGCCGTCGACGACGGCTTCCGGAAGCCCACCGACGCGACTCGCGATCACCGGCAGTCCCGCCGCCATCGCCTCGAGCGCGGCGACGCCGAGCCCTTCTTGCCGCGAGGGCATCACCAGGACGTCGGCCGCGGCGAGCACGGACGTGACGTCGTCGACCCGGCCGAGGAAGCGGACCGTCGCGTCGAGCCCGAGCGTCCGGACGCGCGCCGCGAGCGCGGCGTGCGCGCCGCCCTCCCCGGCCGCGAGCACGACGACGCGCGGGATCCGCGAGCGTCGCGAGCGCGTCCAGCAGCACGTCGTGACCCTTCCGCGCCTCGAGCGCGCCGACGACGGCGAGCACGAAGCGGTCGTCGGCGAGCGCGAAACGGGCGCGCGCCGCGGCGCGGGCGGCGGCCGACACGGCGAAGCGCTCCGCCTCGACGCCGCTCGGGACGAGATGGATGTGCGCCGGCTCGACTCCGCTCGCGATCAGCGCTGCACGCACCCCGTCCGAGATCGCCACCACCGCCTGCACCTCGTGATTGTAGAGTCGCCGTGTGTACCAGCCGCCGCGCAGACGATAGTCCATGCGCCGCGTGACCACTCGTGAGACGCCCGGGAGGCATGCCGAGGAATGCGGTCATCGCGTGCGCGCGCGCGGTGTGGAGGTGGAGGATGTCATAGCGCTCCCGAGCCAGCAAACCTGCGAGGCGCCGGGCCGCGAGCACGTCGAGGTGGTTGCGGATCGCGAGCGCGGCGACGTGGGATGCCGAGCTCGGCGGCGAGCGGTCGCTAGTCCGGCCGCGCGGGTCGGCGGCGAGCCGCTGCTGGTGACCCGTGGCCGCGAGATGCGTGAGGAGGCCCAGGACCTGGCGCTCCCCGCCGCCGAGACCGCGCTCGGGGTCGACGTGCAGGATGGCGAGCCGGCGCGCGTCGCTCATGCGGGAGGCTCGAGCCGACGATCGCGCGACGCCTCCCAGAGCTTGGCGTACTTCGCGAAGACGTAGAACGCCGCCGACTGCGCGACGAAGAGGCCGGCGATGCCTTCCATGAAGCCGCGGCGCATGACGTAGAAGCGCAGGAAGCGCCAGAGGGGACGCAGAAACAGGTCGGCGAGCGTCGGCCCGCTGGCCGCGCAGCTCGAGCCCGCGGGCCGCGACCCCGGTGAAGAAGTTGATCGTCGCGAGGTGGGCGGCGATGTCGCGATAGGTGTAGTGCAGCATCGGGCGACTTCAGACGCGCGCTCCGGCCGTGCAGGATGACCTTCTCGTGCGGGTCGACGCCGCCCCACACCACCGCGGTCGCGCCGGAAGAGCCGCAGCCGATGGTCGGGATACCAGCCGCCCCGCCACCACCAGCGTCCGAGGTAGTAGACGAGCCGCGGGATGTAGTAGCCGTCGGCCGTCGGGTGCGTCGAGGACGGCTTGATCTCGCGCGCGGAGCTCGCGGCGACACGCGCTCGTCGGCGTCGAGGTTCAGGACCCACGGGTAGTGCGCCTGCGCGAGCGCGAACGCCTTCTGCTCGACGAACCCCGGCCACGGGCGCTGATGGATCTGATCGGTGTACTCGCGGCAGATCTCGAGCGTCCGGTCGGTCGAGAACGAGTCGACGACGACGATCTCGTCGCACCACTTCACGCTCTCGAGGGCGGCGCGGATGTTGTCCTCCTCGTTGAAGCAGATGACGGTGCACGACACGCGGGCGCGCTCTTTCATGCCGGACCTCGCGGCGGCCGCGCGCCGCGGTGTCGCCGCGCCGGCGTGCGTACTCGGCGTCCTTCCGGCGGCCGAGCGCGACGATCTCGGCCGCGACGCGGCGGAGCTCGGCGGCGCTCGGGTTGCCGAGGTAGCGCTGCAGGAAGCGCGACGCTCTCGCGGCGCGGTGCGCCGCGACCGACCGAGCCGGTGCACCTGCACGACGTTCTTCGCGACGGCGGCGCCACGAGAGACGCGGGTAGCGCCGCACGCGATCGAGGTCGACGCAACACGAAGACGGGCGGGTTCTCGCGTCGCGCACGAGCACGTTCGCCGCCCGCAGGTCCTGCGGGTAGAGGCCCGGCGGCGTGGAGGCGTCGGAGGTAGTCGGCGAAGCCGATCGTCAGCGACGCGGCGGGCGGCGCCGTGCGCGCGCGCGCCACAGCTCGTCGAGCGGCGGTCCCGTCGACCCAGCGCGCGATGCTGCAGCTGCGGACGGCGGACGCACGAAGCGTCGTCGCTCGAGCGCCGCGACCGGCTCCGGCACCGCGAAAGCCGGCGTCGCGCATGAGCGCCGACGCCCGCCACACGCGGTGCGCGCTCGATCCGAGCGCCAGCGTCACCAGGGCGCGGAGCGGCGTGTCGTCGCGGAAGCGCTTCACGCACGAGTACGTCCTCCGGCGGTCTCGACGGCGGCGACGGTCGCGCGGCTGCCGTCCTTCAGGACGCGGGTGCCGGGCGCGGTGAGGAGCGCGTCGACGGCGCGGAGCGTCGGGACCCGCGGCGCCGTGGCGGACGGCGTAGGACGACTCAGGCATCGGCGCGCTCCGTAGCCGAGGCCGCGCAGCGGCACCACGCTTCGAGGCGGTCGACGGCGACCGCGAGCCCGTTGGCGCAGCCGGCGGCGCGCGCGGCGGCGACGAGCGTCGGGCGGCGCGCGGGATCGAGCCCGCGACGCGAGCCGCGCCGCGACCGCGTCGGCGTCCCGCGGGTCGTCGACGAGCAGCTCGGCGAGCGGGCCCGGCAGCAGCTCGGGCGCGCCGGTCGCGCGCGAGGTCACGACCGGCAGCCCGGACGCCAGCGCCTCGAGGATCGCGACCGGGCAGCCCTCGTGCAGCGACGGCAGCGCGAAGAGGTCGGCCGCGGCGTAGAGGCGCTCGACGTCACGGCGCGGTCCGGTGAACACGACCGGCCCGGCGATCTCGCGCGGCGCGCGTGCGGCGCGGCGAGATGCGGGTCGTTGCCGACGACGACGAGCGCCGCGCCGGCGCGGCAGGCTCGCGCCGCCAGATCGTCGAGCAGCGTATCGACGCCTTTCCGCCGAAAGCCGGTGCCGACGAGGAGCACGATCGGCTGGTCGGAGGCGATCCCGAGCTCGGCGCGGACGGCCGGCGCCGTCGCCCGCGCGCCGCGCCGGATGGAAGCGCCGCGACGTCGACGCCGTAGTGCAGCACCGCGATCTTGGCCGGCGGCATCGTCGGGATAGACGTCGAGGATCTCCTGGCGCGAGAGCTCGGACACCGCGAGCACCATCCCGCGCGTGTCGGAGGCGTATTGCCGGCGCTCGATGGCGAGCATCAGGCGATGGTACGGCGAGAGCCGCTGGCGGAGGTCGCGCGAGACGCGCCGCGCTCGGCGGCGACGCGCGCGAGCCAGCGCTTGTGGACGCCGCCGCTCGCGCGGAAGAGATCCCACCCGACGGTGCGGCCGAAGCCGATCACGACGTCGGCGCCGATGCTCCGCCAGACGCGCGGCGCGCGGATCGCGAAGGACGCGAGCTTCGTCACCTTGGTCCGCGCGCACGACCGGCACGCGGTGCACCGTGCATCGCCGCGGGGACCGGCACGCGACATTCGCCGACGACCAGATGCACCTCGTGGCCGCGCGCCGCGAGCTGATGCGAGAGCTCGTGGCAATCCCACTCGGCGCCGCCGAGCCGATCGTAGCGTTTGTGGACGAGCGCGATCCTCACACGGTCCCCGTGTCCGCCGCGTTCCCTCGGCGCACAACCGACAGGAACGGTCTCTGGTCCGCTCTCCTGCGATCTCCCGCTCGCCGGCTCGCGCTCGTCCTCACACGGTCCCCGTGTCCGCCGCGTTCCCTCGGCGCAAAACTGCCGGGAACGGACCCTGAGTCCGCTCCCCTGCGATCTCCCGCTCGCCGGCTCGCGGTCATTCGATGTAGCCGAGGTCGCGCAGCCGGGCCGCGACGGCTTCCTCTTCCTCGGCGCTGAGTGCCGGGCCTTCCCCGACCGCCGTCGCCTCGACGGCCGCGACCCGCGCCCGCAGCGCCGCGGTCTCGGCCGGCTCGTCGACCGCGCGATTGTGGCGCTCGCGCGGATCGGCGACGAGATCGAAGAGCTCGCCGGGACGTCGGGCGCGTGCGGCGCCTCGACGTACTTCCAGCGCTCGGTACGCCAGCCGCGGCGGCGGTCGCGCTCGGTGCCGCGGACGCGGCCGAAGGCCTCGATGAACGCCTCGAGCCCGAGCGGCGCGCTGCTCGCGGATCGCGGGCAGCGAGGCTCACGCCGTCGAGGCCCGCGGGGACGCGGCAGCGCGAGCAGATCGAGCATGCGTCGGCGTCAGGTCGACCTGCCGCACCAGCTGATCGCTGCGCGCGCCGGCCGGCACCCGTCCCGGCGCGACGATGGCGAGCGGCACGCGGATCGAGATCCTCGTAGACGTCGGTCTCGTGCCCTTCGAGCTTCTGCGTTCGGCTGGCCCCGAGCAGGTCGCGGCGGAGGCGATACCAGCGGTATGCGAGCGTGCTCGCCATCAGCCGCTCGCCGTGGTCGCCGTGGAGCAGCACGATCGTGTCCGACGGGAGCGCATCGAGGAGCGGCGCCAGCGTGGCGTCGAGGCTCGCGAGCGCGCGATCGTAGCGGGTCGCGCCGAAGCGCCGGCGGCGGTACGGCGGCAGGACCTTCCGCGGTGCGTGCAGCTCCCAGAGGTGCAGGAAGAGGAACCACGGCGACTGGAGCGCGCCGCGCGCGAGACGGGCCACGAGCTCGCGGCCCCACGCGTCGGTCAGGTACGTCGGCGGCGGGACGGAGATGATACTCCGCGAAGCCGCGATCGAGGCCGTTCTCGGTGCCGAGCGGTCCCGTCACCTCGGCGACCGTGTGGTAGCCGGCGTTCGTCAAGCATGGTCGCGAGCGTCGTCACGTCGGGATGGAGGCGGTGGGCGCCGATCGAGCGGACGCCGTGGCGCGGCGAGTAGAGGCCCGTCAGCATGGTCGCGACGCACGGCGTGGTCGACGAGGCGGACGCGATCATCTGCGTGAAACGTCCGCCGCGCGCGACCAGCGCGTCGAGGTGTGGGAGTCGGGACGCCGCGTCCGCCGAGCGCGTCGGCGCGCATGCAATCGACGAGGAGGAAGAGGACGTTCGGCGCGTCACGCGCGTCCTCCGTCGTGGCGGTCCGCCGGCGCCGCATGACGGTGCGGAAGTCGGCGCGGCGCGGAATCGCGATGCCGCTGCGCTCGGCGCGCCGTCGCGCCAGGGTCTTCGCGACGATCCACGGGAGGTGCCGCCGCGCCTCGGACCGCGGCCATCCGCGTGGCGCGCGGCGTAGCGCGCGATAGACCCGCAGCCGGTCGGTCGGTGCTGACGCCGGCGAAGGACGACGCGGTTCAACTGCACCAGGTTCCGGCGCGCCGCGCGCCAGGCGCGGGCGCGCGCCGAGCCGGGTGCGATCGTGATCGAGGAACGCGATCTCGAGCTCGGCGGCGGCGAGCGCGATCCAGACGTTCGCGGGCACGAGGTCGCCCGGCGACGACGCCGGCGGCGTGGAGGCGCGCGACCTCGCGGCCGAGCGTCTCGAGGAGCGCCGCGCTTGCGCCGGAGCGTCGTCGGATCGCCGGCCGCCGCGCAGCGCGGCGACCCGCGCCGCGATCGGCTCGCCGCCGAGCGCCGCCGTCGCGACAGAAGCTCCGGCGGACCGCCGAGGCCGCGGCGCTCTTCGCCGACCGGCGAGCACGTCGGGCACGACGAATCCCTCGCGCCGCGAGCGCCGCGCTCACGCGCTGGACGTGCACGGCCTTCGACGGCCGGAACCAGTCTTTGATCGCCGTCCAGCGGCGGTAGCGACGATAGACCTTGACGTAGACGTCTCCTCCGGGTCGCGCCCAGCGGTACGTATCGGCATGCTTCGAGCGGTGCAACGACGCCGCCGCTCGCGACGAGATGCTCGACGGCGTCGACCCACCCGCGGCCGAGATGGTCGCTCGGGTCGCGCCGCACACGCGCCACGTGCGCCTACCCGCTCGGCGTCGGCCGCGTCGCGACGCCTGCTCATCGCGCTCCGGCGAGGACGCGCGTCACCTGCGCCATGACCCGCGCCGGGCGTGATGTCGCTGCATGCACTGGCGGCCGATCGGACAGCGGCGGAGATAGCACGGCGCGCACGGGCACGCGTCCGACGAGCGACCAGGTCCTGCGAGCCCGCGGGCGCCGAGCGCGCCGGCGTCGTCGCGCCCCAGAGCGACACGACCGGCGTGCCCGCGGCGGCCGCGAGGTGCATCGGGCCCGGAGTCCGGTCCGATCGCGACGCGCGCGCGCGCGCCAGCACGCCGTAGCTCTCGCGGAGCGAGCGTGCGCGCCGTCAGGTCGAGCGGCGCGCGTCGTGCTCGCGGCGCACGGTCGCCGCCGCGAGCGCGCGGACGTCGCGTGCCGCCGACCAGCACCGCGTCGAGACCCCGGGCCGCGAGCGCGTCGACGACCGCGCGCGTAGCGCTCGGCGAACCAGAGGCGGCTCGCCCACGTCGAGCCGAGGAAGAGCGCGGCGAACGGACGGCGTGAGCGGCGCCGAGCGAGCGCGTCGACGCGCGCTGTCCTCGTCGGCCGTGAGCGTCACGTCGAAGCGCGGTGCCGCTCGGGCAGCTCGAGGAAGTCGGCGAAGCGCGAGATACTGCGCGAGCTTCCAGCCGCGCGGCTCGACCGGCTCGATCGTGTGCGTGTTCCAGAGCCAGTTGAGCTCCTTCGCGTTCCGGCGATGAAACCCGATGCGCACCGGCGCGCGCGACGCGGCGCTCACGAGCCCGCTCTTGGCGTGCCGCTGGAGGTCGAGCGACGAGATCGAACGCGCGCGCGCGGACGCGCGCGCAGGAACGCGAGGAAGGCCGCGGCGCCGCCGCGGCGCTCGAAGACCAGCCGCGTCGTCGAGCGCCGGATGCTCGTCGAGGATCGGCGCCGCGCGCGGCTCGACCGCCCAGGCGATGTGCGCGTCGGGATAGCCCGGCCCGGACGCGGTGCGAGAGCGGCAAGGCGCGCGTGACGTCGCCGATCGCGCCGAGCAGGACGATGAGGATGCGCTCGGCGGAGACGCGCATGCGCTCAGGCCGGCGTCACCGGGCGCCGGTCGTCGCCGCGCGCCGAGCGTGCGCGCAGGTAGAGCAGCGCCGCCAGCACGACGAACGCGCCGAGCGTCACCGCCGACATCGGTCTCGAGCGTCTGCGCGAGCGATCTTGCCGACGACGCCACGCACGGTGAGCGTCGTCAGCACGTACGACAGCGCCGAGCATCCACGCGAGGCGCCGGCGCTACGGCGCGGCGGCAGGTCGTAGCCGCCGCCGAACGCCGCCGCGCCAGAGCACGAACTGTCCGAGCAGCAGGAACACGAAGTAGTGCTTCCAGGCGAGCGGCGCGAACAGCACGGTCACGCAGAGCACGATCGCGATCTCGATCGTGACGACGCCGGGCCGTCGCGGCGCCGCGCCCGCCGCGGCGCGCGCGCGCCAGCACGAAGAGCGACCGCGACCACCGCGAGCAGCCCGTAGACGATCGCCGCGACCACCGGGTCGTTCGAGGCGCGTGAGCCGCTTCTGCGCCACGTCCCAGAACGATCGCGTCGTGGCGTGTAGAGCCGATCGACCATGGCGTAGACGCTCTGGTTGCCCTTGCGGACCGGCCAGCTGCCGGCGGAGAGCGCGAGCCAGTGGCGCACGTATGCGACGAAGCGCTCCGGCCCGAACACCGACGATCGGGCGCGAGCGAGGCGAGCGCGCCGGTGCGCGAGCGCGGCGGCGAACGCCGTCCACCAGCGCTTCCGAGGCGAAGTACGGCAGGAAGAAGATCGGCAGCACCTTGACCGCGGCCGCGAAGCCGATGAGCGCGCCGCCGGCGGCGGCGCGGCCGCGCGCGATCCACGCCGCAGCCGGCGAGACACGCCGCGAGGATCACCATGTTGATCTGCAGGCGGTCGAGGTTGCCGAGGAGAACGCGCGCTCAGCACGAGCGGGCCGAGCACGGCCGCCGACGCGAGCGCGACCGTGCCCGACGCGCGCCGCCAGCACGAGCGGGCGGCGATACACCGAGATCGACGGCGAGCCGAAAGCAGCGCGACGATGCAGGCGACGTTGAGCGCGAGCCACACGCCGCGCGCGAGGTAGACGCTCACGCGCGCGAGCAGCGCGAACGGGATGCACACGACGGCGAACGAGCGGCGGCCACGTGTTCACGTCGGGCGCGCGAGTCGGCGTAGATGTCGCCGCCGCGCAGCACCAGGCTCGCCGACCTCGATGTAGCCGCGGAAATCCCCGTCCTCCTTGATGTTGCGGATCGCCGAGCCGAGGAGCACCGCGGCCAGCACGCAGCACGATCGAGACGGGTGGTGGGGCTCCATTCGCGCGGGCCGCGTCGTGGCCGGACGGTCCGTCGTCGTACGCGTCGCGCAGTACGGCGGGTGTCGTCGCGGTCGAGCGGCATGCCGCCGGCGCGGCGAGCTTCGGCGAGCGAGCGCTCGAGGCGGCGGAGCTCGCGCTCGCGCGATGCGCGCGCCCACGACGCGGTAGACGTCGGCGCGGTCGAAGTCGATGAAGTGGACTCGACGGCGCCGGTCGCCGCGCGTCGACGAGGATGTTGTTGGCGTTCAGATCGCGGTGGTGCACGCCGCGGTCGTGCAGATCGCGGACCGCGCGGCCGACCGCGGCGATCGAGGTGCGCGCGGGCGTCGCCGCGAGCCGAGCTCGCGGAGGCGTCCGGCGAAGGTCTGCGCGCCTGCCACCTCGCGCGTCACGATGGCGCCGCGATACCAGCCCCACGGCAGTCGGTCGACGCGCGCCGCGAGCACCTCGGCGCCGGCACGCCGCGCTGGATGACCGCCTCCGTGACGCGCGAGCTCGCGGATCGGCCGCGGCGTCCAGCCGAAGTAGCGATCGTAGACGAGGTGGCGGATGGCGCCGCCGCGCCGATACCAGCGCAGCACGCCGCGCTCGTCGTCGCCGAGCGCGACCGCCCAGACCGCGCCGCCGCGCCCGCCCGCGAGCGGCATGCCGGCGACGACCGAGGGCGTCGCGTCGAGCGAGCGCCTCGCGGAGCGCGGGCGGCGTCGCCGTCGCGCAGCGTCAGCGAGCCCCATGGCGTGCGCCAGATGTGGAAGCCGTCGGGTACGCCGCTCTGCCGCTCGGCGCGGCGGGCGGCGATGCCGTGGCGCTCCCACGCCTGGGCGCGCGCGCAGCACCTCGCCGTAGGTCTCGACGATCGACAGCACGATGCCGGGAATGCCGGCGCGGCGTCGCACGCCAGCAGTCGCCGCGCCATCGCCGCGAGCGGCCGGCCGACGAAGTCGGCGCGCGCTGACCGGCGTCGTGCGGCGCGCACGTACGGTGGCGAGGCCTTGCAGTCGGTCGATCGCGTCGGTGACGTTCGCCGGGCGGCGGTCGTCGCACGCGGCCCGGCAGAGCGCGTCGGCGCGTGCGGCGTCGGTCGCCCGTCGCCGTCGCCAGGCGCAGCGTGCCAGGCCACGCCGGTGTCCGACCGATCGCGACCGAGGAAAATGCGCGCGCGTGCGCGCCGCGGTGCATCGACGCCGGCTCCGCGCGCTCGCCGCGAGCGCCGCCAGCGCGGCGGCGAGCTCGGGTGACAGCCGCTCGTCGTCGAGCAGGACGACGACCGAGCTCGCTCGGCATGGCGGCGCGCAGCGCGGCGCGAGCGCGCGCGCGATCGTACTCCGGGTCGATGACGAGCTCGACGCCGGCCGGAACCGGCAGCGCCGCGAGCGCGGGCGGACGCACCAGGACCGTGCGGCGCGCGGCGAGCGCGCCGCGAGCGCCGGCGCTCGGATCGCCCGTCGGGCAGCGAACTGCGCGACGACCAGCACCAGCGCCGATACGGCCGTCGCGTCAGGCGGCAAGCGCGCGCACCCGTGCGACGGCCGCCCGCACCTCGTCCACCGTCACCAGCTCCATGCAGTCGTCGGTGCCGCGCGGGCAGCGCTCGCCGCCGTGCCGCCCGCACGGGCCGGCAGGCGAGGTCGCGCTCGACGACGACGCGCGCGCGCGCCGAGCGGACCGTAGCCCTGCGCCGGCACGGTGGCGCAGAAGATCGCGACCTGCGGCACGCCGGCCGCGGTCGCGACGTGCATCGGGCGCGCTGTCGTTGGTGACGGCGACCGCGACGCCTGCCGCATGACGGCGGCGAGCAGCGGCAGATCGGTCGCGCCGCCGAGGTCGACGGCGAGACCGCCCGCGCGCGGCGTGTGACGTCGGCCGTGAGCGCCCGCTCGTCCGGCCCGCCGAGAAGCAGGCAGCGATACCCGTCGGCGTCGAGCGCGCGGACGAGCGCCGCGAACGACGGCGCAGCGGCCAGCGCTTGGTGCGCCAGGCCGAGCCCGGGCAGATCGCGGCGAACGGCCGGCCGGGCCGCGGCGTGCGGCGCGAGCATCGCCGCGCGCGCGTGCCCGCGTCGCTGCGTCGACGGCGATCCAGGGTCGCAGGCGCTCGGGTGCGGACGATCGGCGATCCCGAGTGGTGCCAGAAGCCCGAGCAGACGATCGCGATCGTGGAGCCGTCGGCGGGCGCGGCGACGCGCTCGGTGTAGAGCGCGCGCCGCCGGCGCGGTCGCGAAACCGATGCGGCGCGGGATGCCGGCGGCGCGGAGCGCCAAGGCCGTCCGTACCGACTTCTGCGCCGCGATGCGCGACCGTGAAGCGGTGCGCGCACGGAGCGTGCGCACGAGGCGGAGCGAGCCCGCCGACGCCGCGCCCGCGCCCGCGCTTGTCGTCGGTCAGCACGCGATCGAGCGCCGGATGATGCGCGACGAGCCGGCGCCGCGGCGGGCGTCACGAGCATCGTGATCTCGGCGCTCGGGGCGTGACGGCGCAGCGCCGCCAGGAGCGGCGTCGTCAGGATGACGTCGCCGAGGAAAGCGGTCTGAACGAGCGAGGATGCGTTCGCCGGGTCATGCGTTCGTCGGCGTCGCTGCTTCCCTGGCACGCGCTCGGGCACCTGGAGGCCGCTGCGGCGTGCGGAGACGCGCGTCGCCGATCGGCGTCGGCGTAGTCGGCTTCGCCTCGTCGATCAACATCACGGGGATGTCGTCCATGATCGGATACTCGAGGCGGCACGTGCTGGCAGGTGAGTCCCGTCCCGCGGCGTTGATCGCCACCGGCTGCTTGCACTTCGGACAGGCGAGTATGTCGAGCAACTCCTGACTGACGGGCATGACTACCTCCTCGGCCGCGGCCGACGCCGCGTTGCGGCGCGGACGCGCGACGCTGTTCGCAGACGCGCTTCGCGCGTCATCTATAATCCACTCCGGCCGCCGCACGAAAGTTCGCGGCGACGTGCGCCGAGCGGCAGCCGCGGGTCGCGCGCTGCCTCGGTCCGCGCGACCGTGCCCCGTTCGCACCGAGCACGCCGCGGGTGCCGGTCGCCGCCGCGAGGCCGAGGTCGACCGCGCCGTCGCCGACGCAGTAGCTCCGCGCCAGGTCGAGGCCGAGCTCACGCGCCGCGCGCACGACCATGCCCGGGCGCCGGCTTGCGGCACCGACAGCGGCGGCGGAGCGGCGGCGCGCCAGCCGTCGGATGGTGCGGGCAGACGTAGATGCCGCGCGAGCGCGCGCGCCGCGCACGCGCGAGCCGCCGCGCGCAGCGTCGTCGTGGATGCGCGTCGAGCGACCGCGGGCGTCGATCGAGGCCGCGCGCGATCCCGGATTGATTGGTCACGACGACGACCGCGAAGCCGGCGTCGGTGAGCGCGCGCACGGCGGCGGCGGCGCCGGGCAGAGCCGGAGATCGGCCGACGCGCCGGAGGTAGTCGACCTCGCGATTCAGGGTGCCGTCGCGATCGACGAAGCACCGGCGGCGCGTGCCCGTATGCGATCGACCGCGCAGCCGCGCCGCGTCTCGGCACGCGCCGCGCCGTCACGGCGGCAGCCGCCGCGTCGCCGATGCCAGATCGACCAGCGCGTCGCCGTCCTCCACCTCGACGCCGAGCCGGAGCGCCACGAGCTTGCCGCGCGCGAACGGGAACGCCTCGAGCTTCACCAGGTCCTTCTCGGTCGGTGACGATGAGGTCGACGTCCTTGGCGGCGGCGGCGATCGCGTGCCAATCGCGGGTGTCGTACGCATGGTGGTCGGGATACTCGAGCACGTGCACGAGCTCGGCCTCCCAGTCGCGGAGCGCGCGATAGAGCGGCGCCGGTCGCGCGACCGCGCTCACCGCCAGCACGCGCTGACCGGCGAGCGCCGCGAGACCGATCTCGTCCCAGTCGCGCGCCGCGCCGGTTGCACGAGCGCCGTCGGCGCGAAACGGACGCGCAGCACGCGCTGCATGCCGGTCGGAGCGGCGCCGGCAGCCGCGGCGTCGCCTCGCGCTCGCGGCACGAGGATCACGTGGGCACGGCCGAGCGATCGCAGAGCGGCTCGCGCAGCGGGCCGACCGGCAAGAGCCGTCCGAGACCGCCGCGCTCGCCGGCGTCGACCAGCACGACGTCGAGGTCGCGACGGAGCGCGCGGTGCTGAAACGCGTCGTCGCAGAGGAGGAGCCGGCTGCGGAAGGTCGTCGACGGCGAGCGCCGCCGCGGCGGCGCGATCGCGCGCCGGCGACGACCGGGACGCCGCTCGTCCGCGCCAGCATGACGGCCTCGTCGCCCGGCGCGCGCGACGTCGCTCGTGACGCGCGTCGCCGTCGCCGACGACGTGCGGCGTCGCGCGCGCTGCCGCCGTAGCCGCGGGTCAGGATCGCGACGCGGCACGCCGCGCGCGCGGATCTCGCGCCGCGAGCCAGCGCGTGAGCGGCGTCTTGCCGGTGCCGCCGACGCGCACGTTGCCGACGCTCACGGTGCGGACCGCGGCGGCGCGGCTGCCGCAGCACGCCGACGCCGTACGCGGCGTTCCGCACGCCGATGCCGGCCGCGTAGAGACCGGCGGCCGGCGCGAGCAGCACGCGGCCGACGCGAGCCGCGCAAACCGGTGCGCGTCCCACAGCCGCTCGACCGGCGCGCGCCGCGTCGCTCATGCGGGCCTCGCGTTCGCGGCGCTCGGCGGCGAGGGTGCCGCGGACGATCGCGAGCGTGACCGCGAGCGGTCCCTGTTGCGCGCTCGTCACGACGGCGGCGCGCGACCCGGCCCGGCCGCGGCGGCCGCGTCGATCGCGAAGCGCGCTCAGTCGCGCGCGATCATGTCGGCGCTGTCGCGCGCGTGGATCGCGCCGCCGCGCCGCGAGCAGAGCGCGCGACGTCCGTCGGCGACGTTCGCGACGTGCGGGCCCGACGACCACCGCGGTCCCGACCGCGGCGGGCTCGAGCACGTTGTGACCGCCGACGCGGCGACGAGCGTGCCGCCGACGAAGGCGAGCGCGGGCGCCGCGATAGAGACCGGCGAGCTCGCCGAGCGTGTCGAGCAGGAGCACGTCGGCGTCGCGCGGCCAGCGCGCCGCCGGCCCGGGCGCGAGCGTCCGAGCGCCGGACGTGCGTAGCCCGCGGCCGGCGATCAGCGGTCGCGACGTCGGCGGCGCGATCGGGCTTCCGCGGGCGCCAGCACGAGGCGCGCCGTCGGCTCGGCGGCGCGGATGCGCGCGAACGCGTCGAGCACGACCTCCTCTTCGCCGGCGTGCGTGCTCGCCGCGACCAGCACCGCGTGCCCGCCGACGCCGAGGCTCGCGAGCGTCGGACCGGCCGGCGCGCCGGCGAGCGGGCCCGCGGTCTTGAGACTGCCGGTCACGACGATCCGGGCGGCCGGGGCGCCGAGCGCGACGAGTCGGCGGCGCGCTCTCGAGCGATTGCACGCAGAACCAGCGCACGCCGGCGAGCGCCGGCGCGAAGAGCCAGCGCCAGCGGCGGTAGCGGCGCGAAGGCGCTCGGCGACATGCGACCGCTCACCATGATCGCCGGGATGCGGCGGGCCGCGAGCGCCGCGAGAAAGTTCGGCCAGAGCTCGGTCTCGCTGAAGAGCACGAGTCGCGGGCGCACGCGATCGAGCGCGCGTCCGATCACGACCGGGAGATCGAGCGGAAAGAGCACGCGCGGAGGTCGGCGTCGGGAACGCGCGTCGCCGCCGCGGCGCGACCGCCGACGCGTCATGCTGGAGAGCACGAGGTGCTCGTCGGGGAGCTCCTCACGGGAGCGCCGCACGACCGGGGCCAGTGCCGTGAGCTCGCCGACCGAGGCCCCGTGAATCCAGATGGCCGAGCAACCGGCGCGGCGTCGGCGGCACGCGACCGAAGCGCTCGCGACAAGCCGACCCGCCAGTCGCGCTTCAGCGCCAACGCCGCGAGCGCCACCGGCAGCAGCAGCGACCGCTCCGGTCACGACCGCGGCATTGAAGAGGCCGAGGCGGCGTTGCCACCATTCCGGCGCGTCGCCGCTGCGTAGTCGGTGCGGGGCTCAGTATTGCCAGCGACCCTTGCCGTACCGGAAGATCTCGGTGACGTCGGTCTGCTCGACGATCGTGCCGATCGCCGGCCATCGCGCGCCGTCTCGGTCGCGCCTTCCTTCCGGTGCTTGATCTCGCGGTAGGTGATCTTGCCGATCGGATCCTTGCCGGGCTCCTCGTCGGCGATGCACGTTCGCTCGGTGCCGTAGCTGACGTACTCGCCGACGACGCCCGGGCCGCCCTTTGGTCCACGGGATGTGCGCCGAGTTGTAGGTCGTTGCGGTCGCGGAGCTTCTGCATCCAGCGTGTCGCAGAAGGTCCGGAAGTCGCGGACGTCCTCGCCCTCGACCGTCTCTTTGACCGCATCTGGCCGCGCTCACGGGCTTCTGGCCGCGGCCTTCTTCGGCGCGGCTTTTTCGCCGGCGCCGTCTTCGTGGCGGGCGCGGGATCGGCGGCGGACGCGGTATCCGCCCGGAGGCGGCGCCGAGCAGCGCGACGACGACGGCAGCAACACGAGAGCGCACGCAGCGTACGGATGCGCGTTCGGCATGGCGGACCCTCATACTAACGACGGTTCGGGCTTGCAATTCGCGAGCCACGACGCGGCGCGCGGCGACGGCGCCGATCCGCGCGCTCGGCGTCGGCGACGCACGCGCTCGAGCTCACGCTCGAGCTGTCGCGCGCGCCGCCTCGAGCTCCTCAGGCGGCGTCGCCGTGCTGCGACGCGGATCGGCGTGCCGACCGAGAACACGAGCCGCGATGCCGGGCCACGGCACGACCATGCGGTCCCAGCTGCCGAGCCGGCGGTGCCAACGCGCGGCCGCCGCGACCGGCACGATCAGCGCGCCGGTCGCGCGCGCGCGTGTGGATGATCGCCGCTCTTGGCGACGCGCCGCGGCCCGCGCGGACCGTCCGGCGTCCAGGCGAGGCTCGCGCCCTCGCGATAGGCCGTCAGGATCTGGCGGAGCGCGCCGCGTCCGCCGCGCGTCGACGAGCCGCGGCACGGCCTCGATCGCCGAGCGGACGGACGGCGCGCGCGATCAGCTCGCCGTCGCGGTGCTGGCTGATCATGATGCAGACGCGCGGCCACCACTCGAAGCACGGCATCAGGACCAGCTGCTCGTGCCAGAACGCGATGATGAGGCGCTCGCCGGCCCGCCAGCGCTCGTAGAGGCCGCCGTCGTTCGACGAGCTCCTTCCGCGTCGTCCAGCGCAGGAACAGCAGGACCGCCGCGATCAGCCACGGCGCCGAGCGGCACCAGCGTCTGGAGCAACGCGCGCCGCGCGCGCGCATCGAGCCGCGCGCCATCAGTGCAGGAGCCGTTCGGGATCGACGGACGTCGGCGCGGCGGATCCTGGAACTGCAGGTCGTAGAGCTTGCGGTACTCGGCGCCGAGCGCCAGCAGCTCCTCGTGCGTCCCTTCCTCGACGATCTGCCCGCGCGACACCACGACGATGCGGTCGGCGCGGCGGATGGTCGAGAGCCGGTGCGCGATCACGAGCGTGGTGCGGTTCACCATGAGGCGCTCGATCGCCTGCTGCACGAGCGCGCTCCGACTCGGTGTCGAGCGCCGAGGTCGCCTCGTCGAGGATCAGGATCGGCGCGTCCTTCAGGAGGGCGCGCGCGATCGCGAGGCGCTGGCGCTGGCCGCCCGAGAGCGTCACGCCGAGCTCGCCGATCGGCGTGTCGTAGCGCTGCGGCAGCGCGGTGATGAACTCGTGCGCGTTGGCGGCCTGCGCGCCGCGGTCACGACGTCGTCCATCGACTTGCCGAGGTCGCCGTACGCGATGTTGGCGCGCACGGTGTCGTTGAAGAGGAACGTGAACTGGGTGACGAGCGCGATCTGCGCCCGCAGCGAGCGGAGCGTGTAGTCGCGGATGTCGACGCCGTCGATCGTGATCGCGGCCTTCGGTCACGTCGTAGAAGCGCGGGATGCAGGTCGGCGAGCGTGCTCTTGCCGCCGCCGCTCATGCCGACGAGCGCCACCACCTCGCCGGCCTGGATCGTGAGGTTCGACGTCCTTCAGCACCGGGCTCGGCGCCGTAGCGGAAGCCGACGTGCTCGAAGACGATCCCGCGCCGCATGGCGATGAGCGGCCGCGCGCCGGGCCGGTCGACGACCTCGGGCGCGGTGTCGAGCAGCTCGAAGACGCGCTCGGCGCCGGCGACGCCCTGCTGGATGGTCGCGTTCGACTTGGTGAGGCGCTTGAACGGCTCGTAGAGCAGGAACATCGCGGTCAGGAACGCCAGGAACGAGCCCTGACTCCGGCCGCCGGCGATGACGCTGTTGCCGCCGTACCAGACCACCCCGCCGATCGCGAAGGCGGCGAGCACCTCGAGCGCCGGCGTGGTGAGCGCCTTGATCATGCTGGCCTTCATGTAGAGGCGGTAGAGGCGGCGGTTCTCGGTCTGAAGCGCTCGCGCTCGTACTCCTCCATGCCGAACGCCTTCACGACGCGGTTGCCCTGCACCGTCTCCTGCAGGAGCGAGGTCAGGAGGCCGAGCGTGCGCTGGCCGCGCTTGCTGAAGCGCCGGCAGGCGCTGCGAGAGCTTCACGATCGGCAGCACCGAGGCGGGAAACACGAGGAACGCGATCAGCGCGAGCGTCGGGTCCTTCACGAACGCGACGACGATCGAGCGCGAGCAGCGAGGTCGCGTCGCGCATCACCGAGGCGACCGCGTCGGTCAGCGCGGTCCGGACCAGGGCGACGTCGTTGCTGACCCGCGACAGGATGTCGCCGGTCGGCGTGCGGTTGAAGAACGGCGAGCGAGAGGCGCTGGATGTGCTGGTTCAGCTCGTCGCGCAGGTCGCAGATGATGCGCTGGCCGACGAGGTCCATCAGGTAGTTCTGCGCGAAGCTCGGTGATGCCGCGGAAGAGGAAGATGAGCACGATCGCGACCGGCAGCAGCTGCAAGCGCGGTGATGCTTGTGGGCGGCGAAGATGTCGTCGAAGACGCGCTCGACGCAGGAGCGGCAGCACGCCGGTCGTGGCGCTGAAGAGCAGCATCGCGACCGATCGCGCCGGTGAACCACGGCCAGAGAGTACGGCCGGAGGTAGCGCAGCAGGCGCAGATACGGTCGCGCCCCGAGCCGCGCGGGCGTCATGCTCGGACTCGGTCGGCCGCGCGCTCACGCCAGCATCTCCGCGGCGATCGCGGCCGCGCGCTTCGGCGGCGCCGCCGTCCGCCGAGCGCGTGGCGCAGCTCGGCGAGCGCCGCGCGCGTCGCCGCGGCATGCGCCGGGTCGTCGAGGAAGCGCGTCGACCTCGGCGACCATGCCGGTCGCCGGTCGCGTCGTCCTGGATGAGCTCGGGCACGACCGCGCGTCCCGGCGATCAGGTTCGGCATGCCGATGAACGGCACCGAGACCAGGCGGCGGGCGAGCGCGTAGGTGAGCGGCGCGGTCGCGGTACACGATCACCATCGGGCGTTCCAGCAAGGCCGTCTCCAAGGTTGCGGTGCCGGACGCCACGATGACGGCGTCGCTCGCATGCACCAGGTCGTAGGTCTCGCCGCGCACCACCGGGAACGGCAACGCGGCGCCGCGCATGCTAACGGCAATGTCGGCCTCGCTCAACGTGTCGGCGAGGGCCGAGCGCGCACCGGCAGTCGCCGCGTGCCATGCAGCCGCGTCGGCGGCCTCGGCCATCGGGCGGCAACAGGAGCTGCATCTCCTTGCGTCCGGCTGCCGGGGAGGAGCGCGACCAGCCGCTTCGCCGGGATCGAGGCCGTGGGCGGCCAGCGGCCGCGCGCGGTCGCGGCTCGACCCGCACGCGGTCGAGCAGCGGGTGGCCGACGAAGTCGGCGCGGACGCCGCGTCCCGGCGTAGAGCGGCACCTCGAACGGGAACACGACCGCGAGCCGGCTCACGCGGCGCGCGATCTTGCGGACCCGCGCCGCGGCGCCACGCCCAGACCTGCGGGCTGATGTAGTACAGCACCGGCACGCCGCGGCGCTTGCGCGACGCCCGCGAGCGCCAGGTTGAACTCGGCGAAGTCGATCAGGATCACGAGGTCGGGCTTCTCGTCGCGCACGATGCGGCGCATCCGCGCGGTAGGCGCCAGACGACGCCGAGGCGCTCGCGGGCCTCGACGAAGCCCATGGTCGAGAGCGCGTGGGCGTCGATCGAGCGTGTCCATGCCGGCAGCCCGCAGGTGCGCCGCCGCCGATGCCGCGCACGCGCGACCGTCGGGACGCGGGCGTCGGAGCGCCGTCGACGAGGTCGGCGCCGTGGCATGTCGCCCGACGCCTCGCCGGCGACCAGCAGCGACGTCGCGGCCGTGCGCGCGGATCGCGCCGCGGCGGCGCTCACGTCGCGGCGCTCGATCGCCGCCGCGATGCGCTCCGCGAGCTCGAGCGCGCGGAGTCCCTCGCGTGCCGCTCACGATCGGCGTCGTCCGGTCGCGCACGGCCGCGACGGAAGGCGGCGATCTCGTCGCGCAGCGGGTCGCCCTGCCCCGCGTCGTGCTCGTCGGCGAGTGATGTTGGCGAGCGCGCCCGGCGACGCGCGCTCGGCTCGCGGCGGACGATGCGCACGCGACGCTGGTCGTAGTCGATCGCCACGTAGGCGTCGGGCTGGAAGAGGCGCAGCATGCGCTCGCGCTTCATCGAGACCCGGCTCGCCGTGACGTTGGCGATGCAGCCGTTCGTGAACCGGAGGCGCGCGTTGGCGATGTCGACGCGCGGCGTGAGCACCGGCACGCCGACGGCCTCGACGCTCTCCACCTCGGCGGGGATGAAGCTCTGGATGACGTCGAGGTCGTGGATCATCAGGTCGCGGATGACGTCGACGTCGGTGCCGCGGTCGACGAAGCGGCGCCAGGCGATGGCACTCGAGGAAAGCGCGGCTCGGTGATCACCGCTTGCGCGGCGCGGAGCGCCGGGTTGAAGCGCTCGAGGTGTCCGACCTGCAGGATGCGGCCGTGCGCGCTGCGGCGCGGCACCAGCGCCGCGCCCTCGGCGACGGTCGACGCCGAGCGGCTTCTCGATCAGCACGTCGATGCCGGCCGCGAGGAGATCGCCGCCGATCGCGCATGCGCGCCGTCGGCACGGCGACGCTGGCGCAATCGACGGCGCCCGCGAGCGCGCGATGGTCGGCGAAGACGGTCGTGCCGAGCGCCTCGGCGACCTCGCGCGCCCGCTCCGGATCGCGGTCCACGACCGCCACCAGACGCACGCCCGGGAGGGCCGCGTACTTCTCGGCGTGAAAGCGCCCGAGGTGCCCGACGCCGACGACCGCGGCGCGCAGCTCGCTCATCGCCCCTCCCCGGCTCGCCGACCCGCGTGTCCAACGTCGATGCGAGTAGCCACGAAGCCCCGGGTGCCCAAAAGCCGCTGGTTACCATTCGTGGGCTCGACGCCGGCGGTGCGAGGCGCGCCTGGTGGGGGGACGCTGCTGGATCCTCCGTGCCGCTCGTGATGGTCATATTGTCTCGGTTGCGGGCCGGCGCTTCGCTCCCGGCCGAGACGGATCCTGCGTCGTCCCCACCAGGCGCGCCGCGACCGTTCGGGAAACACTCTTCTGTGGCGTCCCGTCGTCCCGCTGCTCGGATCTCCTTGCGGCGGCACGATAGACTCTTGTGCTTCTCCGTTTACCGTGACGCGCGCGCACGGTGTGGGAGGCGGCGCAGAGGTCCGTCTCGGCCGGGAGCGAGCAGCGGCCCGCAACCGAGCAATACGGACCACGAGCGGCAAGGCCGGAGGACCCGGCGACGCCTCCCACACCGTGCGCGCCACGGCGCGCAAATCCGGATCACAGACGACGTCTGATTGCGTTCAGCGCGGCGGCAAGAGGTAGCGGGTGCGCGAGCGCCTGCGATCTCGTCGACGAGCGCCGGGTCGTGGAGAGCTCGGGAAACTCGAACACGACGGCGTTGGTCACGGCCTCGAGCGCGTGGACCAGGACCACCGCCGCGACGTCGAGGTCGGCGCGGTGCTGCTCGAGCAACGCCTGGCGTACCGCCGCCGGCATCCGGCGGATCTCGCCCTGGCGCTGCTCGATCCGACCCGCGTCGGGGAGCCGGTCGAGGAAGACGCGGTGCAGCCGCCGCCTGATCCCGCGGTCGTCGCGCGCGGCGCGCGGCGGCGGAATGGCGCGATGACGACCCTGCTGCTCACGCGCTCCGAGGTCGCGGCGCTGCTCGACCCGATCGCACTCGTGCCGGCACTGCGCTCGGCCTTCATCGCGTACTCGACCGCCCCGGCGGTCCGGGCGCTGCGCGTCCCGGGCCGCCTCTCCCGGTCTAGGCTCCGCGACGGTGCTCTTCCCGGGCGTCGTCGCCGGCATGCTGCGGGCCTACACGGTGAAGGTCCGCGCCAAATTTCCCGACCAAGAGCCAGCGGTCCGCGGCGTCCTCTGTCTCCACGACACCGCGACCGGTGAGCTCCTCGCGGTCATGGACTCGACCCATCTGACCGCCGTTCGCACCGGGGCCGCGGGCGCGCTCGCCACCCACGTGCTCGCCCCGTGCCGATGCCGACGTGGTCGCGGTCGTCGGTGCCCGGCGTCAGGGGTGGCAGCAGCTCCGCGTCCTCGCGGCGCGCCTCGACCGCCTCCGCCGCGTCCTCGTCTACGGACGCCGTCGCGGCCCGCGCCGAGACGTTACGCGCGCGGACGATGGCCGCCGAGCTCGGGTTGCCGATCGAGGCGTGCCGGACGCTCAGCGGCGGCGCCTCGCGCCGGCGGCGATCGTGCTCGCGGCGACCTGGTCCCGGACGCCTGTTTCTCGATCGCGGCAACGTCGCGGCCGGCACGCACGTGACCACGCTCGGCCCTGACGAGCCGGGCAAGGCCGAGGTCGCGGCGGAGGTGATCGCGACGGCGCTCTTCGTGTGCGACGACCGCGCCCTCGCCGTCGAGATGGGCGCGCTTGCCGGGTCGGGCTCGGCGCCGAGGCCGTCGGCGCCGAGCTCGGCGAGATCCTCGCCGGCCGTCACCCGGGCCGCACCGTCCGACCGCGAGATCACCGTGTATGGCGGCGTCGGCCTCGCCTTCCAGGACGCCGTCGCCGCCGTCACGGTGTACGACGCTGCGCGCGCGCCCGGGGCTACGGTCGGACGATCGACTTCCTCGGCTAGGAGGCGACCCAAGACTGCGAGCCGTCTCCGGCCGGGTAGGGTGCGGGTCAGTTTTCCGCTGCGCGAGTCTCGCGGTTCCCAGCGCGTAGAGCCTGCGCCCCGTATCCGAGCTAGCGACGACGCGCGGCGCCATGCTCGACCAGAGTCTGGTACCCACCCGGCGACGCGCCGGTAGCTTCGCGCGAGCTGCAGCAAGCCCGGTGCCGAGCGCCGGCCCAGGTCATGTAACGGCGCTGCGCTGACTTGTCAACGCCGGGCGGCTGGGGTCCTTTGGAGCGCCGAGCGCCGCGCGTCGTGCGCAAAGCCGGATACGACGCGGCGAGCTCTACGCGCCGGGTGGCAACGACTCCGGCGCGGAGAAGGACCCCAGCCGCCCGCCGCTGCGGCTCGAGGCACGCGTCTTGGGTCGACATCTAGTCGGGTGCGGGCGTCAATCGATGTAACCGGAGCGCGCGCAGGCGCCTCGCGCTCCGATTCGTCCGCCGGGAGCGGGAGGCCGTCCGTGTCGAGCTCGGGAGGAACCTGTCGCCAGAGCGCGACCGTCGACCTCGGCGCTGCGGCGGTGATCCGCCGGCAGCGCCGTCGTCGCGATGGCGCGGCTCGCCGGCGAGACGCGCATCCGCGAGCGGGATGCGTCCGGTGGCGGGAACGGCGCCGGCGCCGAGGCGCAACGCGTCGGTCTGGAAGGGGCGCGTCGTGCACGACGACCGCGATCTCGATCCCGGCCGTCGCGCTCGGCGCGTCGAAGCGCAGGCGGTCCTCGCCCTGCGCTTCGAGGGTGCCGCGCATCGTGAGTGTGCCGCGCGTCGCGTCCCACGCGATCGTGTCTCCTGCCTCGAGGTTCACGCGGTCGACGGCGACGAGCGGCAGCGCGTCCGTGCTCGTCAGCGTGACGACGTACGGCACCGGATCGCCGCGGTGCGACTGCAGGCGAAGCTGATAGCCGCTTCGGCGAGCCGACTCCGGACGCCGTCGAGCGCCCGTCCGAGGGTGCGCGCCTCGGGCGCGGTCGTGCCGAGGTCGCGGCGCTCGTCGGGGTCGGCCGTGAGATCGTAGAGCGCGCGCGTGCCGGCGGCGACGTCGTGGACGAGCTTCCGCGTCGACGAGCGCACCATCTGCAGCGGAACCCCGGCGGCCGTGGCTTCCGTGCGCGCGAAGAGGATGCGATCGGCGGGCGCGGCCGCGCCGCGAACGAGCGGCAGCAGGCTTTCGCCGTCGCCCTCGGGCGGCGTCCGGCGGGTGAAGGCGGCGTTCACGGTGGCCACGACGTCGATGCTGCCGACGGGCGTGTCGACCGTGCGCCCGGGCGGTGTCCCGGGGATGCGCGCCAGGAATGGGACGTGCAGCGCGGCGTCCCGGACCGACGCGGCAGCGGCGTCGCCGGGCGCGGTACCCGGCGTCCCGACCACCAGGACCACCGTGTCGTCGAGCCGCGCGCGCCGCGTGACGCCGCGGAGCAGAGCGCGCGACGGCGCGATCGATCGCTCGGAGCCGCACCTGGTCGGCTCCGGAACGGTGCATCGACCGAGCGGCGGGGCGTCGTCCGTGCGGTCGTAGTGGACGTAGAGCGACGTCGGGCAGCGGCCGAACGCCGTCAGGAAGCGCAGCGCGTCCGACGTCAGGTCGCGGGCGCCGTGGGCGGTCCGGACGACGGTCCCGAATCCCGGGTGCTCGCCGGCGATCCATGCCGCCACGGCCGGATGTCGCCGACGATCGCACGCGTCGGCTCGGGCCCGAGCGTCGTCGAGGAGGCCCGTGAGACCGGGAGCCGCGCGGCTCTCCGGAAAGTACGAGCCGGTCAGCACCTGCGGCAACGCGGGGAACGTCGTCGGCGCCCCCGCGAATGGCGCGCGTGAAGCGGGTAGCGGTCGGCGCGAAGCGGTCGAGACGCGGCATGGATGGTGACGTGGCGGAGAGACCCGCGACGGTCACGAGGAGGAGGCTCCGACCCTCGTGCTCGCACGCGACCAGTGCCGGGACCGCGACGAGGAGCGCCGCCGTCGCACCCGGGTGGCTCGGCTCGACCTCGAAGTGCAGCACGCCCGTGATCGATCGGCAGCGGCGGAGGTCGCGGCCGACGTCGATCCAGCGCCGATCGCGCGGATCGGCCGGGTCGACGGTGCGCGTGTAGACTCGACGCGCACGCCGGCGCGCTCGAGGACGATCCGGAAAACGCACCGGCGCGCTCGTCCCGCCCTCGGGGACGGCGATCGCGGTCACCAGGCGGCTCGACCGGGGCCGCGGCCGTGAGGCTCGCGTGGAGCGCTCCAGGCGCCGTGAGGCGTATCGCAGGCCGCGCCACGCCGTAGAGATCGACGACCGCGGCGGCGGTCCCCGGCGGGAGTGCGAGCGGCGTCGCGTGCGCCCGCGTCGCCGGCGAGCGCGATCGTGATCGCCGCGACGATGACGCGCGCGCGTCGCCGTCGACGCCGCATCGATTCTCCGCTCCGGCGCTCCTCGACCGACACCGCTACCAGCCGAGTCCGCCGAGACTGCACTCGCGCCGGAAGGCCATGAGCTTCTCGGTGAGGGCGGCGACCCGTGCCGGCTCGCGCGCGACCAGGTCTTCGGTCTCGCCGGGATCGCGAGTGGTGTCGTAGAGCTCGTAGCGCTCCGGGAGATTGGTCGGGAACTTGTTCTCGACTCTGGGGATCGACCGGCCGGCCGGCCGGCGTGAAGATGAGCTTCCAGCCTGCCTCGCGAACGGCGAACTGGTGGTTCGAGCGGGGGCCGATCGCGAACGCCGGGCGCACGTCCGGCGTCCCGCGGCTCGACGAGACGCGCGGCGAAGCTCGTGCCGTCGAGGTAGGCGCCTTCGTTCGGACGGCGCGATGCCGACGATCTCCTCGAGGGTCGGCACGAGGTCGACGCTCCGCACCTCTTCCGCGATCGCCGTGCCGGCCGGCAACACGCCCGGCCACGCGAAGATCAACGGGACGCGGAGCGTGGTGTCGTAGAGGAACCACCCATGCTGCAGGTACTCGCCATGCTCGGTCAGGCTCTCGCCGTGATCCGCCGACAGCACGACCAGCGTCGATGCCGTCTGCCCGTGGGCCTCGATTCCGGCGAGGAGCCGGCCGATCTCCGCGTCGGTCTCGCGGATCTCGCTGTCGTAGCGGCGGACGAAGTCCCCGAGATGCGAGAGACCCGGGAGCGTCTGGTAGAGCGGGATGACGTTCAGGCCGAAGTTGCTCGGGCTCGCGGGGACCGGCTCACGCGGGCCGAGCGCGTCGTAGGCGGCGGCGTACGGCTCGGTCCACGCGATGTCCTTCGGGAGATAGGGCCCGTGCGGGTCCTGCAGGTGGATCCAGATGAACCACGGCATCGTGGGCGCCGGTTGGCCGTCGAGCCAGGCGAGCACGCGATCCACGCCGCGCGCGTCGACCGTCGCCGAACGGAACGGGCCCTTGTCGTGGAACGGCTCGAAGTGGCCGAAGCCCTGGTCGAAGCCGTGGTCGGCGCCGACGAGCCTGTTCCCGACGAACCCGGCCGTCGTGTAGCCGGCGCTCGTCAGCCGCTCGGCGAGCGTCTGCACCCGCGACGTCAGGTTCTCGCGGTTGAAGCGCACCCGCGTGTGCACCTGGTGGAGGCCCGTCAGCAGCGACGCGGTGGCCGGCGCCGTCTCGGGCGCCGAGGCGATGGCGAAGTCGCACCGGACGCCGCGCGCCGCGAGGGCGTCGATCGTCGGGCTCGTCGGCCGCTCGTATCCGTAGGTCCCGAGGTGATTGGCGCGGAGCGTGTCGACCGTGATGAGCAGCAGGTTCGGCGGCCGGCCTTCCGCGGTACGGACCGGAAACGTGACGGCTCGGTCGCGTTGGCACCCGCCGAGCGCGAGCGCCGCGAGGAGCGCCAGGAGCGCGCGGGGTCGGGCGCGCAGCTTCGCGAAGACATGGGTCCGAGCCCCGAGCGGCCGTGCGCACCGAACGGAGAGCTAGCCCCCGCCCGGGGCGTCCCGCAAGCCGAGGCCTGCGGGACGCCCTCAGGCGGCGGCGGTCAACCCGTGGCGCAACGCGTACATCACCAGCCCGATGCGATCGCGGACGCCGAGCTTCTGGAACACGCTCGTCAAGTTGGTGCGCACGGTGCGCTCGCTGATCGCGAGCTGCTCGGCGACCTCCTTGTTCTTCTTGCCCGCGGCGACCAGACGTACGATCTCGAGCTCGCGGTCGGTGAGACCGTCGTCGCGATCGATCGCGAGGTTGTCGCTTTCGCTGCCGCTCCGGGCGAGCTCGGCGACGAGCACGCCGCGCATGCGCGGATCCATCCAGGTCTCGCCCCGGCAAACGGAACGGATTGCCTGCACGAGCGTCTGGCGCGCCGAGTCCTTCAGGACGACGCCGCGCGCGCCGAGCTTGAACGCGCGCACGTGCTCCTCCATCTCGTCGCACGCGGTCAGCACGATGACCGTGGTGTTCGGGCTGATGCGACAGACCGCCGGGACGGCGTCGAGGCCGCTCCCCTGGGGCATGCGGATGTCGAGCAAGAGGACGTCGGGCTTGGTCTCCCACATGAGCTCGACGATGTCCTCGGCGCTCTCGACGTCGGCGATGACCTCGAAATCGTCCTCCATACTCAGGATGGTACGCAGCCCGTCGCGAAAGAGGGTGTGATCGTCGACGATGACCACCCGACGGCGGCGCGGTTGAATGTTCATGCGGTCCTCCTACGGCTTGTTTCGGGCTCGATTGCGTCGCCGGGACGACGACGTGGATTTCGACGCCCTGCCCGGACTGACTGCGGACCCGGAGCGTGCCGCCGAGCGAGGCCGTGCGCTCGCGGATCGACCACGGCACCGCGTTCGACTGGACGACGCCGTCGGCGCCGACCGCACCGGAAGGCGCCGCGAAGCCGCGCCCGTTGTCCTGGATCAGCAGCGAGCAATGGGGTCCATAGACGGTGAGCTTGACCGTCGCGTCCTTGGCGCCGCCGTGGCGGACGGCGTTCCGCAGCGCCTCGCGGACGATCTGCGTGAGCTCGTAGGCGGTCGACGGTGGGAGCTCGGGCTCGTCCGGCGGCATCTCGCAGCGTCACCCGCAGGCGTTCGCGAATCGAGAACTCGGCGGCGACCTGCTCGATCGTGGTGCGGAGATCGTAGGCCTCGCGGCTCGAGCTCCGGAGCACGTTCAGGTAGTGGCGGACCTCGCGATACCCACGCTCGACGGTCTGCTGCAGCTCGGCGAGCTCGCGCGGGACGCGTGCCGGGTCGCGCTCGATCAGCTTCAGGCACGCCTCGGCGCGCAGATCGATACCGGCGAGCGACTGGATGAACCCGTCGTGCAGGTCGCGGGCGATGCGCGCGCGTCCTCGAGGACGGCGACTCCTCGGCCTTGGCCTGCAGGCGCGCCGCCTCGAACGCGGCCGCCGCCTGGGCGACGACGAGGAGGAGGAACTCCATGTCCTCGCGTGCGAACTTCGGACGGCGCTTCCGCAGCACCATGACGCGGCCGCGGAGCTCGCGTTGGATCAAGACCGGCACCATCAGCATGGCCTGGTCGACGCCATGGCCGGGAGCCGGACGTCGTCGGCGACGGCTTTGCGCTGGGTGGCGCCGCTCACGGTGTCGTAGCAGAGCGCGGTCAGACCGCGCGGATCCGAGGTGTTGCAGAAGAAGCCCTCGGTCGAGCTCGCGAACGGAAACGGAAACGGATCGCTTTCGGAGATGCGGAGCGCGAGCTTCAAGCGGCTGTGCTGGCGATCCATGTCCCACGTGAAATACCGCCGGCTCTCGGGATCGCGGAGGACCACGACGCCGCGCGGCGCATCGTAGTGATGCAGGATGCGTCGCATGATGTGGGTCAGCGCCCATCCGGGTTGACGGCCGGGACGGATCGCCGTCGTGAGGTCGAGCATGACGCCGAGCTTCGCTTGAACGCCGCTCGTGCTCGCCGAGGTAGGCGATCAGATATCCGAGCGCGACGAGATAGATAGGACGGAAGAAATGCGCGCGCTGCACGCTGAAGAAGTCGGGCTCGATCCAGCGGCTCGCGACGAAGACCAGCACCGGGTACATGACCGCGAGCAGGATCGTGACGGGGCGGACGCCTTGAAGCTCCAGCGCACGCTGACGCTCGCGATCACGAAGAGGTTCAGCAGGAAGAACGGCGTCGCCCCGCGCTCGGTGAAGAGCGTGATGAGGATGCCGAACACCACGTCGAACACGACCGAGTACGGGCCGACCTTGCGGCCGCGGACGATCTCGCGGCGGACGAGCCAGAAGAGGAGCAGGCTCACGGCGACGTAGGTGCCGACGATCGGAAAGGCGACGCCCGGCCAGAGCGGCGCCTTCGGATCGACCACCATGATCGCGAAGGTCGCGATCGCGAGCAGCACGCGGCAGAACGCGATCACCTTCTCGGTCGGCGAGATGCCGCCGAGGGTCAGTGTCGCGTCGGTATCGAGGAGCCTATATCGGAGCGCGGATCGCATGGCGGGCCTGGAAAGTCCGAGGAAAGCAGCAAACGACATGCCATCTTCCGCGGTGACGTGTTTGCGTGGTATCACGGAGCGCGGTCCCGCAAGCCTGCACGAAACGGAGAATCGGCATGCGTCCCTGACCGCCGCTGCCCCGCACCCCACGCGCTGCCTTCCGCCGAACCGAGACATAGACCATCACGTCGGTGTGGTCCACCGCGTATGCGCGAAGTCACTCGACGGCGACGATGGCGATTCCTGCGCGCGTCGGCCGCGCGCACGACCTCATCCCGATCGATCATCAAGGTGCGACCCGCCTCGAGTGCGAGCACCCGTGCCCTGACCTCGCGCATGACCTCGATCGTAGTCATGCCGACCGCGGGAACGTCGAAGCGGAGGTCCTGCCCGGCTTGCTGACCTTCACGACCACGACGCCGCCGCGTCCGAGCTCGCCGCCCCGGCGGATCGCCGCGTCGGTGCCTTCGATGCCCTCGACCGCGAGCACGGTGCGGCGCTTCACGACCACGCTCTGACCGATCTCGAAGCGCCCGACCTCACGCGCCACCTCGAGCCCGAAGCGGACGTCCTCCCATTCGCGCGTGCGGGCGCTTTCCGCGTGAGCGTGCCCGTCTGCGGGACCAGGTCGCCGAGGAAGAGGTCGACTCGACGACGCTGATGCCGTCGTGCTCGAGCTCGGCGGCGACGCCACGCAGCAGGACGTCGTCGCGAGGCTGCGCGTCTTGGCGATGAACGCCGCGCTCCGCGGAGGTCGGGCCGGAAGTCCGAGAGCTGGCGGGGCTCCGGATGCCGCCCCGCCATGACGGCGCGCTTCACGCCGGCGTCCTTCAGGGTGCGGATGATCTTGCCGAGCTCGCCGACGCGCACCCAGGTGAGCTGCGCGACCAGGTTGGCGATCTCGTCCGGCGTCTCGTGCTGATGCGCGACCGCGACCACCTCGACGCCGGCGTGGCGCGCCGCTTCGGCGAAGAGGAGCGGAAAGCGACCGTTCCCGCGATCAGCCCGATGCGCTCAGTCGTCGCCATCGTCGTCCCAGCCGGCACGCCCGGCCGGACAGAGGCCGCGCGTCGAGGCGGCGATGAAGGTCAGCATGCGTCCGATGTCCGGTGTCGTCGCCGAGCTCGGCGGCGCAGCGCTCGCGTGCCTCGGCAAGCGGCAGATCGGAGTCGAAGAGGACGCGGTAGGCGCGCTTGATGGCGCGGATGCGCGCGGCGTCGAAAGCCGCGGCGCCGGAGCCCGATCACGTTCAGGCCGCGGAGGCGCGCGCGATCTCCCGACGCGTTGCAGAACGGCGGTACGTCGTGGGTGACCATGGCCCCGCCGCCGAGCAAGGCCGACTCCCGACCCGCACGAACTGGTGCACGGCGGCGAGGCCGCCGACGAAGACGAAGTCCTCGAGCGTCACGTGTCCGGCGGAGCGCCGAGCTGTTGGCGAGGATGCAGCGATTGCCGACTGCGAGTCGTGGCCGACGTGCGCGTAGTTCATCAACGAGGTTGTCGCTCCCGATCCGCGTCACGCATGCCGCCGCCCTTCGTGCCGGGGTTCAGGGTCGAGAACTCGCGGATGATGTTGCGATCGCCGATCACGAGGCGGCTCTGCCTCGCCACGGTACTTGAGGTCCTGCGGCTCGGCGCCGACGCTCGCGAACTGGAAGATGCGGTTCTCGGCACCGATGCGTGGTGTGGCCGTCGATCACGGCGTGCGGCCCGATCGTGGTGCGGTCGCCGATCTGTACGTGCGGACCGAGCACCGCGTAGGGGCCGACCTGCACGCCGACACCGAGCGCGCGCCCCGGGGCGATCACGGCCGTCGGGTGGATCGCGGCCGCCGCCGGGGCCTGCACCGCGAAGGCGAAGTCGGTCTCGGCGACGACCACGTCGCCGACCCGGACGCGGCCGCGAAAGCGCCAGGCGTCGCGGCCGCGGCCGATCACGGCCACGTCGAGCTCGAGCACGTCGCCCGGAACGACCGGCTGCCGGAAGCGGACCCGCTCGAGTCCGGTCAAGACGAGCGTAGTGCCGCTCGGCGGCGGTGGCGTCGAGCGCGCGACGAGGAGCGCGCTCGCTTGCGCGAGCGCCTCGCACATGAGGACGCCCGGCATGACGGGCCACCCGGGAAGTGACCGGCGAAGAACGGCTCGCCGGCGGTCACCCCCTTGCGCGCGACGAGGCGGCTCCCCTCCTCGCACGCGACGACGCGATCGATCAGTCGATGCGGGTAGCGCTGCGGCAGGAGACGCGCGAGCGCCTCGAAGTCGACGGCCTCTCCGTCGTCTCGCGCCGTGTCCGGCTCGTCGTCACGCATGGCCACCGGGCCGAACGTGCCATGCTCAGTGCTTCGCGTCGAACGCCTTGATCACCGAGTCGGTGATGTCGATCGACTTCGAGCCGTAGAGCACGGAGCTGCTCGAGTTCTCCAGGATGACGGTGTAGCCTTCGCGCTCGCCGATCTCCTGGATCACGACCGCGAGGTCCTTCAGGATGCTCCCGGTCAGCTCCCTGATCCTTCTTGCGCAGCTCGGCGTCGGAGTCCTCGAGCTTGCGGCGGAGATCGCGGCGGCGGCGCTCGAAGTCCTCCATCTTGGTCTTCTTCTGGTCGTCGTTCAGCACGGCGCTCTTCTTGTCGAGGTCGTCCTTCAGGCGGTCGAGCGCATCCTTCTCCGCCTTGAGGCCGTTCTGCATCTTCTCGAACTCGCCCTTGAACTGGTCCTTGGCCTTCTTGCCGGACGAGGATTCGTTGAGCGCGCGCTGCAGGTCGACGACGCCGATCTTGAAATCGGCGCCGGTTGCCGGCAACGCCGGCAGCGTGGCCGCCAGCACCAGCGTGAGCAGCGGGGTCCACAGGATGAAACGTCGCATGGAATTCCTCTCCCTTGGGGTCGATTCTGGCGCCTTACAACGGGGCGCCGAACGAGAAGCAGCACGACGGTGGTCTTGTCGTGCTTCTTGCGATTGAGCGGGAAGCCGAACTCGATGCGGATCGGTCCCAGCGGCGATTGCCAGCGGACGCCGGCGCCGGCCGCGTAGCGCAGGTCGTCGATGGCCCATCCGTCCGAGTCGAGCCAGGAATTGCCGAGGTCGAAGAAGACCACGCCCTTCAAGCCGAGCGGCTCGACGATCGGAAAGATGAACTCGTTGTTCACGATGAGCTGCCGGCTGCCGCCGACCGGATCGGTGTTGATCTCCTTCCCTTGCGGGTCGAAGACCGGCTCGCGCGGACCGAGAGTGCGGGTCTTGAAGCCGCGCACCGAGTTGATGCCGCCGGGAAGTAGCGCTCGAAGAGCGGCAGCTCGTGGCCGATGACGCCCGCGAAGCCGCGGCCGTAACCCAGCTGGCCGGCGATCGAGTAGACGAACGTGCCGAGCGCCGGCGATTTGTAGACCGGCCAGTAGTGCCGCGTCTTGGCGTCGACCTTGACGAACTCGCTCTCGCCGCCGAGCCCGGCATACTCGACCGAGAACTCTTGCGCCGAGCCGCGCGTGGGGTCGAAGAGGCTGTTGAGCGTGTTCCGGGAGATCAGCGGGCGGATCGAGCTCGTGACGCTCGTGCCCTCGGACGCGACGACGGTCGGCGGTGAGCGTCGGTTGATGTCGGTGATCTCGGCTTGCTCGAAGCGGTACTCCGGCGCCGATCCGCACCTCGTCGAGCGAGAAGCGGTCGAAGAGCTTTCGTACCCGAGGGCGGTCAGCGGGTAGAGGACGCGTAGTCCGACGCCCCGTGCCGCCGCGCGTGAAGTCGTCGTAGTCGAGGCGCCAGCGGAACGCGTCGAACGTGGTGGTCAGCGGGATGTCGAAGAGCCAGGGCTCGGTGAAGCTGCCGATGAAGTTCTGGCGCCGGCTGCCGAAGTCGGCGTTCAGGACGGCGCGTTGGCCGCGGCCGAAGAGGTTGTTCTCCTGGATGCGGGCGTTGAAGAGCAGGCTGTCGGCGGAGCTGAACCCCGCGCCCGCGGTGAGCGAGCCGGTCTGCCCTTCCTTGACGTCGACCTGGAGGTTCAGCTTCTCCTCGCTCCGGCCGCGCTGGGTCGTGAGGTTCACCTCCTGGAAGAAGCCGAGGCGGTTCAGGGCGTCGCGGCTCTTCTTGAGCTTGGTGCCCGAGAAGCGCTCCTGCTCCTGGACCTTGAGCTCGCGCCGGAGGACCTTGTCGCGGGTCTTGGTGTTGCCGGTGATCAGGATCTTGTCGATCTGACCTCCGGGCCCTGGTCGATCTTGTAGTTGACGTCGACGGTCTTCTTGTCCTGGTCGATCTCGGTCTCGGGCTCGATGTTGACGAAGGCATAGCCGACGTCGCCGTAGCTGATCGGTGATCTTCAGGATGTCCTGGCGGAGCTTGCTCGTGCGGAAGGTATCGCCGGTCGCGAGCTCGAGGTCTTTGCTGAGCTGGAGGTCGTCCCGCACGTCGCCCTTGAAGCCGATGGCGCCCACCTTGAACTGGTCGCCCTCGGCGATCTTGATCGTCACGTAGAGACCGTCGTCGCGACGCTCGACCTTCGGCTCGTCGACCCGGACGGTGATGTAGCCGTCGTCGTAGTAGAAGGCCGTCAGGCGCTCGGTGTCGGTCTTGAGCGCCTCGGCGTTCAGCACGCCGGCGCCCGTGAAGCGCGAGATGAGGTTCTCCTCGCTCGTGGTCATCACGCGCTTCAGCTTGCGGTCGCTGAACGCGGTGTTGCCCTCGATCTCGATCGTCCTGGATGCGGACGATCTTGCCTTCCTCGACGACGTACGTGAGCGCGATCTCGTTCTCGGCGCCCGCGACCGGCTCGATCTTCGGCGTGATGGTCGCGTCGAGGTAGCCCTTCTCCTCGTAGAGCTTCTTGGCGTCGGCGATGCCTTTCCGCATCTTCTCGGCGTCGAGGATGGTGTGGGGCCGGATCTTGAGGGCGGCCTCGACGTCCTCGCTGCGGAGCTTCTTGGTCCCCTCGATCGCTGACGCTGGTGATCTGCGGGCCGCTCGCGCACGCGGAAGACGACCACCGTGCCCTCGGCGCCGTCGGTGCGCTCGACCTCGACGTTCTCGAAGAAGCCCATCGCGTAGATGGCGCGGACGTCGGTGTCGATCGTGTTCCGGTCGAGCGCCTGGCCCGGGCGCGTCTGGATGTGGATGCGGATCGCTTCCTCGTCGACGCGCGCATTGCCCTCGATGCGGACGGCGGCGACCCGATCGCGCGTCGGCGCCGCGGCGGGTCGGCGCCGCCGCGCGGTCGCGCCGCCGCGGGAGCCGCGATCGCGACCATGCCCGCGAGCAGCGACCGCCCGCGATGATCACCGACCTTCCCATCCCCACCTCCCCCACGTTCGGCATCGTCAGACGGCGGCGGCGTGCGGCTCGGCGGTGGCGATCTGGCCGGCACGGAGAGCGCAGGGTCCGGTCCATGGCCCCCGCGAGGCTCGCGCTGTGGGTCACGACCACCAGCGTGATGTCGTGCTCGCGGTTCAGCTCGAGCAGCAGACTCTGCACGCCTTCGCCGGTCGCGGGATCGAGGTTGCCGGTCGGCTCGTCGGCGAGCACCGCGCGCGGCTCCTGCACGATCGCGCGTGCGACCGCGACGCGTTGCTGCTCGCCGCCCGAGAGCTCGCCCGGCCTGTGGGTGAGACGCTCCGCCGAGCCGACCCGCTCGAGCAGCTGCGTCGCGCGGCGGCGCGCGCTCTCGGTCGGCGTGCCGGCGATCAACGCGGGCATCATCACGTTCTCGAGCGCCGATGAAGTCCGGCAGGAGGTGATGGAACTGGAAGATGAAACCGACCTCGCGATTGCGGAAGTTGCGCCAGCTCACGATCGCTCTTGCTCGTCAGGTTCTCTCCGTCGAACCACACCTCGCCTCCCGTCGGTCGATCGAGCGTGCCCAAGATGTGCAGCAACGTACTCTTTCCCACCCCGGACTCCCCTACGATCGCGACCCGTTCGCCCCGCCCGATCTCCAGGTCGAGACCGGAAAGCACCCGCACCACCCGCGGACCGTCGACGTACTCCTTCGAGAGGTTGCGGAGGGCGATCAATGGCGCCTACTCGTAGCGGATCACCTCCACGGGCGCCAGTCCTGCGGCCTGCCGTGCCGGGTAAATCGTGGCCAGCAAGGCAGATGACGACCGAGACCAGCGCGACCGTCGCGAAGTTCTCGCCGTACACCCGGACCGGCAGCGTCGAGACGTAGAAGACGTCCTTCGGCAGCTCCACGAACTGGTAGCGGCGCAAGATCCAGCAGCCGCCGTACCCGCCGGCGACGCCGAGCAACGTGCCGACGACCCCGATGATCAGCCCCTTCAACATGAAGATGCGCGCGATGCTCCGGTCGGTGGCACCCATCGACTTGAGGATCGCGATGTCCTTGCGTTTTTCCATCACCACCATGATCAGGGTCGCGACGATGTTGAACGCCGCCACCAGCACGATGAGCGTGAGGACGATGAAGTACACGACCTTCTCGAGGCTGGAAGGCGAGGAAGAGGTTGCGGTTCACCTCCATCCAGTCGCGGGCGCGAAACGGCGTGCCGAGCGTCTGCTCGAGGCGACGCGCCACCTGATCGGCGGCGTAGAGGTCGGTGACGCGGATCTCGACGCCGGTGATGGCGTTGCCGAGCCCGAAGAACTTCTGGGCGTCGGCGAGGCCCATGTAGAGGAGCCCCGAGTCGTAGTCGTACATCCCGGAGTCGAAGGTGCCGGCGAGCACGAAGCGCTTCACTTTCGGAATCGGCCCGACCGGCGACGGCGTGCCGAGCGGCGACACCACGCTCACCGGATCGCCGAGCGCGAGCCCGAGCTGCTTGGCGAGCTCGCCGCCGAGGATGATGCCGGAGAGCGTCGTCATGTCGGTCCGCCCGTCCTTGTCGGCGTCCTTGTCGGACCCTTCGACGGGCACCTGGAACGGCGCGCCGAGTCCGGCGAGCGAGCCGCTCGTGAGGTGCGCCTTCAGATCGATGACGGCCTCCTCGAGGTCGGCCGGCACGCCGCGGACCACGACGCCCGAGACGCTCGCGCCGCTGCTCAGCATCACCTGGCTGTAGACGAGCGGTGCCGCCGCGGCGACGCCGGGCGTGTCCTTCACCTTCTGCACGACCTCGTCGGGGTTCGCGATCGTGCCCGGCATACGACACCACCACGATGTGCGGATTGAAGCCGAGGATGCGGTCGCGGAGGTCCTCCTCGAAGCCGGTCATGACCGCGAGCACGATGTTGAGCGTCATGACGCCGATCATCACGCCGACGATCGAGATCACGGTGATGAGCGAGATGAAGGCCTCAGAGCGTTTGGCGCGCAGGTAGCGCAGCCCGACCATCAACTCGTAACGCACGCCGTGTCCTCGCCGCGCGGCTCAGCGCCGCTCCGGGCGGAGCTGCGGAAAGAGGATCACGTCGCGGATCGACGCGGAGTTGGTGAGCAGCATCGCGAGGCGATCGATGCCGATGCCCTCGCCCGCCGTCGGCGGCATGCCGTGCTCGAGCGCGCGCACGTAGTCCTCGTCCATGGCGTGGGCCTCGTCGTCGCCGCCGGTCTTGCGCGGCGAGCTGCATCTCGAAGCGCGCGCGCTGCTCCGCCGGATCGTTCAGCTCGGAGAAGCCGTTGGCGAGCTCGCGTCCGCCGATGAAGAGCTCGAAGCGGTCGACGATCGCCGGATCGCGGTCGGACGAGCGCGCGAGCGGCGACACCTCGACGGGATACTCGGTGATGAAGGTCGGTTGGATCGAGCTGCGCCTCGCCCGGTCTTCTCGAAGAGCTCGATCAGGACCTTGCCGTACGGGCGCGTCGTCGGCGAAGCGGGATCGCGTGCGTCGCGGCGTAGGTGCGGAGCTTCGCCTCGTCCTCGACGTCGGTGCGCGCGAGCCCGGTGTACTTCGCGACCGCGTCCTTCACGGTGAGTCGCGTCCACGGCGGCGTGAGGTCGATCGTGTGCTCGCCCCACGGCGACGACGCACCCCGCCCGTCAGCTCGCGCGCGAGCTCGGTGAAGAGCGTCTCGGTGAGCTCCATCAGGTCCGTGTACGTGGCGTAGGCCTGGTAGAACTCGAGCATGGTGAACTCGGGGTTGTGCTCGGTCGACATCCCCTCGTTCCGGAAGTTGCGGTTGAGCTCGAAGACGCGATCCATGCCGCCGACGACCAGGCGCTTGAGGTACAGCTCGGGCGCGATCCGGAGATACAGGTCCAGGTCGAGCGTGTTGTGATGGGTGACGAACGGACGCGCGAGCGCGCCGCCCGCGATCGCCTGCATCATCGGCGTCTCGACCTCGAGGAAGCCGCGCGCCGTGAAGAAGCTGCGGACGCCCTGCAGCAGCTTGGCGCGCTTCCGGAAGACCTCGCGCGTCTCGGGATTGGCGAGGAGATCGAGGTAGCGCTGGCGATAGCGCCGCTCGACGTCCTGCAGGCCGTGCCACTTCTCGGGGAGCGGCTGCAGCGCTTTGGCGAGGTAGCGGACGGCGCTCGACCGCGACCGTCAGCTCGTTGGTCTTGGTGCGGAAGAGCCGGCCCTCGACGCCGATCAGGTCGCCGAGGTCGAGCTGGCGAAACTGCGCCCACGCGTCGTCGCCGACGACCGCGCGCTGCACGTGGATCTGGAGGCGCCCGCTCGTGTCTTGGAGGTGCGCAAACGCCGCCTTGCCGAAATCGCGGATCGCCATCAGGCGGCCGGCGAGCGCGACGTCGTCACCGGGGTCGCGTCGAGGTCCGCGGCGGGCGTCTCGCCGTGGCGTGCGAGGAGGTCGGCGGCGCGGTCGCGGGGACGAAAGTCGTTCGGATAGGAGCGCAGCCGAGCCGTACCAGCTCCGCGAGCTTCTTTCGGCGGACGAGTATTTGCTCGTGCTCCGCTTCCATCACGTTCGTATGCGGGGATTTGGGTGGAAAGACAAGCGTATGGATTTTCATGGAGATAGCGCATCGCCTCGCTTGAACGCCCATGCCCTTTACCCTATGAGGTCGAGGACATGCTGACCGCGTCGTGGCGCCCGGCGCTGATCGCGCTCAATCTTCTGCTGTTGGCGATGATCGCGTTCTTCGCGGCGCGGATCGCGAGCGGCATGGTCGCGGCGCGACTCGCGGCGCCGCCGTCGCAGACGGCGGTCGCGAGCTCCAGCCCGCCGCTGCCGGCGACCGCCGCCGAGCCGGAGTCCGCGTACGCGGTGATCGCCGAGCGCGACGTCTTCAACGCGGTCAAGCGTCGAGGTCCGACAGCCGCGACACGCCGGAAGCCTACAAGCGCAGCGACTTGAACCTGAAGCTCTGGGGGACCGCGCTCGCGCACGATCCCGCCGCAGTCGTTCGCCATCATCGAGGATCAAGCGGCGCGCCGTCAGGCGCTCTACCGGGTCGGCGACACCGTGCTCGAGATCGCGACGCTCGCGCGCGTCGAGTGGGATCGCGTCGTGCTCGAGCCGCGACGGCGGCGAGGAGGTGCTGGAGATCTCGTCGGCACGGGCGAGCGGCAAGGACGCCGCCCCGGCCCCGGCGCGCCGCCCGCGGCGGGCGGTGAGCGCATCCGGAAGACCGCCGACAACAAGTTCCTGATCGACCGTCGCGAGCTCGAGTCGACCGTCGCCAACATCAACGAGGTCTTCACGCAGGCGCGCGCGGTGCCGTTCTTCGAGAACGGCAAGACGGTCGGCTTCCGCGTCTTCGCGATCAAGCCCGGCTCGGTCTTCGAGAAGATCGGCTTGCAGAACGGCGACGTCATCAATCGCGTGAACGGCGTCGAGCTCACCGATCCGACCAAGGCGATCTCGCTCTTCACCGAGCTGCAGAACGAGGGACACATCGCCGTCGACCTGCAGCGCAACAAGCAAGCCAAGAACTTTTCGTACGAAATTCGCTGACCCATACCGGCGGGGGCGAGAGGCGGTGAACGTGGCAGCACGGGAGCACGGAGGGCGACGAATCCGCTGGCAAGGGTGGCGGCCGCCGTCGCCGCCGACATCGTAGAATCGCGATCGTCGGATCGATCGCGCTGCGCGATCGTCGGATCGATCGCGCTCGCGAGCGTTGGATCGATCGCCCTCGTGCTCGGAGGTGTCGCGACGAGCCTCGCCGCGGACGCCCGCCGTCGTGCGGTCGCCCGACGACGCCGAGGCGTCGCCCGCCCCGCCCGGACTGGCCGTCGTCGAGAGCGACGGCGAGCGCTACATCACGATGGATTTCCAGGACGTCGACATCGCCGTCCTCGTGAAGTTCATCGGCGAGATCACGGGCAAGAACTTCGTGATGGACGAGCGCGTGCAGGGCAAGGTGACGGTCGTCTCGCCGACGCGCGATCACGCCCGAGGAGGCCTACCAGGTCTTCCAGGCCGTCCTCCAGGTGAAAGGCTTCACCACCGTGCCGTCGGGCGCGGCGGTCCGCATCATTCCGACCAAGGACGCGAAGGCCACGAGTCTCCGCACCCTCGGTCCGGGCGGGCAGGCGCCGACCGAGGAATACGTGACGCGTCTCGTGCCGCTCGCGCAGGTGGACGTCGCGCGATCTGATCGGCGTCCTGCAACCGATGGTGTCGCCGGACGGCCTCGTGACCGGCTACCCCCAGACCAACGCGCTCATCATCGTCGACTCGGCGGCGAACGTCGAGCGCTTGGCGCGGCTCGTCGCCGAGCTCGACGTCGCGAGCTCGCGCCGTCAGACCGCGATGCTGAGCCTCCGCTACGCGGCGGCGAGCGAGCTCGCGGAGACGATCCAGTTGGCGCTCGAGGATCGCGCCGGGGCGCCGGCCGCCCCGCCCGCGCCCGGGAAGCCGGCGGCAGCGCGCAGCTGAAGGCGTTCAAGATCACGCCCGACGACCGCACGAACACGCTGATCGTGAACGCGCCGCCCGACCAGATGCAGCAGATCAAGGCGATGGTCGAGCGCTTGGACGTTCCCTCCCGCCCGGCAGCGGCCGGGTGCACGTCTACTACCTGAAGTACGCCAACTCGGAGGAGCTGCTGCCGGTGCTCCTCGACGTGACCGGCGCCGCCGGCGGACAGCTCAGTCGGCGCGCAGCCGGCAACAGAATCCCCGCCGGCGGCAACACCAATCGCAATCGACGGCGTCAGAACGGCAGCAGCCTGCGGCGCTCGTCGCAGAACCGGCAGCAGGCGCAGCAGCGCCCACCGAATCAGCCCGCCCAGCCCGGACAGGCGGCCATCGACTTCGCCGGCGAGGTCCGCATCACCGCCGATCCCGCCACCAACTCGCTCATCATCGCGGCCGTGCCCGAGGATTTCGACATCCTGCGGAGCGTGATCGAGAAGCTCGACATCCGTCGTCGCCAGGTCTACGTCGAGGCCATCATCCTCGAGGTGACGCTCGACCGGACGCGCCAGCTCGGCATCGAGCTGCAAGGCGTGACCGGGCTCACCAACGGCCTCGGCGTCGGCCGCACCAACCTCGGCAACTTGAACGACGCCCTCACCAACCCGGGCACGCTCTCGGGGCTCGTGCTCGCCGCGGTCTCGAGCCAGACCATCAAGCTGCCCGACGGCACCACGGTCCCGGCGCAGGCCGCCCTGCTGCGCGCCCTCGACAACTCCAACGACATCAACATCCTCTCGGCGCCGAACGTGCTGACGACCGACAACGAGGAGGCCGAGATCGTCGTCGGCCAGAACGTCCCGTTCGTCGCGAGCCGCGCCACCAGCGAGACCAACCTCAACAATACGTTCGCGACCATCGAGCGCGAGGACGTCGGCATCACGCTGCGCCTGACGCCGCAGATCTCCGAGGGCGCCATGGTGCGCTTGGCGCTCTTCGAGGAGGTCTCCGCGATCATCCCGAACCCGCTGCTCGACGCCAACGAGGTCGGGCCGACGACGACGGTGCGGAGCGCCAGCACGACCATCAACGTGCGGGACGGGCAGACCGTCGTGATCGGCGGGCTCATCTCCGACTCGATCAACAACCGCGAGAGCAAGGTGCCGTTCCTCGCCGAGATGCCGGTCATCGGCTCGCTCTTCAAGAACACCGAGCGCAACAAGAGCAAGATCAATCTCCTGATCTTCCTGACCCCGCACATCGTCAAGAACGAGGAGGACGCCGCCGACGTGTCGATCGCCGAGCGCGACCGCTTCCGGAGCCTCATGGACTCGGCCGGCGCCCCGCGGCGGAAGCCCGACCCGCTCGACATGCCGTCGTTCAACCTGCCCGAGGAGCGCGAGGTCCCGGCCGACGAGCCATGCGCGGTCGAGCGCGCCGACCCAGGGCGGCGGTGGCGGTCCGCTCGAAATGTCGTCCGTCACCGTCGACCGCCGCAACGACGGCGCCGCGATCGTGCTCGCCGTCGGCGGCACGCCGACGGACGTGAAGCACTACACGCTCTCGCAGCCGGGACGGATCGTGATCGACGTCCTCGGCGACAGCCGGAAGCGGGCCAAGGTCGAGTTCATGAAGGTCATCGATCCGCTCGTGCGCCGGGTGCGGGTCGCGCACCACGACGGCCGGATGCGGCTCGTGATCGACCTCAATACCGACACGGCGCCGGCCTATGACCTCGTGAGCCATGGTGGTACGCTCACGCTCTCGCTCGGTGCGGCGCGTCCCGAGCGGCGGCGTCGGGCGAGCACTAGGAGCCTCCGCCGTCATGGTCACCCCGGCACGCACGTCCGCCGCGCCCTCGCCGTTGCTCGGTCCCGAGGCCGAGGCACGGGCGCGGGCGGCCGAGTACGAGCTGCCCTTCGTCGAGCGGATCGCGGCGGGCGACGTCGACGCCGAGATGCTGGCGGCGCTGCCGATGCAGTTCGCCCGCAAGAACCTCGTGCTGCCGCTCAAGCGCGAGGCGGACGGCGTCGTGGTCGCGGTCGGCGATCCGCGCGCGCTCGGTCCGCTCGACGACCTGCGCGTCCTCTACGGCGCGCCCGTCCGACCGGTCGTCGTCCCGCCCGACGCCCTCACGGACGCGATCAATCGGGCCTACGACCTCGCGTCCGGCAGCGCCGCCGACTTGATGGGCGGTCTCGAGGAGGAGCGCCTCGACCTGATCGCGACCGAGCTCGAGGAGCCGCGCGATCTGCTGGAGGCGAGCGACGAGGCGCCGATCATCCGGCTGGTCAACTCGCTGCTCTTCCAGGCGGTGAAGGACCGGGCGAGCGACATCCACATCGAGCCGTTCGAGCGCGTGCTCACCGTCCGCTTCCGCATCGACGGCATCCTCTACGACGTGATCTCGCCGCCGAAGCGCTTCCAGCCGGTGATCACCTCGCGCGTGAAGGTCATGGCGGGTCTCGACATCGCCGAGAAGCGCCTGCCGCAGGACGGCCGGATCCGGACCAAGGTCGCCGGCAAGGACATCGACGTGCGCGTGTCGGTGATCCCGACCGCCTACGGCGAGCGCGTCGTCATGCGTCTCCTCGACCGCGCCGCCACGCTCCTCGGCCTGGAAGAGCTCGGCCTCACCGGCCGCGAGTCTGGCGCTCGTCGATCGCCTCGATCCACCAGAGCCACGGCATCGTCCTGGTCACCGGTCCGACCGGCAGCGGCAAGACGACGACCCTCTACGCCGCGCTCTCCACCATCAACTCGACCGAGCGCAACATCATCACGATCGAGGACCCGATCGAGTACCAGCTCCAAGGCGTCGGCCAGATGCAGGTGAATCCCAAGATCGAGCTCACCTTCGCCAACGGCCTGCGCTCGATCCTGCGCCAGGACCCGGACGTGATCATGGTCGGCGAGATCCGCGACAGCGAGACCGCCGAGATCGCCATCCAGGCGGCGCTGACCGGCCACCTCGTCTTCTCGACGCTCCACACCAACGACTCGGCGAGCGCGGTGACGCGTCTCGTGGAGATGGGGACGGAGCCGTTCCTGGTGTCGTCGTCGGTGCTCGCGGTCATGGCGCAGCGGCTCTTGCGCCGCGTGTGCGAGCACTGCCGGCGCGTGCTCCGTCCGACGACCGAGCTCCTGGCCGAGATCGGCCTCACGCCGGAGCAGGCGAGCGGCCGGACGCTCTACGCCGGCGGCGCCGGTTGCCCGGCGTGCAAGGAGACGGGCTATCGCGGCCGCACCGGCATTCACGAGCTCCTGGTCGTCGACGACGACGTGCGGGCGCTCATCATGAAGAACGCCGACGCCGCCGCGATTCGCCGTGCCGCGGCGACGGCCGGCATGGTGACGCTCCGCGAGGACGGTGCCGCGAAGGTGCTCGCGGGCGAGACCACCATCGAAGAAGTGCTGCGGGTCACGCAAGAAGACCTGCTCTAAGGGTCGTCCGGCGCTCTCCGATGCCGCTCTACGCCTATCGCGGACTCGATGCCGGCGGCCGTTCGGTCGGCGGCGTCGTCGATGCCGACAGTCCGCGCGGTGCGCGCCAGAAGCTTCGGCGGACGGGCGTCTTCCCGACCGATCTGAACGAGGAGCATCGCGACGCGCCGCGGACCGCCCGGGTTCTCACGGGTCGGCCCGAGCGCGTGCCGGCCGCGGAGCTGGCGGCGATCACGCGGCAGTTCAGCACGCTCGTCGCGGCCGGGCTGCCGCTCGTCGAAGCGCTCGGCGCGCTCTCCGAGCAGGCGGAGCGCCCGGTGCTGTCGCGCATCCTCGCGCAGGTCCGGCAGCAGGTGACCGAGGGCAGCTCGCTCGCGGACGCCCTGGCGCAGCATCCCCGGCTCTTCGCCTCGCTCTACGTCAACATGGTGCGGGCCGGCGAGGCGAGCGGCGCGCTCCACGTCGTCCTCGAGCGACTCGCCGACTACACCGAGAACCAGGCCCGCCTGCTCCGCAAGGTGCGGAGCGCCCTCACCTATCCGGCCATCATGCTGCTCCTGAGCGCGACCATCCTCTTCTTTCTGCTCTCGTACGTGGTGCCGAAGGTGACGCGCATCTTTCAGGAGACGCACCAGCAATTGCCGTTGCCGACGCGGTTCCTGCTCGGCCTCTCGGACTTCGTGGCCACGTGGTGGTGGCTCATTCTGCTGGTGCTGGCCGCGATCGCGGTGGGCGTGCACGCGCTGGGCGCGCACGGAGGCGGGCCGCGAGCGCGTCGATCGGCTGACGCTCGCCGTGCCCTACTTCGGACGGCTCGTGCAGAAGCTCGCGGTCGCGCGCTTCGCGCGGACGCTCTCGACCCTGCTCGCGAGCGGCATCGGTCTCCTGCCGGCTCTCGACATCGTGAAGAGCATCGTCGACAACACCGTGCTCACGCGCGCCATCGAGCGCGCCCGCGACGCGATCCGCGAAGGGCAGAGCATCGCGCTGCCGCTCCGCGAGAGCGGCTTTTCCCGCCGCTCGTGGTCCACATGGTCGCGGTCGGGAGCGGAGCGGCGAGCTCGAAGCCATGCTCGGCAAGGCCGCGGACACCTACGACGACGAGGTCGAGAACGCCGTGACCGCGCTCACCGACGATCTTCGAGCCGATCATCATCGTGTTCATGGGTGGCGTGGTGCTGTTCATCGTGCTCGCCATCCTCCTGCCGATCTTCGAGCTGAACCGCATCGTCAAGTGACGCGCGCCGATGCCCGGCGAGTTGCGGGGCGGCGGACCTTCCACTAAGGAGTTGCGCTCTCATGAAGACCAAACGCTCGTCCCGTCCCGCGAAGAAGACCGCTCCCGCAAAGAAGACCGCTCGCCCCAAGGCGACGTCCGTCCGTGCCCGCGCCGCCAAGGTGACGAGCGCCCGGACGAAGCTCGCGAAGGCGACGCCCGCGAAGGCGACCGTCACGAAGAGCCGCGGAGCCAAGGCGACCACGCCGCGCGCCGCCACCAAGGCGAGCAGCAAGTATCAGCAGAGCGGCGCCCCCTGGTGGAAGGCGTTCTTGTAGCCGGCGCGGGCACGCGTTGCGTGCCACCTACATTGAGGCCCCCAGGGTCCTTGGTATGTGATGCGGGTGCCGCGTCGCGCCGGAGAAGCCGGGTTCACCCTGATCGAGATCATGGTCGTGGTGTTCATCCTCGGCCTCTTGGTGACGCTCGTCGCACCCCGGATCGTCGGGCGCACCGACGAGGCGCGCAAGGTGAAAGCGCTCGCCGACGTCAAGAAGATCGAGGAGGCGCTGCACCTCTACAAGCTCGACAACGGCACCTATCCGACCACCGATCAGGGGCTGCAGGCCCTGGTGACGCGTCCCGAAGCCGGCAACATTCCTCGGCGCTGGAATCCCGACGGGTATCTCGAGTCCGTCCCGGTCGATCCGTGGGGAACCCCTACGCGTTCCTGAGCGACGGTGACACCTACGACATCAAGTCGTACGGCGCTGACGGGTCGGAAGGCGGTGAAGGGAAGTATGCCGACATCGACAGTCGGACGCAGCTCTGAGGGCTGTCGCCGCGCCCGCGACGCATCGTCCGGCTTCACCCTTCTCGAGCTCGCCGTCGTCCTGCTGATCCTCGGTATCGCGGTGAGCTTCCTGGCGCCGCGCTTGCGCGATCCCGACACGATGGCCCTCGCGTCGAGCGTCCGGCGACTCGCCACGACCGCGCGCTATCTCTACGACGAGGCGGCCTACCAACGCGTGCCGATGCGGCTCAATCTGGATCTCGACCATCAGACCTACTTCGTGACCGTCCTCGGCGGCGATCCCGACGCGCCGGAGTTCGTGCCGGCGCGGACGGCGCTGGCGAGGCCCGTGACGCTGCCCGATGCGGTCGCGTTCAGCGACGTGGTGCTGCCGGCCGTCGGCACGGTGACCGAGGGCATCGTGTTCGCGCAGTTCTCGCCGGACGGCTGGGCCGACCCCTGGTCGTGCACCTGCGCGGGCGCGCCGGCGGCGACGCGACGATGGCGATCGATCCGCTCACGGGGCGGACCCGCGTCGCCGACCGCTACGTGGAGCTCGACCCGGACCGCGACGACGACCGCCGCGACGACGAGCGGCGCCGCGAGGACGGTCACGACGAGGGAGCGCGGGGCTCGGCGGGAGTCGGTCGAGCCGCGGGTCCATGGGATCGAGCCGCAGCTCGACGGGATCGAGCGGCCGCTCGATGCGCTCGGGCGCGATGGCGCGCGCTGACGCGACCCGCGGCTTCACCTTGCTCGAGGTGCTGGTGGCGGTCGCGGTGCTCGGCCTCGCGCTCGTGAGCCTCCTCGGCCTCCACGTCCGGAACATCGACCTGATCGCCCGCGACGAGCGCATCACGGAGGCGACGCTGCTCGCCGCGTGGGCTCATGGCCGAGGTCGACGCCGCGCCGTTTCCCGACCTCGGCGTCACCGAGGGCGACTTCGAGGTCGACTACCCCGAGCGCTACCCCGACCTCCGCTGGGAGCGCGAGGTGGTGAGCTTTCTGCCGGACGTGCGCGAGGTGCGCGTCCGCGTCTTTCGCGGCGAGGAAGAGTCGGGCGACGACGTCACCCTCACCTACTACGTGCGGCGCCGATGAGGCGGGGACGTCGCGGCTTCACGCTGCTCGAGGTCATGGTCGCGCTCGGCATCTTCGGGCTCGTCGCGGTCACGCTCTACGGTACGTTCTCGCGCACGCTGCGCTCGAAGGCGCTCGCCGAGGAGCACGCCGAGGTCACCCGGACCGGCCGCGCCGCGGTCAACCGCATGGCCGGACGAGATCGGGTCGGCGTTCTACCCGCGGAGCCTTCCGGGACGCCCGATCTTCCGGGTGCTGCGCGGCGGCACCGACGAGGCTCCGCTCGACACGTTGATGTTCACGGCGCTCTCGACCCGGCCGGCCGGACTCGAAGGCCGGGCCACCGACCAGCGGTACATCATCTACTACTTCGCCCGTGATCGGAGCGGGCTCCGCCGCGATCGCCGGACGAAGAAGTCCGCCGACGGTGGCACCGAGGTCGAGAACGACCAGGCCGCCGAGGAGAAATCGCATCGCAACGGCATCGACGTCTTGAGCGACGACGCCAATGACTTCTTCGCCGCGTTCGGTCCGACGCCCGTGCCCTCGCTCGGGACCTCGCCGCATCGTCTGCTGCGCCGCGAGGCGACCATGATCGAGCGCCGCGCGATGGACGAGGCGCGTGCCTCCGTGTTCGTCGAGGGCGTCGCGAGCCTCGAGTTTCGATTCTTCGACGGCCGCGATTGGCAAGAGACGTGGGAGTCCGAAGAGCACAACGCCCGCTTGCCCCGCGCCGTCGGCATCGACCTCGCCCTCTACGATCCGAGCGGCGGGATCCATCACTTCACCACCGCGGTCGACCTGCCCCTGTCCGACCACGTCCCGGCGTTCGCCGAGCCGACGACGCCGCCCGGCACGACCGGGAGCGGCGGCAAAGGCACGAGCGGCGGCGGCAGGGACGCGAGCGGCAACAGCCCCAAGAATGGCTCGGGGTTCGGCAAATGAGCGCGCGTTGTCGCGACGAGTCGGGATCGCGCTCCTCGTGGTGCTCCTCACGATCACCTTGCTCACCATCGTGGTCCTGGAGTTCACGGACTACGCCCAGGTCGAGACGAACCAGGCGCTGAGCGCGAGAAACGCGCTCCAGGCGACGTATCTGGCGCGCTCGGGGATCAACGTCGCCGAAGCCTTGGTGAGCTACGACGGCGCGATCAGCCCGGGCAGCGACGGTGAGCAGGACTTGTGGGCGAAGCCCTATCCGCCGCTCCCGATCGGCGACGGCACGGCGGCGATCCGCATGCGTGACGAGGCGCGCTTCCTGAACCTCAACGAGATGCATCAGCGGGACGTCCGTTCCGCCAAGAACGGTTCGACGTCTTCAAGCGGCTGTTCACGCGGTTCGGGATCGAGCAGCGTATCCTGTGGGCGATCGTGGATTGGATGGACCAGGATGGGACCCCGCACGTGAATCCCATCGGCGCCGAACAGGCGTCGCTATCTCGGCCTGCGTCCGCCCGTCGTTCGTACGCAATCGACCGTTCTTGACCTTTCGCGAGCTGCTGTTGGTGCGGGGCGTGACGCCGTCGATCCTGGCCCGACTCGAGCCCTTCGTGACGGTGCTGCCGCCGGCGGGCGAGCTCAAGGTGAACGTCAATACCGCGCCGGCGATGGTGCTGGCCGTGCTCTCGGACGGTCTGCTCCGGTGCGCCGGGCGTCGTCGATCGGCTGGTCGAGACCCGCGCCACCGAGGTCGTTCCGAAGCCCGACGAGGAGCTGCACGACAGCGTGACCGGATCTCCAAGCGGCGCTCGGTCAGTACGGCACGGGTTTCGTGACGTTCAACAGCGCGCTACTTCCGTCTCGAGGCGCGTCGGCGAGATCGGCGACGTGCGGCGCGGCATCGTCGAGCTCGTGAAGCGCGACGGCAGGAAGGTGACGCGCGTGACCTGGACGCCGACCAGCGCGAACCTCGCCTTGACATCCCTACCCCCTTCCGATTTTCTCGCCACGTTGCCGATTCTCGGCGACCGCTGATCGGATGCCCAATCACACGCTCGCCCTCGATGTGGGCCCGCATACGCTCAGGGCCGCGTTGGTGGAGCGGACCCTGCGGTCCCAGCGCGTCCTCGGCCTGTACGCGCACCCGCGCGCGCCGGGTGGCGATCTCGCCGGCGATCTGCGCGCGCTCGCCGCGCACCACGGCATCGTCTGGGACGAGGTCGTGTCCGTGCTTCCCGGCGACCTGGTCACGCACCGCATCCTCGCGCTGCCGTTTCACGACCGGAAGCGTCTCGAGCAGACGGTGCCCTTCGAGCTCGAGGCGCACCTGCCCGTTCGAGCTCGACGACACCGTCATCGACTTCCAGGTCCTCGGCACGAACGACGACGGCACGAGCCACGTGCTCGCGGTGTCGGCGCCGAAGGCGGCCGTGCGCGATCATCTCGCCGCGCTCGCGGCCGCCGGGATCGATCCGCGGCTGGTCGACCTCGGGAGCTTGGCGTCGCTGAACGTGGTGCGCGAGGGCACGGCGGGCCGCCCCGGACGCATCGCGTTCGTCGGGCTCGATGCGGAGCGGACGACGGTGGCGCTCCTCGCCGACGGCCGGCTCGCGGGCTTCCGGGTCGTGAGCCAGGGGTCGCGAACGGCGGCGACGTCGAGCGTTGTCTCCGCGAGGTGCGCTGGTCGCTCTTGGCGCTCGCCGACGGCGCTCCGCTCACCGCGCTCTGGGTCGGCGGCGACGCCGTCGAGACGCCGGGCGCGCTCGCGGCGCTCGGCCGGTCGCTCGGGGCGACCCCGCAGCCGCTCGACACGTTGGCGCTCGCGGCCGTCCCGGTGACGCTCCGGGGCAAGCAGGCGGCGTTCGCGACGCGCGCTCGGCTTGGCGCTTCGGCAGGCGGGCGAGAGCGCGCCGTTCGGCGTGGATCTCCGGCGCGGCGAGTTCGCTTATCACCGCGAGCGCGAAGCGCTCTGGCGCGGCCTCGCGCGGGCGGCGGTCTTGGCGGCGGTCGCGGTCGTGTTGATGGTGGTGAGCTTCGCGTTCGATGCCCGGCAACTCTCGGCGCGGCGCGACGCCGTGCGCGGCGAGATCCGCACGCTCTTCGCCGCGGCCCTGCCCAACGTGCGGACGATCGTCAACGAGAAGGCCCAGCTGCAGAGCGAAATCACGGCGCTCGAAAAGCAACGCCGCCTCTTCGGAGGTCTCGCGCCGTCGGCGCCGCGCGCGATCGACGTGCTGCGCGCGCTCACCGCCGCCGTGCCCAACGACGTACCGCTCGACATCGAGGAGCTGTCGCTCGACGGCGAGACGCTGCGCCTGCGCGGTTCCACCAAGACGTACGACGGCGTCGAGGCGGTGAAGCGCGGGCTCGCGGCGCGCCCGGAGTTCCGGAACGTCGAGGCCAAGGACGTGCGGTCGTCCGTCGATGGGCAGCAGGTCGAGTTTCGCTTCAGCCTGGACGTCGGAGGAGGCGTCTTCGTGAGCGCGCTCAGCGATCTCCTGCGACGGGTCGCGGCGCTGGTCGAGCGCTTGTCGCCGCGCGAGCGCGTGCTGCTCGGCGTCGGCGCGGCGGCGGGTCTCTTGGTCGCGGTCTGGGCGCTCGCGGGGTTTCTCGCCGAGCGTCGCACCACGCTGGAGGCGCAGATCGTCGCCAGCGAGCGTGAGGTCGCGGAGATGGGACACCTCCGCGATCGCTATCTCCAGCTGCAGGCGGAACGGGACGTCGTCCGTCGGAAGCTCGAGCGCGGAGGCGCCGACTTCTCGTTGTTCTCGCACCTCGAAGGGGTGACGCGCGACACGCTCAGCCGCGACCGGGTCGCGGCGATGAATCCCTCGACGCGCACGGTCGCGGAGGATCTGCAGGAAGAGGACGTCGAGATGCGGCTCTCGGGCGTGTCGTTGCGCGACCTCGTGGCCCTGCTCTACCGGGTCGAGAAGAGCGATCTCCCGTTGCTGGTGAGTCGGGTGCAGATGAAGAAGCGCTTCGATCAGCCGTACGTCTACGATGCGACGTTGGTGGTCGGTCGCCTGCGGCCGACCGCGGCGAGCGCGACGCCGTGACCACCGACGCCGTGGCCGCGGGCGGCGTCGAGCGCCTCATCGCCGGCGTGCGTGGCGCCGCCGCCGGATCGGGGCGTCCTCGCCGGGTCGACGCGGACCGCTCGTCGGCTACGCGCTCTTCACGCTCGTGCTCTTCGTCGTGTGCTTCGCGGCGACGTTTCCGCACGACGTCGTGCTGCAACGCGCGCTCTCCGGGGCCACCCGGAACATGCCGATCCGCGTCGAGACCGGACGCGGCAGCCTCGGCTGGACGCTCGCGTATGGCATCGAGTCGCTGCGCGTGCGTGCGCGCGAGGGCGACGGGGAGCCCTTCCTGCTCGCCGATGCGCTCCACGTCGCCCCGTCGCGTTTCGGTCTCTTGCGCGGCAATCCGTATCCGGTCGGGATCGACGCTGCGCTCTACGGGGGCACGTTGCGCGGCACGATCGACCCGCGTCCGGCGAGCTTCGGCGTCGATGCGACGCTCGAGGCCGTGGACCTCTCGCGCTACACCGGGCTCCGCCCGTGGGTCGAGGGGCCGTCCGCGGCCGCCTCGACGGCGCCGTCATGCTCGACGGCGGCGGCCGCGGTCCGGCCGCGGCGACCGGCACCGTGCGGCTCCGCATCGCGGGCCTCACGCTCGAGGGCACCAAGGTGCGCGGCATCACCGTGCCCGATCTGCACTTCAGCGACGTCCACGTGAACGCGACCGTGAAAAGCGGTCGGCTCCGAGATCGACGAGCTCGTCGGCGCGGGTCAGGAGATCACGCTCAACGGGGAGGGCAACGTGCTCCTCCGTGAGCCGCTCGGCACGAGCGTGGTGAGCCTCGACCTGGTCGTAGCGCCCGCGCCGGCGCGCCCGACGGCCTGAAGCTTGCCATCAACCTGCTGCCCGGGACGAGCGGCGAAGGCGGCGCACGGCGCGTCGGGATCGTCGGGACGCTCGCGCGCCCAACCGTGCGCTAGCGGCGCGGCTTTGCTAGGGGCGATGCATGCCCGCCTACTTCGTGCACGGCGTCCCCGACTCTCCCGCGATCTGGGAGCCGATCCTTCGTGTGCTCGCGCGCCGCGACGTCGTGACCCCGACGCTTCCCGGCTTCGGGACGCCGCTCCCCGCCGGTTTCGCGGCGACGTGCGACGAGTACGCCCAGTGGCTGATCGACGACATCGTCGCGTGCGGGCGCCGGTCGACCTCGTGGGCCACGATTGGGGCGGGCTCCTGACGCTCCGGATCGCGTCGCTCCGTCCCGACCTCGTGCGGACGCTCACGACCGGCAGCGGCCCGCTCGACCTCGAGTATCACTGGCACGACACGGCGGTCGCCTGGCAGACGCCGGAGCTCGGCGAGCAGCTGATGACGATGTTCGGCGGCGAGATCGCGATCGAAAGCCTGGTCGCCGCCGGCCTCTCGCGGGCGTACGCCGCCGAAGCGATGGCCCGCGTCGACGAGCGCATGAAGGACGCGATCCTCCGCCTCTATCGGAGCGCCGTCGACGTGAGCCCGCGCTGGGCGCCCGACCTCGACGCGATCCGCTGTCCGGCGCCTCGTCGTCTGGCCCGTCGACGACCCGTTCGTCGACCGCCGCTTCGGCCGCCGCCTCGCCGACCGCATCCACGCCGACCTCCTCGAGGTCGACGGGGCCACTGGTGGCCCGTCACCCACCCGACCGAAGTCGCCGCCGCGCTCGAACGTTTGTGGACGAGCTGGTCCGCATTCTGCGACGGCGATCGTCGGGAAACGCGCGCGGCGGAGGGTCGCCCGCGGTTCCTACGAGGCCGGAGCGCTGCGATCGGCGCGTCGCGGACGACCGCCGCTCATGGTTCGATCGGCGCGTCGCAGCGGCGCCATGGCACTCACTCAGTTGACCGCGCCTCGGCACGGACGACTTGCGTTGAGCGCTCCTGACCGAGATCGGACCCGCGGGCGACCCCTCCGCCGCGCGCCTGTACCGCCGGAACTCGTAAGACGCGCTGCTCGCTCGTTGTAGCACGTCGGTGCGTCTTCCGATTTCCGGGCCGAGGGCGGACGGTGGAGGGGTCGGCGGCGGCTCCTCCGGGCACACGGCGATCTCGGTCAGGAGCGCAGCCCCGAAAGTCGTGCGCGACGCGCCGACCCCCTGATGAGTGCCATGCGGTGCCTCGACCCGCTGATCGTGCAATGAACGGCGATTCGCCCGCCGATGCGCCGATCACAGCGCTCCGGCTCCGTAGGACTCGCCGACGACCCCTCCACCGTCCGCGTTTCCCGACGGTAGCCGTCGCAGAAGACGACGCTACGGTGTCTCGGGCTCCGCACGCCAAGCTCGAATCTGGGGTCAACCTCCTGCCCGGCCCAGCAATGAAAAAGGGCGCCCGACGCGATGTCGGGCGCCCCGGCTCATCGGAGCATTTTCAGGGGCGCGCGAAGCGCCCTGAAAAGCGCACGGGGGCGAAATCAATGGATCAATGTCCCGAGCCGATCAGCTCGGCGATCGTGAACTGATCCTCGGTCGTGCCTTCCTTGTCGCCCTGGTGCCAGTACCAGCCGGGCTCACCCGGGAAGCGGTGACTCGGGAGCGCCGCCTTGGTGGCGTGCTCGAGCTGGATGTCGACCATCACGGCGGCCGACGGGAACGGGGTTTCCTCGTCGTACTTCATCTTGCAGCCCGGGAACGCTTCCTTCCGCCACGAGAAGTTGTTGACCCAGATCTTCCAGAGCTCGCCGGCGCGATCGTACATGTCGCTGTAGGCCACTGCGTACACGTCCTGGTCCATGTAGAGCACCCGCTTGGAGAACGCATACTGCGGGAGCTTCGACGTCCCCTCGACGACATAGGCCTGGCGCTTCTCCCACTTGTCGTCGAAAGCAAAGTCCGCGGCACCATCGGCCCACTTCACGGGAAGTGGTCGGCGTGAAAGGCACCGAGGACCTCCTTCTCGCCGAGGAACTTCCAGTCCATCCAGGCGAGCGCGCCGGCGTAGCCGCCGTAGCTGTCCTGATCGGTGTCCTGGCCGAAGAGCGCGTCGGAGCGCTGCGCGGTCGAGAGCCGGCGGACGCGCCGGAGCGACGGCAGGTAGAGCCAGCTGTCGTCCTGCTTCGCGGGGTCGGTGTAGCGGTAGTACGTGAAGCCGACGCCCTTCAGATCGAACGGCTCGATCAGCGGGTGCAGGGTCTCCTTGTACTCGTAGCCCTCGGTGTTCGGGAGCACCGGCTTCGGGTCGACGTACAGCCGGCCGACGTAGAAGAGTCGGCGGAAGTGGTCGACCAGGAAGTGGCGCTCGACCTGGAGCGGACGCTCGAGCGAGATCGGCCCGGTGTCGGCGTCGAAGTTCCGTAGGTCGAGATCGTCGAAGGCGATCGCGTAGCGGAAGTTCTGCATGATCTTCATCGCCACCTGCGGATCCTTGGTGTCGATGCGGGGAACGGCCGCCCGGCGACCCAGCCCTCGAGCGTGAGGCCGTCGGCGCTCAGCTTCACCTGGGGCGAGTACTTCTCGGTCGCTTCGACGAACGCCTTACGGAGCGTGATCTTCTGGGTCTCGGCAATGGTCATCGGCCAGCCGTGCTGGACCAGCCAGTACATCGCGGGAGAGGTCAAATCCTTTACTTTGTCGGCATTGGCGATGGCGATCTTGTCGCCCACTGCCACGTCGGCACCGGCAATGCCGCTCAGAATGAGCACCGCACCGCAGGCTGCCCCGACGATGCGCGTCACGTGTCGCTGCATGGAAATCCTCCTTGATCGTTCGGGTGGTCGTCGTCTGAAACTACGCACACGGCATCTCTTCGGATCGACCCCCGAAGTTTTCCACTGACGACCCGCCACGACGTGCACGATCGCCATCGGATGGTTGACCGACCGTCGATAGCCCAGCATTTCGTCGGACGCAATCGAGGGGATGACGATGTGTATTCCGCGCGTGTGACGCGGCTCGTCACTCGACGTGCGTCGGGTACACCGGCGGTGCTCCGTCGCGCTTTACACGGTAGAGGACCATCTGATCGTCGGCGAGCACTTCCGCCAGGCCGGGGTCCTGTGCCGCGAGATCGAGAAACGGGCCGTGGTCGCGGTCGCTCATGACGTACGCGCACGGCAAGCGGGTGCCGAAGATCTCGGAGGGACGCGGGACCTTGCCGAGCGAGGCGTCGACCCACGCCCAGTACGCGTCGCGGAACCGGCTGTGGAGATACGTGGGATCGAGACCGATCAGGTAGGTGCTCGCAACGTTGTAAAAGTAGAGCCAAGGGAAGTCGTCCCAGTCGGTCGTGCAGAGCATGGCGCCGGGCGGGGCCTCACGGGCGACGAGCGCCGGCGGCCGCGGCATAGCGGTCGTACGGGGTCTTGGCGGCGCGGCGGCGCAACATCGAGCCGATGCTGGCGACGTTCGCGATCGCGACCGCGGCGAGCAGCGCGACGAGCATCCGTCGTCGCGCCGCCGGAAGCGCGGCGACGAGCCCGCCGCCGGCGAGCGCCGCGAAGAACGCGGCCGTCGGGGCGAAGTATTCGACGAAGCGTTGCGAGCGAATCATCAGCACCAGGAACACGGCGGCCATGCCGCCGGCCGCGAGCGATCGGGCGTCGCGCCGCCACCGTCCCTCGCCGAGCACCGCCGCCCCGAACGCCACGTAGGCGAGGGCCGCCGAGGCGTTCGCGAAGAGGCCGAGGGTCGTACGGCATCCACTCGCGTCCGATGCGCAGCGACTCGCTCTCGAGGAGCTTCTCGCCCATGTGGTGCCACATGAACGTGAGGTACGCCGGGAAGTAGGGATTCACGACCAGTCCGACCGCGATGCCCGCGAGCGGCGGCGGCGACGATGCCCGGACGGAAACGGCGCTCGGTGACGAGCTCGGCCACGACCACGGCCGCAACCGGGATCATCAGCAGCGGAAGCCGTCGTAGAGCCAGGCGTAGACGCAGGCGAGCGCCGCCAGCGCCGCGTGGCGGTGGGTGACGGCGAGATGGAACCCGAGCGAGCAGACAGACGAGCGAGAGCGCCTGCACGCGCGTCATGCTGAGGCGAAACAGCAAGATCGGCGGACGATGCGCCGAGTGCCAGCACGGCCATGCCGAGCGGCGCGACTCCCGCCCGTCGCAACACCCAGACGAACGCGAGCACCATCGCGAACGCGCCCGCGACGGCGGCGATCTTGCCGCCGATCCGGAGGTCGCCGAACGTGAACGGGGCTAAGCAGCACGTGGTAGAGCATGTGGTGATCGGCGTAACGATCCGGCGCCAGAATCGTCAGCGGCAGCCACGGGAACGCCGGCGGAAACCCCCGGACGCCCGCTTCCCGCACGACCTCCGCATACTTGATGTGAAAGTACGAGTCGTTCCCGACCAGGTTCGGCGTCGCGACCTGCAACCCGACGAGCACGACGAGCGCCCCGAGCAACGCTCCCAGGGCATCCGCCACGCATCACGCGTCGGTGGGTCAGTGCAGGCGAGGGCCCTACGCATTGGAGCTACAGCGCACGGGGACGGCTAGTGAATCACGTCGCCGATGCGTTCCCAGCGGACCCATCGGTCCTCGCCGTCCCACGACCAGTAGATCACGAACGCCTTGCCGCGCACGTCGTCGAGCGGCACGAAGCTAATGAACCGACTGTCGTAGCTGCGATCGCGATTGTCGCCCATGACGAACACCTGGTCGGGCGGGACGGTGACCGGGCCGAAGTTGTCGCGCGGCGTGAGCCGGCTCCCTCGCCCGGTCCTTCGACGAACTGCCCGTACGGGTCGGTCATCTTTTCGCCGTTGATGAAGACCTGCTTGTGCTTCACCTCGACGGTGTCGCCGGGCTCGCCGATCACGCCGCTTGATGAAATCCTTGCTCGGGTCGACGGGGTAGACGAAGACGATGACGCCGCCGCGACGCGGATCCGTGAACTTGACGACGCGCTTGCCGAGGATCGGCAGTCGGATGCCGTAGCGCAGCTTGTTGACCAGGATGTGGTCGCCGATCTGCAGGGTCTCGCAGCATCGAGCCCGAGGGGATCTTGAACGCCTGCACCAGGAAGGTGCGGATGAAGAGCGCCAAGCAGGAACGCGACCGCGAGCGCCTCGGCATACTCGCGGACGGTGGACTTCGCCTGCACGGCCACCCGCGCCGCCGGCCGCGTCCCGTCGTCCTCGGACTCGCCGGCGACACCGGTACGGCTTTCGTCACGCGCGGCATGATAGGGAACGGTCGGCAGGCCGCCAGCCGGGGCGTCACTCTCCGACCTTGAGGACGGCGAGGAACGCCTCCTGCGGAATCTCGACGCGTCCGACCTGCTTCATGCGCCGCTTGCCTTCCTTCTGCCGCTCGAGGAGCTTGCGCTTGCGCGTGATGTCGCCGCCGTAGCACTTCGCGGTCACGTTCTTGCGCAGCGCCTTCACCGTCTCGCGCGCGATGATCTTGCTGCCGATCGCCGCCTGGATGCACGACCTCGAACATCTGCCGCGGGATCGAGCTCGCGCATGTTCTGCGTGACGCTCGCGGCCGCGACAGGTACGCGCCGCTCGCTGTGCACGATGACCGAGAGCGCGTCGACCGAGGTCGCCGTTGATGCGGACGTCGAGCTTCACCAAGGTCGACCGCCGGAAGTCGAGGGCTCGTAGTCGAGCGAGGCGTAGCCGCGGCTCACCGACTTGAGCCGGTCGTAGAAGTCGAGGACGATCTCGTTGAGCGGCAGCTCGTAGATGAGCGATGCGCGCGCGTCTCGCCGAGCGTAGCGCAGCTCGCGCTGGCGGCCGCGCTTCTCCTCGCAGAGCGCCATCACGTTGCCGAGGTGCTCGGTCGGCAGGTGGATGCTCGCGAGGATGAAGGGCTCGTCCATGCTGCTCGATCTCGCCTTCGGGCGGGCAGCTTGGCGGGACTGTCGACCACGAGCGCTGCGCCGTCGGTCGTGTGGACGCGGTAGGCCACGGTCGGCGCGGTCGTGATGAGCGTCAGGCCGAACTCGCGCTCGAGCCGCTCCTGCACGATCTCCATGTGGAGCAGGCCGAGGAAGCCGCAGCGGAAGCCGAAGCCGAGCGCGACCGAGCTCTCGGCCTCGTAGGTCAACGACGAGTCGTTGAGCTTGAGCTTCTCGATGCGCGTCGCGGAGCGCGCCGTACTGATGCCGACTCGGCGGGATAGAGGCCCGGCGAACACCATCGGCTTGCACGGCCTTGAATCCGGGCAGCGGCGCCGCCGCCGGACGGTCGGCGTCGGTCATCGGTGTCGCCGACCTTGGTGTCGGCCGACCTCTTTGATGCGCCGCCATGACGACGCCGACCTCGCCCGGGCCGAGCGCGTCGACCTCGGCCAGCGCGCGGCGTCAGCGACCCCGACGCGCGGTTGACCTCGGCCTCCTTGCCGGTCGCCATCAGGCGAATGCGCGTTCCCTGGCGCAGCGGTCCCGGCGAAGACGCGCACCAGCATGACCGCGCCGTGGTAGGGATCGAACCAGCTGTCGAAGATGAGCGCTTCGAGCGGCGCCGTCGGCATCGCCGGCACGGCGGCGGGATCGTCGCGGACGACCGCCTCGAGGATCGTCCTCCGTGCCCTGCCCCGACTTCGGCGCTCGCCGAGCACCGCGTGCCGACGCGTCGAGGCCGATCGACGTCCTCGATCTCGCGCCGCACCCGATCCGGCTCGGCGGCGGGCAGGTCGATCTTGTTCAGCACCGGCACGATCGCGAGGTCGTTGTCGAGCGCGAGGTAGACGTTGGCGACGCGTCTGCGCCTCGACGCCCTGCGCGGCGTCGACGACGAGGATCGCGCCCTCGCAGGCCGCGCAGGCTCCGCGAGACCTCGTAGGTGAAGTCGACGTGGCCGGGCGTGTCGATCAGGTTCAGCTGGTAGGTCTGCGCCGTCCTGCGCCTGGTACGTGAGCGCGCACCGCGCTGCGCCTTGATCGTGATGCCGCGCTCGCGCTCGAGGTCCATGTCGTCGAGGTACTGCGCCGTACATCTCGCGCTTCGAGACGCGCGCTCGTGCGCTCGAGCAGGCGGTCGGCGAGCGTCGACTTGCCGTGGTCGATGTGGGCGATGATCGAGAAGTTTCGGATGAAGCGGGGATCGTGCACTGGGCGGAATTTTGCACGGATCGGGCCCGCTGCGCGAGCGGCATGCGAAATACGCACGAGCGGCATGCGAGTTGCTGACGAAACCCTCGTGAGGCGGTCACGCCATGGTCGAGAGCACCGTCGGCGCCGGCTCGACCTTCGTCGTCAGCTGGTCCCCAGCCTCAGCGATCGCGACGCATCCCCGCCCTCCACGCCTGACGGGCGAGAGACCGCGGCGTGCGAGCACTGCGGATTCACTCCGGCGGTGCGAGGGCCATCGGGCGACGCGGGCGCTGTACCTGAGGCCGAAAAGCAATGGCGGCGCGGAGCGCCGTACGCAAGGGCCGAAATCAATCGCCCCGAAGATCACTGCCCAAACGCGCCCGGAAGAACTCGACCGTGCGGCGCGAGGCCCTCTGCGAGCGGCGACCTCCGGCCGCCAGCCGAGCACCTCGGCGGCGCGGCCGATCGCGATCACGCTCCGGCGCTGCTCGCCCGGCTTCGCGCGGGCCGTGCTGCGGCCTGGATGCGGGCTGCCGGTCAGCGCGCGCAGGATGCGCGCGCGAGCGTCGTTCACGTCGGTCTCGATGCCGGTGCCGATGTTGACCGGGCCCGTCGCAGTCGGCTCGAGCGCGAGCGAGGTTGGCGCGCACGACGTCGCCGACGAACACGTAGTCGCGCGTCTGCTTGCCGTCGCCGTTGATGGTCGGCGGCCTCGCTCGCGAGCAGTCGCTCCGTGAAGATCGCGACCACGCCCGGCCTCGCCGTGCGGGTCCTGGCGCGGGCCGTAGACGTTGGCGTAGCGCAGCGCCACGTACGGCATGCCGTACACCGCGCTGGTAGAAGAACAGCGTAGTGCTCGCCGGTCGCTTGGTGATCCCGTACGGGCGAGAGCGGGTTGTGCGGGTGCGCCTCCGGCGCGGGGAACTCGTCCTGCTCGCCGTACGACGGCGCCGCCCGACGACGCGAAGAGCACGCTGCTGCGACGCCGACCTCGCGCGCCGCCTCGAGCAGGTTGATCGTGCCGAGGACGTTCACGCGCGCGTCGAAGGCGGGATCGGCGACCGACTTCCGGACGTCCATCTGCGCGGCGTGGTGCGACAGCACCTGCGGACGCTCGTTCCGGATGATCTCGCGCGCCTCGGGCGTGCGGATGTCGGCGTGATAGAACTTCGCGGCCGCGGGGCAGGTTCGCGCGCTTGCCGGTCGAGAGGTCGTCGACGATGACGACCTCGTGGCCGCGCCGCGATGTAGGCGTCGGACGATGTGCGAGCGATGAACCCCGCGCCGCCCGTCACCAGGATCTTCACTGCCGTCCGCGTCCTCGCATCTTGTCTGGAAGTACGTCGATCGTGCGCTTCAGACCTTCCTCGACGCGACACGACCGGCTGCCAGTCGTTCAAGACCCGGCGCGCGAGCGTGATGTCGGGCTGGCGGACCTTGGGGTCGTCGACCGGCAGCGGCTGGTAGACGATCTCGCTCTTCGAGCCGGTGAGCGCGCTTGATGCGCTCGGCGAACTGCAGGATCGGTCATCTCGACGCGGGTTGCCGACGTTGACCGGGTCCGTGGTAGTCCGAGCGCAGGAGGCGCACGATGCCTTCGACCAGGTCGGACGACGTAGCAGAAGCTCCGCGTCTGCGACGCCGTCGCCGTAGACCGTGATCGGCCTCGCCGCGCAGCGCCTGCGCGATGAAGTTCGGCACGACGCGGCCGTCGTCGCAGCCGCATGCGCGGGCCGTAGGTGTTGAAGATGCGGACGATGCGCGTCTCGACGCCGTGGTAGCGGTGGTAGGCCATGGTCATGGCTTCGGCGAAGCGCTTGGCCTCGTCGTAGACGCCGCGCGGGCCGATCGGGTTGACGTTGCCCCAGTAGTCCTCGTTCTGCGGGTGGACGAGCGGGTCGCCGTAGACCTCGGAGGTCGACGCGAGCAGGAAGCGCGCGCCCTTCTCCTTGGCGAGGCCGAGCGCCTTGTGCGTGCCGAGCGAGCCGACCTTGAGCGTCTGGATCGGCAGCTCGAGGTAGTCGATCGGGCTCGCGGGCGACGCGAAGTGCAGGATCGCGTCGAGCGTGCCCGTCGACGTAGACGTAGTTCGTCACGTCCTGCTGGATGAACGTGAAGCGCGGGTTGCCGAGCAGGTGCGCGATGTTGTCGGGCGAGCCGGTCAGGAAGTTGTCCATGCAGATGACGTCGTCGCCGTCGGCGAGGAAGCGCTCGCAGAGGTGCGAGCCGATGAAGCCGGCGCCGCCGGTGATCAGGATCCGTGCCCATGCTCCTGCCTCGCCGCTCGGACGCGCACGGCCGCGCGGCCGATCGGGACGTAGCGTGAAGCCCGTGCTCGCGCATGACGTCCGGGCTCGTAGAGGTTGCGGCCGTCGAAGATGATCGGGCGGCTGCATGAGCTGCTTCATGCGCGCGAAGTCCGGACGCCGGAACTCGTTCCACTCGGTGACGATGAGCAGCGCGTCCGCGCCCGGCGAGCGCGTCGTAGTTGACGCGGTGGTAGGTGACGCGGTCGCCGAAGACCTTGCTGCGCCTCGCCGAGCGCCTCGGGGTCGTGCGCCGCGATGCTCGCGCGCCGCGCTCGAGCAGCCCTCGATGATGACGATCGACGGCGCCTCGCGCATGTCGTCGGTGCGCGGCTTGAACGCGAGGCCCCAGATCGCGAAGCGCCGGCCGCTGAGCGTCGTCGCCGAACTTCGTCGACGACCTTCTCGACCAGGCGCCGCTTCTGCGCGCTCGTTCACGTCCTCGACCGCGTTCAGCAGCGGGAACTCCATGCCCGTACTCGTGCGCGGTGCGGATGATCGCCTGCACGTCCTTCGGGAAGCACGAGCCGCCGTAGCCGACGCCGGGAAAGAGGAAGTGGTGGCCGATGCGCCGGTCGTAGCCGATGCCGCGCCGCACGTGCGTCGACGTCGGCGCCGACGCGCTCGCAGAGGTTCGCGATCTCGTTCATGAACGAGATGCGCGTCGCGAGGAGCGCGTTGGCGCGCGTACTTCGTCATCTCGGCGCTCGCGGTTGTCCATCACGAGGATCGGGTTCCCGGTGCGCACGAACGGCTCGTAGAGCTCGCGCATGATCTCGAACGCCTGCGCGGCGCTCGCCGCCGATGACGACGCGATCGGGCTTCATGAAGTCCTCGATCGCCGCGCCTTCCTTCAGGAACTCGGGGTTCGAGACGACGTCGAAGTCGTGCGTGGTCGTCGGCTTCACGGCCGCGCGGACCTTGTCGGCGGTGCCGACCGGCACCGTGCTCTTCGCAGACGATCACGCGGTAGCCGTCCATCGCCTGCCGGATCGCGCCGGCGACCGCGAGCACGGCGCGGAGGTCGGCGGAGCCGTCCGCCGCTTCCGGGGTGCCGACCGCGATGAAGCGAATAGCAAGCCACGTGGC